>Ga0209066_10001535_pt1 | contig 30220 bp, 29 predicted proteins | sample All_14_2_FD_187198 | JGI IMG/M metagenome (GOLD analysis project Ga0209066, IMG submission 187198) | Freshwater microbial communities in response to fracking from Pennsylvania, USA - Allegheny Zone_MetaG_DW_15 (SPAdes) (version 2) ...
AACTGCCGCCGCGAACCTGAGCCTCTGCAAGCTCAACCAACCCCAAAAATGTAGTGGTAACACTCGCGTCGGTGCGTGCATGTCATTGAACAAAAATGCCTTTTCCAAAAGCACTGTTCAAGTTGGGTCAAACTCTTCCAGTTCGAGCGCTTCAGTAACGCTCAGCGGAAAATAGACGTTTTCGTCATTATCCGTCCGCACGGCATAGGCCCCGCGTCCTTCTTCACTGCGTGTAACGATGCACATGGCCTTCACTGCCATAGATAATACCTTTGATTTGATAGATCTGAAAAACCCGCACGTGTCGGGTAAAAACCCAATGACCAGTCGCCCGGCATAGTCAAGTGCAGAGCTACCCGCCGCGCGGCTTCCACGTAATCACGCGCCAGACATAAGCCACCGCCACAACGGCCAGCGTGCCTGTTGCCACCGGCCCGGTGTACTTCTCGATCTCCCCGAAATTGCGCCCGAGGTAGTATCCCGCACCAGCAAGGATGGCATTCCAGATTGCCGCCCCCGCAAAAGTGAACAGCAGGAACCGGCCGTGGCCCATGCGGGTAAGCCCCGCAGGCAGCGAGATCATGGTGCGCATGAAGGGAGCAAAGCGGACCGCGAACACGACCCATTGCCCGTGCCGCCGAAAGAAGCCGACGATCGCCTCGACGTCTTCCCACTCCATCGTCAGCCAGCGGCCAAAGCGGTTCACGAAGGGCTGCAGCCTTTCATACCCCAGCGTGCGGCCAACCAGATACCAGCAATAGTTGCCCAAGGTGGAACCGACCGTGCCGGCCAGCATCAGCGGCCAGAATTCCATGCGCCCGCGGGCCACGGCTATGCCGCCAAGGCCCATGATGACCTCGGAAGGGATTGGCGGAAACACGTTCTCTATGACCATCAGGAAAGCGATGCCCCAATAGCCGCCGCCCTCGATGAGGTGGGTGATCCAATCGTTCATGTGGAGGGTAACGCTTCCAATGGATCAAAGGCTCCCGCGCCCCCGGGCAGGCGGAGGCCTCAGGGTTGTTACGGAACGTCAGTTTAGGCCGCCTGGTGCCCCCGCCTGCGCGGCGGCACTCTGCATTAAGCGGTCACACCCGCCCCTCAATCGCGTCCCAGATCATCCCGGCGGTATCCGTGCCATTGAACTTGTCGATCGCCACAATGCCGGTGGGCGACGTCACGTTGATCTCGGTCAGCCATTGTCCGCCGATCACGTCGATCCCCACGAAGATCAGCCCCAACCGCTTCAGCTCTGGCCCCAAAGCGGCACAGATTTCCTGCTCCTGCGCCGTCAGTTCGGTCTTCTCGGCATAGCCACCAACGGCAAGGTTCGAGCGGAACTCCCCCTCGCCCGGCTTGCGGTTGATCGCGCCTGCCACTTGCCCATCGACCAGCACGATGCGCTTGTCCCCCTTGGCCACTTCGGGAAGGAAGGCCTGCACCATGTGAGGTTCTGGCCAAGTCTGGTTGAACACCTCGAACAGCGCGCCAAGGTTCTCACCCTCTTCCGAAACGCGGAAGATCGCCTTGCCGCCGTTGCCGTGGATCGGCTTGATCACGATGGCGCCATGCTTCTTCTGGAACGTGCGCACTTCATCGACCGAGCGGGTCACGATGGTCGGCGGCATGAAGCGCCGATAGTCCAGCACCATCACCTTTTCCGGCGCATTGCGCACGCTGCGGGGGTTGTTCACCACCAGCGTCTCGCTCTCGATCCGCTCCAGCAGGTGCGTGGCGGTGATATAGCCCATGTCGAACGGCGGATCCTGCCGCATCAGCACGACGTCGATATCGCGGCCCAGATCGATCCGCCGTCTCTCGCCCGCCGTGTAGTGATCGCCCAACACGCGCTGCACCGTCACTGGCACGGCATGGGCAATCAGCCGGTCATCCTCGTCCAGCGTCAGCGAACCGACGTCGTAATGAAAAACCTCGTGCCCCCGCGCCTGCGCCGAAAGCATCAGCGCAAAGCTCGAATCCCCGGCAATGTTGATCGAATGGAGCGGGTCCATCTGGACTGCGACGCGAAGTGCCATAAGTGAACTGAGCCTCAGGGGTTTATCTCACCCGCGCCTTAAAGCCGATTTATCGCCTGTGCGACCATTTTCGGCCTGCGCCAAACACGGCGCCACGCTTTTGACTGGAGCCTTTGATGCGCAAACTGTTCACCGTCGCCGCCGCTGGTATCGCTGTTCTCGGCTGGTCGGCCCAGGGTATCGCCAATCCCGATCCGCACCCCACCTCGGCCCCGCACGACGAACACAAGGGTGAAAAGAAGGACGAACACCACGACGAGCACAAGGACGGCGAGCACAAGGAAGACCACAAGCCCGCTCACTGATCGCAGTAGTTATTCAGGCCTCAAGCGCCGGGTTGCCACGCATTGGCAATCCGGCGCGGCCATGTTCGGGGGGCCATCAGGATCACATCGATCCGCACATCGTCCCCCGCTCTGGCATAGCGCGGTGCCAGCATTTCCGCCGCCCGTGCCACCCGGCGCAACCGGTGCGCATCAATCGCCTCACCCAGCAGCGCTGCATCGCGCCGCCATTTGACCTCGACGAAGGCCACCGTCCGCCCCTTGCGCGCCACGATGTCGACTTCGCCCACTTTCACTTTTACCCGCTGCGCCAGAATGCGCCACCCGCGCAGCCGCAGCCACCACAGCGCCAGCACCTCTCCGCGCCGCCCCTGCCGCTCGGCTTCAGCCCTGCTCAAGCCTTGAATTCCATAGCTCGCGCATAAAGCGCCTTGCGATCCAGCCCATGCGCCTTGGCCACTTTGCCTGCCGCCTGTGATGGCGACATCTCCGCCAGAGCCGCACGCAAATCTGCCTCAACCGTATCCTCGTCAGGGGCCTCCGCCGCCCCCGGAGGCGCAATCAGCAGCACAATCTCACCCCTCGCCGGATTCGCGGTGTAATGCGCCGCCAGTTCCTCGGCCGAACCGCTGCGGCATTCCTCGTGCAGCTTGGTCAACTCCCGCGCCACCGCCACCTCACGCCCCGGCAGACGCTGCGCAATCGCTTCAAGCGAAGCCACCAGCCGCGGCCCCGTTTCATAGAACACCAGCGTCGCCGGAACGCCCGCCAGTTCGGCCAGAACATCCCCCCGCGCCTTGTCCTTGTTCGGCAGAAACCCGGCAAACATGAAGCGGTCTGTCGGCAGCCCAGCCATCGAAAGTGCCGTCACCAGTGCGCTCGGCCCCGGGATCGACGTCACCGGAATCCCCCGCGCCCGCGCCTCGCGCACCAGCCGGTAACCGGGGTCGGAAATCAGCGGCGTGCCTGCATCCGATACCAGCGCCACCGGAGATTGGACCATTTCGGCCAGCAATGCTTCCCGCGCGGCATCGCTGGCATGGTCGTCATAGCGCCGCATGGGCCTGTGCAAGCCCAACAGATTCAAAAGCTTGCCCGTCACCCGCGTATCCTCGCACGCCACCACGGCGCAGCGCTCAAGCGTGTCCACCGCGCGACGAGTTATGTCACCAAGATTGCCAATCGGGGTGGCAACAATATAGAGACCGGGTGCAAGGGGTGACGTGTCCATAGGTGTTCCAATGGACCGCGCGACCAAGAGCGACAAGAGGGTGCGCAGGGAATGATCGATATGCAGACGGGCGAACACGCGCTTTCGGGCTTTCGCCAATCGCGCCGGTGGGCTGTCATCGGCGCGCTGTCGCTGCTCGCAGGCTGCGCCGTGATCCCGAAAGGCTCCGTCCCTGTCGCCGAGCCGACCGAAAAAGCGCCTGACGCCAATGTTTTGCCTACCGACGCCGGCCGCCACCGCGTCGCCCTGCTCGTGCCGATGACCGGGGCCAACGCCGCCGTGGGCCAGTCGGTTGCCAATGCTGCCACGATGGCGCTGCTTGATACCAACGCCGCCAACCTGCGCATCACCACGTATGACACCGCCACCGGCGCAGGCACCGCCGCTGCGCGCGCCATCAGCGATGGCAACAAGCTGATCCTCGGCCCCTTGCTGGCTGATGACGTGACGCAGGTTGCCAACGTCGCGCGCACCTCCAAAGTGCCGATGATCTCTTATTCCAACGACAGCGCCGTGGCCTCACGCGATGTCTTTGTGATGGGTCAGGCCCCCGGCCAGTCCATCGCCCGCGTGCTGGGTTTCGCCAAATCACGCGGGATCAAATCGGTCGCGGCCATCATCCCCACCGGTGACTACGGCCAACGCTCCACCGCCGGCCTTACCGAAGCCGCGCGCGCACAGGGCATCGCTGTCACCAGCATCGAAACCTACGATCGCGGCAACACCTCGGTCGCCAGCGCCGTCCGCCGCGCGAAGGACAAGGGCAAGTTCGACGCCCTGCTGATCGCCGATGGAAGCCGCATCGCGCTGCAAGCCGCGCCGCTGGCGGGCAAAGGCGTGCGCGTGATCGGCACCGAACTGTGGAGCGGCGACGGCACCATTGCCAAGGCTCCGGCCATGCGCGGCGCATGGTTCGCGACCGTATCGGACCAGCGCTTCGGCCAGTTCGAAAAGAGCTACACCAGCCGTTTCGGTGCCACGCCCTCGCGGCTGGCCACGCTCGGCTATGACAGCGTGCTGCTCACGCTCAACGTCGCACGCGGGTGGAAGCCGGGAACGACCTTCCCCACCGCCAAGCTGTTCGATCCGCAAGGCTTCATCGGCCTCGACGGTGTGTTCCGCTTCACCGCCACCGGCATGGCCGAACGGGCGATGGAAGTGCGCGAGGTTGGCGCTGGGACGTTCGCCACGGTCAGCCCGGCACCAGCGAAGTTCTGATCGTCCATATTTGCGCGGATTTCACCGGATAAGGCGGCATCCGCGCTTGCGCGCTGAATCCAGCGTGTTCTATACCCGTTCCCATGTCCGATGACCTTTTCGACAAGCTCCCCGCTACAAACGCAGACGAAGCCTATGACGGCTCCGCAATCGAGGTGCTCGAAGGCCTCGAGCCGGTCCGTCGCCGCCCCGGCATGTACATCGGCGGCACGGACGAGCGCGCGCTCCACCACCTCGCCGCCGAAGTGCTCGACAATGCGATGGACGAAGCGGTGGCAGGCCACGCCAACCGCATCGAATTCACGCTCGAGGAAGAGCCCGGCGCGGCTGGCCGCCTGACGATTGCAGACAACGGTCGCGGCATCCCGGTTGATGAACACCCGAAGTATCCCGGTAAATCCGCGCTCGAAGTGATCCTCACCACGCTGCATTCGGGCGGCAAGTTCTCTGGCAAGGCCTATGCCACCAGCGGCGGCCTCCACGGTGTCGGCGTCTCGGTGGTCAACGCGCTGTCCTCGCTCACCCGCATCGAAGTGGCCCGCAACAAGGAGCTTTACGCGCAGGAATTTTCGCGCGGGCTTCCCACTACCAAGCTGCTGAAAGTCGGCAACGCGCCCAACCGGCGCGGCACGCAGGTCACCTTCGTTCCCGACACCGAGATTTTCGGAGCCGACGCGAAGTTCAAACCCGCCCGCCTGTTCCGGTTGGTCCGTTCCAAGGCCTACCTGTTCGCAGGTGTCGAAATCCGCTGGAAGTGCGCTCCTTCGCTCACGAGCGATGAAGTGCCCGCTGAAGCCGTGTTCCAGTTCCCCGGTGGCCTCGCCGATCATCTGGCAGAGCAGGTCTCGGGGCGCGAATGTGTCACCTCGGTGCCGTTTGCGGGCCGTCAGGACTTCCCGCTGGGGCCTAATGGTGAGGAAAATGGCCGCGTCGAATGGGCCATCGCCTGGCCGCTGTGGTCCGATGGCTCGTATTCGTGGTATTGCAACACCATCCCCACGCCCGATGGCGGCACCCACGAACAGGGCCTGCGCGCCGCGCTGACCAAGGGAATCCGCGCCTTTGCCGATCTGATCGGCCAGAAGAAGGCCAAGGACATCGCGCCCGAGGACATGATCACCGGCAGTGAAATCATGCTCTCGGTCTTCATCCGCGATCCCCAGTTCCAGAGTCAGACCAAAGACCGCCTGACCAGCCCCGAGGCCGCGCGCATGGTCGAAGCCGCCGTGCGCGACCATTTCGACCATTTCCTCACCGACAATATGGAGCGCGGCAAGGCCCTGCTCGGCGCGGTGATGGAACGCATGGACGATCGCCTGCGCCGCAAGGCGGAGCGTGAAGTCAAACGCAAGACCGCCACAAATTCGCGCAAGCTGCGCCTGCCCGGCAAGCTCACAGATTGCACCGGCGAAGGCAGCGGCGAGACCGAACTGTTCATCGTCGAAGGCGATTCCGCAGGCGGCAGCGCCAAGCAGGCGCGCGACCGCAAGACTCAGGCGATCCTCCCCATCCGTGGCAAAATTCTCAATGTCGCCAGCGCTACGGCGGACAAGATCCGCGCCAATCAGGAAATCGCCGATCTCGCGCTCGCGCTCGGCTGCGGCATGCGCAAGGACTGCAATGCCGACGCGCTGCGCTATGACCGCGTGATCATCATGACCGACGCCGACGTTGACGGCGCACACATCGCCACGCTGCTGATGACGTTCTTCTTCCAGGAAATGCCCGACCTCGTCCGGCGCGGCCACCTCTACCTAGCCCAGCCCCCACTCTACCGCCTGACCCACGGCAGCACCTCGGCCTACGCCAAGGACGACGCCCACCGCGCCGAACTGGAAGCCACCAAGTTCAAGGGCAAGAAAGTCGAAGTCGGCCGCTTCAAGGGCCTTGGCGAAATGAACCCCGGCCAATTGCGCGAAACCACAATGGCCCCCGCCACCCGCAGCCTCATCCGCATCACCCTACCCCCGGAATACGAAGGTAGGGCTGCGGTGAAGGATCTCGTCGACCGCCTGATGGGCCGAGACCCGGCGCAACGGTTCATGTTCATCCAGAACCGGGCGAGCGAGATCGATCCTGAGTTGATTGACGCGTAACACCGGGCCGACGCGCGCCGCTGCCGGTCAGCCGTGCTTGTCGTCGACCCGCTTTTCAGGCTGTACCGACCATTCCGGCGGCGTGTCGTTCGGCTCATCGGCTTCGGCGTCTTCGCTCGTTTCGTGCACACGGCCCACCGCATGATGGACGGGCGCATAAATCGCGTAAAGCTGCATCGGCTCGTCACCAATATTCGTCACGTTGTGCCACGTGCCTGCAGGCACCAGAATGCACCACCCGTCTGAGACTTCCTGCTCGAAGGTCAGTTCGTCTTTCTTCGGACCCATTTGCATGCGGCCCTTGCCCGCGTCGATGCGCAAAAACTGGTCGGTTTCGGGATGCGCTTCAAGGCCGATGTCACCGCCCACCGGGATCGACATAAGCGTGACCTGCAAATAGCGCCCGGTCCATGCGACCGAGCGGTAGTCCGCGTTGGACTTGGTCGCGGATTCGATATCAAATGCCTGCGGATCAGGTCCGATGTCTTTGATGCGGTCTGCGCTGCTTGCCATCTAACGATCCCTCGTTGCTTGATTGCACCCGCATAACCCGCGATTCAGGTTCCTGTTCCGTGAGCGGCCTTTTGGGCATTCAACCGCTGGGGGCTTCGCTGCCCTCACCCTTCTTGGGCCGGAAATCGAACCGTATCCGCACCCATTCTCCCACCTGCGGCTTCCCGTTCACGCGCGGGGGCCGCACCAGAAACTGCCACGAGGCCTGCCGGATTGCCCGCGCGAGGCCCGATCCCGGCGGGCTTTCACCCAGTTCCTGGCAGTCCTCGACGTGGTATTTCTCCACCGTCTTGCACGCGATCATCGCCCAATCGCCCTGCGTCCGCCGCGCTGGCAGGTAAGGCCCGATTTCCGCATCGGTCGGCTCGCGATACCATTGCGCTGCATAGAGCCGGACTCCGCCCGGCCCCTGCCCCAGACTGGCCGAATCCCCCGGACTGCCGCCCGATGGCGCACCGCCGCCCGAGTCCTGCCGCTTCATCTTGCTGATATCGCCTGCGCGATAGTCATTGCGCGATAGCTCGATGAAGCCTTCGGGCCACTGCACTTTGCCCGGGATCGGCACGGTTGGCGGCGCTGCAGCTGGCTGAACCGGCGTGGCTTCAGCGTTTTGCGCCTGCTTGGCCTGCTTCTGCTCCGGCTGCTTTTCCGCCGCCTTTGACTCGTCCTGCCCCGCGTCAGTCAGGTCGATCGCGGTCAGCCGGGAACTCTCGCCCCCGCCGAAGCCCGTCACCGCGCCCATCTTCCACATGATGAGGAACAACAGCGCACTGGTGGTGAGCGCAAAGACGAACGCCCCCGCCCGCTCGCGTGGCGACGCCTGATAGCCTTGCCTCAAAGGATCGATGCGCCACGCAAACATTGCCAAGCCGCCTACACGCCGCCAATGCTTCCGGCAATTCCGCACCGCAGGACGACCGCCGCCAGCGACACTTTGATACCAAACTTTCCTGACGGATCAGTCAGCAACGACAGCCATAAATGACGCATGCGTCAACAAAGCATCCTATAACTGACGCACCTGTCACCAAACTACCCTATTGCAACGCGCAAACCAGCGCCCTATCGCTTAACCAAACGATTAAGATACAGGAACCGCCGATGCGCTTTGAAGGCACCAGCAATTACGTCGCTACCGATGATCTGAAGGTTGCGGTCAACGCCGCCGTCCTGCTCCGCCGCCCACTGCTGGTAAAGGGTGAACCCGGCACCGGCAAGACCGTGCTGGCACACGAAATCGCCAAGGCTGTTGGCGCACCGCTGATCGAATGGAACGTGAAATCCACCACCAAAGCGCAGCAGGGCCTCTACGAATACGACGCCGTCGCCCGCCTGCGCGATGGCCAGCTGGGCGATGAACGCGTTCACGACATCAGCAACTACATCAAGAAGGGCAAGCTCTGGGAAGCCTTTACCGCCCCTCAGCTGCCCGTCCTGCTGATCGACGAGATCGACAAGGCCGACATCGAATTCCCCAACGACTTGTTGCAGGAACTCGATCGCATGAGCTTCGACGTCTACGAAACGCAGCAGCGCATAACTGCAGTAGAACGCCCCATCGTCGTCATCACCTCGAACAACGAGAAAGAGTTGCCCGACGCGTTCCTGCGCCGCTGCTTCTTCCACTACATCAAGTTCCCCGACCGTCAGACGATGCAGGCCATCATCGACGTCCACTTCCCCGGCATCCAGAAGACACTGGTGAGCAAGGCGATGGAAGTGTTCTACGAAATCCGCGAAGTTCCCGGCCTCAAGAAAAAGCCCAGCACATCGGAACTGCTCGATTGGCTGAAACTGCTGCTGAACGAAGACATGCCTCTGGATGTCCTCCAGAACCGCGATCCCACCAAGGCTATCCCCCCGCTCCACGGCGCGCTGCTCAAGAACGAACAGGACATCATGCTGTTCGAAAAGCTCGCCTTCATGGCGCGTAGACCGGGTAACTGAACCTAACCGTTCGCATCACAATCCCCCAACCCGCTCATGCTGAGCTTGTCGAAGCATCTGGCCCTGCAGTGGAGCCAGCACCCTTCGACAGGCTCAGAGTGAGCGGGAATGGTGAAGGTCAGCTCCGCCGCCCGAGTTGCTCCAGTTCCACCTGCTCGAACATCGCCTTCACCGCAGGCCGCGCGTTGATCTGCTCGATCCAGCGCATCAGATGCGGCGTGGCTTCCTTGTTCACCAGTTCCGCAAAGCCGAACTGCATGCCATTGGCGATGGCGAAGTTGCAGATGTCGGCCAAGGTGTATTGCCCCGGCACCAGCCACTCATGGTCAGCCAGATGGTCGTCCAGCTTGCGCACGGAATAGGCGATCTTGCGCATTTCCTCGTCGAGCATGTCCTGCGGAAAACCCTCACGCGCGCGGCGCCACTTTACCTGTTGCTCGACCACCGGAATGGCTTTCACCTTTTCCTCGAACTCGGCGTCGCTGTAGCCCTTCACCATGTTGCCAATGTAGCGGTGCCAGCCGATGGTTGAGACGCACCAGCAGAAATACTCGTCCACCCACTTGGTCCAAACGCGCATCTGCGCGCGGCCAAAGCTGTCTGCCGGGCGCAGCGAAACATCGGTCGGATACTCGTCCTCAAGGTATTCGCAGATCACCGTCGATTCGGTGATGACCTTTCCGTCATCGACAAGCGCCGGAACCTGTCCACGCGGATTGATCGCCTTGAACCAGGCGGTATGATGTTCAAACTTCGACGGATCGAGCCGGTTTTTCTCAACATCCAGCCCCTTTTCGAACACCGTCAACAGCGGCTTCATCGAATTGGCGGCGGGACCAAAGGTGTAGAGTTTGAGCATGTTGGTGTTATCCTCTCCGTATGGTCACACCATGCCAATTGTAAGTAACACTAACAATACTCAATCGCACACACCACGAAAGGACGCAGCAGAAATGCCCTATACCGGACAATGCGCCTGTGGCTCCGTCGCGCTCTCCATCGCGGGTGAACCGATCGCCACGCGCCAGTGCTGGTGCCGCCAATGCCAGCAGATTACGGCAGGAAGTCCCACCAACAACGCGATCTTCAAAGCAGAGGACGTGGTGATCACTGGCCCGTTGGCGCACAACACCTGGAAAGCAGCCAGCGGCAACACGCTGACGTTCAATTTCTGTCCGGCCTGCGGTAGCCAGGTGTTCGGCCAAAGCTCGGCCCGCATGCATCTCAAGACCGTGCGCTTCGGCGTGCTGAATGCCGACCACGGCCTCGCCCCGCAGGCGATTATCTGGACTGACGATGCACCTGCATGGGCGCATATCGATCCCACGCTCGAATCATGGCCGCAACAACCGCCAGCACCACCGCCGACGGATTGAACTAGCTGACCCTGAAACAGTCCTGTCCGGCGCGCTTGAGCGTCGTGCAATAAGCATGTGCGCCCGGCGCGCTCGCGCGCAAGCGATAGAACTGGCGCGCACCAACCACGGCTGGCACCACCGATTTGCGGAATCCGGCAAGCTCGGGATGCTGCGCTACCAGCCCCGCCCAGTGGGCCTCGGCCTCACCGGGACTGGTCGCGGCGGCAAGCTGGATCGTCTGCCCCGGCCCGGAAATGCGCGGCGCTGCCACTTGTGGCGGCACCGGATTGGCCAGCACTGGCGCAACCGGAATCCCCGCCAAAGCCGGAGTTGGAGGCAAGCCAGGCGCAACCGGGCGCGGCGTCTGTGTATTCAGCGCCAGCGTGATTGCGCTCTCATCAGACCGCACCGCTTCGTTGGTCACCACCACCGTCGTCGCGTCAGCCTTCGTCAGCGAAAACAGGGACTTAGCAAAGCTATATGGCAACCGGATGCACCCGTGCGAGGCGGGATAGCCCGGCAAGCGCCCGGCATGGATCGCAATACCGCGCCATGTCAGTCGTTGCATATATGGCATAGGCGCGTTGCTGTAGATGTTGGAACGGTGGTGGACCCGCTTCTGCAGGATCGGGAACACCCCTGCTGGCGTGCTGTGCCCGCGCTTGCCAGTGGAAACCGGTGATGAAGCCCACGGCACCCCATCCTTGAACACGAACATCCGCTGCGTCGGCTTGCTAATCACGATCAGGACGCCAGACTGCAGCACGTCGGAAACCTGCGGCGGCAGCTTCGGCGCTGCAGGCGCAGGCTGCACCGGCACTGAGGGCTGTGTTATGGCGCTCGCCGGACCAGCCACTTGCGCCTGCGCCTGCTCGCTATTCCCGAACGGAAGCCAACCCGGCACCACCGCGATCGCCCCCAGAAGCAGAACTACAGATGCGCCAATCGCGCCGGCAAACCGCTTCATGGTAAACAGCCCCTTAACCACGTTTGGCAACGTTAGCCCGCAGCGGCCTGCACTCAACCGATTCTTTGTCCGATTCACCCACAAAGGGCGCATCTACGGCCTTCCGGCAGGTCTTGCCGTCTCCGCTTTCAGCGCTTAATCACACGGTTAAGTCAAAGGAGCGGCCTCACGTGTTTTTCAATTTCATCGATGAACTGCGCGCCGCCGGGATTCCCGCCAGCTTCAAAGAGCATCTTGTGCTGCTTGAAGCGCTGGAAAAAGACGTGATCGAACAGACGCCTGAGGCCTTCTACTACCTCAGCCGCGCCACGTTTGTGAAAGACGAAGGCCTGCTCGACCGCTTCGACCAGGTGTTCAACAAGGTCTTCAAGGGCCTGCTGACCGATTATGGCCAGCGCCCGGTCGACATCCCGGAAGACTGGCTCAAAGCCGTCGCCGAAAAATTCCTGTCCGATGAAGAGATGGAAAAGATCAAGGCCCTCGGCAACTGGGACGAGATCATGGAGACGCTCAAGAAGCGTCTGGAAGAGCAGGAAAAACGCCATCAGGGCGGCAACAAGTGGATCGGCACGGGCGGCACCAGCCCGTTCGGCAATTCCGGCTACAATCCCGAAGGCGTGCGCATCGGCGGTGAAAGCAAGCATGGCCGCGCTATCAAGGTCTGGGAAAAACGCGAATTCGCCAATCTCGACAACACCAAGGAATTGGGCACGCGCAACATCAAGATCGCGCTGCGCCGGTTGCGCCGCTTTGCACGTGAGGGTGCGGCCGACGAACTCGATCTCGATGGCACGATTGAAGGCACCGCACGGCAAGGCTGGCTCGACATCAAGATGCGCCCGGAAAAGCGCAACGCCGTCAAACTCCTGCTGTTCCTCGATGTCGGCGGATCGATGGACCCGTTCATCAGGCTGGTTGAGGAACTGTTCAGCGCAGCCACCGCCGAATTCAAGAACATGGAGTTCTACTACTTCCACAACTGCCTGTATGAAGGCGTGTGGAAGGACAACAAACGCCGCTGGTCTGATCGCACCAAGACGTGGGACATCCTGCACAAATTCGGCCATGATTACAAAGTGATCTTCGTCGGCGATGCGGCGATGAGTCCTTATGAAATCAGCCACCCGGGCGGCAGCGTTGAACATTTCAACGAAGAAGCAGGTGCGGTGTGGATGCACCGCGTGGCGCAGACTTACCCCGCCACCGTCTGGCTCAATCCTGTGCCGGAAAAACAATGGAGCTATTCACAATCCACCAAGATGCTCAAGGATCTGATCGGCGGCTCAATGTATCCGCTCACCCTTGAAGGCCTTGATGGCGCGATGCGAGAACTGACCCGCAAAAAGCACTGAGACGGAATTTCGGCGTAAAACCGGATCAAAATGACACCTCGCGGATTTACGCCACTTACTGCGCCTCTAAAAGGTGCGAAGGACGCCGGGCATCCGGCTTTGCGCCTATGGGGGAATAATGATCGACAGACAGCGGGTAGAGAACGGTGGCTTGATCCTGCTCCTCGCTCTTGTCACCATCGGCTTGGCCATGGTGGTATCGGAATTCGCCAGCGCGCTTTTGTGGGCGGCGTTGGCGGCAATTCTGTTCCAGCCATTGTTCCACCGCTTGCACGAACGCTGGCCCGGTCGGCGCAATCTTGCTGCCGCGATGACGCTGTTGACCATTACCGTTGCGGTCATCATCCCGGCTATGGTGATCGGCAGTCTGGTGGTCGATCAGGCCAGCGGCGTCTATCTGCAGATGCGCAGCGGCGAGATCAATTTTGCGTTGTACTTCCAGCAGGTTCACGATGCCCTGCCAGAACGGCTGCAGAGCCTGCTGGGCAAGGCGGGATTTGGCACTTTCGAAAGGGCACAAATCCGGATTTCGGAAGCGCTCGGCAACAGTGCGAGTATGTTGACACAGCGTGCGCTGGCAATCGGCGCGAATGCTGCGGCCTTTCTGCTCGCATTCGGCGTAGCGCTCTACGTCACGTTTTTCCTTGTTCGGGATGGCGAGGAACTCGGAGCCAAAATCGTCGCTGCTCTGCCTCTGGAACCATCGGTGGCCCAAAGACTCGCTACGGTGTTTGCAACCGTGGTCCGCGCCACCCTTAAGGGTTCAGGCCTTGTTGCCCTGGCGCAAGGTGCGCTGGGTGCCATCACCTTTTCCATCGTCGGCCTTCCCGCAGCGCTCCTGTGGGGTATGTTGATGGCGATTGCCGCGCTTTTGCCGGCAATCGGTCCCGCCATCATCTGGGGACCAGTCGCCGTCTATCTCTTCGCTACCGGTGCGATATGGCAAGGCGCAGTGGTGATCGCGTCAGGGGTCTTTGTCATCGGCCTGTCGGACAATATCCTGCGCCCGATGCTGGTCGGCCGCGATGCCGGAATTCCCGATTGGCTGGTGCTGGTCACCACGCTTGGCGGGATCGAACTGATGGGCCTTAGCGGCATCGTCGTCGGCCCCCTTGCCGGGGCGCTGTTCATCGCCAGTTGGCAGATCCTTACTGAACAGCGAAAAGCAGACAAAGCGCTGTCCTACCCACACCCCGAAGCGTAGCGTCCGACCCACTCGTTGAACCGTCAAACACTATGGAATGGCGCAAAAAACTGCCCTCAACCTAAACGAATTCAGTAGAGCAGGAACTGCCGCCGCTCTTCCGCCCAAGCCGATTCGTCCAACGCTGCAACCACTTCCAGATCGCCAGGCCGGGAGGCGCGATCATCTACCCACTCGCGCAATGCTGGCCCGCCGTTGATCACATCGATCGCCAGCTTGTCGAACACATATTCATACGGAAAATCCCGCCACAACGGATAATCGGGGTACAAACGCCGGATCGCCTTGAACGCAAGGGCCTGCAACCGCCACGGACGGAATGCATGGTGATTATAAAACGCACCCTCAGCGTGGATCATCAATCCGCTGCACAAAGTCTTGGCGTGTTTGTGGAATGTCGGCTCGAACCAGCATTCGCGGATCGCGCAGCCTTCCATCCACTGCGGCGCGAAGGCACGCATCTCTGCCAGCACCGCCTTTGCGTCCACGTCCGGCGCGCCGAACAGCACTTCCAGAGGCCGCGTGGTGCCGCGCCCTTCTGAAACCGTCGCGCCCTCGATCATCACTGTGCCCGCATAGGCCCGCGCCATGTTGAGGCTGGCCGCGTTGGGCGAAGGGTTGATCCAGACGCGGCTCTCCGGCCAGCCGAAACCCGGTCCCTGTTCCGGCGTCCAGCCCTCCATCGTGATCACGCGATAGTCCACGTCGAGCTTGAAATGCTCCACAAACCACGCGCCCATCTCACCCAGCGTCATCCCGTGCCGCATCGGCATCGGCCCAGCGCCCACAAAGCTTTCCCACCCCGGCAGCAGCGTGGTGCCTTCTACCGGACGGCCCGCCGGATTGGGCCGGTCCAGAACCCACACCGCCTTGCCGGTGCCATTCGCCGCCTCAAGCAGATAGAGCAGCGTGGTGACGAAGGTATAGATGCGGCAGCCCAGATCCTGCAGATCAAACAGGAACACATCGGCGGTGCTCATCATCTGCCCGCTCGGACGGCGCACCTCGCCATAGAGGCTGAACACCGGGATGCCATAGACGGGATCAAGCTCGTCCGCCGTCTCGACCATGTTGTCCTGCTTGTCGCCCTTCAGCCCATGCTGCGGGCCGAAAGCCGAGGTCACTCGCAAGCCGGACGCCATAAGCGCGTCGAGCGAATGCACCAGGCCCCCCGTCACCGAAGCGGGATGCGCAACGAGCGCGACGCGCTTGCCTTCGAGTGGCTTTCGCAGGGCGGGGTCGGCAAGCAGCCGGTCGATACCGAATTTCATGTCGCGCTCGGTGCCGCAAGCCGGGCGGAGAAGCAAGATGCATCATGGAAGTCGGGCCGATCCGCACGGTGCGCCATCGCCCAATAGGACTTCACGCCGCCCTCCTCCTCGATCACAGCGGTCAATCCGTAGGCAAACGGCAGCGCGGGTAACCCAGGGGCGGGCAGCGCCACGTCAAAGATCAGTACCGATTGCCCCCGGCGCGGCGTGCAGACCGGCGCACGCGGCGCAGTCCGCTCTGCCATGCCATCGCGGTAGCCAGAGAAATCATACGCAGCCCAGCTTTGCGAGGGTGAGAAGTTGAACTCTGCATAACCCTCGCCACCCTCAGGCTTCACAAACATCTCGAAACACGTCGTCTGCCACAGACCATCGGCCCGGCGCTTGCCCGCAAACGGCGGCAGCACCAGTACTTGCGCGCCTTCCACGCGCCAGCGCAGCGTCATCCAATGCTCGTCCAGCCCTATGATCCGCGCTTCGATCTTGCTCACGGCCTTGGGTGGATTGGCCGGATGGGGCAAAAGCTCAAACGTTCCCAATTGCGCAACTCCGTGCTAGGCGCGCCATCCCGATAGTGAGTGGCCGAGATGACCGAATATACTTCTTCCCTGCTGCGCCTGCTTTCCGAGCGAGGCTACATCCACCAGATGACCGACGCGAGCGCGCTCGATGCGTTGGCGGCAAAGCAGGTCGTGCCCGGCTATATCGGCTTCGATCCCACCGCGCCATCGCTGCACGTGGGTTCGATGGTGCAGATCATGCTGCTGCGCCGCCTGCAGCAGGCGGGGCACAAGCCGATCGTCGTCATGGGCGGCGGCACCGGCAAGATTGGCGATCCCAGCTTCAAGGACGAGGCGCGCAAGCTGCTGACCAACGATCTGATCGCGCAGAACGTGGCTTCGATCAAGACCGTGTTCGAACGCTTCCTGACCTTCGGCGATGGCCCGACCGACGCGATCATGGTCGACAATTCCGAATGGCTCGACAAGCTCGAATACATTCCGTTCCTGCGGGAGATCGGCCAGCACTTCTCGGTCAATCGCATGCTCAGCTTCGATTCGGTCAAGCAGCGGCTTGACCGCGAACAGTCGCTGTCATTCCTCGAATTCAACTACATGATCCTTCAGGCCTACGATTTCCGCGAACTTTCGCAGCGCTATGATTGCCGCCTGCAGATGGGTGGATCCGACCAGTGGGGCAATATCGTAAACGGCATCGAACTGACCCGCCGCATGGATGGCAAGGAAGTGTTCGGCGTGACCACCCCGCTGCTCACCACTGCCGATGGCGCGAAGATGGGCAAGACCATGAACGGCGCGGTCTGGCTTAATGAAGACGCCCTGCCCGCCTGGGATTTCTGGCAATACTGGCGCAACGCCGATGACCGCGACGTGGGCAAGTTCCTGCGCCTGTTCACCGATCTGCCGCTGGACGAAATCGCACGGCTGGAAGCGCTGGAAGGCAGCGAGATCAACTCGGCCAAGATTGTGCTGGCCAATGAAGTCACCCGGCTGGTGCGCGGTGACGACGCGGCCAAGGCGGCGGAAGCAACCGCAGCGGCGACGTTTGCGGGCGGCGGGCTGGGTCAAGACCTGCCTACCTTCGACGTGAGCGCGGACGATATCTCCATTGTCGATGCACTGGTCGGACTTGGTTTCGCGGCCAGCCGTGGCGAGGCCAAACGGCTGGTGACAGGGGGCGGCGCGCGCGTCGATGGCGTGGCAGTGACCGACGAATCGCACCGTATCAGTTTGGCAGACAAAGACATTCGTGTTTCGTCGGGAAAGAAGAAGCACGGCATAGTTCGCCGCGCCTGAATTGCGCGGAAAACAGGGTTTCCGCATCCCTAACGGCAAGAGCCTGCCGCCTCCGGCAAGCTTTTGCCGGAGGCTTTACGAATTGTTCGCCAATTCGGGCCTATATCCTTCGACATAGTCCCGGAAGGGTCACTCATGCGCGAAGGAGGAACGATGCGCGGCGGAGCACAGCTTTCAGTCACCGACCTGCGTCGTTCGACTCGCCACCCGGTAAACCTGCCGGTAATTGGCGAACATCGAACGCGCGGCGACATCATGCTGCATCTGGCAAACATCTCGACAACGGGATTTCTTGCCACCGAAGTCGAAGATCTAGGTCGTGGTGAAAGGCTGACCGTGCGTTTGCCCGTCGTCGGCCGAATTGAGGCATTCGTGGTTTGGGTCGAAGGCGGACGCGCTGGATTCCAGTTCGAACGGATCGTTCGAATGGACGATTTCACCAAGATGATCCGGGCGTTGCAGCCCAACGTCAAAGGACGCTGACCCCACTGCGGGGCGCGCAACTTTTGCTTTCTTGGCAAGCGCTGGCCCCGGTGGCATGGCGCATGTCGTGAGTACGACCCAACCCGCATCGCCAATACCGACCTCCCCGCTCGACATACCCGATTACCGCAAGTTCTGGATCGCGCGGTTTTTCTCGGTCGTGGCAACGTCGGGCATGGTCGTAATTCTGGGCTACCAGCTATACGACATAGCGCGCGGGCAATATGGCATGTCTATTGCGCAGGCCGCGTTTCAGTTGGGCCTGCTCGGTCTTGCACAGTTCCTGCCGCTGTTTCTGCTCACGCCGGTTGCTGGCGTGGTTGCGGACCGGTTTGACAGGCGCAACGTGGCGGCCCTTGCCATGTGCATCGACCTCGTCGTCGCGCTGACTCTGGCTGTGGCAACCGGCAGCGGCGCGCTTACTTTGCCACTGCTGTTTGGGCTTGCTGCGCTGCACGGCACCGCGCGCGTTTTCATCGGTCCCGCGCTGTCATCCATTGCGCCGAACGTCGTGCCTGCTGCACTGATGCCCAAAGCGGTAGCGATCAACTCGATGGCGTGGCAAATCGGGTCGGTAGCAGGCCCGGCCATCGCCGGCCTGCTGTTTGCCGGACACCCGACACTGCCTTACTGGACCTCAACGGTGCTGCTGGCGCTGGGAGCCGCCTGCACCTTCAGCATTCGTCGCATCCCGCCGCCCGATGGCAACCGCGATGTCCACCCCGTGCGCCAGATCCGCGATGGGCTTTCCTTCGTATGGAATGACCGCTTCCTGCTGGGCTGCGTCACACTTGATCTGTTTGCCGTGCTGCTTGGCGGAGCGACTGCGTTGCTGCCGGTGTTCGCGCGCGACATCCTGTTGATCGATGGTCAGCCGGTGGGCGCAAATGGCCTTGGGATCATGCGTGCCATGCCAGGGCTTGGCGCTGCCCTTGTCGCCTTCGTGCTTTCACGGCGTCCGATTACCAACAATGTCGGCAACAAGATGCTGCTGGGCGTTGTCGTGTTTGGCTTGTTTACCATCGGCTTCGGGATTTCGACCAACTTCTACCTGTCGCTGCTGATGCTTGTGGGCATTGGCGCGGGCGATATGGTTTCGGTGTTTATCCGCAGCACCCTTGTCCAACTGCACACGCCCGATGCAGTGCGCGGGCGTGTCTCGTCGATCTCGGGCCTTGCCATATCGGCATCGAACGAACTGGGCGAAATGCAATCGGGCGTCGCAGCGGCACTGCTCGGTGTCGTAGGCGCAGCGGTGTTCGGCGGCGTCGGCGCGATTGCGGTTACAGCCGCATGGTTTTTCCTGTTTCCGGAACTGAAGAACGCGCGAACCTTTGCAGCACGGTACAGATAGTCCTAAACATTCCCGTCTACCCAGCAGGAGCAAGCGACATGAGAGCGGATTCGATCCTCGCCACCATCGGCAACACCCCGCACATTCGCCTGTCCCGCCTGTTCCCCGATCACGAGGTATGGGTGAAGAGCGAGCGCGGCAATCCCGGCGGCTCGATCAAGGACAGAATCGGCCTCGCCATGATCGAGGCTGCCGAAGCCGACGGCAGCCTGCTGCCCGGCGGCACGATCATCGAGCCGACATCGGGCAACACCGGCATCGGGCTTGCGATGGTCGCGGCGGTAAAGGGCTACAAGCTTGTGCTCGTCATGCCTGAATCTATGTCGCTTGAACGGCGGCGGCTGATGCTGGCCTATGGCGCATCGTTCGATCTGACCCCGCGTGAAAAAGGCATGAAGGGCGCGATTGAGCGCGCAAAGGAACTCGTTGAACAGACCCCCGGCGCGTGGATGCCGCAGCAGTTTGACAACCCCGCCAACGTGGCCGTCCACGTGCGCACAACCGCGCAGGAAATCCTCGCGGACTTCGGAAGCGACCCGATTGACGTGCTGATCACCGGCGTCGGCACCGGCGGGCACCTGACGGGCTGCGCGGAAGAACTGAAAAAGCACTGGCCCTCGATGAAGGCCTATGCGGTGGAGCCTACGCTTTCGCCGGTGATCTCGGGCGGGCAGCCTGCCCCACACCCGATCCAGGGCATCGGCGCAGGCTTCATTCCCGGCAACCTCCACACCCAGTCCATCGATGGTGCGATCACGGTAGACCCGGCTGACGCAAAGGAAATGGCGCGCCAGTGTGCCGCAAAGGAAGGGATGCTCGTGGGCATTTCCTCCGGCGCGACGCTGGCTGCGATTGCGCAAAAACTGGAGACCCTGCCCGCTGGGAGCCGCGTGTTGGGCTTCAACTACGATACCGGCGAACGGTATCTGTCCGTGCCAGATTTCCTGCCGGAGTAAGCGCTGTGGAGATGGAACAGGTCGATTACGAAGATGGGGGCGTCGCCCTCACAGGATTTCTTGCAAAGCCCGAGGGCACGCCACGCGCCGCCGTGCTGGTCCTGCCGACCATTGCAAATTGCAACGCGCCGATGGTCCGCCGCGCGCAGATGCTGGCGCAAGCAGGCTATCTGGTGCTGGTGGCTGATTTCTATGGCGTGCAGGTGCGCGATTTTGACCATGCTCGTGAACTGGCAGGCCCTTTGCGCGCCAGTGCGCAGGGATACCGCCAGCGTTTGCACGCCGGGCTTGGGGCGCTGACCGGACTGCCGGAAGCGCAGGGACTGCCAGTGGCCGCGGTGGGCTATTGCATGGGCGGGCAGGCTGCGCTGGAATTGGCGCGTGACGGGGCCGACCTTGTTCTTGCCGCCAGCTTCCACGGGCTGCTCGATACACAAGCTCCCGCTGAACCGGGCGCAGTCAAAGCGCGCATTCTGGTCTGCCACGGCGATGCCGACCCGCTGGTGCCGCGCGAACAGGTCTTGGGCTTCTGGCAGGAGATGGACGCCGCCGGGGCCAATTGGCATTTCCACGCCTACAGCGGCGTGAAGCACGGCTTCACAGAACCCGGCAGCGATGCGCGCGGCATGGCGGCCATCGGCTATGACGCCAGTGCTGACCGGGAAAGCTGGGGTGCGCTGATAGACCTGCTGGACGAAATTCTGGCGTGACCCGGGGAGGCTCCACAGCCTCCCCACATCCATCAATCAGGCGATCGCAAGCTGCTCTGGCGTCAGCGCCATGATCGTCTCGCATCCCGCTTCCACTTCGCGACGCAGCGCGCCCACTTCGGTGGTGGAACGAGTGGCCCAATGGCGGGCGCAAGTCAGCTTGGCCTCGTAAAACGCCTTGTCGTCAGCGCCATTGGCGATGGCAGCAGAAGCAACCTTGGCCATGCGCAGCCACATCAGGCCGAGCGACACGATCCCGGTCAGCGTCATGTAGGCATAAGCGCCAGCGCCGAGATTGTTCGGGTTGGCCATCGCATTCTGCATGAACCACATCGTCGCAGCCTTCATTTCGCCGGTCGCCTTCGATAGGCGTTCGGCAACAAGCTTGACTGTCTCGTCTGGGCTTTCTTCGGCGCATTCGGCATCGATCAGTGCGAACAGCGCCTGCACCGCGCGACCGCCGTTGAGGGCAAGCTTGCGCCCGGCAAGGTCCATCGCCTGCACGCCATTGGTGCCTTCATAGATCATGGCGATGCGGGCATCGCGCACGAACTGCTCCATGCCGTTTTCCGCGATATAGCCGTGGCCACCCCAGATCTGCTGCATGTCGGTGGCGACCTTGTAGCCCATGTCAGTCCCGTAACCCTTGATCACTGGGGTCAGCAGGCTGATCAGGTCATCGGCCATCTGGCGTTCTTCGGCTGTTGCCGCCTTGTGCGACAGGTCCACCTGCAACGCCCCCCACAGGCACAGTGCGCGCATGCCTTCGATGAAGGTCTTGGCGTCCATCAACATGCGGCGCACATCAGGGTGGACGATGATTGGATCGGCCTTTTGCGAAGGATCGGCAGGCCCGGTCAGCGCGCGTCCCTGGCGGCGATCAAGCGCGTAGGCAAGGCCGTTCTGATAAGCGACTTCGGCCTGCGCCAGCCCTTGCATCCCCACGCCAAGGCGCGCCGCGTTCATCATGATGAACATTGCGGCAAGGCCCTTGTTTTCCTCGCCAACCAGCCAACCCTTCGCGCCGTCGTAGTTCATCACGCAAGTGGCATTGCCGTGAATGCCCATCTTCTCTTCGATCGAGCCGACGGTCACGCCGTTGCGCTCTCCAAGCGAGCCGTCGTCATTCACGATGAACTTGGGCACGATGAACAGGGAAATGCCTTTGCTCGATTCCGGCGCGCCGGGAGTCTTGGCAAGGACAAGATGGATGATGTTTTCGGTGAGGTCTTGATCGCCCGCAGAAATGAAGATCTTGGTGCCGGTGATGGCATAGGAGCCATCCATCTGCGGCTCTGCGCGCGTGCGGATCATGCCAAGGTCAGTGCCGCAATGCGGCTCGGTCAGGTTCATCGTGCCCAGCCATTCCCCCGAAACCATCTTGGGCAAATACATCGCCTGCTGCTCGGGCGATCCCTTCGCAATGATCGCCGAGATCGCGCCGTTGGCAAGGCCGGGGTACATCGCAAAGGCCTGATTGGCGGTGGCGAGATACTTCTCCATGATGAAGCCCATCACGTGCGGAAGACCCTGCCCGCCGAACGCTTCGGGCGCGGAAAGGGTGCCCCAACCGCCTTCGACATACTGCCGATAGGCGTCCTTGAAGCCGGTGGGCGTGGTCACACTGCCATCGGGATGGCGCGTGCAACCTTCCTTGTCGCCCGAAAGGTTGAGCGGCGCGATGACTTCGGACACGAAGCGCCCGGCTTCTTCAATGATGGCGTCGGTCATGTCCTGCGTTGCGCTTTCAAAGCCGGGCAGGTTGCCATAGCTTTCAAGGCGGATCAGTTCATTGACGACAAAACGGGTGTCGCGGGTGGGCGCATTGTAAATCGGCATGTGGTCCTGTCCCTTTAAGCGTCCGGATTGCGGCCTTCAGACCGCTCCTTGGCGATGACGAGATCGACGAAGCTGGTCAGCTCCTCGATCGTTGCAGCAAGGTCCGCCTGCTGGCGGCGCATGCTTTCAATGCGTTCGCGACATTTGGCGAGCGTGACGCGGCGCTGCTCGGCGCGGCCATCACCCATGTCGTACAGGTCGATCATGTCGCGGATTTCGGCCAAGCTGAAACCCACGTTCTTGGCGCGCATGATCCACGCCAGCCGCGCCCGGTCCCGCCTTGAATAGATGCGCGAAAGGCCGATGCGTTCAGGCGCGATCAGCCCTTCGTCCTCATAGAAACGCAGCGCACGGGCCGTTACGCCGAACTCATTCGAGAGATCGGATATGGTGAACTGGTCCCGCTTCAGCGCGTCTGGCTGATCAAGGTGGCCAGTGTGGCCGGACTCGGGTGTTCCGGAATCCGGCTGCCGGGCTTGGGCATGAATCGCGGTGGCGGCTTGTTGTGACATGCCACCAAACCTAACTAACCTTTACGTAAGCGTCAATCCGCGATCCGCTCCAGCGCACCCTCGTCTGTAATGCGCCGATAGAAGCACGATGATGCCAAGGTGTGGCACGCTGGCCCCGCCGCCTCGACGCGCAGTTCCAGCGCATCCTGATCACAGTCGACGCGAATTTCGACGATCTTGAGCACATGGCCCGAGCTTTCGCCCTTCATCCAGAGCCGTCCGCGCGAACGCGAGTAAAAGTAGGCAAAGCCGGTTTCGAGCGTCTTGCCCAACGCCTCGGCATTCATGTGCGCCAGCATCAGCAAAGCGCCGGTGGCGTGTTCAACCGCCACGGCAGTGATCAGGCCGTGCGAATCGAATTTGGGCATGAACGCGGTGCCCTGCTCGCGGCAGGCGCTGTCTTCGGAAGCAGACAAGAGGGGCGGCCTTTCTGTCGGATATGCCGGGGCGACGCTATGTGGCGGATTTGTTGCACGATAACCACACAAAGTGGCGAAATCTACCGTCTGCACACAATATGCTTTCGCCGCAGGCCTTAATGGGGAATGAAGCCTTTGCGGTTTGAGGGAACCGTGAACTGAACGGCCACCCGCCAAAATCGGGCAGGCAGTGCAAGAAGCGCCAATGTTCAGGGACATATGATGAGGGACCGGTTGATCGCCTTTGCAGCAGGCTCCATAGAGCCGCGCAGGGCGGTCACCGGACGATGAGGGAACAAGGCGGGACGGTCAGGGGGCCGTCGGTATCGCGGATTACGCGAACGCCCGCAGAAATTCGTCACGAGGACGCCCGGAATCGCAAGATTCCGGGCGTTTCCTGTTTCAGGGACCGACCTGCGCAACGTCGCGCAAGGAATCAAGGGCTTCGTCAAGCACACGCGCAAAGCAGGCGATGCGGACTTGTGTCGCTCCGGCCTTGCGCAATGCCGTAATGCAGGCACTGGTCGTCGCGCCGCTGGTCATCACATCATCCACCAGCAGAACATTTGCGCCTTTGAGCCGAGCCTGCCGCCCGGCATGCGCCGCGATTGCGCCCGACAGGATCCGCGCCCGCGCCTTTCGCCCCAGACCGCCGAGTGACGGCGTGGGCCGATGGCGGACCAGTCCGTCGACCACCAGCGTCTGCCCGGTCGCCCGCGCAATCTCCCGGGCCAGCAGCGCCGACTGGTTGAACCCACGCCGCATCAAACGCCAGCGGTGCAGCGGCACCGGCACCACCAGCCACTCCCCTTCGAGCACCGGCAATCGCGTCAGCATCATCCGCGCCATCATCGGCGCAAGCCCGATCCGCCGCCCGTGCTTGAATGCAAGCACCAGCGCGCGCGACGGTTCGTTGTACAGCGTGGCGGCGGCGATCCCGGCATGCTTCGGCGGGTCGGCCATGCACGGCGCGCAGATCAGTTCGGCATCTGCACCGTATCGCTCCCCCATCGGCCGCTGACACAGCGTACAGCACGTGCCCGATGGCACCGCCAGCTTGTCCCAGCAGCCAAGGCATAGCCCGCCATGCGCCGCCACCGGATCACCGCAGAGCGGGCAACGCGGCGGGAACACGAAATCGATCACAGGCGTGAGGGCCGATGCCAGCTTCATGCGACAATCCTTGCACAACGCACCCCCTTGGCAATCCCCGCGAAGATGGGCACTGCCCTGAAATGGCCACTTCACCCCCCACTATTTTCGCGCCAAAACGGCGGGAAGCCCTGCGCCGCCGCATGGCGCGTCTGCAACAGCAGCCAGACGCCGCACGCTATATGATCGATGACATGGCAGACGACGTGCTCGACCGCCTCTCGTTCCTGCGCCACGAACCGAAAAGCGCACTCATCGTCGGGGATTGGACCGGTACGCTCGCCACCGCACTCACCGCCAAAGGCTGCTCGGTCGAAACCCGCGATCCGGTCTTGGGTGAGGCGCTGCTGGACGAAGAAGCGCCCTACCCGTTCGCCGATGGCTTCGATTTCATCGCCACCCTCGGCACGCTCGACACGGTGAACGACCTGCCCGGTGCGCTGGTCCACTTGCGCCGCGCGCTGGCCGATGGCGGGTTGATGATCGCCAGTTTCATGGCCGCCGGATCGCTCCCCGCCCTGCGCGCGATCATGCTTGAGGCCGATGCCGACCGCCCCTCCCCCCGCATTCACCCGCAAGTGGACGTCCGCGCCGGCGGGCAACTGCTTCAGCGGTGCGGCTTTGCTGATCCGGTGATCGACAGCCATCATCTGGACGTGCGCTTCCGCTCGCTCGATGGGCTGGTCGCGGATTTGCGGCAGCAAGGCCTCGGCAACTGCCTCGCTCGGCCCGGAGCGCCGCTGAGCAAAGCCGCCCTGTCTCGGGCGCGCGAAGCCTTCGCCGCCCGCGCCGAGGCGGATGGAAAGGTCACCGAACGCTTCGAAGTGCTGACCCTCAGCGGCTGGGCAAAACCCCTGCGCCCACCAAAGTTCTAAAGCGGAACGGTAGAGCAAAAACCCAATTGGAATGTTTCCCCGGGGAAACACACCAAATGGGTTATAGCTCAAACCCTGCTCCCCCGCGCAGGCGGGGGCCTCAGGCCTTTTACGCGAGTGTTCTGTAACACCACCGAGGCCCCCGCCTTCGCGGGGGCGCCAGACTGCGAAAGTTGCTTTGCTCCCCCGCGCAGGCGGGGGCCTCAGGCCGTTAACGCGAACGTTCCGTAACGCGCACGAGGCCCCCGCCTTCGCGGGGGAGCAACAGTGCCTGGAAACGCGCCTTGAATGTCAGCCCAACGCCGCCTGCGCCGCCGCCAGCCTTGCAATCGGCACACGATACGGACTGGCCGAGACATAATCCAAGCCCGTCTTCTCGCAGAACGCGATGGACGCCGGATCGCCGCCATGCTCTCCGCAGATGCCCAGCTTCAGGTCGGGCCGCGTCTTGCGGCCGCGCTCTGCGGCCAGTTCCACCAGCTGCCCCACGCCCTCGATATCGAGGCTGACGAACGGGTCGCGCGGGTAGATGCCCTGATCGACATAGGGATTGAGGAAGCGCGCCGCATCGTCGCGGCTTACGCCCAGCGTGGTCTGCGTCAGATCGTTGGTGCCGAACGAGAAGAACTTGGCCTCTTCGGCAATCTCGCCGGCCATCAGCGCCGCGCGCGGCAGTTCGATCATCGTGCCGACCATGTATTCCAGCGTGCGGCCCTTTTCGGCAAAGACCTCCAGCGCCACGCGGTCCACCAGCGCGCGCAGGATTTCCAGTTCCTTGCGCGTGGCGACCAGCGGGATCATCACTTCGGGGATCGGCGCATCGCCGCTCTTTTCAGCCACGTCGCACGCAGCTTCAAAGATCGCACGTGCCTGCATTTCGTAGATCTCGGGGAAGGTGATGCCCAAACGGCAACCGCGATGGCCCAGCATCGGGTTGAATTCGTGCAACTCGCCCGCGCGGCGCTTCAGATGCTCGACACCCAGCCCGGTCACTTCGGCAAGGTCGGCAAATTCGGCATCGGCATGCGGCAGGAATTCGTGCAGCGGCGGATCGAGCAGGCGGATCGTGACCGGCAACCCCGCCATGACCTCGAAGATCGACTGGAAATCGCTGCGCTGTTCGGGCAGCAGCTTGGCGAGAGCCTTGCGGCGGCCCGCTTCATCTTCGGCCAGGATCATCTGGCGCACGGCGCTGATGCGGCCTGCTTCGAAGAACATATGTTCGGTGCGGCACAGACCGATGCCTTCAGCGCCGAACTGGCGCGCCACCTGGCAATCGAGCGGCGTTTCTGCATTGGCGCGCACTTTCATCCGGCGGTGCTTGTCTGCCCAGACCATCAGCGTGCCGAAATCGCCGACCAGTTCGGGTTCGACCGTGGCGACTTTGCCTGCCATCACATCGCCGTTCGATCCATCGAGGGTGATCACATCGCCCTCTTTGATGTCTCGCCCTCCGATCTTGGCGGTCCGGCTGACCATATCGATCGACACCGCCGAAGCGCCCGAAACGCACGGACGGCCCATGCCGCGCGCGACCACCGCCGCGTGTGACGTCATGCCGCCGCGCGCCGTCAGGATGCCCTGCGCCGCATGCATTCCGTGGATGTCCTCCGGCGAAGTTTCCACCCGCACAAGGATCACCGCTTCACCGCGCTCCGCGCGCGCCTGCGCCGTATCGGAATCGAACACGACGATGCCCGATGCCGCGCCGGGCGATGCCGGCAGCCCCTTGGTCAGCACATCACGCACGGCCTTGGGATCGAGCGTGGGGTGGAGCAACTGGTCCAGCGCCATCGGGTCGATGCGGCGGATCGCGGTGGCTTCATCGATCAGGCCTTCGCCCACCATGTCCACCGCCATCTTCAGCGCGGCCTTGGCGGTGCGCTTGCCCGAACGGGTCTGCAGCATCCACAACTTGCCCTGTTCGACGGTGAATTCGATGTCCTGCATGTCGGCATAGTGCTTTTCGAGCAGGTCGAACACGGCGGCCAGTTCGGCATAAGCGCCGGGCATCGCCTCTTCCATAGAAAGCGGCTTGGCATTCGCCCGCTCGCGCGCGGCCAGCGTCAGATACTGCGGCGTGCGGATACCGGCGACGACGTCTTCGCCCTGCGCATTGACCAGCCATTCGCCGTAATAGGCGCGCTCACCGGTGGCCGGATCGCGCGTGAAGGCAACGCCGGTGGCCGAAGTTTCGCCCATGTTGCCAAAGACCATCGCCTGCACGTTCACAGCGGTGCCCCAGTCGGCGGGAATGTCGTTCAGCTTGCGATAGACCTTGGCGCGGTCCGATTCCCATGAATCGAATACGGCACCGATGGCGCCCCACAACTGTTCGTGCACATCCTGCGGGAACGGACGGCCAAGCTGCTCTTCCACGATGGCCTTGTATTCGCCCACCAGCGCCTGCCAATGCTCGGCACCCAGCTCAACATCGTTGTAGAAGCCATTGTCTTCCTTGACGATCTCGAGTGCATCTTCGAACCGGTGATGGTCCAGCCCCAGCACCACGTCCGAATACATCTGCACAAACCGGCGGTAGCTGTCCCAGGCAAAGCGCGGATCGCCCGATCCGGCGGCAAGGCCTTCGACCGTTTGGTCATTCAGGCCAAGGTTCAGCACCGTGTCCATCATGCCCGGCATCGAAACACGCGCGCCCGAGCGGACCGAGACGAGCAGCGGGTTCGTCGCATCGCCAAACGTGCGCCCCGTTGCCTTCTCCACATGCGCCACGCCATTGGCCACGCCTGCGCGCAGAGCATCGTCAAACGTCTTCCCGCTGGCGTTGTAGGCCGTGCAGACTTCGGTGCTGATGGTGAAGCCCGGAGGCACCGGCAGGCCGATTCCGGCCATTTCGGCAAGGTTTGAACCCTTGCCACCGGCGATGGTCTTGTCCTTCGCGCGCGGATCAGTCGAAACGGCACCGCCGCCGAAGTGGAATACGTATGCGCTCATGCCGCCAACGATGCTCCCTGCGTAAATCTGTTCTTGCCGGTCCGGGCCGGATTCGGCCTTTCGCGATTTTCGGCCCATTAGCCCTCTATGCGCGAAAAGTCCGCAACTTTGTGCACTGCAGCACGGAAACGGTCAAGCAAGGCGAGACGACTTGCCCGTTTGTTAGCGTCTGCATCATTCACCGTCACGCCGTCAAAAAAGGCATCGATCGGCCCGCGCAAGCTGGCCAGCGCCGCCATTGCCGAGGTAAAGTCCTCGGCGGCGATGGCGCTGTCGGCCTGAGGCTCCGCAGCATTCAGCGCATCGACGAGCGCCTGTTCGGCAGGTTCGGCCTGATAGGCAGGCGCGCCCGCCGCGCTGAACATCTGGTCGGCAATGCCTTCAAACGCCGGATCATCGACCATGACCATCGGGTCTTCCTCCCCATCGGTGGGGATCAGGTCGGAGGCGGTGAAGCCTTCCTTCTTGAGGATATTCGCGGCGCGCTTGTAGCCTGCGAGCAGGTTGGTGCCGTCCTCGGTAGTGACGAAAGCCTGCAATGCATGGACGCGGGCGAGCAGGCGGACGAGATCGTCCTCCCCGCCGAGCGCGAATACAGCGTCGATCAGGTCGTGGCGGACGCCTGCTTCGCGTTGCTGGACTTTCAGGCGGTCTGCGAAGAAGGCTGGCAACGTTACGTCCACATCCTTCTGGAACTCGTCTAGCCAGTCTTTCGCAGCGATAAAATCCGACTCCGTCATACCACGATATGCGCGCTCATCGATGAAGCGAAGGATGCTCCTTCCGATAACGTCGAGAAGCTCAAAGCGGAGAGAGTTTTCAAGCACTACTCTGATAAAACCAAGCGCCGCGCGTCGCAAAGCAAAAGGATCGCGTGACCCCGTGGGTCCTTGCTTTATCGCGAAGAAGCCAACCAACGTATCCAACTTATCCGCCAGCGCCACCGCCACCGTCACCGGCGCAGTCGGCACGTCATCGCCCTGCCCGACCGGCTTGTAGTGATCGCGGATGGCGTCGGCCACGGCATCTGGCAGGCCTTCGGCGCGAGCGTAGTAGCCGCCCATCAGGCCCTGAAGTTCGGGGAATTCGCCGACCATTTCGGTGACGAGATCGGCCTTGCACAGACGCGCGGCGAGTTCGGCCTGGTCTGCCAGCTCCGCCTGCGTCCCCGCGAAGGCGGGGACCTCGTGAGGTTGTGCGCTGCTGCCTGAGGCCCCCGCCTTCGCGGGGGAGCCGGTTGCCCCGACGATCCCCTCTTCAACCAGCCACCGCGCCAGCTTGGCCACACGCTCGACCTTGTCGGCCACGGTGCCCAGCTTCTCGTGGAAGGTAATCCGCCCCAGCTTTTCGGCATGAACCGACAGCGGCTTCTTCTTGTCCTGCTCCCAGAAAAACCGCGCGTCTGAAAGGCGTGCGGCGAGCACCTTGCGGTTTCCATCGACAATCGCCACCCCGCCGTCCTTCGCCTCGATATTGGCGGTGCAGACGAAGGCGTTGGCGAGCCGCCCATCCTCCCCGGCACGGGGAGGGGGACCGCCCGCAGGGTGGTGGAGGGGGCTGTCGGTCGGGCGCTGCGTAACCGGAGAGCCCCCTCCACCATGCTGCGCATGGTCCCCCTCCCCATTCTGGGGAGGATAATTGCACACGAAATACTTCTGGTTCACGCGCGCC
>Ga0209066_10001537_pt1 | contig 30206 bp, 27 predicted proteins | sample All_14_2_FD_187198 | JGI IMG/M metagenome (GOLD analysis project Ga0209066, IMG submission 187198) | Freshwater microbial communities in response to fracking from Pennsylvania, USA - Allegheny Zone_MetaG_DW_15 (SPAdes) (version 2) ...
GATAGCCAGTTTTCGCGCATGTACTGCCATATGTTTTCGACCGGGTTCAGCTCCGGGCACTTGGGCGGCAGCGCGATGATGCTGATGTTTTCGGGTAGTTCGAGTTTTCCGGTCACGTGCCATCCGGCCTGATCGAGCAGCAGCACGCCATGCGCGCCGGGCTCTACGGCGCGCGATATGCAGGCCAGATGCAGCGCCATGGTCCTTGTATTGCAGAAGGGCAGGACCAGCCCGGCCCCCTTGCCGAGATCGGGGCAGATCGCGCCGAAGATATAGGCTGATTTCGTCCTCTGGTCCTTGGGGGCCGACGGCCGTGTGCCGCGCCGCGCCCAGCGCCGGGTGATCTTGTTCTTCTGGCCGATGCGGGCCTCGTCCTGGAACCAGATTTCTACGGGTGTTTCACGCGGGAGGGTCGCTTTGACCTCTGCCAGCGCGGCGGCGAAGCCCCCTTTTTGAAGGCCTCCATCGCCAGCTCGTTCTGGGCATGGTGCCGAGGCCGCGCCGTGAGTTTGACATAGCCCAGCTTCCGCAACTCCCGCCCCAGGGTCGTTTCGTCCATGGACACGGCGAATTCCTCGCGAAGCCATTGCACCAGGTCGATCAGGCGCCAGCGGACCACCCCATGGATCGCCGGGATGGGGCCGCTCTCGACGATCTTCACAAGGGCCCGACGCTGCGCATCATTCAGCAGGGAAGGCTTGCCAGGGGCCTTGCGATTCAAAAGCCCGTCAGGACCTTCCGCATTGAACCGAACAACCCAGTCCCGCACGATCTGCAACCCGACCCCGCCGATGCGCGCCGCATCTCCCCGGCTGCCTCCGGCGTAAATCTCCGCCAGCGCCAACAGCCGACGGCTCTGGTTCGCGCTCTTCGTCGCGCGCGCCAGCCGCCGAAGCGCTGCCTCGTCAAAATCCTCCCGCAATCCGATCGCTGCGCCCATGGCCATGCCCTCCATCCGGAAACCATGGATTCAGATTTGCACCGCCTTGGGAATCCAAAACATGAGTCCGCATCATCGAGCGTTGGTATAAGACGCCCCCATTGATCGTCGCGCAGAACTTGCCCTTCCAAGACCGACCTCCCAAAAATCAGTCTTGAATCACAAATCACGCCCGACCGGAACCCACATTCATTAAAAAGTCACTACTGCCTACAGCCCAGGGGTTATTCACACAATTATCTTATGAACCGCCATTTAATGTACCTCAATGAAGAGATTATTGCGTTTTTCGTATTAATTTCGGTGAAGGAATCGCTGCTACCGTAGCCAATATCCAGGTAGCGCAGAGTTGGCCGGCTATGGTCCATGGCGAGCGCGCCAGTCTCGCGGTGTCGGAGCAAATGGTAGCCAACTGCTCCTCCGTCCCGAGAAACCACCATGTAGCTACCTCTCTCACTTCCCCCCAAGAAGTCCCGCAGAGCGGGACCCAGAGACGATGACAGATCAAGCAAGATCGATCCGAATGCGGGCACTCTGACGGGCGCCGCCTCCAGCTTGCGGCCATCTGGAGCGAAAACGCTCGGATACAGCGTTATGGGATTGGAATAGAGTGGATTGGCGCTGGCATTGCCGTGCCAGGACAGAGACTGCCATGTATCGTTCAAGACCAGCTCCGGCGAGATCATGCGGTATGATGACTTCCGACCGCTTCGCTCCGGATGATTGGACCGACCCGGCGAATTCGTGCCAATCACGGTCGTCAGACAGCCTGCCGAACTGAGAATTCGGGTCATCCAGGCCGGCTCTCTGGGCTTATCGTATTTCTGAAGGGGTCGCAGAAGTAGGCCGATCATGCCGCCCACATCCCGACTCTCTGGAAAGGCAATGTCCGAAATGATCTCGGCCGTATCTCCGCTGGTGAAGCAACCCAAGACATGTTGCGAGAGCAAGTGCCCTTGCTCGTCCCACAGAAAGCCGGCCAGTTCGTAGTTGCCTTGCGGATAGCCCATCAAACTCGAATTGTAGTGCGCGCGGTAGCCTTTGAGGACCGGACCGAACCAGGGCAGCGCTTCCCCGAAATAGCCAGTGTCGAGATAGTTCATCAGACGTGCTCCAGGCAAAGATCACCGTTCATATCGGGAGATCCGTACCAGATCCACGGCTTCCTGGCCAAATTGGCTGTTTGGAAATCAATCACGCCAGGCTCGCCGTTCAAGAAGCTCTGCAGATCGGGAAACAATTCTGAAACTGACTGCAAGACAGTCCCGCCTCCGGGAACAGTCTTGCTTGTCGCCCGCACACGCTGCCCCGCTTTGTTCCAAATCGTGATCCTTGCAAGGCCTTCGGAGACAAGTGGAATGCGCGGACCGAGATAGGTGTTGATCAATACGAAGTAGGCCGGAGTAGACGACGCGTCTGCGTATAGCATTTCCGACCGCTTGTGCCCGAGGCTGGGCAAAAGAACTGGCCCGGAGGTATTGTGCATAAAGTCCCGGAAACCTGCGGGATTAATGTGTTCCGCTGTGAACTCCGTAGAGATGCTCTTGGCAGTCAGTCGCCCCGGGAGCTGCTCCGGGATGAGCCTGACATAAACGCCACCCATCGCCGGCTCTGAGGCGCCGGAGCGAGCCAGTTCATCTGCAAGATCGATATGCAGGTTACCGTTCGCCGGTAGTCTATAACCGCGGTCAATCCTCCGCCGCCCGCGCTCGTCATAAAACTGAAGTGTCACAACAGCCGACGAGCGGAAGTCATCACCGAAAAGAGCTTCATTATAGTAGTTATAAACGTTCACGATAGTCGAAAAGCCGAACTTGGTGACACCGTATGCCAAGTTTGGATGGAAGCGATCCGCGTGAGGCGGCAGCGGAACATTTTCTTGAGTCACGGGCTTTCACCATGCATTTTCACGCTATCTATCATTCCGCTGAAGCGTTGAAACCACAGCGTCTACCGATCATTTCAGTATATCGCATAACGTCGAAGCGGGTAACCTCCTTATCTAGCTCCTGGCGAGGACCCATATTCATACGGAGACCGCGAGACAACATGTGGCAGGCAATGCTCTGAGAGGAACGGACGCCCAAGCCGTACCGAAGCGTGATCCTCATGCTTGCCCGCCAGGACAAGCCAAAATCCCCTGGGCTCACGGGTTTGGCCGGCCGGCTCTCCGAAAGCAATCCCGCGATGGCAAGCGCCGCATGCCGGCTTCGCTGGCCGTCGACCTTCCATGCGAATTCCTCAATGAGCGCTTCGCGACGGCGCTGTGTCTCCGGGGCAGCCGCTGTATCGCCAAGCAAGACTGCGTCTATGGCCGCCACGAGTTCCTCTGCATCGTGGGCTCTGGGTGAACAGGCCTCCAGCTCCGGCCAAACGAGATCAGCTTCCTCGCGCATCTTTAGCTCGATCGTGGGCTTGCCAATCATCCATGACTCCACCGCGGTGGAGCATCGCTGTTGCAAGGTCACATCGCTGTTCTGCAAGACATCCCAGATGTACTCCCCGAAGATCAAGGTGACATTCCTCAGACCGTGCTCCGCCATGCGCCTTTCGTAAAAGCTCTTCTCCTCCGTCGGATGTGGCTTGATCAGGAACTGGATGTTGGGCCGGGCCTTTGCGGCCTCCATCACGCTCGCTGACAAGGCAACACGGCTTTCCTGATGAATTCGGGGAAGGTTTCGCCAGTCGAACCCGATGTCGTCATAGCAACGCCAGACATTCAGGGCCCTGAAATCCGCTTCGAAAGCCGCCATTAGTGATGGATTGTCGTGTACCCTGGCGTAGCCGAACTTCGTGGTCCAAGCCGCGATTGGACGCGCCGGATCAAGCCCATGGCGTTCGCAGAACTCCTGCCGCGAGAGCGTTACCCTGGCCCAGGGATCACGGTAATAATCGTATCTTGTACAGCCCACGAGCTCCACCCGTCCGTTTGTTAGACGACCAAGCTCAATCAGTTTTTCGGCGCTCTTTCGATTCCACGCCAAGAATAAATCGACTTCAGAATAGTCATTGAAATCGCCCCAGACCATCCGGTCCACGGCCGGCTCACCCTTTCCTTCTGTCGGCAAAACGATTATTTTTACGCCCTTCGCCCTAAGCGCGCGAGCAAAGTCGCGACGCCGCTCAGAGTACATATGGTTGAGGACAAGCGCGTTCGGCCGCAGCACCGGCAGAAGAGCAAATGTGTCTTTCGAAGACGCCGCCGTGCTCGTGATTCCGAGCTTCTCAAGCTCCATGCGCATTGCCGAAACCGTAGGGAGGTCACGCCACTTGTGGTCACAGAGAAAATGGACTTTCATAACGGATTATCCTTATAAATCGACGCAGGCGATGGCGCGTGTCTTCGCATCCGCATTCTCGGCTGTCAATCTGCCGGTTGGGCACGCCTTTTCGGAAAGAACACTTGATGGCAACCATTGTCGTGGCTGGGCTTGGTCGGGTTGGTAGCCTCGATGATGCAAACAGGCCAAAACCACCCCGCTCCCATATCGGCAATATTCTGGCGACACCCGGCCTCCGGCTGGTGGCCGCGATTGACTCTGATCCTGCCGTGAGGCATGCTGCGCGGAATCAATGGCAGGGTCTAGGCGGCACGGACGTGCTGGGTTCCCTGGCCGAACTGGAGCCCGGCACGATTGATATTCTGGTGTTGGCAACACCGACTATTGGACGGCTGCAAGACGTGGCCGCTGCGGTGGCGTTGCGACCGAAGGCATTGCTGATCGAGAAGCCTCTCGCTAAAAACCTCTCTGAGGCAATCTCGCTGCTGCCTACTTTGCGATCATCTGGCTCCTTGATCCGAATCAATTACATGCGTCGTTTCGCGCCTGCAATTCAGAGCGCCATGTTGACACTGCCGACCGGCGCCACCAAGGTTGTTCTGCGTTATTCAGGCGGACTAATGAACATGGCCAGCCATGGTTTGGACTTGCTCATCGGGCGGTTCGGAGCTATCAGAAGCGTAACTGCTAGTCCAATCATCGGCGAAGAACTAGGCGCGGGCGCCGATGACGGCCTTGATTTCAGGGTCCGGTTCGATAGCGGGGATCTGGCCTTTGGAGTCAGCCTCGGTGCGGTAGCTTTCAGTGAACTGTCACTTGACTTTCTCAGCCATAGGGGCCGACTCGAGATCACCGATAACGGTGTTTCCGTACGATGGCATGTCCCCCGGATTGGCGCGATATTTCCGGGATATGCGGGGCTGGCGTACGCCGATGATTTGGCAACGCATGATCACGATTTGGGAATGCCGGGACTATACTGCGCACTTAGGGATGCAGTATCCCATCAGAGAACCATAGGCGGCACGACCTTGGAGCAAGGCCTTCACATCTGTGCCGTCATTGATGCCATCCGGCGCAGCGCCGCCGAGGCAGGACGCGAAATTGCCGTCGACCGCCTTGATTTCGGGGCGAAATGATGCCCACTGCCTTGGTTATACAGGCACGCCTCGCGTCATCCCGGTTGCCTGGCAAGGTGCTCAAGCCGCTTGCCGGGACGCCGATGTTGTTCTGGCAAGCGGCGCGGCTATGCCGCGCGCGGCGAATCGATACAGTTGTCTTCGCGATCAGCGAGGCGGCATCGGACGATCTGCTGCAGAAGGAATGTGAGGAGCGCGGCTTCCTGGTGGCGCGCGGCCCATCCGATGACCTGGTCGGCAGAGTGGCGGCCGCTAGGCGTCTCGCCGAGGCGGGCCGGGTCGTCAGGGTCTGGGGCGACAGCCCCTTTGGATGCCCCGATATTCTGGATGCGGCCTTGGCCGAGATGGATGCTCGCAAGGCTCTGTTTGTGGCGACCAGCCGCTTGGGCGAGCGCGGACTGACCTATGGTCTTGATTTCGAAGTCTATGACGGCGACGTTCTTGATATGTTGGATCGAACGCTGACAGACCCAGTTGAGCGGGAGTTCCCAATCGAGGGCGCAGTTCGGCTGCTTTCGCGTGAATCGATTCACCTCTTTGCGCCCGCTGGGGTCATGACCGGCGCCATGCTTTGTGTTGACTATCCAGAGGATCTTGAAGCCGCCAACAGGCTGGCGGAGGCTCTGCTGGAGCAGCCCGACCCCCATGCGCACTCCGCGTTGATCTCGGTACTACGCTCCCGTCCCGACCTAGCGAACCGTTTCGCCAAAGCCCCTCGGAACGTCGAATACAATGCCGCACGTATCCTCAAGGCGGTGGAATGATGGTGGAAACCGCTACCGAGGGCATTGTGAAGGGACCGGAGTTCCTGGAGGGGAGGCTAGTCGATCTGGTGCCTCTGGACCGGCACTCCTATGCGATGCTTAACCATCGGTGGACGAACGATCCTTTGGTCTGCCGCTTTCTGTATCGCGGCATGTTTCCAACAACGGTTGAGAACCACTTTGAGGCCTTTGATCGCACGCGCGCGGCTTCGAACGAATTTGAGCTGTTCATTCGTCGTCGAACGGACAATGCGGTGGTGGGTATAACGGGACTGCACACCATTTTTTGGCCAGCCCGCTCGGCGGAGTTCCGCATCCTGATCGGTGAACGCGATGCCTGGGGGCACGGATTTGGTGGGGAGGCACTCGGTCTGTTATGCCGGTATGCTTTCCAGCGTCTGAATCTGAATCGGATATGGCTTGGCGTTAACGCGCTAAACGAGCAGGCAATCGCCAGCTACCGGAAGGCGGGTTTCGTCGTCGAAGGCGTCTTGCGGGAAGATTTTTTTGTCGAGGGACGGTACTGCGACACAATTCGCATGAGCCTCTTGCAACGGGAGTTCAATCCCGCTGCCTTCGGCTTCGATCCGGAGGCCTGATAAAGGGCTACCGCCCCAACGGTCTTGCGTAACCCCAACTTTTGGAGCAACTGCGTCATGTCTTCTGCTGACATACCCGCGCTGTTGGGCGGCACGCCCGTTCGATCCGCGCCGGAGCCTGTTTACAACATGATAGGGGATGGTGAGATCGCGGCCGCGACCGAGGTGATGAAGTCTGGCGTCCTCTCTGGTTTTATCGGGCGCGGCGGACCAAACTTTCTCGGCGGGGATAGGGTGAAGGCACTCGAGGCGCGTCTGGCCTCGTTTTTCGGATGCAGCCACGCGGTGTCCGTGAATTCCGCAACATCTGCCCTGCATGCTGCGGTTTACGCGATGCTTTTGGAGCCGGGCGATGAAGTTATCGTCTCGCCCTACACGATGTCGGCCACCGCCTCGTCCATTCTGTTTTGTGGAGGGGTTCCGGTTTTCGCCGATATTGAACCAGATACGTTCGGTCTGGACCCGGCCGCAGTGGAGGCGGCGATCACGCCCAGGACTCGTGGGATCATGGCCGTGAACATTTTCGGCCATCCCTGCCGTCTGGACGAATTACGCATCATCGCCGATCGCCATGGTTTGTTTCTCGCTGAGGACAGCGCCCAGGCGCCTGGCGCGATGTATAAGGGGCGCAAGGCCGGGACCATCGGTGATGCTGGGGTCTTGAGCTTCAACCGCCACAAGACGCTGCAGTGCGGTGAAGGTGGCGCCCTTTTGACCAATAGGCAGGATGTCGCGATGCGGGCGGCACTGCTGCGCAATCACGGCGAGGTATGTGTCGATGATCTTGGTATTGCCGACATCGTGAACACTGCGGGTCTGAATTTCCGTATGACGGAGATCGAGGCGGCGATCGCGGACGTGCAGTTCTCGCGCATCGAGGAGCTGACAGAGCCTCGCGTAGAGTTGGCACGGAGACTAAGTGCAAATCTGGCAACAATTCCAGGTGTAACGCCCCCCAAGGTCGCCGATGACTGCACGCACGCGTATTATGTCTACTGCCCCAAGGTTGACGAGGCGGTGACGGGTGTGTCGCGGGATATCTTCGCGAAGGCGCTGACAGCGGAGGGGTTCCCCACGCGTGCTGGCTATCTGCGCCCCATCTATCTTGAACCTTTGTACCAGCGGCAAATCTGCTTTGGAAAATCTGGCTTCCCTTTTTCCGCTAACCCGCGAAATGCTCAGCTCGATTATCGTAAGGGCAGCTGCCCGGTGACTGAGCGCGTCCAGGACCATGAACTGCTAATGCTGAATTGCGTCTATCAGCCTTATTCGCTGGAGGACATGGACAAGGTCGCCGAAGCTTTTCGCAAGATCATTGCCCATGCGGACCGGTTGATTGCGCTGCAGGCGGCCTGAAGAGCGCGGGATTGGATGGGAGTGCTCGGTCTGGCAATAGCCGAGGTTGGAACGGCTGAGTTCCTTTGGCCCGCCCTCAAGGTGCTATCGGATGCGGACCATCCGGCGTGCTCCCGGATCCACCTGACCGTAACGCGGTCGGTAGCTGCCTGGGTGCATGGCCGCGCCGGCATTTCCGCCCCGATGCATGTGGTCGATGAGGGAGCCCAACTGATGGGTTGGCCGGAGCGGGACGTATCGTGCGTCATCCGCTCTGGCGGCACTAAACCGATCGACGCGCTGTTCGCCAAGAGAGCGAAGAAGGCCGGGTGTCGGCTGATCACCGTGATCGATACTTGGTATGGTTTTGGTGCGCGCTATCAGGGAGAGCACTGGTCGGGCATGGGTGTGCCGGATGACGAAATCTGGCTGATCGACGCGTTTGCGCGCCAAGAAGCGATTGAGCAAGGTTTGCCTGCGGACAGGATTCAGATGCTGGGTCATCCTGGACTTGAAGCGGCTCCGATACAACGCCCCGCCGCGCCGCTGCAATCGGTTTTACTGCTTGGTTCTCCCATAGCCGAACGTTTGGGCGGACGCCCATTTCACCAAAGCCGATGTTGGGATATCGTTCGCCAAGCAATGAAGATTGCTCCTAGTTGCATTGCCAGTGTTCTTTATCGGCCGCATCCAGACGAACAATGGCGTCCGTCAGGTTGCGAGGTGGCATCGGATACGGAGAGTGCCATTGATCGCTGTGGGACGGTGTTGGGCAGTTTCGCCGCGCCGATGATCACGGCCTACCTCGGCGGTCGAACGGTCTTGTCCATCCAGCCGGTTCAAGGCGAAGGCATGATCGCCGCGCCCCTTGCCCGCATGGGGCTGATCGAGACGGTTTCCGACGCCGAAGAACTGCTTGCGGCGCTGTCGAAATTCCCGTGTGAGGATGGGCGGGCACGGTTCGCTGGACGGTTAGCCGGCAGCGCTCGACGCGTAGCCGGACGCATCGCGATTGCCGCAATGGGAGACTGCCGTTGAGAGTACTGGTTCAATCCCGGATGTCATCAAGTCGGCTGCCCGGAAAGGCCCTGATGACCATTGCCGGCAGTTCGCCTCTGGTGGAGGTAGTGGCTCGCCGGGGCATGAACCGCGGAGCGGAACTCATAGTCGTCACATCGCGGGACGAGAGTGACGATCCCCTGGCTGCCTTTCTTGAAAGGCGCGGCCTTGTGTGCTTTCGTGGTTCGCTCGATGATGTGTTGGGCAGGGCCTTGGCGGCCTGCGAAGACTTGAGCGATGCCCATGTCGTGGCTCGGCTCACCGGCGACAATCCTTTGCCGGATCAAGGCTTGGTGGAAACCTTGCGGGAGCGCCTAATCTCTCGCGGCCTTGACTATGTGGGAATCAAGTGGCCGGAAGATGGGCTTCCCTATGGCGTTTCGGCGGAGGTCTTTCGTCTAGGGGTGCTGCGTCGTGCCCACGAGCAAACCCGCTCTCCCTTTGATCGAGAACATATGACGCCTTGGCTGAGACGTAATTGCAGAGCAGGGACCTTAGGCGCAGCATCCGTTGCGGACTTATCTTATTTGAGAGCAACTGTTGATTGCCTTGACGATTATGTACACATGTCGGCCGTTTTGAACACGGCTGGGGCGGATCCAATGTCGCGGCCATGGCAGAAGTATTGCCAATCGTTGTCGGAGCGTCCCGACGCTCCGCTAGGCCGGGTCCCATTGCGCGCCGTGGGTGGGACGCCCGGGGATACGCCTGCCGCGAAATATCTAAGCCAGGTGGCCGTTGATCTACGTCGAGAAGATGGGCCTCGCCCCTCCACCATGTTGCGACTGCGACAGGTGGTTGACATGAGTGTCAATCTGTTTCTCGCGGACGCTTCGCACAATGGCTCGCTGGAAATCCTGACAGCAATGATGGAGCGCGGTTGGCATGGTCGCTTTCAGGTTGTGCTGACTGCGGAGTGCCCCGACGCCTCGTTGATACGGTCAAACCTTGACCGGTTAACCCAGCTTGGCTGTCTCATGGCATCGAGTGCTCAGACCGCCGTCATTGGGCCCGAACTACCCCCCATAATTTCAGGCTTCGAGCTTCCGGGCGTTCCGCGATTGCTGTCTGCCAACGACGGTGAATTCGCCAGTCTTGAGATTGACGGGGTCGGGCACCCCGTCCACGAACTCGGTTCGCATGGGATCGAGGCACTTGCACGAAGAGAGATTGCTGCCGTCGACCCGAATGGTTCGGCATGGATCTGAAAATGGTCAACGAGGCCGGAAACGGAGTCGACAAGCGGATGGCGAAGGAGACTAAGTCATCGTCTCGGATTTGGGCCAACTCGAATTCCCCGCCAACATCCCTGCAAGTTGTCTGGGGTGGCATATCGCAGCTAACGCGGCACGAACTCTTCGCCATGTCCGGCTTGTTCGCGCTCGCTGTCATCGTTGGCCTGATGGAGGGAGCGGTTATCGGGTTTGTTCCCATCCTTGTGCAAGCTCTCCTGCAGCCCTCCCTTCTTGAGGAGAGTCGCGCATTCGCGTGGATGCAAGCCAATCTCGGGGTGCCCGATCTATACGAAAGTTTTCCTGCGCTTGCGGCAATCGTGGCCACGATCATTATGACCGTGGCGCTGTCGAATATTCTGTTGATGTGGTTGACGGAGGTTCATGGCGCACAATGTCAAGTCCGTCTCGCGCACAGGATCACCAAATCTATTTTCGCGGCGAGTTATGCTTGGCATGCCTCACAGAACAGCTCTGTATTGGCGAGGCATATACACAATGATATTTCTCGTTGGCGCAAAGATTTTCTTCAGTCATTGATGTTATTTGTTCAGTCTGTTTTTATGATATTGGTTCCGCTGGCCGTCGTTGTTCTAATGGATCCACCTGGAGCGGTCTTTCTGGTCTTGGCGGTCGGCGGATGTGTTGCCGCACTCGGATTCGCGTTGAGACCCATGCTGCACCGGAACTCACGTCGGCAAAAGGACAAGATAAACTCGGTATTCAGGGTATTGTCACAATCGCTGGCAGGTACGCGGGAGCTAAAGCTCTCGAACGCCATCCCGGCGGCGTTAACGCACTTGCGACGCATGCAGCTGGAGGCTGGGCGTCTGGGGGCAGTGTCCAAAGTGCTGACGCAGACGCCAGCAATCCTGATCGCAAGCATTGGCCAGATCTCCTTTTTGGCCGTCTCATATGTGTTCTGGCTGCAGGATGTTTCGGCCACGGTAATCACGTCGCAACTCGCCATGTTGGCGATCCTGATCTCGCGCGTCTTGCCTGCACTGGCGAAAAGCGTCACGGCGGTCAACACGCTAATTGGCTCGTTGCCCTGGGTCGAGGGTTTGCTCCACCTGATCAAGACGTCCGGCGCGACACATTCGAGCAAGCGTGATGCTGAAGGACGTCGGGTGCCGGCAAACTGGACCGCAATCGACTTGTCTGATGTTTCCTATCGTCATGATGGCTCGGAAGGAGGCGCGGGCATATACAACGTCTCCATGAGACTGGAGCGGGGCAAGCGATATGGTGTCGTAGGTCCCTCAGGCGCGGGTAAAACCACCCTAGTCAACGTGTTGCTGGGCCTATTCAAGCCGCACTTTGGGAGTATATCTGTAGGTAGCGTACCACTTGACGCTATCGCCGCAAAATATTGGTGGGAACGCTGCGCATACGTTCCCCAGGCGCCGTTCATGATTGACGACACGCTCGCCGCCAATGTTGCCATCGGAAATGAACACATCGACACAGATCGCCTGAAGCGCGCCCTTGATGCGGCGGCGCTCGGTGACTTTCACACGCCTGAAATCCCCGCGACTCGTCGTCCGATCGGCGAGCGCGGGCAGCTTTTGTCCGGTGGGCAAGTCCAGCGCGTCGCGATCGCAAGGGCGCTCTACCGGGACCCTGATCTCCTTGTACTTGATGAGGCGACGAGCGCTCTAGATCAAGTGACCGCGGTTGAGGTGATGGCGCGTCTGAAATCGTATCGTCCCGACGCCGTGGCTGTCATCATTGCCCATGACGTCGAACTTGTTCGCGACTGCGAGCGAATCTTTCTCATGGTCGATGGCACCATTAATGATCATGGAAGTTACGACGAGCTCATGACCCGCAACGTCGTGTTTCGCGGCCTCGCTGGCTACTCTGGAGAGGCCTTTACTTCTCATGGCGCTGGCGAGTCCGTCTGATGGCCGCGATCATAGCCGTCATCCCAGCGAGAGGGGGGTCCAAAAGATTGCCAGGCAAGAACATCCTGCCATTTCTTGGACGACCGTTACTTGCTTGGTCGATTGATGCTGCTAGGCAGTCAAAGTGCCTGTCCGCGGTCTATGTCTCGACCGATGACAACCAGATCGCGCTCGTGGCTCGTAAATGGGGTGCTGAAGTAATCGATAGGCCCGCCGAATTTTCCTCTGACACTGCAAGCACTGTGGATGTTCTTCGGCATGCCTGCGGCGTTGTTGCTGAGCGCGGTCTCGAATTCTCGTATGTCATGACCCTGCAGCCAACCAACCCCCTTCGACCGAAAGGGATGCTGGACGAGGCGGTGGCGCAGATGCGGGCGGCACGGTGCGACTCGCTGATGGGTGTTAGCAGCTTAGCGGTGAAAATGGGCAGGATCGAAAGGGGGTTGTTCCGACCCGACTACGCGCTCGGGCAGCAGAGCCGATTGACAGAGCACACGTTTTTTGAGAATGGCCTCATCTACATCTCTCCACGCGATGCGCTCTTGCGAGGCGATCTCATGGAATCCCGTATTTGCGCGTATATCTGTGCGCGTCCCTTTGACGAAGTCGACATTGATGACGAACTCGATTTCCGAATCGCGGAGCGCATCGGCGAGATGGTTCGTGATCGATTGCCGGAGTGACTGCGCATGCAAGGGCATCTTCTGGAGGCAATATGAATATTCTGAGTTTTCACATGGGGCATAACTCGTCCGCCGCACTTATGACGGACGGCAGGATTGTTGGCGCCATACAGGAAGAGCGCTTCAGCAAGCGCAAGAACCAAGTGGCGTTTCCACTGGCAGCAATGTGCCATTTGCTGGACACCCATTTGGGCGGAGATTCGGGTCGACTTGACCTAGTGTCCCTCGCCACTACCGACGTTGACCCGATCGGGTTAGCGGTGGGAAGGTACTCCAGTTTCTCTGTCGCCGACCATGTGCTTGAGAACCATAAATACTGGCATCCGGTATTTTACGAAAGCGCTCCCGCCGACGGAAAATACTGGCGCGATATGTTTCGTCGTGGCGAACTGCTGAACGGCGACCACAATCTCGACCTGAGCTACATGACGCGTGATTGTTCGTTGGAGGACTTGGTTCGCTTCGTATCCGACGAGCTCCGTGTGCGAAGCACCCGGGAGGCGTTGCAGTACGACGGAGCCTTCTCGACGGAAGATCACCATGCCTGCCATGCCTACTATGCATTCTATGGTGCTCAAATCCCGCGTGCGCATTGGGATCGCGTTCTAATTCTCACCGCCGACTCCTGGGGCGATGGGTTGAACTGGTCCGCTTCGCGTCCAACGCCGAGCGGCAGGATCGAGCGCATTGCCGCCGGATCCGACAATCATGTCGCGCGCATCTATCGCAATACTACGCTTCTGCTGGGCATGAAGCCGAACGAACACGAATACAAGGTCATGGGCCTTTCCGGGTATAGCCGGCCCAGTAGATATGTTGACGCGGCGGAAGCGGTGTTTCTGGAAGCGCTAGACTTCAAGGACGGGACTTTCCTGCGCGGGTCGCCTTTGCTTGACAGCTATTTCGATCTGCAGCGTAGGTTGGAGGGACATCGTTTCGACAATATCTCCGCTGGGCTACAGGCTTGGTGCACCCGTGTCACCACGGCCTGGGCGCGTCATTGGTTGCAAGCCACTGGTTGCGATATCCTGTGTTTTTCCGGTGGCTTGTCGATGAACATCAAGACGAACGCGTCGTTGTTGGAACTGCCGGAGCTAACCATGCTCCACGTACCGGCTTCCGGCGGGGACGAGACGCTGCCGCTAGGAGCCTGCTACAAGGCTTATGTTGAGCGGACAGAGGCGCCGCCGTTGGCGCTGGAGCATGCGTATCTCGGGGACGTCATCGGCCGGTCTGGTGTTCAGGATGATTGGCGCAGTGGCGTGGCGCGGGCGGGTGCCCGGGTAGAGGATTTTCTTGAAATCAAAGAGGTCGACGCTGACGATCTGGCAGGCCTTCTGGCAAACGACGAGGTCCTGGCGCGTTGCGTTGGACCGATGGAATTTGGCGCACGAGCGCTAGGCAATAGGTCAATTCTCGCGAACCCCTCAAACATCGCAAACCTGAAATGGATCAACGATGCGATAAAGAGCCGCGATTTCTGGATGCCGTTCACACCATCCATTCTTGCCGAGCGTGTCTCGGATCTGTTGCACAATCCGAAGGGATGCGTTTCGCCGTACATGACAATTGGATTCGAATCGCGCGCTGATGCCCGCGCAATGCTCGCCGCCGCCCTTCATCCCGGCGATTTCTCGGCCAGGCCTCAGTTCGTGGACAGGCGGACCAACCCACTCTACGCGGACCTCATCATGGCGTTCGAGCGCAAGACGGGAATACCGGCGCTCTTAAACACATCTCTCAATCTGCATGGCGACCCGATGAACTCCACGATCGCCGACGCCGCGCGAACGGTCGCCTTGTCCGGTCTGGAGCTCCTGGCTCTGCCGGACGATCACCTCTTGGTGAAGAGAGCGGCGGCTCCTAGAATCCTCGCTACGTTGGGGCGCGGCTGACGGCTGCACGGCGGAGGATGGTGATGAGAGAAAGCATTCAGCGCCTGGCATCGGGCCTGCAAATGGCTTGGCAAGACTTTTCCCCGTCCGGAAGGCAGGTCGCGTCATTGCGCGCTGTCGCGGATCGCGCGCTTGCCAGCCTTCCGGCCCGTCCTCCGCTCAATGAGCCACCTCGCCGGGTCTTGATCGACGCCACGTTCGATAATCCAAATTACTGGCTGCGCGTTGGACTGTTTCGTGCCGCTCTGGGACTGGCGGGGGCGGATACTTTCGGTATTGTCGGCCCCTACCGTCAACGGCAGGTCCGCTCGACTCTCGCGCATTTTGGCGTGAATGGCATCTTCGATTCAGCCCCGTCGCCCTCGCGTTTGGACGAAACGTCCAGAATAACCGACGCGCTTTTGAACTCGGCTCCAGATGGGCGGAGTGTTCTGAACTGGCGCCTGCCGTGCGATGTGAGTCCCACCATCGTATATGATGCGATATTGAAGCGGCAGCGGTTGCCGTCGCTAGACGTCCACCACCCGGCAATGCGGCGCATGTGCGAGGAAGCAGTAGGCCGGATTCTGCGGGTGGAAGAGGTGCTGGATGCCTGCAAGCCTGATCTCGTGATTACGAGCCATCCGATCGGAATGATCTGCGGTCCTCTCTCCGATATCGCGGTGCGTCGGGGCATCCCTGTGGCCCACCTCTTCGGATTGTTTGGCGTACTGCGTTTTGCGAGGTTCGGGGAGCCGGATGACCTTGTGCGGTTTTATGACCAGCCCGATAGCGATGCTATAGACTCCCTTCCGCCAGAGACCGCGGCACGGCTCCGAGAGGTTGGGATGGCCTATCTCGCCGCGCGCATGGACGGTAGAGCGGACGACCTTGCTTCCGTATACGCCTTTCAAAAGGCGCGCGCGCAGGTCGACCGCGAGGCCATCTGCGCCGGCTTTGGCTGGGACCCAAACAAGCCGATCGTCGGCGTCTATGCCTCCAACTGGTTCGATTGGCCGCATCAACTGGGTATGCTTAACTTTGCCGACTTCCTGGATTGGACCCAGGTTACCGTTGATGTCGCGAAGGAAGTTGAAGAGGTGAACTGGCTATTCAAGCCGCATCCGGCCGAGGCTTGGTTCGGCGGGGCGGCGCTCGCGGATATCATGCGCGACATGCAGGTTGGATCAAACATCAGGCTGACCGAGACCAAGTGGAACGCCGCCAAAGTAATGCAAAGCATCGATGCTCTGGTGACCTATCACGGCACTGCGGGTATCGAATTCGCAGGGCAGGGTGGGGCCGTGCTCCTGCCCGATCGCGGCAAGTATGACACCAGTGGCTTTGCGCTGCTCGCCACCTCAAGGGATGACTATGTCGCGAAACTGCGGCGCACCTGGTGGAAAGAAATTGACCGCGAGGAAGTTCGGCGCCGTGCCGAGGTTTTTGCCGGGTGGTGGTTCTGTGCCCCGGACTGGCAAGACGGCTTCGTGCTTGGCGATGACGCGTGTCAGGACGCGCTCTACGCTGAGATGGTGGAGATGATTGCTCGAGAAAAACGGGCCGTCACCCATGAGGTCGACTGCATTCGCGATTGGTGGCTATCTGGCGAAATGCACTATCATACTCGCAAAATGCGCCTCGCCGACGGCTACCGGCTGAGCAATGCATCCTAAGGGGGGGATGTTTGATCCCAGGTTTTGATGGTGCAATCTTTTCTCTGGAATGGAAGGATTCGCTATGGGACAGGTATTACACGGCAGCGCCACAACGACGGAGGCAATCCGTCGAGCAATACAAAATAGTCAAGAGAGCCTGAGGACGCTTTCGAAGCGGTACGGGATCAATCAGAAAACTGTCGCCAAATGGAAGCGTCGGACTTCAACAGCCGACCTGCCGACCGGACCGAAGGAGGCCCATTCGACGGTTCTGTCCGTGGAAGACGAAGCGGTCATCGTCGCTTTCCGCAGACATACGCTGTTGCCTCTGGATGATTGTCTCTATGCGCTCCAGCCGACGATCCCGCATCTGACCCGCTCGTCGCTGCATCGATGCTTGCAGCGTCATGGCATCAGTCGGTTGCCCGATGTCGAAGGCGATAAGCCCCAGAAGAAGAAGTTCAAGCGATACCCAATCGGCTATTTCCACATCGACATCGCCGAAATCCAGACAGCCGAGGGCAAGCTCTACCTCTATGTAGCGATTGATCGTACGCCCAAGTTCACCTTCGTACAGGTCGTTCGCAAGACTGGCCGGGCGTCAGCTTCGGCCTTCCTCGTCGCACTCATCGAGGCCGTGCCCTACAAAATCCATACCGTTCTCACTGACAACGGCATTCAGTTCACGTTTCCACCCCGATATGCTGACGGGCCGACCGCGCGATACATGACCCACATGTTCGACATGCGATGCCGGGAAAATGGCATCGAGCATCGGCTGACGAAGGTGAAGCATCCTTGGACAAACGGCCAAGTCGAAAGGATGAACCGTACTATCAAGGAGGCCACCGTAAAACGCTTCCATTACGACGAACACGCTAAGTTCGAAGCCCATCTCGCAGAGTTCATCGATGCTTACAATTTCGGACGACGATTGAAGACCCTCAAGAGCCTCACACCATACGAATATATCTGCAAGATCTGGACTTCAGAGCCGGAACGATTCAGACTGAACCCGCTCCATCAAATGCCGGGACTAAACACCTAACCAACGCGCAAGACGGAGGATTCAGCATGGATCTAGATATCGCGGGCAGGAAGATTGGCGAAAATCATCCGCCGTTGGTGATTGCCGAAATCGGAATCAATCACGAGGGCAGCTTGACCAAGGCCATCGAGTTGGCAGACGCGGCGATTGCCGCCGGCGCCGAGGTGGTCAAGTACCAATGCCACATCACGGACAAGGAGATGGTTCCCACGGACATGACGCCTGGTGAGATATCGACCGAGAGGCTCTGGGACATCATCAAGCGCTGCGAATTGAACGAGGACGAGGAACGCCGGGTTCAGGCGCATTGCGCGGCTCGGGATGTGATCTACCTTTCCACGCCGTTCAGTCGCGAGGCGGCCGACCGGTTGCAGGCGATGGGAGTTCCTGGCTTCAAGATCGGCTCGGGAGAATGCAACAATCTTCCGCTCCTAAACCATATAGCTCAGTTTGGGAAGCCGGTCATTTTGTCGACGGGAATGAATGATCTCGGTTCAGTCAAGCGTTCGGTCGAGGTCCTTGAGGGACGCGTCCCCTTTGCGCTGCTGCATTGCACGTCGATGTACCCGACCCCGTATAGCAGTGTCCGCCTTGGCGCTATCGGCGAGCTGCGCCAAGCCTTTCCGGGCGTTCCTATCGGACTGTCCGATCATTCGTTGAACATCTGGACATGTCTCGGAGCCGTCGCACTGGGAGCCTGCATCTTAGAAAAGCACTTTACCGTTTCGCGCGATTGGCCAGGGCCGGACACTGGTATCTCCATAGAACCAGACGAACTTGCCGATATGATTCAGGGGTCCCGAGCGATCTGGGAGGCTCGTGGTGGTGCCAAGACCGTTCTACCGGGCGAGCATCCTGTTATCGACTTCGCGTATGCCAGTGTCGTATCGACCGTGCCGATCGCAGCGGGCCAGCGTTTCAGCCGCGAGAACATTTGGGTGAAGCGCCCGGGAACTGGGCCCATCCGCGCTCATGAGTTTGATAGTGTCCTGGGGAAAACAGCGACGCGCGACATAGCGGCTGACCAGCCCATCGAGCCAGAATTCGTGGCCGGGTTCTCGAGTTGATCTGATGCTGGTCGCGATTACCGGGGCCTTCGGCTTCATCGGTCGGGCGGTTGCGTCCCGTGCTTTGTCGAAAGGACACGACGTACTGGCGTTGACGAGGCGGGCGGTCCCTTCCTCGGCTGGGCTAAAGGTTCAGTGTGTGTCCACATACGGCGAAGCCCGGCCGCCGCTGGGTGGCGGGATTCTGGTGCATTTGGCCGAGGAAAGGGATATGGCGGCAATCCAGCGCGCCCCCGCAGCTTATCGCGCTGCCCAGACGGAAGCATTGAAGGCGCTGTTGACGGCGGGATGGGATCACGTCGTCTATGTGTCGTCAGCGGCCGTCTATGGCGACGGGCTAGCTGCAGCGCGTTTGGAATCGGACACTCCGGATCCCCGGAACGCCTATAGCGAACTTAAGCTAGCTTGCGAAACGCTCGCCATGTCCCATGGCGCCAGCGTGGCACGGCTGTCAAACGTCTACGGGCCGGGCATGGCGTCGAACAGCGTCATTGGAGACATGCTGGCCCAGATAGACACGCCGGGACCTCTGCGACTTCGCGACGGCCAGCCAGTTCGGGACTATCTCTGGGTGGGCGATGCCGCCGACGGGCTGGCCCGAATGGCCGCCATACGACCTCGCGGCCCCATCAATCTCGCTTCGGGCGAGGCAATATCCGTGTCGGGGCTTGCCCGGTTATTCCTCGAGGAGCTGGGGCAGCCGGATCGCGCACTGGCCTTGGGCGCCGCCAGTGGCAAAGTTTCGCATCTTGAAGTCAGCACGGAGCTTGCGCAGCGTTCACTCGGCTGGCAAGCAGGAACACGTTTGCGACAAGGTTTGGCGGTACTGATAGGACAATACAAGTCATGACCCGAAGAATTGCGGTATTTACGGGAAATCGCGCTGAGTACGGCCTGCAGGTTCCGGTTCTGCGCGCGATTAGGAGACATGATGGCTTGGACTATCGCTTGATCGTTTCCGGGGCGCATCTCGACGCCAACTTCGGCCGAACGCTTTCCGAGATTCAGGCGGATGGTTTCGAGATCACCACCGAGATCAAGATCGATCTGACCGACGACACGCTATTCGCGACAGCCCAGGCGATTGGCTCTGGGGTGCAGGCGGTTTCGCGGGCTTTGGCTGAAATCCAGCCGGACTTGCTGGTAGTATATGCGGATCGGTTTGAAGGATTTGCCGCTGTAATAGCGGGCACCCAAATGAACATCCCGACAGCCCATATCGAAGGTGGCGACATCACTGAGGGCGGCGCATTGGACGATTCGGTGCGCCACGCGATGACGAAGCTCGCGCACCTTCACTTCACGACAAATCTGCAGGCCACCAATCGCATTCTGGCAATGGGCGAGGAGGCGTGGCGTGTCCACACCGTAGGCTTCCCAGCTATCGATCTCATTCAGGAAGGCAACTATGCAAGCCCGCGAGAGGTCGAGGAGGCGCTCGAATTCGATCTGGATCAACCAATTGTCCTGTTCACCCAGCATTCCGTAACGACCGAGTTCGAAAAGGCGGAGGCCCAGCTCGAGCCCTCCCTGCTGGCCCTTGATTCCCTATCTCGAGATGGCATTCAGGTTGTTGCGACCTATCCCAACAATGACGCGGGCGGGCGAAGGATCATCGCGGCCTTGGAGGCTTGGGCTGGCAAGCGAAGGCCAAATATTCTGCTGCGCCGATCCCTGGGGCGCTACCTTTATCATGGTGTCCTGATGCTTGCGAAGACAGGATTCAGGCGGGTCGCTTGCGTCGGGAACAGTTCGTCCGGAATCAAGGAGACTCCCGCTTTCGGTTGCCCCGCGGTTGACATAGGCAGCCGACAGAGAAGTCGCCTGCGTGGCCAAAATGTACTGTGGGCCGACTACAATGCCGACGACATTCGTGGCTCGATATTGCGCTGTCTCCAGGACGAGGAGTTCCGTGCGATTGCCAGAGGTGCTCCAAACCCCTACGGCCTGGGAAACGCCGGGGATTCGATTGCCAAGGTGCTCGCAGAAGTGCCGCTGGGCCCACGAATACTGAGGAAGGGCATGACTCTGCGCGGCGAAATGCGTGATGGGTGGTTTCGTTGATGGCGTCTGTCGTGCACATCTCGGCAGTTATGCGCGACGCGATCATCGTGCTGGAGAAGGCGCGCAAGCTGATCGTAGCGGTAATCGACGACGACGGTCGGCTGCGGGGGGTTGTTTCGGACGGCGACATACGGCGCGCATTGTTGCGCGGGGTTGCGCTAGAGGCATCCGTGACGGCCGCGATGACGATCGCGCCGTTCTGCTTGTCGGCGAGAATCGGGCTGGATCAGCAGCTTCAGGAGTTGCGACGGCACGGCCTCGCAGCTTGCCCTCTAGTCGATGAGGCGGGTCTGTTTGTCGACATTATCACCGTTCACGATTTTTCCAGGCCAGCGCCTGCTGGCCAGGTCGGCTCCCTGATATCGAGCGCTGTGATCATGGCGGGTGGCGAAGGCAGGAGGCTGCGCCCCCTGACCGAAAGAGTGCCCAAGCCGATGTTGCCGGTTGGCGGTGTTCCTCTTTTGGAGCGGCAAGTGCGGAGCTTGGTCAACGCTGGCTTCGTCAAAATCAGGATCTCCGTCAACTATCTCGCCAACGTCATCGTGGATCACTTCGGGGATGGGTCAAATTTTAACGCGCGGATCGAATACTTGCGGGAGCCAGAGAAGTTGGGCACAGCTGGTGCCCTTGCGTTGCTTCGGCCGCGTCCGATGGGTCCGTTTCTGGTGATGAATGGCGATGTGTTCACGACAATCGATTTCACTGCCCTCGGCAATTTTCACCTTGAGTCGGCGTCCGATCTCACAGTGGCGGCCATCCAACACGATGTTCAAGTGCCTTTTGGCGTCATTGAGCACGATGGGGACAGGGTGCTGCGCGTTGTTGAAAAGCCATCCCAACGGTTTCTGTGCAATGCCGGCGTTTACGTTCTGGAGCCGCCAGTGCTCGATCTTGTGCCCGTGGGCAGGTTCGACATGACTGATCTGATCGACCGGTGCATGGAGCAAGGCGGCAAGGTCGCCGTTTTTCCAATTCATGAGTTCTGGTCGGACATTGGCAGTCACAGCGATTTGGAACGTATAAACAAGGGGCTTCAAGCCAATGCAATCGCTCGATAGGCTATCAGGCGCGACGGTATTCGTGACTGGAGCGGATGGTTTCATCGGCAGCCATCTCGTGGAAGTGCTGGTCGAATTTGGCGCAAGGGTTACGGCGCTCGTCTACTATAATTCGTGGAACAGCTATGGTTGGCTTCAGGATCTCGACCCTGCAATCCGGGGGGAGGTCGAGATCCTGCCAGGCGACATCCGGGACGCGGAGCGGATACGTGGAGCGGTCTCGGGGCAAGAGTATGTGTTCCACCTCTCAAGCCTGATCGGCATACCGTATTCTTATGTCGCGTCTAGGTCCTATGTGGATACCAACGTAACGGGTGCCCTCAACGTTCTGGAAGCGTGCCGCGCCAATGCTCGTCTTCGCCGCCTTGTGCATGTCTCGACTTCCGAGGTCTATGGATCGGCCCAGCGCGTGCCGATCGATGAAGACCATCCCCTGGTCGGGCAATCGCCTTACTCGGCGAGCAAAATCGCGGCAGATAAGCTGGCGGAGAGTTTTCATCTCTCCTTTGGCCTACCTGTCGTTACCGCTCGTCCGTTCAACACATTTGGTCCCCGACAGACAGCGCGCGCGGTCATTCCGACGATCGCCAGCCAACTCCTGGCCGGTACGGATGAGCTTCGTCTGGGATCCGTGTCGCCAACGCGGGACTTCAATTACGTGCGCGACACGGCCCGCGCTATGACATTGCTGGGATGCTGCGCCGAGGCAGAGGGTCAGGTCGTAAACATCGCGACCGGCAAGGAGGCTTCGATCGGTGACGTGGCATCAATGCTAATGCGAATAATCGGTCGGGCCGTACCGATCGTGGCCGACGACGCCCGTATCCGACCAGACCGAAGCGAAGTCAGTCGCTTGCTTGGCGACGCTTCCAAGCTGAAGGCCATGACAGGTTGGACGCCGCGCCATGACCTTACGGACGGCTTAACACAGCTGGTGGAATGGATGCGCCCGCGTAGTGCATTTTTCAATCCCAAAGGATATACTATCTAGATGGGCATCATGGCCAGCGTTGAGGCGGTGCGTGTAGACGGCTTGGCCCAAACGTGAAAGTCGCCTTAGGGTCCGTTGCGGACTCTACCCGTCAATTGCGATCGCCTAGGCCTATTGTGCACATCGATAAGTGCTTCCGGACAGCACGCCCGGACAATTGCTGGGACGACCCGAACGAAACAGAACGCTCGCGAATCAGAGAAGTGAACGGAAGCTCGGTGCGCTGAACTATCGATATTCTTGACTTTCGAGTGCAATTGTTGAATGAAACCACATCTACCTGCGGGAATTCCGGAATCTAGCCGAAGAACGAGGAGTTGTAGAATGTTGACAAACGTTAGTGGCGATATCGTGTTGGCTTCTGGTGAGATAACCGTAGAGAATACGACTTATTGCGGTGCGGCGTGTATCATGTGCCCTCGAGACGAGTATCGGCAAGAACGCCGATGGCAGCATATGGCATTCCCGCTCTTCCAAAAGGCGATCGAAGATGGCGTTGATCTAAAGATAAAATCTCTTGATTTGTGTGGCTTTGGTGACCCTTTTATTGATCCAAATTTTGAACAAAAGCTCGCATTCGTAAAAACCGAGTTCCCCCATGTCGCAACGTACACGGCTTCCACCGCACATTTGATCAATGAGAAGAGAGTTGACTGGACGTGCCGTTACCTCGACACCCTGAAGATTTCGAACTATGGATTTAGCAAGGAGTCCTATGAAGCAATTCACAAAGGCAACCTTAAGTTTGAGAGTATAACGCAGAATATTCTGAATTTGCTAGCGCGTCCGCGACCCGAGCGGCCGCACGTTATGATGTCATTCCTTGTTTTTCCTGAGAATGAGCATGAAATCGAAGATTGGAAGGCGTTCTGGAGAGACAAGGCTGACGAAATCATGGTCTGGCGCCCACACAATTTCGGTGGATCGGCCAGTGTTGAAGAGCTTGCCTACCAATCCGGGGCCAGAAAGAAGAGCGAGCAGCCGCGCTCGTGCGGGCGCCCATTCAAGGGCAATCCCTTCATTAGGGCAAACGGCGACGTGTCGGTTTGTTGCTTTGATTTCAACCACAAGCTTGTCGTAGGCAACATTTCCAACCAGCACCTTCGAGAAGTCCTTGGGGGACACAGGCTTGCCCTTGTTAAAGACGTTCACACCAGTTTAGCCTTTAAGGGTTGTGGATTGCTCTGCGATGGATGCGATCAGATTTTTGACCGGCAAGATGCGCTGATGTATTCGAACAATCAGAAGCGCCGGGTAGATCAGCCGACAACGCACCCGGATCACATCGTGGAGCTCGTCTAAAAATTTTTTGGCGTGCTCGCCTGGGTCTAGCGGCACCTTCCACGTCGTCAGAGATCAGCCTGATGGCGCCGGTTGCAGCGGGGATGGACGGAGCACCAGTTCTCGCGCCGAAATGTTGCCATTCCGATCGTGAGAACCAATCTTGACTTCCTTTATTGCTCACGTGACGGAACTGAACGAGCCAACACCCTCCTAAACTGTCGCTAATGTCGATTGAACCGGTTCATTGAGGAATGAGCAGGCCATAGGATGAAGTAAAAATGAATATTCGGACGCAGGAAATAAAACAATGAAGCAGTTAAAAATTGCAATACTTCTGGAATCAGATGTTGTGATCCGCAATTTTTTAACGACTAAGGCGTTGCAGCCGCTTATAGATAATCACGATGTTACGATCATATTGCCAGATAAGGACTACAAGAGAGTAAAAAGCAATCCAGAATTGTTGGGCCTTGGGCTTTCCTTTGCAAGAACATATATCCCGCACGAGCGAACTAACGTCTGGAGAAAGATGTTTCATCTCGATCAGATGAGAATCCGGATTCGGCGTGACGGATGGGCGACATGGGTATCATGGTGGGGAGTGCTTGGCTGGAAAAGTGCTCTGATGTTCTTTATTCTTGCGCTACCAATTCTTCGCAATTTGACACTGAAGGTGTATGGTGCTCGCCTTGATAATATTCCAGCCACTTCCTTTCAAGAAGCAATCGCTAACCTGCAGCCCGATGTAATTCTTCATCCAAGCACATTTGATGGATACTTCATCAATGATATGATCTGCGTCGGTAATGCGCTGGATGTGCCGACCGTTCTTCTAATGAATTCATGGGACAATCCGAGCATAAAACGAGCATGCACAGGCCGTCCGGACTATATCGCGGTGTGGGGCGAGCAAACAAAACAGCATACTGAATACTTCATGGGTATGCCGAGCGACCGAATTCTGCAACTCGGTGCTGCCCAGTTCGAGGTGTATCGCCCCCAACCACGCATCACTTCTAAAGAGTTTCGGCGGGAACATGCGCTTCCAGATGATGCAAAGGTTCTGCTGTATGCCGGCTCCAGTCGCGGCGCGGATGAAGCGCTGCACTTGGCTTGGCTGGAGCAAGCGATATCCGATGGGATCCTACCAAGTGATCTCAAGGTTGTTTATCGCCCACATCCCTGGGGGGTCTCTCAAAGCCAGGCAAGCAAGATTTTAAGTGCAGCTTGGCAGCATGTCACAATCGAAAACTCCATGCGAGATCTCGTAGCGGCCTGCGCACTAGCGGGGCGCCCAGATCATTTTCTTATGGCGGAATACGAGCGCGAACACGACCTGTTGTCCTCCATAGATATGTTGATCTCGCCGTTGTCCACCATCATACTTGAGGGTGCAATGCATGGGGTTCCGGTGCTGTGTATGGTACCAATCGAGGAAGAGGGACGGAGCATTTGGTTCCGTAGCATCAAACGTCTCACTCATTTTCGTGAAGTGTTCAGTTCGCCGGATGTGGTCGTTTGCAAACGGCATTCGCATTTCATACCTAGTGTCAGAAAACTATACGCTATGACGGAGAATGAAGGCACAAAGGATGCGATGAAAAAGTTTTCGGAGTATTTTGTTGAACAGCATCCTGTTTCGTATGGAAGGGCCATTGAGGAGTTTCTGGAACGCCTTCCCGTGAGGCAAAACGCGTCCGGATCAAAGGCGCTTTAGCAGGCTGCCGAGGGGGCGCGCCAACCTCTGTCCCGGCCAGGTAGGCCGTCCATGGGAACAAGGGGATTGCTTTTTGGGTTGGTACGGGCTGATTACAGGGCACCATGGCGTTACTTGGCCGCCGTGCGTCTTGCCGATCTGGTCACCAGGAGGAAAAATCGTTGCGTGTCAAAGTGTTAGGTTCAGGCTCCATAGGAAATCACCTGAGCAACGCATCTCGTCGGCTGGGCTGGGCGGTCGATATGACGGATGTCGACCCCGCCGCCTTGAAACGCACACGCGAGATGATCTATCCGCAGCGCTACGGCGCCTGGGATGATGCCATTCGCCAGTTCGAAGCCAAGGATGCGCCGCAGGGCGGCTACGATCTGATCTGCATCGGCACGCCTCCAGACTCGCATATCAATCTAGCCATGACGGCGCTCGACGAGAAGCCGGGCGCCGTTCTTGTCGAAAAGCCGTTCTGCCAGCCCGACTTGGACGGCGCGCAGAAACTAGCCGATAAGGCGGCGGCATTGGGTGTTCCGATCTTCATCGGATACGACCACGTGGTCGGTCGCGCCGCCTCGACGTTCGTGGAGAAGGCGCGCGTGGCAATCGGCGCTTTGCAAACGCTGGATGTGGAGTTCCGCGAGTTCTGGGGCGGAATCTTCGCCGCGCATCCGTGGCTCGACGGGCCGGCGGATAGCTATCTCGGCTACTGGAAGCGAGGTGGCGGCGCTTCTGGCGAGCATTCCCATGCCGCAAATCTGTGGCAGCATTTTGCCCACGCGTTGGGCGCCGGATCTGTGACGCGGGTGTCTGGGCAGCTTGATATGGTGCGCGAGGCGCCGCTCGATTATGACAGACTTTGCCTGCTCACCCTCGCGACCGCGGGCGGGCTTCTCGGGCGGGTGGTGCAGGATGTCGTCACCGCACCGCCGCGCAAATGGGCCCGTGCACAAGGCACGGACGGCTGGGTGGAGTGGCATTGTGGCTATCGTCCTGGCGCGGACGCCGTCTTGGTCGGCACGGCCAAGGGCGTTGCGGAAGAGATCATAATCGAAAAAACACGACCGGAAGATTTCATCGCTGAACTCACCCATATTGCCGACGCGCTAAAGGGCGACCCTTCCGCTTCGCCGATCTCGATGGCGCGAGGGCTCGACACCATGTTGGTGGTGGCTGCAGCGCACAAGTCGAACGACAGTGGACGCACTATCGCGCTCGATTACTCCAAAGGGTGGACTCCGGCCGCCCTTGTGGCTGCCTGATCGGCAAACCGCGCTAATGATTGGACGGATCATGGATACGCAATTCGACTTTTCCGACCTCTTCGTGTTCGAACTTGCCAACAATCATCAGGGCAAAGTTGGGCACGGCGTCGCCATCATCAAGGAAATGGGCGCGCTCGCCCGCAAGCATGGCATTCGTGCCGCCGTGAAGTTCCAATTCCGCGATCTGGACAGCTTCATTCATCCCTCCCACCGCAAGACTTCCGACAACAAGCATATCCCGCGCTTCCTTTCGACCCGTCTAGACGACAAGGCCTTCCAGACCTTGTTCGTCGCTGTGAAGATGGAGGGTATGTTGACCATGTGCACGCCGTTCGACGAACCCTCGGCAGAGCGCATCGCGCGTATGGGGTTTGATATCATCAAGGTCGCCAGTTGTTCCAACAAAGATTGGCCCCTGCTCGAGGCGGTGGCCGCAACGAACCTGCCGGTAATTTTTTCGACAGGCGGGGCCGAAGTGCGCGATGTTGATAATCTCGTGTCGTTTTTCGATCATCGGGGCAGCGATTTCGCGATGATGCACTGTGTCTCACTATATCCCATGCCGCAGGAGCTAGCCTTTCTGAATCAGATTGAGCTGTTCCGGCACCGCTATCCGGGTCGCGTTGTTGGCTGGTCGACGCACGAGGCCCCGGACGACATGATGCCCGTGCAGATCGCGGTAGCCAAAGGTGCACGCATGTTTGAGAAGCATGTCGGCATGACGGCGGAAGACATCAAGCTCAACGCCTACTCCGCAATGCCCGAACAAGTCGATGCTTGGCTCGACACTTGGAAACGCGCCAGGGCCCTTTGCGGCGAAGGCCCCCGCATCGTTACAGAGGCCGAGCGCGTGGCGATCGACGAACTGCAGCGCGGCGTGTTCGCCAGGAAGCCGATCAAGGCGGGGCAAGTTATCCCTCGCGACTCAATTTATTTCGCCATGCCGCTGCAGCAAGGGCAGTTGATTTCTGGTGCTTGGAAAGAAGGTATGATCTCGGCGGCCGACATCAAGGTTGATGGTCCCATATTGGCCGACAACGCGACCTATCGGGAGAATCCCGACGTTCGCATTCTGAAGAATGCAATCCACGACGTGAAGGCGCTCTTAAACGAAGCCCGCATCCCCCTTTCAAGCGAGTTCGAGGTGGAATACTCGCACCACTACGGCATCTCAAACTTTCCGGAGTTCGGTGCGGTCATCATCACGTGCATCAACCGGGAATACTGCAAGAAAATCCTGGTGCAGTTGCCCGGTCAGAAGCACCCACCGCACTTCCACAAACTCAAAGAAGAAACTTTTCAGATACTGCACGGTGATCTGACGGTGAATGTTGAGGGCCGCATCCGCAAGATGGAACCGGGCGACACTTGTCTCGTCCTGCCCGGTGTCTGGCACAGCTTTTGGACGGTCGGCGGCTGCGTGTTTGAGGAGGTTTCAACGACGCACCATAACAACGACTCGGTTTACAAGGACGCCAAGATCAATCAGCTCGAACGGCATGAACGCAAGACCGTGGTCGATCACTGGGGCAGGTTCCAGTTGCCAGAGTTCATGTCGGCATGATTGCGAATTTTGATCGCTGTGAAATCTGCGGCGCCGACGTGTGGAATATCGTTTACGAAGGACCGGTTCGCGACGGGCCGTTCGGTCGATTGACTGGTCCAACCGTCGTGGCGCATTGCGGAGAATGCGGTGTTGAGCGGTTGGCGGAAAAGGCGTGCCTGCCCGATAGTGCCTATGAAACGTCAGAATACAGGGCCAAGTTGGCGGCAGGTTTGACCAGCGCGGAATACTGGACGACGCATGACGCCATGCAGCGGCCATTTCTCGATATCATCCTTGGCCAGTCGCCACGCGGCAAGACCGTTGCCGATGTCGGATGCGGAGGAGGCGGTCTGCTCGACCATCTCTGTGGGCTTGCGAGCGAGCGGCTTGCTATCGAACCCTATAGGGAATATCGCGCCGACCTAGCTCGACGGGGCTATCGAACATATGCGTATGCCCGCGACGCACTGGGCGAATGGGCGGGCAAAATCGACTTGGCGACGTCAATTCAGGTGATCGAGCATACGGCGGATCCCCGCGCTTATCTTGCTGACATCGCGGAGCTTTTGGCGCCTGAAGGGCGGCTAGTCATCTCCACCCCCAATACCACCGACCTTCTCCTCGAGCTTCTTGGCGCGGAGTATCGGCAATTCTATTATCGCACGGTTCACCGTTGGTACTTCAGTGCCGCTAGCTTGACGGCATGTGCACGACTTGCCGGTCTGGAACTGGTCAAGACACGGCATTTGCAGCGCTACGGTTTGTCCAACGCGATGGGCTGGCTCCGCGATCGGCGGCCTTTGGGTGCCTCCACTTTAGCCGGTATCGACACGCGTGCAGATGCCTTCTGGAAATCCCATCTGGAAGAAATAGGGCGGTCCGAATGCTTGCTGCAGATTTATCGAGCGAGCAGGTGACGACGGACCGTTGTGTGGCCGTTTCTCGCGATGGAGTACCAAGGAAGCGATATGGGCCTGGGGTGGCGAGGGATGGTGTCCCCCGTGAACAATTCCCGATTCATTGATATGCATGGCTTTTCGTGGCTTGGGAAGTAATGGTTTTTGCAGGATTTCGGGAGTTGTGAGGGTAAAATCCTGCAATTTCGGATTCCGTTTTTGGCCGTTGCGTGATTCCCTGTAGGTCTGACAGGGAGGCGTTTCATGCGGCCATCGAAGACGGTTTCGGACCCCTCTGGTGATCTGTTTCGGGCGCGGCTGGACCAGATCATCAATCTGCGCCACGAGCTTGTGCGCCTGGCCGAAGTGATCGACTGGGACCGGATCGACGCGGCGCTTGCCGATCTGTAGGTGACGTCCCTGGACGTGGTGTAACTGGTTTGCGCGGTGGTCATCGGTGCTTTCCGGTAGGGTCTGGTTGTCGAAGCCAACACCTGACAGGAAGGACGACCGATGACCGACGATATGATGAACCTGCGCGCGCTTGTGGAGAAGACCCCTGACGCGGATTTACTGCGTGAGATGATCGGCTTCGCCGCCGAGCGACTGGTGGAGCTGGAGGTGGGTGCCGCGACCGGCGCGGCCTTGGGGCGAGAAGAGCCCGCTGCGGACATCCCAACGGGTAGCGTCCAGAATCTTTCGCACATTTTTTCAGGCGACGGCTCCCTGGGTTGAGGTTTGCTCCGCGTAGAGCGGGTCCATGTTCATGTATTTGCGCGTCGACCATTGGCTGCCTGCGATGTGGCGC
>Ga0209066_10001538_pt1 | contig 30199 bp, 45 predicted proteins | sample All_14_2_FD_187198 | JGI IMG/M metagenome (GOLD analysis project Ga0209066, IMG submission 187198) | Freshwater microbial communities in response to fracking from Pennsylvania, USA - Allegheny Zone_MetaG_DW_15 (SPAdes) (version 2) ...
CTTCGGGCCGATCCGCCATCAAATGGACGATAATGGGTAAGTTGGCGCGATCCCATTTTGCGGAGTATTTTTTTAACACATTGCTGAACCCGGGATTCGGCAGGCCTGTATGTAGCAAGAATCCGCCAGGGAATTGGATCAAGCTTGGTTGGGCAGTCGGCAGGCGCGGGCGCAGAGAGACCGGGTTTGTCACAAAAGCGCCGAATTGACTCAGCGAGAGTCCATTGTGAATGTCTGGCGCGAATCCAAGTGATCCCGCTGCATTGATGAGTGGTTTGCTAAAATATAAGTCGCGTTTCATAGAATAGGAGAAATTATGCAGCCTTTGAATGGTGTTCGAGTTCTTGACTTAAGCCGCGTGCTTGCAGGCCCTTATTGTACGATGGTTCTGGGTGACCTGGGTGCGGAGGTGATCAAAGTGGAGCCGCCCGAAGGCGATGAGACGCGCGGCTGGGGTCCGCCGTTCGCGGGAAGGGAGAGCGCGTATTATTTGTGCGTCAACCGCAACAAGCGTGATATGGTCATCAACTTGAAGACCGATGAAGGTAAAACTATTTTACGCGAGCTTGCCATTCAAAGCGATGTACTGGTTGAAAATTTTCGACCCGGCACGTTGAATAAATTCGGCTTGGATTTTGAAACCCTGCATGCATTGAACCCAAAACTGATCTACTGCTCGATCACCGGTTTTGGGCAGACCGGTTCGATGAAGGAGAAACCCGGCTACGATTTTATGATCCAAGCCTCGGGCGGATTGATGAGCATCACGGGCGAGCCTGATGGCGAGCCGATGAAAACAGGCGTGGCAGTTGTGGATCTGTTCGCAGGGCAGAATGCAATTATTGCAATTCTCGCCGCCTTGCAAGCGCGCACGTTGACGGGGGAGGGACAGCACCTCGATATTGCTTTGTTCGATTCTCAATTGGGCTGGCTGGCGAATGTAGCCAGCAATTATTTAATCTCAGGCAAACTGCCAAAGCGGCACGGCAATGCGCATGCGAATATTGTTCCGTATCAAAGTTTTCAAGCCAGTGATGGCTGGTTTGCGATCGCGGTTGGAAATGACCGTCAATTCGTGCGGCTGTGTGAATTGCTTGGCAAACCTGAATTGGCTGCGAATGAAAAATTTGCCACGAATTCTGCGCGCGTGCAAAACCGTGAAGAGATTATTGCGTTGCTTGCTTCCATTTTCAAGATGGCTTCGGTTGCTGAATGGCTGGAAAAACTGGACAAAGCCGAAATCCCTTGCGGGCCGATCAACAACTTTGAGCAGGTCTTTTCCATGCCGCAGGTTAAGGAGCGAGAGATGCTGGTACAGATGGAACATCCCACCATTGGGGCGTTGCCTTTGGTCGGTTCCCCGCTTAAGATGAGCGCTACGCCCGTGGAGTATCGTATCCCGCCTCCATTGATGGGGGAACACACAGAAGATATCTTAATGGATGTTCTTGGATATTCTAACGAAAAGGTGAAGGAGTTACGAAATCGCGGCTGCGTAATATAACTTTATTGGAGGTTTTTATGGACAATTTTCTTTATTCGGTTACCCCTTTGCAGGCTTTTTCTGGTTCAATCGCTGGTGTTGTGGTCATGGTTATTTTGGGATTTGCTATACCTGTATTCGCAATTTTTAATCGGAGAGACTCGGTTTGGAAGAAGCTTGGAAATATATTATTAGGTTTGTTCATTTTGCTTTCGGGATTTCTCCTGCTGTATGGGTCATATCGTCAGTATCAAGGCGGGGACAAGACCACCTTTGTGCAGGTAATGGAGAAGAATGAAGTGAGGGATTGGTGCGGCAAACGCTTTTGTACTGATTATGTTATTGATACGAGCGATGGCCAGAGAAATTATGTCTTTGATCTGAAGAAAGATGTGTGGAATCAAGTTGAGGTTAATTCTTGTTATCGTTTTACGTATTACCCCATAAAACCACTATTGGCTGAATATTTAGAGGGTGGAGATACAAACCCCAGTTTGTACGAAACAACAGGAGAAATTACAAAAATAGAGAAGGTCAACTGCCCATAGATTTTTTTAGTAGTATACGGATACTTCGGTGGGCTCAATACAAGTTTGACAGATTCCCATGGGAAATACAAATTTCCCATGGGAATCTGTGTACTTAAGAAACATTCTCTTTCAATGGCGAGGGAATTGTTTGGATGATTGACCATGCTACGGGTAGCGAGAGGCGTTTCCATCCTTTGTACATCGATGTTGTAGCTGGATGTCAGCATCGCATGTCTGTTCAACGAAGAGGCTTTCATCAAGTTTGAGTGGGGAATATGAGAAAAGTACTAAAATGACAGAAGTACCTTGACAGACATAGTACTTTGTTGTATATTGTACTTATGGACGAGTCAACAACCCCCAACAAAATTTCCTCAGACCTCCTTAGAGGTCATACCGATACGATTATCCTGAAGCTGTTGATAAGCGGTGATAAATATGGATATGAAATATCGAAATTGATCCATTTGAATTCCTCAGGTGAATATGAACTAAAGGAAGCTACCATGTACTCAAGCCTCAAGAGGCTGGAGGGTGATGGCTGTATCACTTCCTACTGGGGTGATGAGACCCAAGGCGGCCGAAGGCGGTATTACCAGATCACCGCCAGAGGCAAAAAGGTCTATTCTGAAAATAAAGATAACTGGGAATACGCCAAGCGTATCCTCGATCAATTACTGTAAAGAAAAGGAATATAACCATGAGTGAGAAATTAACAAACTATTTGAATGGAGTTTTTGCACCTTACGATGGAGTAAAAAGCGTCGCCGAATTAAAGGCTGACCTGCTTGCCGATTTGCAGGAGCGTTTCCGTGAACTCAAAGCCGAGGGCAAGGATGATGAAACAGCCTTTGAGATGACCATTGACAGCATTGGCGATATTGAACAAACGGTACAAGAGGTTGCCAACATCTCCCGCTCGTTGGAGCGCCAGGTGCTGACAAACTTTAGTGCCAGTAATTTATCAAAGAGCGACTTTGCGGGTGTTACGGCACGTAAAGGAAAATTTGAAGCGAGTGATTTGCGCGGCTCCGACTTTTCGGGCGCGGACTTAACCGGCAGCTCGTTTTATGCCAGCGATGTGCGTGAAGCCAATTTCGATGGAACGAATCTGACAGACTGCACTCTGTCCACTAGTGACTTTACGGATGCGAGCTTCAACAAGACCATTCTGGTGCGCACCGAATTCAACACGTCTGACCTGACCCGGGCAAAATTCACAGATGTAAAACTGATCGACGTCAAGCTAACCACGACAGACCTTAGAGAAACGATCTTTGAAAACTGTGTCTTTAGCGGCGTGGACTTTAAGACTATCGATTTGCGAGGGCTATGCTTTGACGGGCAGACCTTTATCGGAGTGAAGTTTGACAATGCATCGCTGAACGAAGTTTCGTTCAAAGGCGCGACATTTAAAAATGTGTCCTTCCTTGCAGCGATTACCTGGACTAGTTGGTCAAAGAAACATTATCGTGCCATAAAAACCATTTGCTTTGACGGCGCGACGATGGATAAGCTGACTTATGCCACTCTCAAAGGTCTGGAAGCCGATCTTTCAAAGGTTACAGTTATCTAAGGAGAAGAAGAACATGCTAAACAGTTCAATTCAAGTACAAGGACTGCAAAAGTCCTATAAGGAAATTCATGTTCTAAAGGGTGTAGATTTTGAGGTGGAAAAGGGGAGTATTTTCGCCTTGCTCGGTTCCAACGGCGCAGGCAAGACAACGATTGTCAAGATCCTCACCACGCTGCTCAAACAGGATGGCGGAACCGCCGCCGTCAACGGTTTCGATGTTGTGACAAAGCCTGACGATGTGCGGCAATCAATCAGCCTGACTGGGCAATTTGCCGCTGTGGACGAGATCTTAACCGGGCGGGAAAATTTGATCATGATCGCCAGGCTGCGGCACCTCAACAATCCGCGTCAGGTCACAGATGATTTGCTGAACCGTTTCGGCCTGACTGACGCGGCCGACCGGAGTGTCTCTGCTTATTCAGGTGGTATGCGCCGAAGACTCGACATTGCTATGAGCCTTGTAGGAAAACCGCAGGTCATTTTTCTGGATGAGCCGACCACTGGGCTTGATCCCGAAGCACGCATCGAGGTTTGGAAGATTGTCAAAGAGCTTGCTAATAATGGCACGACGGTATTTCTGACCACCCAATATTTGGACGAAGCTGAACAACTCGCCGACAGAATTGCCATTTTGCATGAAGGGAAAATTATCGCGAACGGCACACTTGCGGATCTGAAGAAACTGTTCCCGCCGTTGAAGGTCGAGTATGTGGAAAAGCAACCGACATTGGAAGAGATTTTTCTCGCGATCATCGGCAAAAAGGAGAAGATGTAATGGAAACGATCAATAAACACAATCTCAGTGATGTGGGTATTATGCTTGAACGTTCCATGCGCCATATTCTTCGCAGCATGGACACCATCATCACAGTCACCGTCACTCCGATCGCCATGATGCTGCTATTCGTTTATGTGTTAGGTGGCGCGATTCAAACCGGCACAGATAACTATGTGAATTACCTGCTGCCAGGCATCCTGTTGATGGCGATCGCAAGCGGTATTGCCTATACGTCCTACCGTCTGTTCATGGATATGCAAAGAGGCATTTTCGAACGGTTCCACTCTATGCCGATCGCACGTTCGGCTCCGCTGTGGGGGCATGTGCTAACCTCACTGGTATCCAATGCGATTTCGGTCATCGTCATTATTCTTGTAGCGCTCCTTATGGGCTTCCGCTCATCGGCAGGGGTACTGTCATGGCTTGCTGTAGCCGGTATTCTTGCGCTGTTTACGCTGGCTCTGACATGGATCGCGGTAATTGCCGGACTGTCCGCAACATCAGTGGATGGTGCAGGCGCCTTTGCCTACCCGCTTATCTTCCTCCCATTTATCAGTTCTGCATTCGTGCCCACCGAAACAATGCCATCAGTTGTCCGTGCTTTTGCCGAAAATCAGCCGGTGACCTCGATCGTGAACGCCATCCGGGCATTACTGGCGGGTCAGCCTGTCGGCAATGACATTTGGATTGCGCTCGCGTGGTGTGTTGGGATCATGCTCGTAGCTTATGTCTTTGCGATGCGGGTGTATAAAAAGCGTGTGTGAAAAGTAATGCCTTCGTCAAAAACATTGTTGTTGACTTTTTCGGCCAATACCTATTTCTTCTGGAGATGATACATCGTCAACAGCGGAGTCCACTGCTTGGATTGGATGACCAAGCCTCGGGTAGAGAGATGCGTTTCCATCGCTTGTAGTCCGAAGTCGGTGTTGGGATGCCCCCAGCGGAAGAAAGCGTCAAAGACTTTGATATCCATACCGCGCGGTTCTTCAAGGAAGAGACTGCCATTTGGCTTGAGCACGCGTATGATCTCGTCAATTGCTTTGCGCCAGTCTGGGATGTGATGCAGCACGCCAAAGATGATCACCGTGTCCTTGCTGGCATCGGCAAATTGACTTAAGTCTTCGGCACCTTGCACGATGAATTGGAATTGCGGATATTTCTTTTTCGCGAGCGCGATCTGCTCTTCCATTACATCGAGGCCGAGATAACTTTTAGGCGCGAGTTGGTTAAGTAAATATGCGCCATAGCCGGAACCGCAGCCGATCTCAAGCACATCCTTGTTGTACAAATCTAAGCCCATGTGTTTGAACAAGGGCATCTCAAAAAATCGCTGCCCTAGTTTGCGGGGCAGCGATTGCATGGCACGAAATTCAGGTTTTGATAGCTTCATAAAATCTCCCCTTTCTTGATGAAAGAAAGGGGAGAAACCTTACGCTGTTTCGACCAAACCCATTGCTTGTAGCATCTCTTCATTGCTCGCGAACTTATATTCTTCCACGCCGCGCTTTTTCGCTTCCTCGTTTTCAACTTCCTCAAGGCGGTCAATATCATCTTTCAGAATGACAGGTTTATTGAGTTGTTTCATCCTGTCAGCAACAGCCTCAAAGTTGGCATTTCCAAATTGCTTCGTTTGTAAATATTGGAAGACGGCCTTGCCTGCATTGGTTCCATCACGGCGGGCATAGCCCACCAGACCTTCACTTGCCTTGCGCGACCATCCGCCAACAAAGATGCCTTCTGTGGTGGTTTCGTATGAAATGCCTTCCACCGGGAAGCGTGGCTCTGTAGTTTTGACGAACTCATTCCATTGGGTGGGCAAACCAAAGGCATCATCCACTTTATCACCAATGGCGAAGATGACAGTTTCCACATCCATTGTGCGTTTTACGCCCGTGCCCTTAGCACTGATATTGCCATCCTTTTCAACAAGGATGTTGTCTTCCACTTCCAACTTTGTCAGCATGCCGTTCTCGCCATACATGGCAGTGGGGGAGGCGAGAAAATCAAAATGGAATTTTGCATTTTCGGTCTTGGGGTCTGCTTTTGCGAGAGATTCCAAAACTCTGTGGCGGCCGATCACCCCGTTTTGATTGATCTCAGCAAGGACGGGGTGTACGCGCTCAAGCTCCCTGTCAAACTCCTCAAGATCGAGATAACCGATCAAGTGCTTCATCTCTTCCTTGGTGAAATTCACCTCGGCAGGGCCGCGCCGTACCACGGCGGTCACTTCTTCCACTTTTTGCACGTTGATGAGATGGCGTGCAATGTCCACCATCACATTGCCCGCGCCGATGATGGCGCAACGCTTTCCAAAACGAAAACTCTTCTGGCTAAAGGGAGGCAGCTTGTTGTAAAAATACACAACATCTTTGGCATGGTACACACCCTCAAGGTCTTCACCTTCAAGCCCCAGCCACTTTGTCCCCTGCGCGCCAGCTGAAACCAGCACAGCATCAAAACCAAACGCGCGAATTTCGTCGAGCGTCAGGTCACCATTCGTACCGACAGAAACATTTCCATAATAGTCAATGTTTGCAATGTCCAGCGTTTGGCGGAACTGTTTGCGCAGTCCCTCCTTCATCGTGTGCTTTTCAGGATAAATTCCGTACTCTGCGAGTCCACCAGGTTTGATGTCACGATTAAAAATTGCCACACGTACGCCCTGATTTGCAAGTTCACGGGCAGCGAACAGCCCGGCAGGGCCTGCGCCGATCACTGCTACAAAATAAGTTGAGTTACTCATAAGCCTCCATAAATAGGACAAAAACTGTGCGATTATATTTTGAAATTATACAATCAGCAAGTCATTTATCCAAACCACAATATGCTTTTATAATAAATTCAATACCCTATAAGTCGCTAAAGGGGCGAAAAAGTTACCTGCATTCCGTTAATCTTTTGTGAGAGAACTTCAAAAACTAAAAGAGATACCTGGTTGTATCTGTGCTAATATTGTCGTAAGTCATCATTGACCGGCATTTTTCCCTACAGGAGCCTCTATGAACACTGATCCCAAAGATGATCCCGGTAAAAAATTTCGCAAGCTTTTGGGTACTTCGAATCCTCTTACTCGCCTGCCAAAAAAGAATGGAAGTGAAACTCCTTTTTTGAAGGGAGATGAAAAGAAGGATTCTTTGCCTCCTGAGCAAAACCCTGCGCCTATATCCTCTCAAACTCCCAAAATTAAGCCCGCCTCTTTCTTCAAACGGAAAGCTGATTCTGCTCCGAAGGGCAGCAGCTTTGTCTTTGGGCCTGCTTTATGGAACGTGGCGAGCATCCTTTCTCTTACCATTAATGTAATTCTGATCATTGTACTGCTCGTTCTTTTAATGAGTATAAATAGCCTTGGATTAAGCGTCTCATCCTTATTGAACATGGGCACCGACTTGCTGGGCGGCCTGTATGGTAACTTTGAGAAAATGGACCGTGCTCACATCACGACCAATATCGGAGTTGAGACAACCATCCCCGTGAAGTTCGACCTGCAATTGAACCAGATGACGAATGTTGTCCTCAGCCAGGATGTGACCATCACCAACGCGCTTGTTACCGTCAACACCGGCGGGTTGAACATCTCTCGTGCCAATACAACCATCGTCCTGCCATCAGGTACCACCCTGCCCGTTGTGCTAAACTTGACCGTCCCCGTGGATACCACTGTGCCCGTCACGCTCAATGTTCCTGTGGATATTCCACTTGACCAAACCCAATTGCATGAACCATTTTCTGGTTTGCAGGATGTTGTCAGACCCTTTTATTGTATGATCAACGCCAATGCAGTTAACTTAAATGGAGAACCGATCTGTAAATAACGGTATTTTTGGAGATACATGGCGAATCCCATAACACAAGTTACCCTTAAAAACGGCATGAAGATCATGCTCAAAGAAATCCATACCGCGCCCATCATTTCCTCGTGGATCTGGTATCGCGTCGGCTCACGGGATGAACCCACTGGCAAAACGGGCATCTCCCACTGGACAGAGCACATGCAGTTTAAGGGGACAAAAAAGTTTCCCGCGAATATGCTTGACAAAGCGATCTCGCGCGAAGGTGGACGCTGGAACGCATCGACCTCGCATGATTCGACCCGCTATTTTGAAACTATGCCCGCTGACAAAATAGACCTTGCCCTGCGTCTCGAAGCAGACCGCATGACGAACAGCATCTTTGACGCAAAAGATGTTGCCTCCGAGCGCACGGTCATCATCTCTGAACGGGAGGGGAGTGAGAACGAACCCATGTTCAGGTTGAGCGAGGCAATGCAAAATTACGCCTTTCGTGTGCATCCCTATCACCACGAGATCATCGGCGATATGGCAGATTTGCGCACCATCACTCGCGACGACCTGTACAATCACTACCGCACATACTATGTGCCGAATAATGCCGTCCTTGCCATCGCAGGCGATTTTGAAACAAAATCCATGTTGAAGCGCGTCAAGGAATTGTTCGGGCCCATCCCCAAGGGCCCTACACCTCCACGCCTTGCCCGACCAGAGCCGCCACAAAATGGCGAGCTTCGTTTTTCTGTGGAAGGCCCCGGCGAAACGACATTTGTTCAGGTTGCCTACCACTTGCCTAACGCCACCGACTCGGATTACTTCCCTCTGCAAGTGTTTGACAGTCTGCTCAACGGTGCGAGCGGTCTCTCCTATAAAACGTCACGGCTTTATCGTGCGCTTGTTGATAAAGGCTATGCCGTAGATGCTTCCGGTTATTCCGATGCATCAATAGACCCATATCTTTATCGCATCACCATTACCATTCACCCCAATCGAAAGCCTGAAGAAGCAATTGCCGTGTTGGATGCTGAGGTCAAAAAATTACAGGATGAACTGGTAAACAATGATGAGATTAAACGCGCAGTCAAACAGGCGCGAGCTGTCTTTGCCTATGGAAGTGAGAACATCACTCATCAAGCATTCTGGATGGGGTATACAGCCATGTTCTCCACCTATGAGTGGTTTACAACCTATTTGAATAAACTTGCCAAAGTCACGCCCAAGGATGTGCAACGCGTGGCGCGGAAATACTTCCAAACCAACAATCGTATTATTGGCGCCTATATCCCGAAGGGCAAAGGCGGCTAAAATGGCAAAGTCTATTGCAAAACCATCTCTGCCCGGGCCAAAGGATATTCACAAATCCGTTCTTTCCAACGGCATCACTGTTCTCGTGCGCTCTAATTTCAACAGTCCATCCATTAGCATGGGCGGGTATCTTCCTGCTGGTGCGATCTTTGAGGCGAATGAAAAATTAGGGCTCGCAGACTTTGTCGCATCCTCCCTCATGCGCGGCACGAAAACTCACAGCTTTGATGCGATCTACAATGCGCTCGAATCTGTAGGCGCCAGTCTCGGCTTTGATTCAGGTGTACACAACACAAGCTTTGGCGGACGTTCCCTCGTGGAAGACCTGCCGCTTGTTCTCAAATTACTTTCCGAGTCTCTGCAAACGCCCATATTCCCGAAAGATGAAATTGAAAGATTGCGGGCGCAATTCCTCACTGGCCTTGCCATGCGCTCACAGGATACTTCTGAAATGGCAGATATGGCCTTCGACCAAATGCTTTTTGATGGACATCCATACAGCCGTCCGAGTGATGGATACCCCGAGACTGTCCAGTCCATTACGCGGAAGGATATGCAGGAATTTCATCGCCTCCATTTCGGACCGAGGGGCATGGTCATTGCAATCGTGGGAGCGATCCACCCGAAGAAAGCTGTTGAGGAGGTGGAAAAGTTCCTCGGTGGCTGGCAGGTTCCAGCGCAGAAAGAAGCGCCGATTTTGCCTCCGCACAAGCCGGTTAAGAAATCCATGAAGCGCCATCACTCGATCGCAGGCAAATCCCAAACGGATATTATTATCGGTTCAGTGGGGCCGAGCCGCAGAGACCCTGAATATTTGTCGGCATCTTTGGGGAATTCTGTGCTTGGGCAGTTTGGCATGATGGGGCGCATCGGTGATGTGGTACGTGAAAAATCGGGCTTGGCTTATTATGCGTATTCGGCTTTGGATTCGGGGACGGGTCCGGGCAGGTGGGATGTGGCTGCGGGTGTCAATCCGGCTAATGTGAAAAAGGCCATTGACCTGATCGAGAAGGAATTGCGGCGCTTTGTTAAAAGCGGCGTGACAAAGGAAGAGCTTGCGGATAGCCAGGAGAATTACATTGGGCGTCTGCCGCTTTCGCTTGAATCGAACAATGGTATCGTGAGTGCTTTGTTGAATATTCATCGTTTTGATCTTGGGATGGATTACTACCTGCGTTATGCGGATATGGTGCGCGCGGTCACTCGTGATGATGTGCTTGAAACGGCTCGTAAATATATCGATCCCGACCGTTTGGTGATCTCCACTGCGGGACCGTAATTTGTGTTATGAAATTAACATCTGGCGTTGACCTGATCGATATTGAACGTATCCGTGAGGCGATAGAACGTCATGGCGAACGTTTCGTTGCCCGTATTTTTACAGAAGCAGAGCAGCGTGATTGCGGCGGACGTATCTCTTCGCTGGCTGCGAGATTCGCGGCAAAGGAAGCGGTGTCCAAAGCGTTGGGCTGCGGGATCGGCGACGTCAGTTGGTTGGATATTGAAATCAGATCAGATGAGAACAAGGCACCATATTTGGTTTTGCATGGGGAAGGGGAGAGGTTGGCAAAGCAGCTTGGGTTGTCAAATTGGTCTGTCAGTTTGAGCCACACAGAAAGTCAGGCAATTGCATTTGTGGTTGCAAGTGATTAAAAAATACATCCCGCGGGCCAGTTCCGCGGGATGTTCGTAAGGACATCTGAGATAGGGTGTTTGGCGAAGGATGACTCGGAGTCTGAGTCGGCCACCCTGTCTCAATCTTATTTCTGGTCCTCAACGCCAATCCAAAGGTGGCCCGGCATGACAGGCCGATAGGGGCGAATGATCAACTTGCCCAGTTCAAATTGCTTTTGTCCATTTTCCAACATGCTTGGGTGTACCAGGCATAGATCTGGGGTGCGCCCGAATTTTTTGCTGTAATATTCCATTGCCTTCTGGATCTTTACACTCAATGTCGTGCGCGGGTCATTGTCGAACCATAACATTCCAGTATGCATGGGTTTTGCCTTTCTTCTCAGCTAATCGAAAATTGGATTCCAGAAGTTGAGTAATTCATTGTCCTCACGCAGGGCAAATTGTGAACCGGTAATCAGGTGGGTAAGTGTATATTTTGGATCTCCTGTGATGAAAGTGGTTTCTTCTACATTTTCCGTGTGACCAAAAAGCCGGGTACGGAAGAAGCTCATCCATTCTTTCATGTGGAGTGTGCGAGATGCATTCAAAGTGACGATGGGCCAGATCTGGCGGTTGGGTCCACGCATGAGCAGCCAGCGTAAATTTTGTTCCACTTGTTGATTTATTTTGATGACAGATTCGATATCATCGATCAATAGCAGAACGAATTGTTGTTCGCCTCTATTGTTATGCGCCCATGAAACGAGAGATTGCAAAAGTTCTTCAGCATTACCATCTTTTGCAGAGTAAACGCCAGCGTTGTTTTGATTGCCTTTGAAAAAGTTCCATTCTTTTGGATAGGCTGTAATAACGACATAGCGCACATCAGATGGTGTTTGGAGTAGATCTGTTGCGTGGGCGATGGTTTGCAAGAGTCTCGTCTTGCCGCTGGCTTGATCACCAGTGATAAGCAATGGTCCGGGAGTGGAATCTTGCAAGTTGAGAAGAACAGGCAAGCCATCTTCTGCCAGGCCAAGGAAGAGAGCTTCGCGTGGAAGAGGAGATGCGTCAGTGAGGACAGCTCTCAAAGTTGGCAGACCAGGTGCGGGCGGAGTCTGATGCGCCTGCTTTTCTTCCTGAGCAAGTTCAACTAATGCGTCAATCATTAAGTCAAAACGATTTATCTCATCCATGTTAGAACACCTGTTCTAATAATACTGCTGCTGTAATCATATGTCAAGGGGTGATTTTCGGTCTTCCATATTAAGTTCATTACTTCGTTTTGTCTTGACGATGTGAGTTGTTTTGGTATAATCGCTCTGCTTAATCCCTCGCCGACATAGCTCAATCGGCAGAGCATCCGCCTTGTAAGCGGAAGGTTACGAGTTCAATTCTCGTTGTCGGCTCAAGGTCGCTGGTTGAACAGGCTTGGTGATCGAGTAACAATTTAGCAAGGGCAGTTACCCAAGTGGCCAAAGGGGACTGACTGTAAATCAGTTGTCAGAAGACTTCGGAGGTTCGAATCCTTCACTGCCCACCTGTGCCAGCAATTTTGCTGGTGCTCCCGAATAGGGAACAGCACGTTAAGCCCTCATAGCTCAGTTGGCAGAGCACACCCTTGGTAAGGGTGAGGTCACGAGTTCAAATCTCGTTGAGGGCTCAGTTGCTGAAAAGCATTCTTGTAGATTATTAAAAGGAGACCGGAAAATGGCGAAGGAAAAATTTGACAGAAGCAAACCGCATCTAAACGTCGGGACAATGGGTCACATCGATCATGGCAAGACCACCCTGACAGCAGCGATCACAAAGGTGGCAGGCTTTGGTGGCAAGGGTGAGTTCAAGGCATACGATCAGATCGACAATGCCCCCGAAGAAAAAGCGCGCGGTATCACGATCAACATCGCACACGTGGAGTACCAGACGGATAAACGTCACTATGCCCACGTAGACATGCCCGGTCACCGTGACTACATCAAGAACATGATCACCGGTGCGGCGCAGGTAGATGGAGCCATTCTCGTAGTGGCAGCCCCGGATGGTCCGATGCCCCAGACTCGCGAGCACGTTTTGCTTGCCCGTCAGGTGGAAGTGCCTTCCATCGTCGTCTTCCTGAACAAGGTCGACATGATGGACGACCCCGAATTGCTCGAGCTCGTTGAACTCGAACTTCGCGAATTGCTCTCCAGCCAGGGCTTCCCCGGCGATACCACCCCGATCGTGCGCGGTTCCGCCAAGCAGGCCTTGGAAAGCGCCAGCACCGATCCGAACGCTCCTGAATATGCCCCGATCAAGGAATTGCTGCGTGTCGTGGATGAGTACATCCCCGAACCGAAACGTGAAACAGACAAGCCGTTCATGATGTCGGTTGAAGACGTGTTCTCGATCAAGGGACGCGGAACTGTGGTAACGGGTCGTATCGACCGCGGTATTATCAAAGTAGGTGAGCCGATCGAGATCATCGGTCTGCGCGAAACCAAGAGCACGGTCTGCACCGGTGTGGAAATGTTCCACAAGCAATTGGACGAAGGTATGGCGGGTGACAACGTTGGTTTGTTGCTGCGCGGTATTGAGCGTGAAGATGTAGAGCGCGGCCAGGTATTGGCCAAGCCGAAGTCGATCACTCCGCACAAGAAGTTCCTTGCTGAGGTGTACGTGTTGAAGAAGGAAGAAGGCGGACGCCACAAGGCATTCTTCAGCGGCTATCGTCCTCAGTTCTATGTTCGCACGATGGATGTGACAGGTGACATCACCCTTCCTGAAGGTGTGGAGATGGTCATGCCGGGCGACAATGTGAACCTGACCGTGGAATTGATCGTGCCTGTGGCTCTTGAGCAGGGTTCCAAGTTCGCCATTCGTGAAGGCGGTCTCACCGTCGGTGCGGGTGTCGTTACCAAGATCATCGAGTAAGACGAGGTATGATGGCTAAGCAAAAGATACGTATCCGCCTTAAGGCGTATGATCATCGCGTTCTCGACCAGTCTGCGAAACGCATTGTTGAGACCGCTGAGCGCACCGGTGCCCATGTAGTTGGTCCCGTCCCCTTGCCAAGTAAGACAGAACGATTTACAATACGTCGCTCTGCATTCATTGACAAGGATTCGCACGAGCACTTCGAAATTCGAACCCATAATCGTTTGATTGATGTTTTGGATCCAGATTCGAAGACCATCGATATGTTAATGCGTTTGAACCTGCCTGCAGGTGTTGATATCGAGATCAAGATTTAGTTAGTCAATTAACCGTAATAAGAATTGCGGATTTTTGAGACAGCGCAAGAGTAGGTCTGTGTTGTAGAACCGACACAAACCGCTTCGCACCAGACCTTCTGACTGCGCTGTACGGAGATGATGCGGCCGACGCCCCGGCTGGCAGTCTCGTCAATATCTTCTGAAGGAGAAAACCGAGTATGTTGAAAGGGCTAATTGGAAAGAAGATCGGCATGACCCAGATCTTCGATGAGCAAGGTGTTGCCTGGACGGTGACACTCATCGAAGCTGGGCCATGTTATGTTACCCAGGTACGTTTGCCCGAAAAAGAAGGGTATTCATCGGTGCAACTGGGTTTTGGCGAAGCGAACCCCAAACGTCTTACAGGCGGTCAGTTGGGTCACTTGAAAGCCAATGAGATTCCCCCCATGCGCTTCCTGCGCGAATTTCGTGCCAAGGATCACGGCTTAAAGGTCGGTGACAAAGTAACTGTTGCCGATGCTTTTGCTGTTGGCGAACGCGTGGATGTGATCGGTGTCAGCAAAGGTAAGGGCTTTGCCGGAGCTGTAAAACGCTATCACTTCCATGGTATGAACGCCACACACGGTACATCTGATCGTAACCGTGCTCCTGGTTCTCGCGGATCGGGCACTACGCCAGGCCGTGTTTACAAGGGTGCACGTGGAGCTGGTCACATGGGTATGGATCGCGTCACCACACAGAACATCAAAGTTGTGATGGTCGATGTGGAGCGTAACCTGATTGCCATTAATGGCGCTGTTCCCGGCGGCAAGGGCAGTCTCGTAATGATCAAGGAATCGCGCAAGCAGTAAGCGCGTAGGAAACGGGAGCCAGAATAACCATGAAAGTAGATGTTCTTGATTTGAAGGGCAAGAAAGTTCGCGAGGTTGAATTGCCTGCGAATTTGTTCGAAGCCCCTGTAAATGTAGATCTGATGCACCAAGCTTATGTGCGCCAGATGGCAAACGCCCGCCTGGGCACCCATGAGACGAAAGTTCGCTCAGAGGTGAACGGTGGCGGCCGAAAGCCTTGGAAACAGAAGGGGACTGGCCGCGCCCGCCAAGGGTCCACGAATGCGGCACAGTGGGTTGGTGGTGGTCGTATCCATACCCCACATCCCCGCAGCTATGAGCAGCGCATGCCCAAGAAAATGCGCCAGGCTGCACTTCGATCTGCATTGTCCGTAAAGGCCGCGGAGGCATCCATTGTTGTCGTTGATGAACTCGACCTCAAGGAAGCCAAGACCCGCTTGATGGCTGAAACACTCGGTAATTTGGTTGGTACATCCACCGTTTTGGTATTGATGCCCACCAAAGACCAGAATTATGACACTGTCATGCGCTCTGCAGATAACATCGAGAGCGCCAAGGTATTGCTCGCCAGTTATTTGAACGTGCGTGACGTACTCAATTTTGACAAGGTTGTCTTGCCCCTCAAGACAATTGACGCGCTCGTAGCGCACCTCGGATAAGGAGAGAGACATGACTAATCTTTATAATGTCCTCATCCGCCCTTTGGTGACTGAGAAATCCAGTTATCAATCAGGCAAACTGAGCCAGTATGTTTTTGTTGTCGCTGATGAAGCGAATCGCACCATGGTGAAAGACGCGGTTGAAACACTTTTCGATGTCACCGTGGCCCGTGTAAATATCCTCAACGCGCCTGCAAAGCGTGGACGCCGCACCCGTGCTCGACGGTTGTTGGTGCGCCGCCCATCTTTCAAAAAGGCGATTGTTACCCTAGCCGAGGGAAGCAAACCCCTCGAGATCTTTGAAGGGGTGCAGTAATGGCAGTTAAAAAGTATAAACCGGTGACCCCCGGCACCCGTGGGATGACCGGCTACACCTTTGAAGAAATTACAAAGAGCACACCCGAACGTGCTTTGTTGGTCGCCAAGGTAAACCGCGGTGGACGCAATGCCCAGGGTCGTGTAACAGTCCGTCATCGTGGTGGTGGCGCACGCCGTTTCATTCGTATCGTGGACTTCCTTCGCGAAAAGCATGGCATTCCTGCCAAGGTCGCCGCGATCGAATACGATCCGAATCGTACCGCCCGTTTGGCCCTTCTATTTTATGTGGATGGCGAGAAGCGTTACATTGTAGCGCCCTTGGATGTAAAAGTCGGTGACACTATTGTGTCTGGCCCCAATGCTGAAATTCGTCCTGGCAATTCTCTTCCGATCAGCAATATCCCGGTCGGTACCTTGATCCATAACATTGAGGTTAAAGAGGGTAAGGGTGGCCAACTCGTCCGCTCCGCAGGTGGTGCAGCACAATTGCTTGCCAAAGAAGGTGATTTTGCTCAGATCCGTATGCCTTCAGGTGAGGTTCGCCTCATTCACCAGGTTTGTTACGCTACTATTGGTCAGGTTGGAAATCTTGACCACAGTAATATCAAACTTGGCAAAGCAGGCCGCAAGCGCCATCTTGGCATCCGCCCGACAGTTCGCGGTACTGCGATGAGTCCTCGCGATCATCCTCACGGCGGTGGTGAAGGTGTCCAGCCAATTGGTCTTCCAGGTCCGAAGAGCCCGTGGGGTAAACCCACACTCGGCAAGAAGACCCGCCGCAACAAGAAGACCGATCAGTACATTGTGCGCCGTCGTAGTAAGACGAGCCGCTAAGAATTAGACGAGGAACGCATATATGTCACGTTCATTAAAAAAAGGCCCATACATTGAGCCGAAATTGCTCAAGCGTATAGAAGCCATGAACCAGAAAAAAGAAAAGAAAGTCGTCCGCACTTGGAGCCGAGCTTCTGTGATTTTCCCCCAGATGGTAGGCCACACCATTGCGGTTCACGACGGACGCCGCCATGTGCCGATCTACATTACCGAGAACATGGTCGGTCATCGCTTGGGCGAATTCGCCCCGACACGTACATTCCGCGGTCATCAGACCAGCGAGAAAGCTGCGTAGGAGATTGAGAGATGCAAGATATTCAAGCAAAAATCCGTCATCTATCACTCTCCGCGCAAAAGGTACGTTCTGTCATTGATTTGATCCGTGGCAAGAACGCCAATGAAGCTTTGGAGATCCTTCGCTTCGTAAACAAGCGCGCTGCATTGCCTGTGCAAAAAATGGTTGCTTCTGCGGTAGCCAATGCCGAAGAAAACTTTGGTGTCAGCCGCGATGACCTGTATATTGCCAAGATTACAGCGGACGAAGCTCCTACTCGTAAGTGGAGACGCTTTGGTGCTCGTGGCCGTTTCAAACCATTGTTACGCCGCACTTCACACGTAACTGTTATCTTGCGCGAGCGCGGAGCTTAAGGAGAATTTTATGGGTCGTAAAGTACATCCTATTGGTTTTCGTCTGGGTATTAATCAGCCTTGGGGCGGACGTTGGTTCGCTGAAGGAAGCACATACCGCCAGCAATTACACCAGGATTTTGCCATCCGCAATTTGTTGCTTGGCAAACTTTCCAAAGGTGGAGCAGCTGCGAATGAGAAAGTTCGCGAACTTCGCAAACAAATGCCCGATGCTGTCAAAGACGGCAAGGCTGGTATCTCCCGCATCGATGTAGAACGAACTCCTGGGAAAATCCGCATTGCAATTCATACTGCCAAGCCCGGCATCTTAATCGGCCGCAAGGGTGAAGGCGTGAAGAAGATCCGCCAGGCACTTGAAACATTGGTTGGCAAGAAGATCGAATTGGATATCAAGGAAATCTCTTCGCCCGATACCGATGCCATGTTGGTTGCCAAAAACATCGCTGACCAGCTCGAACGTCGTATTGCCTATCGCCGTGCCATGAAGCGCGCCATCCAGCAAGCAATGAAACAGGGCGCTGAAGGTATCAAGATCCTGGTTGGTGGACGCCTTGGCGGCGCAGAAATGTCCCGCGATGTATGGTTGCGCGAAGGCCGAGTGCCTTTGCAGACCTTGCGCGCTAATTTGGACTTCGCTACCACAGAAGCCTTAACCACCTATGGCCAACTTGGCATTAAGGTTTGGATCTATAAGGGCGAAGCCACACCTGAAGTTGAAGAAAAAGTCGAAGCAACGGAAGGCGTGTACGTCAGCGAGTAATCGCGACGCTGCCTGAGTGAGGTTATTGATATGTTGATGCCTAAACGTGTAAAGTGGCGCAAGCAGATGCGCGGTCGCATGACAGGAAAAGCTCTCCGCGGTGCGGAAGTTTCCTTCGGCGAGTTCGGCCTGCAAGCGTTGGAACCGGGCTGGATTACAGCTCGTCAAATTGAGGCGGCTCGCCGCACCATTGTCCGTGGGATGAAGCGTCGCGGTAAGATCTGGATTCGTATTTTCCCAGCCAAGCCATTCACGCATAAACCACCTGAAACCCGCATGGGTTCTGGTAAGGGTAATGTGGAGTACTATGTTGCTCCGGTCAAACCTGGCCGTATTATGTTCGAAGTCAGCGGCCTGTCGGAAGAAATTGCGGTTGCTGCTTTGAAAAGCGCCCAATATAAATTCTCCATCAAGACCAAAGTCGTGGCCCGCCACACAGGAGGAGAATAATTATGAAGGCTATGAAAGTGGAAGAAATTCGCAAATTGGGTGCGGAGGAAATTCGCACAAAATTGACGGATGCTCGTGATGAGATGATGAAACTGCGCTTCCAGCAGGTAACGGGTCAGTTGACTGACTCCAGCCGCCTGACAGTTTTGCGCCGTGATATCGCTCGCATGGAAACAATCCTGCGCGAGGCTGAGCGCGCCGCTGTTGTGGAAGGTGCAAAATGAACAATCGTCGTCGAATGACTGGTGTAGTTACCAGCAATAAAATGACCAAAACCGTTGTGGTGGAGATCACTCGCAAGTTTCGTCACCCTCTTTATAAGAAGGTAGTGTTTTCCAGCATGCGTGTAAAGGCACATGATGAGATCGGTTGCCAGATGGGTGATGAGGTTCAGATCGTTGAAACCCGCCCGCTGTCACGTGATAAGCGCTGGGCTGTCGAGTCCGTTTTGAAGCGTGAGACGCGCACTGCCGATCAGGGCGTGGGAGAGTAAACCATGATCCAGCATGAGTCTCGATTAAAAGTTGCCGATAATACCGGCGCACGTGAATTGCTTGTCATTCATGTGTTGGGTGGGTCCCGCCGCAAGTACGGGTCCATTGGCGATATAGTGGTAGCAACTGTGAAAGCAGCTGCGCCACAAGGTTCTGTGAAGAAAAGCGAAGTTGTAAAAGCTGTCATTGTGCGCTGCACGAAGGAATGGCGCCGCGAAGATGGCTCATACATTCGCTTTGATGATAACGCCGCGGTCATTCTGGATGCTGATGGCGAAAACCCGAGGGGCACTCGTATCTTTGGACCTGTGGCTCGTGAGTTGCGCGACATGGGCTATATGAAGATCGTTTCGCTGGCCCCGGAAGTGCTGTAGGAGCAAAGAATGAAAGTTAAGATTCGCAAAGGCGATACAGTGGAAGTGATCAGCGGCCGTCTCGAGGATAAAGGCAAAAGAGGCGAAGTCATCAATGTGATTTTGGATGATCGCCGTGTGGTCGTACAGGGTGTGAATATTCGCACCAAACATCAAAAACAGGTGCAGACCCAACAGGGCCGCAATATTAACCCGGGTCGCATTCAGTTTGAAGGGCCGATCAATATTTCAAACGTGATGCTTGTCTGTCCGAAATGCAGCCAGCCCACACGCGTTGCTGTACAACGCGATGATGAAGGTGCTCACCGCGTTTGCAAGAATTGCGAGGCCACGATTGACTAGGCCGTGGAGTAAATAAAGATGAACAGAATGCAAGAACTCTATAACAATGAAGTGGCCCCGGCCCTGTTCAAATCGTTCGGCTTCAAGAACGTGATGCAGGTTCCGCGTATCGAGAAGATCGTGGTGAACATTGGCCTCGGTGAGGCAATGGACAATCCCAAGGCTCTCGATGCTGCCACCTCAGATTTGATGCAGATTACCACGCAGAAACCGGTGCAAACTAAGGCCCGCAAGAGTATCGCGAACTTCAAGTTGCGTGAAGGCCGTTTGATAGGTGCCAAAGTTACATTACGTGGCCCTCGCATGTGGGCTTTTTATGACCGTTTGGTCAATATTGCCCTGCCTCGTGTGCGCGACTTCCGCGGTATATCAGCTAATTCTTTCGATGGTCGTGGAAATTACACCCTCGGTCTCAAGGATCAACTGGTTTTCCCTGAAATCGAGTATGACAAAATTGATAAATTGCGCGGCATGGAGATCACAATTGTGACCTCTGCCCAAAATGATGATGAGGCACGCGCATTATTGCAATTGCTCGGAATGCCGTTCAGTAGCAAGAAGGATGCTTAACCTATGGCAAAAAAATGTATGCAATATCGTGAGCTACGCCGCAAACATGCCGTTCAAGTACGGAATCGTTGTCAGCGTTGTGGACGCCCTCGCGGCTTTATTCGCCGCTTCGGCCTATGTCGCATTTGTTTCCGTGAACTGGCGTTGACGGGCAAAATCCCTGGCGTCGTAAAGGCGTCCTGGTAGCCCCAGGTGGAGGTAGATCATGTCATTTACTGATCCGATCGCTGATATGTTGACTCGCATTCGTAATGCTGTGCTGGCTGGCCATGCCCAGGTTGCAATGCCCAACTCAAAGATTAAAGTGGAGATCGCCAAGATCCTAAAAGACGAAGGTTTTGTCGAAGGATTCGAAGTGGTCGATGGTGAACACGAGGGCCAAAAAGTCCTGCGTGTAAAGATTAAGTATGTTGGCGAACGTCGCCAGCGACGAGCGGTGATTACTGGCTTGGAACGTGTTAGCAAGCCTGGCCGCCGCATCTACACCAAGAAGACGGACATTCCGTGGGTACTTTCAGGTATTGGCGTTGCCATTATCTCGACCCCCAAGGGTGTTATGACCGGCGTACGCGCTCGACAGTTGGGCGTTGGCGGCGAGATCATCTGCAAGGTGTGGTAGGAGGTTTATTACTATGTCTCGCATTGGTCGTTTACCTGTAGATATTCCCGGTGGCGTGCAGGTGGAGCTGAATGGCTCTAACGTTCGCGTCAAGGGTCCAAAAGGTGAGTTACAACGGGAGTTTTCCAAATCAATTGGTATTGCGATGGAGAATAATCAGTTGAACATTACCCGTCATTCTGAGGATCCTGCAGAGCGCGCTTTACATGGAACTACACGCGCTGTGCTTGCGAATATGATCCATGGTGTTAGTAAGGGTTTTGAAGTCGTTCTGGAAGTGGAAGGTGTGGGATACCGCGCCGAAATGGATGGAAAGAAACTCGCCCTGTTTGTTGGTTATTCACATCCGGTCAAGATGGATCCTCCGGCCGGTGTCTCATTTGAAACAGACGCGAAGACCCGCCAAATTAAGGTGTTGGGCTTCGATAAAGAATTGGTCGGTCAGATCGCCGCAAATGTTCGCAAGGTGCGTCCGCCAGAGCCATATCATGGCAAGGGCATTCGTTATCAGGGCGAACGTGTTCGTCGCAAGGCTGGTAAGGCCGGAAAAGGAGCCAAGTAATCCATGGCTATTAAAAATCGTTCCCTCGCTCGTGAACGCCGCCATACACGTGTTCGCAAAAATGTTTCCGGTACTACGGCTCGACCTCGCTTAAATGTATTCAAGAGCCTCAGCGGTATTTATGCCCAAATCATTGATGATGTTCAGGGAAATACCTTGGTTTCTGCCTCTACGATTGATAAGGACCTGCGTGAAAAAATGAAGGGTCTGAAGAAAATCGAACAGGCGAAAGCAATTGGCAAGGCCGTTGCAGAACGCGCCAAGTCCAAGGGAATTTCTTCCGTTGTGTTTGATCGTGGTGGCTTTCGTTACGTCGGGCGTGTCAAGGCTTTGGCTGATGGCGCGCGCGAAGGCGGCTTGCAATTCTAAAATGTTCCGTAACGAACTAGTTTCGTTACTACATGGAGAAAGATATGGCAGAAAATCAATTTACTGAAAAGCAACAGTATGAGACGCAGGACGCCTTCGAAGAGCGTGTGATCGAGATCGCTCGCGTTGCAAAAGTTGTGAAAGGTGGTCGCCGCTTTCGCTTCCGCGTAACTGTTGTTGTTGGCGATAAAAAAGGCACTATTGGTATGGGTGTTGGCAAGGCAAACGCTGTTCCCGATGCGATGCGTAAAGCTTCCGAGCGTGCACGTAAAGACTTGCGCGTAGTGAATACATCTGGCACTACTATTCCTCATGAATCATTAGGAAAAGTTGCTGGCGCAAAAGTATTCCTCAAGCCCGCTTCGGTTGGTACAGGGGTTATCGCCGCTGGTGGAGTACGCGCTGTTTTGGAAGTTGCTGGCGTGCGCGACATCCTTACTAAATCTATGGGAAGCGCGAACGTTCTCAATGTCGTAATGGCAACATTTGATGCATTGGATGGTTTGCGCTCACCAGCTCTCGAAGCTGCCCGCCGTGGCAAGCGCGCTGATGAACTTCTCCCATTCTGGGAGCGGAGGAAACAACATGCCTAAGAAAGAAACCACTGGCAAAACTCTGCGCGTGACTTGGGTCAAGAGTGATATTGGATTTCCAAAAGACCAAAAGGCCACTGTCAAAGCGCTGGGCTTGCGCCGATTACATCAAACCGTTGAGCACAAGGATACGCCTGCATTACGCGGCATGTTGAACAAAATCATCCATTTGCTCAAGATCGAAGAGTAGGTTATTAAATTATGAAACTACACGATCTCGTACCCAATGTTGGGTCAAAAAAGAATAGAAAACGCGTTGGACGTGGCATCTCAGCAGGGCAGGGCAAGACTGCTGGCCGCGGTACCAAGGGCGCAGGTGCTCGTTCCGGTGAAGGCGGTCACGCCTACCGACAGGGTGGTAACCTGCCGTTTTTCCGCCGTTTGCCATTCATTCGTGGTGAAGGATTTACTCCCCCAAACCAGGTTTTCTATAATGAAGTAAACCTTGATCAGCTTTCACAGGCTTTCAAGGCGAATGAAGAAGTGACACCGGAAGCCCTCGAAAAGGCTCATCTCTTACGCGATTCACGCAACCCGACAGTTGTTCTGGGCCGTGGAGAGATTTCCGTCGCCCTCAAGATTCGCGTACATCGCATCAGTGCAGGCGCCAAAGCCAAGATTGAAAAGGCTGGCGGCACTGTTGAAGTGATCGCCTAACCCTTACCAAAGGATACTTTGCATGAAGACCACCTTTTCAGGCTGGCGTTACCTCTGGAAGTCGGAAGACATTCGCCGCAAATTGATCATCACCTTTATTATTTTGGCGGTCTATAGAATTGCGGCTAATGTACCGGCTCCAGGTGTGGACTTTGAAATCCTTGCTGCGTTTCGAAATTCCTCCACTGGGCAGGGAAACTTCCTTGGATTCCTAGATCTGCTTTCAGGCGGCACCGTTTCCAATTTCTCACTGTTATCAATGGGTGTGTACCCGTACATTACTGCCCAGATTATTCTACAATTGTTAATTCCGATCATTCCTTCTTTGCAGCGTAGAATGCAGGAAGATCCTCGTGAAGCACGTCGTTGGCAGGAGAAGTGGACGTATTACCTTGCTGTTCCAATGGCGGCGCTCTCTGCAATTGGTCAGATTAATATTTTCAACTCCTTGTCGATTCAGTCGATTGGCCAGGCTATCCTTCCTTTTGGGTTTACAACAGAAACTTGGCTTCAATCTACAACGGTTTTGATTGCAATGACTGCAGGTACCATGTTTGCCATCTGGCTTGGTGAGCTAATTTCAGAATATGGTATTCGTGGGCAGGGATTGTCTCTGGTTATCTTTTCAGGTATCGTCTCTCAATTGCCGTCTAATCTTGCTTCATTACTTGCTGATGAAGAAACGCGCTGGATCATGCTTGTATTGACTATTGTGATCATTGTATTAACAGTGTTTGCAATCGTCTATGTTCAACAGGGACGTCGTAATGTTCCCGTCATGTATCCTGGTCGTCGTATGGGAAGTCGAATGTCCATGCCAGTTAAGGGTACTCTGCCTTTGATGGTCAACCTGTCCGGCATGATCCCATTGATTTTTGCCAGCGCCATCCTGCAATTCCCAACTATCTTGGCGAGTTATTTCACACAAAGTGAAAATCAAGCAGTTGCGAATTTCTTTGCCGGAATTCAAAGTTTCTTTGGAGCTACTGGTACAAGCAATTGGGGGTACTGGACGATCTATTTCTTCATGGTGGTTATATTCACCTTTTTCTATACTTCTGTTTTGTTTGACCAGCAGAATTACGGTGACAACCTGAAGAAAGTTGGCGCAACTGTTCCTGGCGTACATACTGGGGCTCCTACCCAAAAATATTTAAGCACGGTTCAAAGACGCATTACATTAGTCGGTGCCTTATTCCTCGGTGTCGTTGCTATTATGCCTTTCCTGCTTGGATTGTTGTTGAGCGCATTCAATCTGTCTGCTGCAAGTTCACAAACCGGTATTTTCCTCGTCTCATCATCTGGTTTGCTCATCGTAGTGGGTGTGGTGCGTGACACATTCCAAAATATTGATGCCGAGCTAAAACTCCACGGGTATCAAGATTCGTTGCTTGTCCGCTAAGGAGGGAACATGGTGACCTTTATTGTCCTGCTCGGACCTCCCGGTGTAGGTAAAGGAACCCAGGCTGAAATTTTGGCCGAAATGACGAAGCTCGCACATGTTTCCTCTGGAGATTTGTTTCGCGAGAACATTAAAAATCAAACCGAGCTTGGCAAGTTGGCCAAATCCTTTATGGATAAAGGCGAACTGGTACCGGATGGTGTGACAATCAGTATGATCCGAGATCGCATCTCCCGCCCAGACTGTGAAGCTGGTGCGATTCTCGATGGATTTCCTCGCACCCCGACTCAGGCAGATGCTCTGGAGAAAATGTTGGCTGAATTTGGCGGCGAAGTCAATGCCGTTCCTTACATCACTGCTGCCGAGACTGTTCTCGTTGAGCGTACAAGTGGACGTTGGACTTGCCGAGATCATGGGCATATCTATCACGAAAAATTCAGCCCACCTCAAAAGGCAGGTATTTGTGATTTTGATGGATCAGAACTATATCAACGAGATGATGATACGGTTGAAACTGTCACAAAGCGAATTCGGGTTTATCTCGAACAGACCATGCCTCTGGTTGAGTACTACAGAAAATTAGGCAAACTCCTCGAGATTGATGGGGCGCAGCCTGTTGAGCAGGTAACCAAGGTCTTGCTCTCTGCTCTGAAAAAATAATTGTGAGTATGCAGAGCGAATGATAGGCTCTGTTGAAAAGTAGGTTGAATAAAATGAGTTTGGAACGCCAGGTCAATATCAAAACCCCTGCAGAACTTAGAACCATGAGGGAAGCAGGACGCATCAATGCTACTGTTCTGGCAAAAGTAAGAGAACTTTTACAACCAGGTGTGACAACAGCAGACCTCAACGCGGCTGCTGAGGAAGTGCTGAAGTCACACGGATGTGTATCGCCATTCAAGGGTTATGGTCGTCCGCCATATCCTGCATCTATCACCGTCTGTATCAATGACGAGATGGTGCATGGAATTCCCCACCCGAAGCGTAAGCTGAAGGAAGGGGATATTGTCTCAATAGACTGCGGAACCATCTTTGAAGGTTACGTTGGCGACTCCGCTTTCACTGCCGGAGTAGGGGAGATATCTCCTGAAGCCACGAAACTGCTTGAGGTTACTGAAGGCGCACTATTTGCTGGCATTGAAAATATGCGCAAAGGCAAACGCACAGGTGATGTCTCAGCTGCGATACAGAATTATGTCGAAAGCCATGGTTTCCATGTAACCCGTGAATATACGGGACATGGCGTCGGGAAGGAAATGCATGAAGGCCCGCAGTTGCCAAATATTGGCGTGGCGGGAACCGGAATGTTACTCCGTCCAGGCGTTACCATCGCTATCGAACCAATGGTACTCATTGGGACGCATGAAACGCGTGTCCTGCCTGATAAGTGGACGGTTGTGTCTGCTGATGGGTCTTTGACGGCACACTTTGAACATACAGTTGCCGTTACCGAAGGAGCCCCCCTCATCCTGACTGTCTTGTGACCATCACAGACAACCGTTAATATGGACGAATTGTAAAACAACAAGTATAATCAGACGTTTGGCTGTCAAAAAGACATCCGTAAGTTAGGAGATTTTTTCATGAAAGTTTCGCCCTCCATTCGCAAGCGTTGTGCCAAGTGCCGTATCGTTCGGCGCAAGGGTATTATCTTTATCATTTGCGAAAATCCAAAACATAAACAAAGACAGGGGTAGTGTGGTGACCTATGGCGAGAATTGAAGGTGTTGATCTTCCCCGCAATAAGCGGGTTGAGGTTGGACTGACTTACCTCTTTGGTATTGGCCCGACCCGCGCTCAGAAGATCTTGGCTCAAACCAAGATCAATCCTGATACGCGTATCAAGGACTTAAGCGAAGCGGAAGTTTCTGCTATTCGCGAAGTTATCTCAAAAAATTTCAAAGTCGAAGGTGATCTGCGCCGCGAAGTTCAAATGAACATCAAGCGCTTGATCGAAATCGGCTCTTATCGTGGCTTGCGTCACCGCCGCAACCTGCCCGTTCGTGGCCAGCGCACAAAGACAAATGCGCGTACCCGTAAAGGCACCAAGAAAACGGTTGCAGGTCGTGGTCGTCGCAAGGGCGCCAAGAAATAATCCTGTCCGAAAGGTAAATAAAGAAACATGGCTCAGAGTGTTCGTTCCACCCGCCGCGCCGCTGGCGCGAAAAAAGGGAAGCGTACCCTGTCCTCCGGACAGGTTCATGTCTTCGCTTCATTTAACAATACCATCGTAACCGTTACAGATACCGAAGGTAACACAGTTGCCTGGGGTTCAGCTGGTTCTGCTGGCTTCAAGGGTTCACGCAAAAGTACACCCTTCGCTGCCCGCCTTGCCGCCGAGCAGGCTTTGAAAGCCGCCCAGCAATTGGGCTTGCAGGAAGTTGACCTTTTTGTAAAGGGCCCCGGACCTGGTCGTGAAAACGCCATCCGTGCTGTACAGTCGATGGGTTTGAAAGTTCGCTCCATTTCAGATATTACGCCAGTACCGCACAACGGCTGCCGTCCTCCGAAAAAGCGACGCGTGTAATTGATGAGGTTCTTGATATATGGCTAAATTATTAAGTCCGGTTTGTAAACTTTGCCGCCGTGAGGGTGAGAAGCTCTTCCTCAAAGGTGAGCGTTGCTTTACACCAAAATGCTCCTTTGACAAGCGCAGCTTTGCTCCCGGCCAGCATGGCCGCACCGCAGGACGCGGCGGCGGTAAAGGCATGGGTACGGGGCGCGCCTCCGACTTTGCCCGACAGTTGCGTGCCAAGCAGAAGGCTCGTCGTATCTATGGTGTGTTGGAACGTCAGTTCCGCCGCTATTACGACACCGCCATTGCACGCAGCGGCATTACAGGTTTGAACATTCTTCAAATCCTCGAGTCCCGCCTCGACAACGTGGTCTTCCGCCTTGGATTTGCATCCAGCCGCTCACAGGCTCGCTTGCTCGTGTCTCACGGCCACTTTACTGTAAACGGCCGCCGCACAGATGTCCCCTCCATGCTTCTTGGTGAAGGTGATGTTGTTGCTATCCGTGAAGGTTCCATTAAGTTGAATTACTTCAAGGATTTGAGCGTTTACACTGAAAAGCGTAATGCGCCAAGCTGGCTCAACCGCGATGTTAAATCGATGGCTGGTTCCGTAGCTCGTATGCCGGAACGTGCTGAAATTGATGGAAGCCTCGACGAACAATTGATCGTCGAATATTACTCCAGACGTTAATTCCTCCAATTGCGCTTCGGGTCGGACCTGGAAACTGGTACCCGACCCGGCGTGCATTATCAAAAGGGACAGGTGAACCGTGACGGGTATCATTACGAACATGGTTATGCCAAAAATCGAGCGCGAAGCAGAAGCTCGAAATTATGGCAAATTCACAATCAGCCCACTAGAGGGCGGCTACGGCGTGACGTTGGGCAATGCCCTGCGCCGCGTGTTGCTCTCCTCTCTGGAGGGAACAGCTATTACCTCTCTGCGCTTATCGGATGTTTTGCATGAATTCAGCGACATCCCTGGCGTACGAGAAGATGTCATCCAGGTTATGCTGCAGGTCAAACAGATCCGCATCAAGATGGATGGCGTTGATAGCGCCCGCATGCAGCTCGAAGTGCGTGGTGAGGGAACGGTCACAGCAGCGGACATCATTACTCCCGCCGAGATCGAGATCGTCAATCCTGACACATATCTATTTACTGTAGACGGTGCTAAGACAAAACATGATATTGAATTCGTAGTGGAGCGTGGCCGCGGCTATTCTCCAGCCAATGAACGAGCAGGGCACATGCCCATTGGCGAATTGCCAGTGGATGCGATCTTCAGCCCTGTAAAACGTGTCAATTGGGAAGTTGCTTCTGCCCGCGTTGGACAGAGCACCAACTACGATAAATTAATTTTGGAAATCTGGACAGACGGAACCATTTCCCCGGAACGCGCACTCAGCTCCTCCGCCCGCATTTTGATTGATCACCTGCGCTATGTCGCTGGTATCAACGAAGAAATGCTGGCTGTGGCTGTGGAACGCGAAACCTCTGGAAGCCGTTTGAGCAGTGAGCTGGCAGAAACGCCAGTGGAAGCCCTGGACCTTTCCGTACGTGTCTTCAACTCCTTGAAGCGCACAGGTATCACCACTGTGGGTGATGTACTCGACCTCCTTGAAAAGGGCGAGACCGCGGTCATGTCCATCCGCAATTTTGGCGAGAAGAGCCTCGATGAGCTTCGCGACAAGATGCGTGAAAAAGGCTTCATGAAAAATGATTCATCCTCGGAGAGTTAAGAGATGCGACATCAAGTAGCAGGTTACCGATTGGGACGCACAAAGAGCGCACGTATCGCTCTGCGCCGCAACCTGATCAAACAGTTTTTTACACACGAACGAATTCAGACCACCCAGGCCAAGGCCGCCGCGATTCGCGGTGATGCTGAACGTCTGATCACGCTTGCAAAGAACAGCGAAAGCGGCACCACTGAACAGAAAATGAACGCACGCCGCCTCGCCGTTTCCAAATTGGGCGACAACCAGATGATCAAACGTCTGTTTGAGGAAATTGCCCCTCGCTTTGCAACCCGCAATGGTGGTTATACCCGCGTCACCAAACTTGGACCCCGACAAGGCGATTCTGCCGAAATGGTTGTCCTTGAGTTAGTGGAAGAATAAGAAGAAACATCTGGCGTTCAGCCAAAAGCTAATTGCTAAAGGCTAATCGCTGTATGGCACGTTACCAAGTTATTCTTGCTTATGATGGCTCCGGTTTTACCGGAAGTCAGCGGCAGGCGAACTCCCGAACCGTGCAGGGTGAACTTGAAAATGCCCTTCGCGAATTAGGCTGGTCTGAGAAGTCAGTCATAATGGCTGGCAGAACAGATACAGGAGTTCATGCAACGGGACAGGTGGCCGCATTCGATTTTGAATGGGCGCATGAGACGGAAAAACTTCTCAAGGCGCTCAATGCGAAATTACCGCCTGATCTTGCTGTAAAAAGCTTGCAACCGGCTTCGGCAGGTTTTCATCCTCGGTTCGATGCAATTTCGCGGATGTACTGCTACAGACTGTTTTGCGAACCGATCCGCGACCCGTTACGCGAAAGGTATGCATGGCGGATCTGGCCATCACTGGACGGAAATGCCCTGAAACAGAACGCAGGCATCTTCCTCGGCACACATGATTTTGCCGCCTTCGGCTCACCGACAACCCAAAATGGGACTACGGTGCGAACGGTGACAAAGACCGAGTGGAGAAAAATGCCCAATGGTGAGTGGCAGTTTGAAGTCCAGGCTGATGCGTTTTTATATCGCATGGTAAGAAGACTGGTATTTGTGCAAGTGGCTCTAGCCCAGGGAAAAGTCTCGGTTGAGAAAGTCCAACATGCTTTACTTAAGCAGGGAAAACTTCTTTCGGGTCTGGCTCCCTCCACTGGGCTGACACTAACAAAAGTAAATTATTGATCATTTGAA
>Ga0209066_10001539_pt1 | contig 30194 bp, 28 predicted proteins | sample All_14_2_FD_187198 | JGI IMG/M metagenome (GOLD analysis project Ga0209066, IMG submission 187198) | Freshwater microbial communities in response to fracking from Pennsylvania, USA - Allegheny Zone_MetaG_DW_15 (SPAdes) (version 2) ...
CTGATAATGATCTTTAATCGATGTAATCAATTTACATTATTTGCGTATTGCTGTTTTTTGGAATTGATGCTGTTTGTAGTATGATTTTATGATAAAAAATAATAATGCTCGATCTGGATGGGTTTCTGCCAAGTGCACCCATCTGGTTTGGCAGGTGTTTTTTTATATAGGAATGAAATTATGGTGAATTATTTTTTTATCGAAAACAATTTTGTCAAAATGGAATCGGGTGTGTGTTCACAACCCGAAGTTTTTTGGATTGACTTGATAAATCCAAATGATGATGAAAAACACCAGGTTGAAAAGAATTTCAAAGTTGAGTTATTCACAAAACAGGAAAGTGAGGAGATTGAAAGCAGTTCAAAATATGTCGAAACTGCAGATGAGATTGGGATCAACCTGAATTTCCTCATACAGGATGACGAAACATTCCGCAATGAACCTGTGTCTTTTATTATCAAAGACAAGATGCTTATCACCCAGAGAATGCATGATTTCAGGTCCTTTTCTGAAACCTACAGGAAATTGCGGACAACAAAACCCATGGACGGTGATGACGTTTTCCTGATCCTGCTTGAGACCAGAATTGATTATGATGCTGATTTAATAGAAAATATCACTGATAAAGTCACTGAAATCAGTAGGGAGATGACTTCAAGTGAAGAGCTGGACCGCGATCTTCTGTTGAAGATAACCGCACTGCAGGAAACGACAATTGCGATACGGGAAAATATCGTCGAAAAACAGAGGATTCTCTCCTCGATGCTCAAGAGCAAAATGTTTCCGAAAGAGGATTATGAGAATATGCGGATTATGATCAAGGACGTCGGATCTCTTCTTGATCACACCTCTTTCAATTTTGAAAGGCTTGAATTTCTGCAAAATACATTTCTCGGCCTTATTGATATGGAACAGAACCGTGTTATTAAAATTTTTACCGTTGTTACCGTTATCTTCATGCCACCGACGCTGATTGCGAGTTCCTACGGCATGAATTTCCATTACATGCCGGAATTAAATAAAATTTGGGGATATCCGTTCGCAATATTTTTAATGGTGCTGTCCTCGGTTTCCACATTGCTTTTTTTCAAGAGAAAAAAATGGCTGTAGATCGATGTGCAATGATCCATTGCTCGTCCGAGGTGTGACCATGGAATCGTTCGATGTCGATGCGGCTATCGCTGCCGGTCCGACGGTCACCGACCTTGATCGGCGTGCTGGGTGTATTAGTGTATCTGGCGGTGGCCAAACTGCATTTGCAATGAGAATCTGAGAGACTGCCCTGGACAGATATCCGGATTATCGCCGGTGATATCAGGCCGGACCGGATGAGCGACATTGATCATACTACCATGAAAAAATTATCCCCTTTCCTTGTCCTTTTTCTCATACTGTTCGGGTTGTGGCTGATATTCGGTCAGCCGGTGCGCTCACCTCTGAATCCGGAGGCGACGCCGAGGAGCGTGACCGCCCGCGGCGATCTGGCCGACGACGAGCAGAATACGATCGAGATCTTCAAAAAAAATTCGAGCTCGGTGGTCTATGTCACCAGCACCGCGTTGCAGCGAGGATTGTTTTCGCTCAATGCGGTCGAGATCCCGCAGGGCACCGGGTCCGGCTTCGTCTGGGATAACGAGGGGCGGATCGTCACCAATTATCATGTAATCAGCGATGCCAACAGCGTCCAGATCACCATGGCCGACAATTCGACGTGGAAGGCGGTGCTGGTTGGCGCCTCTCCCGACAAGGATATCGCCGTACTCCAGATCAACGCCCCGCAGAACCTGCTGCAGCCGATCACCATCGGCGATTCGGCGAATCTGCTCGTCGGTCAGAAGGTGTATGCGATCGGCAACCCCTTCGGTCTCGATCGGACCATCACCTCCGGCATCATTTCCGCCCTCGGCCGGCAGATCAAGTCGGTCAGCGGTCGGATGATCCATGGCATGATCCAGACCGATGCGGCGATCAATCCCGGCAATTCCGGCGGACCGCTGCTGGACAGCGCCGGCCGCCTGATCGGAGTCAATACCGCCATCTACAGCCCTTCCGGGGCATACGCCGGCATCGGCTTCGCCGTCCCGGTCGCCGAGGTCAATCGGGTTGTGCCCGAACTGATCAAATTCGGCCGGATCATCCGGCCTGGTCTCGGGGCAACGCTGGCCGATGAAAATCTCAACGCCAACCTCGGCGTCGATGGGGTGCTCATTCTCGGACTGGAGAAAAACGGCCCGGCCGACAAGGCGGGGCTGAAAGCCACCATGCAGTATATGGGGGAGATAATCCTCGGTGATATCATCATCGCGGTGGCCGGCAACAAGGTGGATTCCTATGATGCCATCCGGACCGAACTCGAACGGTTCAAGGTCGGCGATGAGGTCTTGGTGACGGTTGTGCGGGACGGGAAATCTGTCGATGTCCCGGTTCGCCTCGGGGCGGTGGAATAGTCAGGAACAGCTCTTTCTCCTGGTCACCGATTGGAGGTTCTTGGCCCGGGCGAATTCCCGCATGTCCCTGGCTCGATCGGTCTCATCGACTATCTCCCGACCGACTATCTCCTCGATGATGTCTTCCAGAGAGACCACCCCGGTCATCGATCCGTATTCATCGACGACAACGAAGAGATGCTGGCGACGATCGAAGAATTCGACCAGAACCCGGTTGAGCGGGGCGGTTTCCGGCACAAAATGAACTGGATGGAGCAAACGTGAGAGGGTAATCCCTGTCTTTCCCTCGGCTACAGCCTGCAGGACATCCCGGCGCAGGACGATGCCGGTGATATTGTCCGGTTCATTGTTGAAGACGGGGAGACGGCTATGGCTGCCAATCAGGGTCACCCGCTTCATCGCCTCTTCCACCGTCAGCTGTTCATCGAGGGAAAAGGTGACGGTGCGGGGGGTCATGACCTCGCGGACAATCTTTCCTTTCAGGCTGAGGATATTGATGATGACCTTTTCCTCGGCCTTCTCGATCGCCCCCGATTCAAGGGAGAGGGTGGCGATGGTCTGCAGTTCCTCGGCGCTGATGTTGACATCCTGGGCGTTGGTTGGCAGGAGCCGGGTGATGAGGCGGCAGAACCAGACGATGGGCTTGAGGATGAAGACCATCCAGCGGATCGGATGGGCGACGACCGGGGCGAGGCGGAAGGCAAAGCTCACCCCCAGGGTTTTGGGAATGATCTCGGAGAAGATGAGAATCGTCAGGGTGAATATGCCGGAGAACAGGATGAGGTTTTCATCGCCGAAGAGCCTGGCCGCTGCGGCGCCGGCTATGGCAGCGCCGACCGTGTTGGCGATGGTGTTCAGCGTCAGGATGGCGGTAATCGGTTCATTGATGTCGGCACGGAGATCAAGGAGGGTTCTGGCCGATGGATGGCCGGAATTTTTGAGCAGTTCCAGTTGGCTCGTGGTGACGGAATAGAGGACGGCTTCGCAGAGGGAGCACAGGGCGGAAACAAGGACCGCAGAGATGATGGCAGTAATGAACGAATGCAGCACGTAAAATTCTCCCGTTGTATCAGAATGGTTTTGGAGAGAGCGCAACCCATTCCGCATGCAGACTAAACGGGTGGGCGATTCTTCCCTGGTGAAAAAATCATACCGTACCTGTCTGGCGAATAACCACCAAATTGTACACAATAGAACGTGTCGCGAGAGGATCAAATGGATATCACAAAACTTTCAGTGAGCAGGAAGGATATTGCCGCATATCGCGGCGACCTGCTGGTGATCTGTATGGCGCAGCCGGAACAAGGGCTGCCGTCCTGTGACGAACGGCTGCGCCCTCTGGCGATCAAGGCAATCGAGCTTGGCGATTTCACAGCCAAAAAAGATGAGGTTCTGGTCCTGTACCCGGATCGGGCACTGGAGGCGACGTTCACCGTCAGACGCATTATGCTGGCTGGCATGGGCAAGATCGGGGAAACAGAAGACGCTTGCGTCCTGAAGGAGACCTGCCGGCTCGTCGCTGGCAATATCGCCCGCCAATGCGCCAAGATCAAGGCCCAATCGATAATGATCAGCCTCCCCGATCTCGCCCGCCTCGGACCTGGTGGCGTTGCCGAAGGCTTTGCCGAAGGGGTGGTGCTTGGCGACTATCGCTTCCGCAAGTACAAGACCGAGGAGAAGGATGTTGAGCCGTATTCCGGGCTGAGCAAGGTTGTGTTCCACACGTTATCCAAATTGAGCGAAGTGCGCCAGGGAGTTGAGCGAGGGGAGCGGGCAGCCAGGGCTGCCAATGCGGCGAGGGATATGGCCAATGAGCCCGGCAACGGCTGGACGCCGTCACGATTTGGTGACTACGCCCAGGGACTCGCCGACCGCATGACGATGCAGCTGACGATCCTGGAGAAGGAGGATATGCAGCGTCTCGGGATGGGGGGCATCATCGCCGTCAGCAAGGGATCGACCGAACCGCCGAAAATGGTGATCCTCGAGTACCGGCCGGCACAGGCGGCGGAGACGATTCTCCTGGTCGGCAAAGGTCTGACCTTCGATTCCGGCGGGGTGTCGCTGAAGCCGGCGGCGGGGATGCAGGACATGAAGTACGATATGTGCGGCGGCGCGGCAGTGTTGACCGCCATGCAGGTCATCGGCGAAGAACGGCCGGATGTCGGGGTGGTGGCGCTCGTCCCGGCCACCGAGAACATGAGCGGGGGGGCGGCGGTCAAACCCGGCGATATCATCGTCCACTACGGCGGCGTTACCTCGGAGATTGTCAATACCGACGCCGAAGGCCGGTTGATCCTCGCCGATGCCCTGGCCTACGGGATTGAAAAATTCCACCCCTGCTGCGTCATTGACCTGGCGACCTTGACCGGGGCAGTCATCATCGCCCTCGGTCACCATTACACCGGCATACTGGGGAACAACGACGAACTGGCGGAGCGGATCAGGGAGGCCGGCCGGTGCAGCGGCGAACCGATGTGGCGGCTGCCCCTCGGACCGGAATACAGCAAACAGATCGAATCCGAGGTGGCGGATATCAAGAATACCGGCGGCAAGCCGGCGGGCACGATCACTGCCGCCGCCTATCTGCAGAAATTCGTTGGAGAGGTGCCGTGGGTGCATCTCGATATCGCTGGGACGGCCTGGGAATTCACCGAAAAATCGTATATCCCCAAAGGTCCGTCTGGTATCGGGACCCGATCCTTGATCCAGCTGATTAGAAACTGGTCGGCATTTTCTTCGGAAAATTAATCGGGGGGACACCGATTTTAACGGGGCAATGGCAAGCTTCACCGCCGGTGGCTGGCGCCGGGCCTGTTTTTTTCGCCGCTATCTCTCAGGCTATGGAGCAGGTTTTTCAGGTCCGACATCGCCGGGCAGCTGTAGACTGCCTGCCGGATATCGCTGCTGCCCGGCAGGTTTTTAAAATACTTGCCGATATGGTTCCTGATTACCCCAACCGGCCGGTCGCTGCCGAGAAACTGCTCAACCAGAGTGAGGTGGCGGATCGCCCCGTCGATGATCGTCCCAGGGTCATCCGGTCGGCCCGCGGCGGAGAAGACCCAGGGGTTGCCCAGGGCGGCCCTGCCGATCATGACGCCGTCGCACCCCGTTTCCGCCAGCATCTGCATCGCCTCCCGACATGATTGGATGTCGCCGTTGCCGATGACCGGGATCGTCAGGGCCTGCTTGATGGTGGCGATTACGGTTCGATCGGCCCGGCCCGAAAATCCCTGGGCCCAGGTGCGGCCATGGACGATGACCGCGGCTGCGCCCGCCCCCTGGGCCATCCTGGCGAATTCCACCCCATTCAATTTGGCAGCATTGACCCCGGCCCTGATTTTGACCGTCACCGGCAAGGAGGTATTCGCCACGACCCGCTGGATGATCTTCTCGGCAAGCGCGGGCGAGGCCATGAGGGCCGCCCCGGCACCGCGTTTTGTCACCTTTTTGACCGGACAGCCCATGTTGATGTCGATCATGTCCGGGGCAAAGGTCGAGATGATCGTCGCGGCCTCCGCCATGCGGTCGGGATCGGCGCCGAAGAGCTGAAAGGCGACAGGGTGCTCCTCCGGTGTTGACAGCAGCATGTCGATGGTCTTGTGCTGCTGATAGCACAGTCCATGGCAGCTGATCATCTCCGAGACACAGAACCCGGCGCCATATTCCCGGCAGAGAAGGCGAAAAGGCAGATCGCTGTATCCGGCGAGGGGAGCAAGGACCAGCGGTGAGGGGAAGACGAGAGAAGCGATTCTCAGCATGGATAGTCAAAAAAAAACAGGCCGATTTCGTCGACGAAACCGGCCTGAGAGAAAAAGGGGAGAGACGACGATTACAGCTTGGGGATCTGGACCAGTGTCCTTTGGTAGATCTTCTGGGAGAGGTCTTTGATAATCGTCTCCAACGCCTGCTTTTTGTTCTCCTCCTCAACCGCGGTAGAGGAAGAGGTCAGGTAGGATTCGGTGTAGTATTCGCTCGGCGCCTCGACCAGAACCTTGCCGGTAGCGATATCTTTGAGGATATACCGCACCCGAAGGGTGAGTTTGACTTCGGCCGCGTCACGGTTCGATCGGTAGCTCAGACTCGGCAGCGAGATCGAAACGATTTCACCTGCCAGTATCAGGTCGGAGCCCGCCCTCTCTTTCGTGACATGCAGCGATCCGGATTTCTGGTACCAGCGGGCCAGTGACCGGTAGATCTGCGAGTCGAGCCCCAGTTCGCTGGTCCGGTTCTTCCATTCAGCGATGTAGATCGATTTCTCCGGCCCCGAATAAACGTAGGGATTGTGATAGCCGCAGGAGGCCAGGAACAACAGCAGCAAAGCCGTGATGATCAAAGGTATACGCCGCGGTGTCTTCACCAGAGTTCTCCTTGTCAGGAAATGAGGAGGCTTTCCAGTGTCCAATCGGTGGTGACACTGGCGCTATCGAAATTCAGAGTATAGTGTTATATAACGATATTCACAAGTTTCTTCTTGACGACAATGGTCTTTTTGACCTCTCTGTCGCCGATGAATCTGGCGACATTATCGTCAGCCAGGGCCATAGCGACCAGCGGTTTGTCGTCGATATCGGCAGGGACTTCAAGGCGGCTGCGCACCTTGCCGTTGACCTGCACCACGATCGTCAGCCGCTCTTCGGCAGCAGCCTCGGCATCCCATTGCGGCCACGGAACGATCTCGATCGAGCCCATTTTCATACGGTCCCACATTTCAGTGCAGAAATGGGGGATCATCGGTGACAGCAGCAGCAGCACCGAGCCGATCGCCTCTTTGACAAAATATGGTTGAACCGCATTCCCCTTTTCCTCGTCGATGGCCAGCGACAGGACGTTGAACAGCTCCATCACCGCACTGATAGCGGTATTGAAATGGAAGTTGTTTTCAATATTCTCCGTCACCCGCCGTATTGTCTGGTGGGTCTTGCGATGGAGATTGCGGTCTGCGTCATTCAGTTCCCTGCCTGGAGATGGGACGTTGACCAGGCCCTGCCTGTTGGTTTCAATGAACCGGTAAATTCTGTTGATGAATCGCGATGCCCCTTCGACCCCCTGGGCATTCCACTCCAGATCCTTTTCCGGCGGGGCGGCAAAGAGACTGAACAGCCGTACGGTATCGGCTCCATATTCAGCGATGAGGTCATGGGGATCCACGACGTTGCCTTTTGATTTCGACATTTTGGCGCCGTCCTTGATGACCATGCCCTGGGTCAGAAGGTTGGTGAACGGTTCATCGATGGTGAGATAACCGAGATCGCGCAGCACCTTGGTGAAGAAACGGGAATAGAGGAGATGGAGGATGGCATGCTCGACCCCGCCGATGTACTGATCGACCGGGAGCCAGTGCGAGGCCTTGTCGCGATCGAGCGGCGCGTCGGTCAGCCGCGGGCAGGTATACCTGGCAAAATACCACGATGATTCGACGAAGGTATCCATCGTGTCCGTTTCCCGGCGGGCCGGGCCGTGGCAGACGGGGCAGGTGGTGGTATAGAAGGAAGGGCGCTGGTGCAGGGGGTCGCACTTGCTGTTGCCCGGATCGGCATCCTCCGGCAGCACCACCGGCAACTGGTCGCGGGGGACCGGCTGCACACCGCAGCGATCGCAATGGATCATCGGAATGGGGGCGCCCCAATACCGTTGTCTGGAAATGCCCCAGTCGCGGAGGCGGTAGGTGATGTGGGGGGCGCCGAAGCCACGGTCGACGGCATGGTCGATGATCTTCTGCTTCGCCTCTTCCGATGCCAGGCCGGTAAAGTCGCCCGAATGGGCCAGGGTCCCGGGCCCGGTATAGGCCTGATCCATTGAATCACCGTCCAATGTCGCCCCTTCCGGCATGATCACCGGAATGATGTCGAGACCATATTTTCTGGCGAATTCGAAATCCCGTTCGTCATGGGCCGGTACCGCCATGACGGCGCCGGTGCCGTATTCCATCAGGACAAAGTTGGCGATATACAGCGGTATCTTCTTTCCATTGAACGGATTGATGCAGTATCTGCCGGTGAAGATGCCTTTTTTCTCCGGTTCCTCTTCGTTGCTCTTGCGCTGCTTCTCGGTAATGATCTCATCGATGAATTTGCGGATCTCGTCCTCATGTTCAGTGCCCGGCAGAATCGTGTCGAGGAGAGGATGCTCGGCGGCGATGGACATGAAGGTGACCCCGAAAATGGTGTCGGGACGGGTCGTGAAGATGGAGATGTTCTCGCCGAGGCCATCGACCGGGAAATCGCAGGTGAGCCCGGCCGATTTGCCGATCCAGTTGCGCTGCATCGTCACCACTTTTTCCGGCCACCCTGTCAGATTGTCGAGATCGGCGAGCAGTTCCTCCGCATAGTCGGTGATTTTAAAGAACCAGCCGTTCATCTTCCGCGGCATGACCGGTTGATCGCAACGCCAGCAGCAGCCTTCGATGACCTGTTCGTTGGCCAGCACGGTCTGGCAGGACTCACACCAGTTGACGGTCGTCACCTTCTGATAGATGATGCCTTTTTCCCACATCTCGATGAAAAAGAGCTGCTCCCAGCGGAAATACCCGGGGTTGCAGGTGGCGATCTCACGCTGCCAGTCATAGGAAAGGCCAAGCTGCCGCAGCTGTTGGCGCATGTAATCGATGTTGGCATATGTCCAGGTGGCAGGGTGGCTGTTGTTCTTCTGGGCGGCATTTTCGGCAGGCAGACCGAAGGCGTCCCATCCCATCGGGTGCAGGACATTGTAGCCCCGCATCCGTTTGTATCTGGCGACAACGTCGCCGATGGAGTAGTTCCGCACATGTCCCATATGGATCTTCCCCGAGGGATAGGGAAACATCTCCAGGACATAATATTTCTCCCGGGTGGCGTCCTCGGTCGTCTGATAGGTCGCGTTGTCGCTCCAGAAACGCTGCCACTTTTCTTCGATTGCCTTGAAATCGTATTTCTTGCCGCTCTGGCTGGTGGTCATGGTGTCGTCCCTTTGGATTTGCCCGTGCCTGGTGTGGCCTGTGCGAACCGGATATCGATTGGATTACATCGTGTCGTATTCACTTTTTGCACTCATGTTTTCAAACATAGTGAATTCTTTAAGGAATGTCAATTTAACCATACCTGTCGGACCGTTTCTCTGTTTGCCTACGATGACCTCGGCACTGCCCTTGTTGGGATTGTCCTCGCTTTTGTTATAGACCTCGTCGCGATAGATGAAACAGATGACGTCGGCGTCCTGTTCGATGGCGCCGGATTCGCGGAGATCGGCCATCATCGGCCGTTTGTCGGTCCTGCTTTCCAGTCCCCGGTTGAGCTGAGAGAGGGCGAGCACGGGGATGTGGTGCTCCTTGGCCAGGGCCTTCAGGGATCGCGAGATATCGCTGATCTCCTGGGTCCGGTTTTCAGTGTTGCCGCGCCCCTGCATCAACTGGAGGTAATCGACGACCACCAGGCCGATATCGAACTGGGCGGCGAGACGCCTGACCTTGGCGCGCATCTCGAGGACGGAGATGGCCGGGGTGTCATCGATATAGATCGGCGCCTCCGAGAGCATGCCCACCGCCCTCGTCAATTTCGGCCAGTCGTCGTTCTGCAGCCTGCCGGTACGGATGCGCTGCGAATCGATCTTGCCGACGGAGCTGAGCAGACGCATGACCAGTTGCTCCTTCGACATTTCCAGGCTGAAGATGGCGACGCCAATCTTCTCGATCATTGCCGCGTGCTGGGCGATATTCATCGCGAAGGCGGTCTTGCCCATCGATGGGCGGGCGGCGAGGATGATGAGGTCCGAAGGCTGAAGGCCGGCGGTGATGCGGTCGATATCGTAATAACCGGTCGGCACTCCGGTGATCAGTTCCTTACGTTTGAACAGGTTTTCCACCGTTTCAAACGCCTTGGGGACAATGTGTTTGACAGCGACGAAGTGCTGGTTGCTTTTGGCGCCGGCAATGTCGAAAATGGCCTGTTCCGCCTCATCGACCAGGGTATCGATGTCTCCCTGTTCCTCGTAGCATCTCGCGGCGATATCGGAGTTGACCTGGATCAGTTGACGAAGGATCGATTTCTGGCGGATGATCTTGGCATAACTGGCGATATTGGCCGTCACCGGGACGATGGAGGTCAGGCTCGTCAGATAGGCGATGCCGCCGATTTCTTCGAGTTTGTTCTGATCGCTGAGCAGATTGGAGAGCGTCAGAAGGTCCTGCGGTTCGTTTTTCTCGAACAGATCGACCAGGGCCTCGAAGATGATCCGGTGGGCAGCTTTGTAAAAATCGTTCCCCTGGATGATTTCGAGAACCGTACTGAACGCCTTATCCTTCAGGAGAATGGAGCCAAGAACGGCCTGCTCGGCTTCGATATTCTGGGGGGGGACGCGTATGCCGATTACGTTCTGGGCCAGGGTGCTCATCGATGATATGTCCGGTTGGGAGATGGTAGGAGAATATTGGCCGCAGTGTAAACAAAAACACACCAGGAAGGCAAGGCCCATCCTGGTGTGTCGGTTCAGAGCACCGGCTTGTTCGGCGCACTTTCCGCCGGACAAGCCGCTGGCTGGTTGCTGCTATCGGCTACAACTATCCCTTCATGCTGGGAACGACATTGACGGTGATATCCGTCGTCATCTGGAAACCGACCTTGACGCCAATGGTGGTTGTCCCGAGTGTCTTGATCGGATCGACGAGGAGAATCTGCTTCCTGTCGATATCAATATTGTTTTCGGCAAGTTTGGCGACGATATCGGCGCTGGTGACCGAACCGAACAATCTTCCGTCATCGCCGGCGAGCTGTTCGATCACGATCTCCAGACCGGAAATCTTTTTCGACAGTTCCTCGGCAACCTTGCGCTCTGATTCTCTTCTGGCTACGATTTCCGCCTTGTTTTGCTCAAGAATGGCTTTGTTCGCCGGAGTGGCGAGAACCGCTTTCTTCTGGGGGAGCAGATAATTGCGTCCATATCCCGGTTTGACGGTGACGATATCGCCCTCTTGCCCCAGAGTGCTGATGGTTTGCTTGAGTATGAGTTCCATGTGTGACTCCTTGTATATAACTCTTTCTTATCATGCTGCAGGAATGTCCTGCTGCAGAAATATATGTTACGTATCTGCCGATTCAGTATCGGCCGGTTTTCTTATCTTTCTGAGATCGAGCCAGACATCGGCCAGGCCGGTCCCGAAAAGAATTATTGTTCCAAACGATTGAAAAATCACCATCACATAGAGGAATGAGCGCAACAGCATCGGCAGATTCCACTTGTGCAGAAAAAAGGAGAATACCGCCAGTCCTTGAAAACAATACAGTATCCCTCCGATGATCAATGCATTGATGCCGACAATCCGTAATTGACCGCTCGGAATGAGAGCGACCAGGGCCGCAACGATAATCAGCCAAACCAGTTTATCCGGGATCTGCCACAACCTGTATCGTGGCCACGGAGAGTTCCCGGTGAACTGGTACGCGATCCGGTTGCCGGCAGCCAGGGTGAACCATATGGTCAACAGCATAACGCCGGTCAATATCGACGGCATGATCAAAGGAAGCACGCGCTTCATCTGATAGAGGCTCGCTTCGAGAATGACGAGCGTATCAGCAGGGACGGTGGCGCTTTGTCGGTAGTATACCAGGGCCTCAGCGATCCCCTGATCAAGAGCCTGCAGAAACCCGGCGTATGGATTGACCTTATATATCGTCGCGAATACCGCAAGCAGGAGAAGCCAGCTACCACCCAGCACCGTTACCCCTTTAAGACCGGCACCTGCCGGTGAGTCCTGGCGGTGAGCAGACCAGGCAATCGCGTATCCGGAAGGGATCATGGAAAACGATATCAGCAGCGGTTCCAATCGAGCCAGTGCGAGCCCCGCAATCAACGCCAGTACTCCTCCCGTCAGAATCATCTTGTTGCCGACATTCAGGCCGAACATATGCAGCAGCATGAACGTGAGCAGGGGAAGAACCCCATTCAACCAGCCGAAAACTGAAAAATTGAGTGCCGGAAGGAAAGCGGCAAGAAAGAGCAGGAAAATGTTTTGGAACACTTTTCCCAACTCTGGACCGGCTTGTCCCTCACTTGCCACCCTCTCTCCTTCTTGCAACTTTATCCCTGGGCAGCACCGGAATAGGGCAGCAAGGCTATATGCCTTGCCAGTTTGATTGCCTCGCAGAGCTGCCGCTGATGAGTTGCACAGGTGCCAACGATGCGCCGGGGGATGATTTTTCCCCGCTCTGAAACAAAATTACGTAGTGTTTTTACATCCTTGTAATCGATAGATGCTTCTTTGTCGGCGCAAAATCGACAAACTTTTTTACGGGAAAACAATTTTCTCTGTGGTTTTTGTGCCATGATTGAATCTCCAGTTTCAGGAAAACGCTGCGACGCGCTTATTCTTCATCGGTGGTTTCTTCTATGATCTCATCTTCTTCGATCACGGGATGGTCCTCATCTTCAGCGGTCTCGCTGACCTGGGCCGCATGTTTGGCATCGGCCTCGGCAATCGCCTTGTCGATCTCTTCTTCAGAGATGGCATCTGCGGTCTTGAGGGTAAGATATTTGAGAACGGCATCATCAATCCGGAACTTTCGTTCAATCTCCGAGACTGATGCCGGGGTGCCGGCAAAATCGCAGAAGACATACTGTCCCTGAATCTCTTTTTTGATCGTGTAGGCCAGCTTTTTCAATCCCCACTTGTTGAGGTCGATGATCTTGCCATTGTCGTTGAGAATAATATTCTTCGTGTTTTCAATAATTGCGTTGATCTCATCTTCGCTCTGACTTGGGCGAAGAATGAAGACCGTTTCATACCTGCGCATGGTTCCTCCTCGTGGACTCATGTTGTTTGGGCTCATGCCCTGTTGGCCCCGTTATACTTTCAGGGGCGAAGAGGTAGATGATCCTGCAAGCAGGATCAAAGGCTCCGATCGTAGTCAGTGAGAAAACTGATGACGAATTGGCGCCAGTGCAACGAAAACAAGCAGTATATTCTTTGAACGATATAGTGTCAATTTTATTTTGATATTTTCTCTTTCGATTTGATGGCCAGCCATTGTTGCCGTAATTCGTCATCGCTCAATATTGAAAATTTTTCAAATACATGGGGATGACGTCGCACAAGTTTGGCATCGATGGATTGGATGACATCGTCGATGGAAAAGAGGTCATTTCTGCGGTTGATTTCGGATACCAATACGATGAGATAGAGAAGATCTCCAAGTTCTTCACAGATGTTCTCATGATCGTCATTGTCGATTGCGGCGATGAGCTCGGCGAGTTCCGAGTTGAGATACTTCCTCAGGGATGCATTCGTCTGGCGTTTGTCCCAGGGGCAACCTTGTTCGCCGAGCAGTTCCCTGACGGTCGCCAGGAGTTTGGAAAAGTGGCTTGATGTTGATGTCATTGGTCTTAGAATATAACAGACGACGGAGGAAAGGTTGGATCGCCGGATCGCGCATTTCAGCCATCTGTCTCTGTACCCCGGCTATATACTCAAAAAAAGGTTGACAGAGATACCTGACTAAGCTAAGTAGCGTGCCGAGTAATATGACGTTGTGGTGGCTGAAAAGAATTCGCCCCTTTTATGATAGCAGTCAGAGCTTACTTATTTCTTACACTGTTGTCATCTGGATAGTCTAGTCGGACGTAGGCCGGAGAGGCCGAATATGAGGTTGTAGATGGAAGATGATAAAAAGCAGAAGTTGCTGTTGGAAAAACATAAGGATATCGCACGAATTGATCAGGAGTCTAAAAGAACTCACGGCTGGTATGTGCGTGTCAGATTCGTTGGTAAGACCCATTCGAAATTTTTTTCGGACAGAAAATGCGGTGGGCGGTATTCAAGTCTTCTCTCGGCTATTTCATGGCGCGACAAGATGGAGAAGAAACTGGGTAAGGTAAGAACAAACAAGCACATGGTCACCGTCAGCAATTCCGGTACCGGTGTTGTCGGCGTACGGTTGAATGAAAAGCTCAACAGATATGAAGTGAGTTGGGTGACGCATCAGGGGAAGCAGGGAAAGACTTCGGTTTCGATCAGCAAGCATGGGAAAAAGGCGGCATTCGCCAAGGCGTGCGCCATTCGCCAGGAAAAAGAAAAGGCACGCCTGGAAGGATCCGTCTGAATGCTGCGTCATCGACCTTGCGATGCATCCACCATTTTACCGGCATACATTTCACTCGGCTGTCTGTAAAACTGCTTGACATTTCTCAAGAAAGAAAGTCTAATTCCTGATTCCAAAATATATTCAGTTCTTTGCTGAAATCGAAAAGATATTTAAAAAGAGGTTTATATCAATGTATGCAATAGTGCGAACCGGCGGGAAACAATATCAGGTTGCCTGTGGCGATCAATTGCGTGTCGAAAAACTGGATGGGAATGTCGGAGACGTCGTCAACCTGGACGAGGTCCTGATGGTGGTCGACGGCGATAATGTCAAGATCGGTCAGCCAGTACTCGAGTCGGCCAAGGTCGTGGCCAAGATTGCCGAACAGGGACGGGCGAAGAAGATTCTCGTGTTCAAGAAGAAACGGCGCAAGGGCTATCAGGTCAAGCGAGGTCATCGGCAGTCCTTCACCGGTCTGAAGATAGAAGAAATTTCGGCATAATATTTTCAAAGAATCAGGACGGTGTTCATCCTGGAAGACAAGGAGTAGGAAATGGCGCATAAGAAAGCGGGCGGCAGTTCACGCAATGGTCGTGACAGTTCCGGCCAAAGACGAGGAATCAAGCGCTTCGGTGGTCAGGAGGTCAAGGCTGGCAATATTCTTGTCCGTCAGCTCGGCACCAAGATTCATCCTGGCACCAATGTTGGATGTGGCCGCGATTACACCCTGTTCGCCACGGTTGACGGGATTGTCACATACGAAGAATTTGGTAAGGATAAGAAACGGGTAAGTGTATATCCTGCAGTCTGATAGTATCAGACTGTTTCTCCGACAGCAGCAGAGGTTCAAAAACTCGAATACCGGTCAATGGTATTCGAGTTTTTTCTTTTCTGCTGAAACAACATCAAAATTCATATCTTGTAACAGTGGTTGCCAATGGCCTTCATCGATGAAGCGAAATTTTTTGTCAAAGCCGGTGATGGCGGTGATGGATGTGTAAGTTTTCGCCGTGAAAAATATGTTGCCAAGGGGGGCCCCAATGGCGGCGACGGCGGCAAGGGCGGCGATGTGGTCGTCAGGGCCAGCAAAAGAATACAATCCCTGATCGATTTCCGTTTCCGCTCTCATTTCAAGGCTGAGCGAGGCAGTGGCGGTCAAGGTAAAGACATGCACGGCAGAAAAGGCGAGGATTGCAGCATCGAGGTCCCGATCGGGTCGATGATCAAGGACGACGAAACCGGGGAAACTCTCGCCGACCTTCTCCATGATGGTGATACCTATATTGCCGCCCATGGCGGTGATGGCGGATTGGGGAACAGCCGTTTTGCCACCGGGACCAACCGGACGCCGCGATTTGCATCGAAAGGCGTTGCCGGCGAGGAACGCTGGCTCAGGATTGAACTCAAACTGATCGCCGATATCGGCCTGGTAGGAATGCCGAACGCCGGCAAGTCGAGCCTGTTGTCAAAACTCTCCGCCGCCAACCCCAAAATAGCCGATTACCCCTTCACCACCCTGGAACCGCAGCTGGGCGTGCTTCATTTCAGGTTCAGCGAGCCCGTGATCATCGCCGATATTCCCGGTTTGGTCGAAGGGGCACATGCCGGTGTCGGGCTGGGACATAATTTTTTGAGGCATATCGAGCGGACCAGGATTCTCCTCCATGTCATTGATGTGTCTGATGACAATTTCAAAAAAAACTTTTATATCATCGAGAAAGAGTTACAGGCATATAAGGAAGAACTCGTTGAACGCACGCGCTTCCTGGTGTTGAATAAGATTGATCTGCTGGATCCGTCAAACGTGCAGCGCCGGGCAAAGTGGTTTCGCGACAAAGGGCTTGCGCCTGCGCTGCTCTCGTGCATGACGGGCGACGGTATCGAAAAACTGAAACAGGTGCTGGAGGACTATCTTGAGAAGGTCTCACGCGCCGACCTGTTGTCGGCGGAGGTCAAAGACGCTCCCTGAGTCAACAGCCACACGAAGAATTTCTATTCTGCTCTGAAATCATGACTATTCAGATGCAACGCGATGATGGGCTCTATTTTCGTCAGACCTTGTTCGACAAGGCCAGAAGGGTTGTCATCAAAGTTGGCAGTGCCATCCTCACCGACAAAAACGGCATCAACCGGGCAGTCGTTCAGAACCTCGCCAAGGAGATCAGCTTTCTGCACGGCAGCGGGCGAGAGGTGATACTCGTTACCTCCGGGGCGGTGGCTGCAGGCAAGAAAAAAATCTCCTTTGTGCCCCACGGCTATATAAGTCTTCCGGAAAAACAGGCCTTTGCCGCGATCGGACAGTCGAGCCTGATGCAGACCTACGAGGATGCCTTTGCCCGGCATGGCAAGAATATCGCCCAGATACTCCTGACCTACTCCGACCTCGCCGACCGCGATCGGTTCCTCAATGTCCGCAATACCATCATGACCCTGTTCCGTTTCGGCGTCATCCCGATCATCAACGAAAACGACACGGTTTCCGTCAAGGAATTGCGGTTCGGCGACAACGACACCCTCGGCGCCCTGGTCACCAATATCATCGAGGCCGATATGTTCATCTGCCTGACCGATGTCGATGGCCTGTACAACGGCGATCCCACTGTCGATACGAACGTTGCGCCGATCTATACCGTGGCCGAGATCACACCGGAGATCGAACGGATGGTCGGCGGCAGCAGGAGCGATGTCGGGACGGGGGGGATGACGAGCAAACTGAAGGCGGCGAAGATGGTTACAGTTCGTGGCGGCAGCGCCTTTATCGGCCCCGGCAGACGGCAGGATATCCTCCAGGGGTTGTTCGGTGGTGAAATGGTCGGCACCTTTTTTCTGCCGCGGCGGGAAAAGATGCACAGCCGCAAGCACTGGATCAGCTTTGTGCTGAAGCCGAAAGGGGCCCTCGTCCTTGACGACGGGGCGGTCCAGGCCATAGCCGGCAAGGGCAAGAGTCTGCTGCCGTCCGGCATTCAGGCAGTGGAAGGGGAATTCGGCGTCGGCGATTCCGTCCGCTGTCTCGATGCCAACAGGACTGCCATCGCCGTCGGGTTGATCAATTATTCCTCGCGCGACGTTGAAAAAATCAAGGGTCTGAAATCAGATCAGATCATCGGTGTCCTTGGCTTCAAGGACAGTGACGAGGTCATCCATCGCGACAACCTCGTTGTTCTCTGAACCAATTTCGCATTATTCAGGATCAAGAAATGGACAATTCCTCTCTCGCACAGATTATCGACACCATTGCCCGGCAGGCCCGGCAGGCCTCGTATTCGCTGATGTCGCTTTCGACCGCCAAAAAAAACGCCGTCCTGCTGCGGATCGCCGCTCTCCTCGAGGCCGAAAAGGCATATATCCAGGCGGAGAATGACAAGGATCTCCGGTTGGGGAAGGAAAAAGGCCTGTCGGCGGCGATGCTCAACCGGCTCGAGCTTTCCAGCGCCGTCATCGCCTCGATGATTACCGGGTTGCGGGAAGTGTGCGCCCTGCCGGACCCGGTCGGCGAGATCAGGGAGATGGTCAAACGGCCGAACGGCCTGCTGGTTGGGCGGATGCGGGTGCCGCTCGGGGTCATCGCCATGATCTACGAGTCCCGGCCCAATGTGACGATCGACGCCGCGGCCCTGTGCCTCAAGGCCGGCAATGCCGTCATCCTGCGCGGGGGGTCGGAGGCCCTGCACAGCAATATCGCCCTGGCGACGATTCTCCAGCGGGCCTTTGCCGAGGAGGAGATCGACGAATACGCCGCCCAGGTCATCCCGATAGCCGATCGCCAGGCCGTCAATATCATGCTCGGGCAGGAGCAGTATATCGATCTCGTCATCCCGCGCGGCGGGGAGGGGCTGATCCGGTTCGTCACCGAAACCTCAAAGATTCCGGTATTGAAACACTACAAGGGCGTCTGTCACATCTTTGTCGACAAGGATGCCGATCTCGCCAAGGCGACGCCGATCATCCTCAATGCCAAGGTTCAGCGGCCGGGGGTGTGCAATGCCCTGGAAGGGCTGTTGCTCGATCAGGCGGTCGCCGAATCATATCTGCCGATAATCGCCGAAGAATTACGGAAAAATGGGGTTGAGTTGCGCGGTTGCCCCCGCTGCCTGCGGATCCTGCCGCAGATGACTGCCGCCGGGGATGATGACTGGGGCCGGGAATATCTGGATCTGAAGCTGGTGGTTCGGGTGGTCGACAGCCTCGACGAGGCACGAACCTATATCCAGCGATACGGGTCGCAGCATACCGAGGCGATCATCACCGAGAACTATTCGACGGCGCAGGAGTTCATTGCCACCATCGATGCCTCGGCCGTCATGGTCAACGCCTCGACCCGGTTCAACGACGGCGGACAGCTGGGTCTGGGCGCGGAGATCGGCATCAGTACGACCAAACTGCATGCCTACGGACCCATGGGACTGGAGGAGTTGACCACCCGGAAATTCGTCGTATTCGGCCAGGGACAGGTTCGGAGTTGAGGACAAGGATCGGCTTTTTCGGTGGGACATTCGATCCGGTACATTACGGACATCTCCGCCTTGCCGAAACAGCGTTGTCCGAATGCGCTCTGGACAGGATTGTCTTTATCCCGGCGGCGATGCCGCCGCATAAGGCAGTATCCGAACTGACTCCATTCCACCACCGGGTCGAGATGCTGAGGCTGGCCCTGCACAATCGCGCTGAATTTGAATGTTCTCTGGTGGAAGCACAGCTTCCGGCTCCCACGTACACCGTCGAAACCCTGCGCCGTTTGTGCCGACATTATGCCCCGGGCACCGATTTCTATTTTCTCACCGGCCTGGATGCATTCCTGGAGATCCAGACCTGGAAGGAATACAATCGACTGCTGGCCATGGCTTCGTTCATCGTCTCGGAAAGGGAGAGAGAACAGCTTGCCCCCCTCAAGGCCCGACTTGCCGGAGAACTGGGATATTCGACGGCAGGCAGTGTATGGAAGAGCAACGACGACAGGTTGCCGGTCTACTTCCTGACCCAGGCTCCGCTCACTGTCTCCTCATCGACGATAAGGCGAAAAATCCGCCTGGGAGAATCAATCAATGATATGGTTCCCGCCGTGATCTTCCGGTATATTCAAGAACATCAGCTCTATCGAGGAGAAACTGGGCGATAGTCAACAGTCGAGAGCGCAGCAGGGGGCGGCAAATGTATGGGGATCGTAAGGGCCGGGAACCAGGCGCATGCTGCAACAACCGGCGGTGCAGACGGTTCCCGGTCGGGTTGGAGAGGGGATAGTTTCCGAGTATAGTCAATGTGGTTGAGCCATAGAAACGTGATACTATGCTACTATCGGGAAAGATAACAGTTCTGATCGCAGATGATTCTCTCGTTTTCCGGCGTTTTCTCAGGGACATATTTGAAAACACCATCGATATCGAGATCATTGGTGAGGCAACTCATGGCATCGAGGCACTGGAACTGGTGCTGAAACACTCGCCTGACGTCATCCTCATGGACCTTGAAATGCCGGTGATGGATGGGATGACGGCCCTTCAGCACCTGATGATCCACTGCCCCACGCCCACCATCATGTTCTCCAGTCTCACCAGTGAAGGGACTGCCCGGTGTTTTGACACCCTGAAAAATGGTGCCGTCGATTTTATCTGCAAGGATTTTCTGTTCCAGGAAAAAAATATTGAGATCTATGGACAGATCGTCATCCAGAAGGTGATCAACGCCGCCGGCAACACGGTACGAGCAATCGAACCGGTGTTCACGCTGCAGAAAGGCCATCAGGCCGGACTGCCCAGAGAAAAGCAGATCATTTTCTGCGAGGAGTGCGGCACCCGGCAGCGTATCGACGGCGACAGGGATCTGATTCTGCGGGAGATCCGTTGCCAAATTTGCGGGGATGCTATCGAATTTCGCAATCATATCAATAGGTTCAGGAGAAACAGTTTCATTTCGATTTTGGCCGGTGGCCCAGGCTGCTATCGCAACCTCCTCAACATTGTCCCCAAACTGGATGCGGATATGGGGGGGGCGTTGATCGTCGTCATCTTTGATGAAACCGCCGCGGTCAACTCCTTTTCCGCATACCTCAACTCGATATGCTCAATGAAGGTGATCCGGGCTCGGGAAAATATGTCCATCGATGGCGGAAATTGCTATATGGTATCAGGAACGGAGTCGTTCGGCCTCAAACCCTATAGCGCCAATTACAGTTTTCAACAGCTGTTGAGTGACGATGGAAATAGTTCTCTGGATCTGCTCCTGTCATCGACCGCCGCCGTTTTCAGGAACCGGACCGCCGGGATAATTCTCTCGGGTGATGCCCATGCCGGCACCGCAGGCATGCAGGTGCTCGTGGAGGCCCAGGGCGCGGCGTTGATGCTGGATCCTGCCGAATGCTATTGCAAAGGTTTGGGCGCCATGATCCGCAGCAGTTGCCCGTCAATCATATCGTTGTCTGAAAATGATCTGATCGCGCAGATACAGGCACTGCACTATGGCTCAAAGAGAACGGTTACCGCAGCCTGATCATGCTCTTTCACAAGTGATCGATGAGAGACGGTGGCGCTTGCGGCGATTGGCGCAACGCCGGTCGCCGTTGATCTGTGGAAACTGGTGAGAAAATTGCTCTGGGAAGAACAGGTGCCGCTGATGCGGCAGGGTGTGCACAAAGAGTTGATCCACAAGGCCTATGGACCGGCGGCCAGTGGAGAGCCGGTGTATCCTCCGCGTCGGCATGTGTTCGATGCGATGCGGGTCACCAGCCTCGATATCGTCAAGGTGGTGATAATCGGTCAGGATCCGTATATCAACGCCCATCCCGGGAAGGGGCCGGAGGCCCATGGGCTCTGTTTTTCGGTGAGAAACGGCATCCCCCAGCCGCCATCGCTGCGCAATATCCTCAAGGAGATCAACGACAGCGTTTATCAGGGGAAACCCGTCAGTGTCGATAGCGATCTGACCAGGCTGGCCCGGCAAGGGGTGTTGCTGCTCAATGCCAGCCTGACGGTCCTCGCCGGGAAACCCAATTCCCATGCCAATCTCGGTTGGCATGAACTCACCGACGATATCATCCGGACTGTATCACGACTCAAGGAACACGTGGTGTTCATGCTGTGGGGCTCATTCGCCCAGAAGAAGGAGTCGCTGATCGATCGCAGCAAACATCTGGTGCTGAAGACCAGCCATCCTTCACCTCTGTCGGCCCACAGAGGTTTTCTGGGTTCGGGAATATTCGTCCGCTGCAATGAATACCTGATCCAACACGGTCGGCAGCCTATCATCTGGTAGGACCGGCGAAGACCGTTCCGGGCGGTCCCGGATCATCCGGCGATAGTCTTGATGATGTCTTTTTTTCCTATGATTCCATGTAGTTGTCCATTGTCGACGACGGGCAGGGTATGGACGTTTTTTTCCGACATGATGGTTGCGATCTCATCGACAGGTGTTTCAGCTGTAACGGTGACCGCTGGTGAACTGTAGATATCGGCGACGGTCGCCCCGGCCATTTTCCGCATTTCCTGTTCCATCTTGTCTGGATTTTCGAGGAAGAAAAAGGAATCGAGGATGGTGACGACCGTAGGGATGTGAACTTTCTTATTCTGGTCGATCAGGTCGCTTTCCGTCACGATGCCGAGAACCTTGCCGTCCGAATCGACCACCGGCGCGCCGCTGATCCCGTGGGCGGACAGAAGCTGCGCCAGTTGCTGAACGGTGGTGTCCAGCGAAACGGTAATAACTTCCCTGGTCATGATATCAGAAGCATTCTTCATTGCTTTCCCTCTGGCGGATAAGTTTGTGGATGATGGAGGGCAGGGCGTCGGCGAGTTCGCTGGCGCTGTATCCTGCCCCTTGCTGCTGAAAAAGGTTGTCACCTGCCGCTCCATGCAGGTAGACAGCCATAGCCGCCGCCTGCAGCGGTTCAATGCCCTGGCAGATGAGGGCGCCGATAACCCCGCTCAATACATCGCCCATACCGCCGGTTGCCATCCCGGGATTACCGGTGGTATTGATCATGGCCATGCCGTCGTCAGCGGCGACGACGGTCCCGGCTCCCTTCAGGACCACGATGATCTGCTGATCGTTGCGCTTGAAGAGCGTGCAGGCCTTGCGGGCCGCTTCGAGGCGGTGATCCTGGATTTCCCGGACCGATACATTGGCCACACGGCCGAGTTCACCGGGGTGGGGGGTGAATACCCGTGGCCCGGCTGGCTCGCCCACCTGGTCGGGATGGTTGGCCAGGATGTTGAGCGCATCGGCGTCGATGATCAGTGGCTGGAGGACATGCTGGTACAGGAACAGGACCAGCTCGGCGGTCTGGGGATTGGTGCCGAGGCCCGGCCCGAGAACAATCGCCTTTTTATCTTTTATGGTCTGGAGGATATGCTCACGGTCGGCGATGCCGATAAAGGCGGGGCTGTTGCGGAGCGGAACGGTCATCGCCTCGAGCAGCGCCGTTTCAAAAATCGAGTTCAGCATGTGCGGCACACAGAGGCTGACCAGGCCGCATCCGCTGCGCAGCGCCCCCCTGGCGGCCAGCAGCGCCGCCCCGGTCTTGCCGGGCGATCCGGCCAAAATAAGCAGGTGGCCATGACTCCCCTTGTGTGACGCCTTGTCACGGAGCAGAGGTCTCGACCACTGCCGACATGTCGATTCGGTGATGAGCTCTGTAGCGATACCGGCCTTGTAGACCGCTTCCGGGGGGATGCCGATATCGATGATCCGCAGGGCTCCGCTCATGTCCGAACTGCTGTGGATAAAATGGCCGGGCTTGGGACAGCCGAAGGTGGCGGTGTAGTCGGCCCTGATGCATCGGCCGAGGATTCGACCGCTGTCGGAATCGAGACCGGACGGAATATCGACCGCTACGACCGGTACGGCATGGGCGAACTGGGAGTCATTGATCAAGTCGATGACGTCGGCGAAATGGCCGTTGATATCGCGGCCGAGACCAGTCCCGAAGAGGGCGTCGACGATGGCGTAACAGGGAAGACCCCGCGCTTCGATCTGTTTGCAGAGGACGGCGATGGTCTTGACCCGTACCGTGCTGTCGATGATATGGAAAGGGAGTTTGAGTTTTTTGACTATATTGAAGTTGACTGCGGCATCGCCGGTGAGCTGATCGGGGTTGATCAGGATGAAAAAGATCGGTTGGCAGCCACGCTGGTGGAGATGGCGGCCGATGACGAAGCCATCGCCGCCGTTGTTGCCGGGGCCGATAAATATCAGGGCGAAGGAGTTGTCGCAGGGGCCGAGTTCCCGGAGCATCATATGGACGGTTCCCAGCCCGGCGTTTTCCATCAGGACGATCCCCGGGATGCCGAAATCTTCGATGGCGCTGCGATCGAGGGCCCGCATTTGAACAGCTGTTGGCAATTTCATGATAATTTCCTGAAGTTGTGCAGGTCGCAGGCTAAAAAATCACCACCCTTTATGATGTTATAGGTTGCCCAACAGGTGTGTCAACGTCTGATACGAGAAAATCGGTCCAGCCGTCAAGGTTGCCTGCGATTCATTGCCCTGCCTCGGCATTTCGAACAAGTTCAATACGATTTCTGCAGAACTCGCACGGTTTGAAGCCGGCATCCACGGCCACATCGATATCCCTGAACTCAAGGGTGCAATGCTGATCGTGATAGTCTTTGCAGCCGGCCAGGTGAAAGATCCGGTTCCTGGCGTCGCCATGGAGCGGAAGAGGTTGAGCCGTCGCGGGGGCGGCGACGGCCGGTGTGGTGGTTCTGACCGGTTTTATTCTCTCGATGAAGGCGATGAGCGCAGACTGGAGACGGTTGAAGAGAGGAGAGAAGACCTTTCTCAGATTGACCAGGATGAAACTGGTGATTTTTTCCGGAATCAACGGCTGTTCATTCGATGCCTGGCGGATAAAGAACAGGGCCATCAGCAGAATCACCATGTTTGGGCCCCACATCGCTATACCAATCGGCAGGGTTTGATCCTTGGCCGCCATTTTGGCCAAAGTGAAGAGGACGTAATACAGAATAAATACCGCCAGCCCCATCGGAACACCGATGGCCCGGCGACTGGGGCCGGCCTGCAGCCCGAGCGGCAGCCCGAGCAGACAGAGGATGAGGCAGCCGGCCGGCAAAACCAGCCGCTTATGGTATTCAATTATCAGCACCCTTCCTTTTTCAGTCGTGGTCCCACCGAATTCCCTGGCCTTTGTCAGCAGTTCGGGCATAGTCAGGGTTCCCCGGTTGAAGGCGTTGGCTGCCGCAGCGGGGGGTTGCAGGGGGATGTTGAGCTGGTACCTGGCAAACTGGACCACCTGGGAGTTGGGGGTATCCGGTCGGTGGAGACTGCCGTTGCGGAGGATGATGGTAACCTTCATCCGGTCGATTTCGCTTTTCATCCTGCCGGAGGAGGCCATGGTGATGGTCGGAATGACCTGGCCGCGCATATCGGATACCCAGACATCCCGCCATTCGCCGGTCTCCTGGTCGATTTTGCCGACATAGACCACCAGGTCGCCAAGGGCCTCGGTGAACTGGTGCTCCTGGATCCCCTTGTCGATTTTTTCCTTGAGGAGTTGGTACGTAAGCTGTTTCATGGCAACTTCGCTTACCGGGATCAGGACGATGGAGAAATAACTGGTCAGCAGGGCGATGAGCGAGGCGACAACGATGACGGGCGGGAGGATCTGGTATATGCTGATCCCGCCGGCCTTGAAGGCGAGGATCTCCGAATCGTTGGCGAGCCGCGAGAATCCGATGGTGATTCCGATCATCGCCGCCATCGGAATCGAGTAGAGGAACATGTTGGGAAACAGATAGGAAAAAAGACGGACGAAATCGGTGAATCCTATCTTCAGGTCAAGGACAAAATTGAGGAAGGGGATGAGCTTGACCAGGAAAAACACGCAGTTCATGATCAAAAAGCTGGCAAAAAACGGGGCCAGCATTTCGGTCGCGAGATAACTGTAGAGCAGGAACGGCAGGCGCAATGAAGGTGATTTCATATCCAGGAAATATCAGGCTTGCTTGATTCCGGTGGGCAGGAAAGAGGGTGCCAGCGGATCGGTCGGGGAAGTATCTGGAGGACATTACTGAAAAGTGCTTTCACAAACAAGCAGTATATTGTTGGATGTCGAGTTTTTGCCTTCCGGCGCAATCGATATGGAAAAATGATGGATGCACGAGGCGTAGATGCAGGCCTGCTTCAGGCCTGGGCAAGACAGTTGCAGGATGAGTTCGGCCAGATCTGTTTCCAGTATTCCCTTCATCTGGTCCACCCGGTCATCGAGATCATCGAAACCACCGAAATTCTCGGGCGCTGGCAACGACACACCCGGACCATCGGCATCAGCCGGCAGGTGGTCGTCACCCATGGCTGGGACGCGACCATCAACGTCCTGAAGCATGAGATGGCGCATCAGATCTGCGACGAGGTGTTCGACGGTCAGGGTACGCCGCATGACAGCCGGTTTCACCGGGCATGCGCGCTGCTGGGATTGCCGGAGGAGTTCAGCCGGGCCCGCCTCGACCCCGGCTGTTTCCAGGCCCCGATGGCCCCCGCCACGAACGGCGATGACCGCCGGGGCAAACTGATCGAAAAGGTCCGCAAGGTCCTTGCCCTGTCCCAATCGGCCAACGAGCATGAGTCCCGGCTGGCCCTGGAGATGGCGGTGCGGATCATGATCCGGCACGAACTGGAAAGAGCCGAGGTGGAACGACCACTCGAAAAGGTGACCTACAGGATCATCTCCCTTGCCCGGCAACGGGTCCACCTCCACCAACGGTTGATCGCCTCGCTGCTCTCCCGTCACTTCAATGTGAGGCTGATCCATGCCACGATCTATGCCCCCGAAGTCGATGTGGTCTACCGGGCGTTTGAGATTTACGGCCGCCGGGACTATGTGGAAATCGCCGAGTACTGCTACCATTTTCTCGAAGACAGGCTGGAGGCGCTCTGGCATGCCCACCGCAAGGGTCTTCCCGGGCCGGCACGAGGGATGAAAAACAGCTATTGTTGCGGGGTGCTGCAGGGGTTCGAACAGAACCTGACCCGGAATCGAAAAACTGAAGAGGCGGCGGCAGAGGGGAAGGCCGGCGGCAGGCACCTCGACGTGGTTCAGTCGCACCTCGTCGCCGGCGACCGTGAAGTGGAAGACCTGGTGGCCAGAAGGCATCCGCGCCTGAAAAAACAGGGCGGCAGGAAAACTCGGGTCGATCCGGTACTGTATTCCCAGGGGATGGCCGCGGGACGAGAGATAACGCTCAGGACCGGGCTCAGGGAAGGGACGGCTGACGGCTGCGGCCCCAACCTGCTGCCGGAAAATTAACTATCGAGGGACAAGGAGTCGACATGCACCTGTTTGAAACCAAGGATGGAGATCGCTGGGTGTGCATCACCTGTGCGGAGGAAAAGAAAGAGCTGATCGAGGAGAATGGCTGGGAATGGATCCTCGATCGGGACGACCAGGTCCTGCGCTGCGTCCTCTGCGGCCACCCTGATTACGACTTCGAGGATTGAGCCGGCAACCGCAGTCGATGCGCCTTCTGTGCCACGGTACCCCGCGGGGATCAAGGCGCATCGCCGGTATCAGCCTTTTGATTCCGCCAGCGGCGATTCGATGGTGACATCGAGCCAGTGCTCGTCCCACCATTCCTTCGGCATCGAGAAGACCCCGTTGATCAGCATCGAAAAGTGCAGGTGGTCGCCGCCGGCCATCCCCGAGGTGCCGGTCAGGCCGAGGATTTTACCCTTCTCGAGGGTGTCGCCGACGGCAACGTTGATCTGGCTCAGGTGCGAGTAGAGGCTGAAGACGCCCTGGCCATGGTCGAGGATCACCATGTTGCCATAGATGCCGAGGTAGCCGGCATAGACCACCCGGCCGGTGTTGGCGGCCTGGACGCCGATCCGCTCGGTCGAGGCGATATCGACGCCGAGGTGGACCTGCTTGTCGATCTCCTTGTCCTGGTAATAATAGGTGCGGTGATCGGCGAAGCCGGCCTTCGGGCTGCCCAGCATGCGCAGGAACTTGCCTTTCCATAGCCTTTCCGGTGTCGACTTGACACATGCCTCGGAGATGACCTGGTTGTTGGCGTCACGGACGGCATTGTTGATATAGAGATATTTCTCGACCGCAGTGCCCTGCATTTCCGGATAATGCTGTTCGAACTCGGGAATCTTGGCATTGAGGAAGCCGTCGCCGATATTGATGCGGTCGTGCTGCTGGGCGACCTTCTGGAAAACCGGGGCGAACCCCATGACCGCCGTATTGCCGGCGCGGTCGGTGGCACTGACCTTGGCCTCGGTGATACCCTCGGTATCATAGGGCAGGGCAAAATAGGCGATGTAGATATTCGGCCGATCGGCGCCGACAGGGTAGCCGGGATTGGTCCGGCCGTTGATGGTCACGCCGTGGGAACAGTCGGGTTCGGAGACCCGATAGATGGCGATACCGGAGCCGCCGGGGGAGATGTAACGCTCGCCGTGCAGCAGTTCGACCACCGGCGGTTTGAGGTCGAGGGTGATGTCCCTGGTCACCGTCGCGCCGTTGCCGCCCAGTAGCCCTCTCAACGAGAAGTCCCGCGCGTCGAGGGTCACCTGGATCTTTCCTTCCTTGAAGCCGAGTTTCTGAGGTTCGAAGGTGATCTCCCCCTTTTCTTCGGCAGGTCCGATCCTGCCGAGATAGCCGGTCCGGGGGTATTCCTTCAGCAGCAGTTGTTTTGTCGTCTCTCCCTGGACGGCGGTGAGGGTCACCCTGCGGATCCCGCTCTTGCCATCGGTGACGGTATAGCCGATCTTGGCCTGCTTTCCTATGTAGTTGGGGTTGTCTTTGAAGGCGGCGAGGGGTTTTTCTCCTTCAAAAAAGAGGAAAAACGCGGCGGCGCCGGCAAGGAGCAGGACGACAGCGAAAAAAACGAAAATAAATTTTCCGATGTTCCTGGAACCACTGGTCTTTTTTTTCAGCCTTCTGGTCTTCATAGTCTGTAAATATCCTTGAATCAAATCTGGAATGGGAATTTGAAACGAGATCAGCGCTGCCAGATGATCTCGTATTTTTCGATGTGGAGATCCTTGGCCGGGGCGATGACCAACCGCTTGGAGATTTCCTGCTCCAGCTGGAGAATGGTCAATTCTTCCTCCTTCAGGAGCATATCGGCAATGCGCGGATGGACCCGGACGGTCACGGTGTTGCCGGAGGTCTTGGCCGCATTGCGGCTGAGCTTTCGGAAGATGTCGTAGCAGATCGTCCGGCGCGATTTCAACATCCCCTCGCCGGCGCAGTAATGACAGGGCTCGCACATCATCTGGTGCAGATTTTCACTGTTTCTCTTCCTGGTCATCTGGACCAGGCCGAACTCGGACAGCTTGAGGATATTGATTCGGCTCTTGTCCTTCTTGACGGCTTCCTTGAAGGTGGCGAAGAGCTCCTCGCGGTGGAACTCATCCTCCATGTCGATGAAATCGATGATGATGATCCCGCCGATGTTGCGCAATCGGAGCTGGTAGGCGATTTCCTTGGCGGCCTCGATGTTGGTCTTGAAAATCGTCTCGTTAAGGTCGTTCTTGCCGACAAAGCGGCCGGTGTTGACATCGATGACGGAGAGGGCCTCGGTACTCTCGATGATGATATAGCCGCCGGAACGGAGCCAGACCTTTTTCTCGATGGCCCGATTGATCTCGACCTCGATGCCGTGGGCCTCGAACAGGGGGCTCTCACCCTGGTACAGGGCTATCCTTTCCTGCAGTTGCGGGGCGAAGGCGCGGACGAAGTGGAGCAGCTTTTGATGGGCGGCCTTGTCGTCGATGATCAGCCGGTCGACATCGTTGGTGAACAGGTCGCGGACCGAACGGAGGGTGATGTCGAGGTCCTCGTAGACCAGGGCAGGGGACTTCGAGCTCCTGGCGAGATCCCTGATTTCGTCCCACAGGAGCATCAGGAATTCCATGTCGGCCTCGAGTTCCTCCACCTTGGCGTGCTCGGCGACGGTCCTGACGATGAATCCGGTCCCCTGCGGCCTGATCTCCTCGATCTGTTCCTTGAGGATGGTACGGATTTCCTCGTTTTCGATTTTGCGTGATACCCCGATGTGATCGGTCAGGGGGATGAAGACCAGGTTGCGGCAGGGCAGGGTGATATGGCAGGTCAGTCGGGCGCCCTTGGTGCCGATCGGATCCTTGTTGACCTGGACCAGCACGTCCTGGCCTTCGGTGAGCAGGTCCTCGATATTGGCGCCATGGGATCTTCTGCCGTTGATCTCAACGGGGGCGGGCAACAACTCGTCAATGGCCGGGGACGATTCATTGCCGAGCATCCGTTTCTCGATATCCTTTTCGGAGATGTGGACATCATCGACGTAGAGAAAGCCGGTGCGTTCAAGGCCGATGTCGACGAAGGCCGCCTGCATTCCCGGCAGGACGCGGACGACCCGGCCGCGGTAGATGTTGCCCTTGAGACCTTTCTCCATCGGTCTCTGCATGTGAAATTCGGTCAGGACACCGTTTTCGACAAGGGCCAGGCGGACTTCATAGCTCCTTGAATTTATGAGAATATCAGTGCTCATTGGGTGAGTCGTGCATCTTTTATTTAAACTTCTGCAGAAGAATGGTTATATTTTTTGAACTTCTCAGTATACAGCATCTCAGATCCGAATCGCCATAAATATTGAAGATATGATATATAATTAGAATTTAATATCCGTGCAATCCCAGATCCTCCCAGTCTCGGTCATCGTTCCGACGTACAATCGCCGGGGCCTGCTGGTGCGAGCCGTTC
>Ga0209066_10001540_pt1 | contig 30191 bp, 27 predicted proteins | sample All_14_2_FD_187198 | JGI IMG/M metagenome (GOLD analysis project Ga0209066, IMG submission 187198) | Freshwater microbial communities in response to fracking from Pennsylvania, USA - Allegheny Zone_MetaG_DW_15 (SPAdes) (version 2) ...
GTTGAAGGAAACCGTGCTGTCGGAGCGCTGCGATCTGGGCGTGGCCTTTGATGGCGACGGTGACCGCATCGGCGTGGTGGATGAAACGGGCACGGTGCTATGGGGCGACCAGATCCTGGCCCTGTTGGCGCGGGAAGTGCTGGCCGAACATCGCGGCGCGCCGATCATCGCCGATGTGAAGGCCAGTCAGGTGCTGTTTGACGAGATCGAGCGTCTGGGCGGGCGGCCGGTGATGTCTCCGACCGGCCATTCCATCATCAAATCGAAGATGGCGGAGCTGGGGGCACCCCTGGCCGGTGAAATGAGCGGCCATATCTTCTTCGCCGACCGCTATTACGGCTATGATGACGCCCTTTATGTCGCGGTGCGCATGATCGATTTCGTGGCCCGTTCAGGCCAGAAGCTATCGGAGCTGCGCCAATCCCTGCCGCGAGTGATCAACACGCCGGAAACCCGGATCGACGTGCCCGATGATCAGAAGTTCAAGATCGTAAAGGACATCCGCGCCCGCCTGGAAGCACAGAATGCAAAGATCGAAGCCATGGATGGCGTGCGCGTAATGACGCCGGAAGGCTGGTGGCTGCTGCGGGCCTCCAATACCCAGCCGGCGCTGGTCGCCCGCTGTGAAGCCTCGAGCGCCGCCGGGCTGGAGAAGCTGAAGGGCATCCTGCGCGATCAACTGGCTGAGAGCGGAATCACCCTGGGCCCGATCTGACACAGGCAGGTGTCACGAATGCAAGAAGGCCGGGGTTGAACCCCGGCCTTTTTCTTTGTCCGCACCCGGCGGCCAGCCGATCAGCCGCGCGGCGCGATGGTGATGCAGTCGCGCTTGCGCGCCTTCAACACCTTGCAGCTTTCCCGCGCGGCATCGGCGCTGAGCCCGCCCAGCCGCGACCGGAACAGCGTGCCGCTCTGTCCCTTCAGCCGATCGATATCCAGGATTGCTCCCGTCAGATTGCGCCCGACCAAGCTGATCGCCTCCTCTGCCGCGCGGCGTGCATTGGCTTCGCGGCTGAAGGCGCCGACCTGAATTGCCCACTCGCCATCACCGGTGGCAAGAATTGCCGAGCGGACCGGGCTCGACGGCGCCACGGCAACCGGCGGAGGCGCCACGGCAACCGGCGGAGGTGCCGCGCGCAGCACCGGGCGGGTCGGGGCGGCTACCACCACCTCATCCTCGGCATCCGTCGTGCCGTCATCGGGCAGATCGGCATCCCCCTGGGCCAGCGTCTCTTCCGGCATCTCATCCGGCAGTTGGCGGATGGGCGCCCGGTCGGCCAGCAGCGTGCCCACCCGGCTGAAACCCTTGTCCAGCAGTGACATCATATGCTTGTCGCGCGACCCGGAACTCTGCCCGCCGAACACCACGCCGATCAGGCGATGCCCGTCCCGCTCGACGGAAGCCACGAGGTTGAAGCCAGAGGCGCGGATATAGCCAGTCTTGATCCCGTCGGTGCCGCGATAGGCCCCAAGCAGACGATTGTGGTTGCGATGGGTCACGCCGTTGAAGGCAAATTCCGTGGTCGAAAAATAGCCATAATATTGCGGAAAATCACGGATCAGGCGTTGCCCGAGCACCGCCATGTCGCGCGCGGAGGACAGCTGACCGGTATTGGGAAGGCCCGAGGCATTGCGGAATGTCGTGCTGCGCATTCCCAACGCACGCGCTTTATCGGTCATCAACCGGGCGAATTTCACTTCGGTGCCACCAAGCCCTTCGGCGATGACCACGGCAGCATCATTTGCCGATTTGGTAATCAGGGCCAGCATCGCCTCGCGGGCCGTCAGGCGCGACCCGGCCCTGAGGCCGAGCTTGGAGGGAGGCATGCCGGCAGCACGCGTCGACACGGTAAAGGGCGTCTCCATCCTGCTCGAGCCGTTCTCGAACGCCTCGAACAGCAGATACAGGGTCATCATCTTGGTCAGGGAGGCCGGATAATTGCGCACATCCGCATTCACGGCATGCAGCACCCGCCCGCTCTCGGCTTCAACCACGATGGAGGCATATTTTGCCTGCGCCACCCCGGTTCCAAGAAGAAGTGCCGCGACGACAAGGCCCTGCACCATCAACCATCGCCCGATCCCACCGCGTCGCATTGCCTTCCCCTTACCTTCAGTCTAGTCTTGCCTCACACGCGGCAGGCATTCAATTTTCGGGCCAATCCAAGGCTCAGGATATGTAATTCCGTCCACCGCGTCCAATGTTTTGAAGGGAAAGTAAGCAAAACATGCGCCTGCCCCAAATGAAACGCACTCAACTGGCACTCTTGGCTGCAGCCGGCACGGCCCTTCTCGTCGGTTGCACGAACACAACGGGGGAGATCAACAGCTATGTGGATCGTCGCACCAGTTGGATGAGTTTTCTGAGTGCTGATGATATCCGCCAAGCCTGCGTCCCAGGCGCGCCGGAGCGCTATCGCTTCGTCTATTACGCCAATGCCAGTGTCCAGACCAGGATCTATGACCTGATGGAAACGGAAGGCCGGCAGGGCCTGCTACGCGCCCGGGTGCTGGTAGGCAACCGCATCCCCTCGACCATCTTCGCCGACCAGATCGAGGATCTGTTCAAGCCAATCGACACCCGTCGCCCGGTAGACCTTGCCGATGCAACGGCGATCATCCAGGCCCTGGACAAGGACGGCTTCACCGCGACACCCCCCGACAGGAAAACCTTCCATTCCTGGGAATATTTCTGGCTGGTGACGGGCTGCCGGGACGGAAAAATCGTCTTCAACGGCTGGACTCGGCCCGATCCGGCCTTTGCCACACTCACCTTCCCGAAGGAGCTGTTCGCACGCGACCCCGCCGCGCAGATCGAACCGATCCGCCATCCGGGTCCATCCTGGCAGGAACCGGATGCGCATGTGGTGCCCCGCGCCGGGGTCGGCAAGGAAACCTCCGGCTTCATCCGCTATGATCTGATCGTCGGACCGGACCGGGTCCGCCAGGGCACGGATTACGAATAGACCGGCGGCGAAACTTACGCCGAGGATTTGTCCGGCACCACGCTGAGGCGGTCGCGCGGCGGGCACAACTCGTCCGCCCAGGGGCCGTCCGGCATGTCATGGGCCAACTGCTTCAGGCGGCTGTTCCACCATTGGCGCTGCTCGATCAGCTCATCATAGTCGTACTGCGTTTCGCGCCAGACCTTCTCCTGCGGCAGATAGACCAGCATGTCGATCGGGAAGCCTACATCGGCTGCCGAGATGCGCGTGGAATCAAAGGACAGATAGGCAAGCTTCAACGCGGTACGCAGATCGGTGGAAGTCCGCAGCGCTCTGTCCAGGATCGGCTTGCCATAGCTGGTCTCCCCGATCGACAGATACGGGGTCCGCTCGTCCACCTCGATCCAGTTGCCTTCCGGATAGATCAACAGGAAATTCGGTTCCGGATCGTCCGGCATCTTGCCGCCGATGATGGTGTGCAGATTGAAGCGCAGGTCGGAGACGGCAAGATCCTTCTCGTCCTCCTCCCGCACCCGGCGCAGGCAGGCCGAATAGTCGGCGGCCACATCCAGCAGGCTGGCATAGCCCTCGGGCCGCTTCGCCATCATGCGTTTGAGATAGGCGACCGTCTTGTCGCGCAGGGAGCGCAGGCCGGAGGTCATCACCAGAAACTGGGCCCCCTGGGGGCCGATCAGCGCGATCTTGCGGGCGGAAGAAAGCTGCGTACCCGCGGTTATGCGCCCATCGGACAACGCGACCAAGCCATCCGCCACCTTGATCGCCACGCAATACGTCATCGCTGCATGCCCTCGCCCGACTGAATTTATCCGTTGGGCGAGGCATAGCACCGCGCGAGGGAAGGCGGCAAGGCCGCCCTCCCTCCGACTGCATCAATCAGTGCGACATTACGACCGGCAAGGTCATATGGCGGATGATGTGGTTGGAGGCCCCCCCCAGTACCATCTCGCGTACCCGGCTCTTGCCATAGGCGCCCATGACCAGAAGATCGTAGCCACCATCGGCCGCCATCGAGAGCAGCGCCGGACCGACATCCAGATCGCCCGACCGGGTGCGGGTGATTTCCGCCTTCACCCCGTGTTCCGCCAGATAGCGGGCGATATCCGCGCCGGGCACTTCGTCCGCCTCAGCATCGGCCGTGACCACCGATACCTTGGCCGCTCCCTTCAGGAAGGGCAGCGCATCCGCCACGGCCCGCGCCGCCTCGCGGCTGTTGTTCCAGGCCACCAGAACCCGACGCCCGATGGCTGCCCGAGCACCGATATAGGGGACAACCAGAACCGGTCGACCGGCATGGATCACCAGGGAATCGACCAGCGGCTCGTCCGTCGCCGGATCGATACCCGGATTCCACTGGCTGACGACGATGATATCGGCAAGGCGCGCGGCGGCTTCCATCACATCCAGCAGATCGCCCTGCAACAGACGATATTCCGCACGATCAGTGCGGCCCGATGCCGCAACGGCCATGTCGAAGGCGGCTTTCGCATCGGCCAGCGCCTTGTCCTGCTCCTGCTGGAAGGACTCGAACAGCTCAGGGGGGACCTGCGCGGCCGCATAGGTCGGGATATAGATCGGCTGCTTGGCCGCAACGCCGATCAGATGGGCATCATGACCCTGCGCCAAGTCCAGCGCCACCCCCAAGGCACGCTGCCCCCGTTCACCGGCCTCGACCTGAACGGCAATCGTCTTGTAGCTCATGGTTTTCCTCCTCCTGCTGTTGCGCCAGGGTCTCACGCGCAGCATTGCGCCGAACCAACCGCGCCTTCCAACTTACCGGGTGCAATATTGAATCAGTCGCAAAGCGCCTGCATTGACCAGGGTCAAAACACCACCAGCACCCAATACCGCGCGCTCAGGATAAAGCGGCCAGATAGGCCCGGGTGGCGGCGTCGAAGCCCATCCACAACGCATCGGAGGTGAAGGCATGCCCGATGGACACCTCGTCCAGGCGCGGCAGCGCGGCCTTCAGCACCGGCAGATTGTCTAGCGTCAGATCATGTCCGGCATTGATGCCGAGCCCGGCATGCAGGGCAGCGTCCGCCGTATCTACATAACGGGCGAGCACGCCATCGCGTTGCCCCGTCTCAAAAGCATGGGCATAAGGGCCGGTATAAAGCTCCACCCGATCGGCGCCGATATCGGCGGCCAGCCGCATCGCGGCCGGGTCGGCATCCATGAACAGGGACACGCGCGCACCCAACGCTTTCAACTGCACGATCACCCCGCGCAGTCTGGAGGTGTCCCCACGCAGATCCCAACCATGATCGGAGGTGGACTGCCCCGGCGCATCGGGCACCAACGTCGCCTGATCGGGCCGGCCGATACGGGCAAGGTCCAAGAAATCCTCGAACGGATTGCCTTCGATATTGAATTCCACGCCCTGCCGGTCCCAGCCTTCGCCGCGGATCAGCGTTGCCAGCGCCGGCACATCGGACTTGCGGATATGACGTTCGTCCGGCCTGGGATGCACGGTCAGGCCATGCGCGCCGGCCTGCAATACCGTACGTCCGGCCAGAATGGGATCGGGATAGCCCACATCGCGCTGATTGCGCAGCAGGGCGACCTTGTTCAGATTGATGGAAAGCTTGGTCATGACGCAGTGCCTATCGCAGCCGGTGGCCCGTAGAGCGGGTTTCGATCAATTTGAACCGATTCCGTTTCCCCGATTGGGGAGATGGGCCGGCGTGTGAACCGGGCGCAAAGCGATGCGGGGCATCGCGCAAGACCGGTTTGCCGCCGGACATCCGCCAAGCGGAAACCCGAAGGGACGGGCGGTTTTGACCGGTTTCCGAGCTGTTCGTCCTCGAATATGCAAAGGCATGTCCTTCGTCCTCACAACTCGAAACCCGACCAAATCCGCTCCGTCGGAGCGATTCATATTGATCGAAACCCGCTCTTATCCAGCGCCACTTCCCGGAGTTTCAACCGGGCCACCTTTTTTTTGCGAAAAGGTTTAGGCCGGCCTGCATTCAGGGCCGAAATCCGCCGCTCCCCAAAGGGGCTTGGCGCAAACCATGCTCCAAATCCTGAATGCAGACAGGCGTTAGGCCAGAAGATCAACCTGTCCGCCACGGCCGGAAATGGCCGCCTGCTGTGCCGAGTCAGTGCTCTGCACGCTTTCAGCGATCAAGGTGACGATCTGCCTTTCCGATTGAAGCTGGTTCTTCAAGGCGGCGATGGAAAGCTGGCTTTGGCCCGTTGAGGCCTGTTGCAGCGCCACCGACGCAATCGGCGGGAAGTCCATGACAAAGGTCCTTTCGCTTCTGCATCAAGGCTTGTGCCACCCCCGGGACCTCTCCTCGGCGCAAACCCCATTTCGCCATCCCCTTCTGGGGCGACGCATCCAGTATGGCATGATCAGCCAAGGTTGTCATCCCGGCAGAGGGCGCCCCCCCGCGCCGGAATGACATCCAGGAAAACGCCGGACGACCGCGCCCTCCAGCCCAGCTGGAACCGGGCAGGATCCTCACTTCACGTCGGCGGCGACCTTCATGCTGACGATACGGGTCGGGTCGGTGACCACGCCATTCATGGCCCGGTTGCCCTTCTTGATCTGGTCGACGAATTCCATGCCTTCGACCACGCGCCCCCAGACGGTGTACTGACCGTCCAGATGCGAGGAGGCGCCCAGCATGATGAAGAACTGTGAATTGGCACTATTGGGGCTGCTGCTGCGCGCCATGCTGGCGATACCGCGCACATGCGGCTCGTTGGAAAACTCCGCCTTCAGATCCGGCAGATCGGAACTGCCGGTTCCGGTCCCGGTCGGGTCGCCGCCCTGCACCATGAAACCGTCGATCACGCGATGAAAGGGGGTACCGTCATAGAAGCCCTGACGCGCCAGCGTCTTGATCCGGTTCACATGGTTCGGTGCCAACTCCGGCATCAACTGGATCACCACCCGGCCGAACTCCAAGTTCAGATAGAGGGTGTTTTCCGGGTCCAGCGTCTGGGCCTGCGCACCGGTTGCCGCCGACAGAGTGAAACCGACCGCCAGCCAGAACCGGCGCATACCGCGAGAAACCATACTGAAACTCCTTTCCTATCCGCACGCTCGGATTTTTGCTTAGACTCTAATGATGCAATCGTAAAGGCGGCGAGATCACGGCAATCCGCGCTTGGGACAGCACGCGCGCCCAGCCTTCGGGCAGTCCGAACTCCCGCGCAGCGAGTTTGGCCAGGGCAAGACTGCGCTCCATCTCCACCGATGCCCCACCCGCGCCAAGCAGCGCCGGCAGATTGCCCTCGGCAAGGCCCAGATAGGCGGCGATCTCCTCCCACCACTCGGCCCGCTTCGGCAGATCGACCAGGTCCAACACCGCGCCAGCCTCCAGATTCAGGCGTGCCCGCACCTCATCCAGCGCGGCATCCAGCCCGCCCAGCCGATCAACCAGGCCCATCGCCCTGGCCTGCCGGCCCGTGAAGACCCGCCCGCCGGCCGCCGCGTCAATCCCGGCATCGTCCAGCCCGCGATCGGCCTTCGCCTTACCGCGGAAATCGGCATAGGTGCGGTCGATGCTGGCGGCGAAAAGCTGCTGTTCGTCCGTCGAGAAATCACGCATGACACTGTACATAAGCGCCTTGTCACCCACCGCGACACGATCGAAATGCACGCCCCATTTTGTCAGCAGGGCATCGAACGCGAATTTGCCGCCATAGACCCCAATCGATCCCACCAGCGAGCCCGGCTCGGCCACGATGGCATCGGCCGCCATGCCCGCGAAATAGCCGCCGGAGGCCGCATAATCTCCGAAAGACGCCACAATGGGCTTGCCGGTCGCGTGAAACCGCGTCACCGCGCGCCGCACGATATCGGAGGAGAGATAATCCCCGCCGGGGCTGTCGATGCGCAGCACAACCGCGTCAATGTCATCATCGTCCAGTGCATCGGCCAGCGCCTCCGCCACGGCATAGGGGGCGAAGCCCTCCTCACTGGAGAAGGGATCACCCGATGCGCCATCGGGAAAGATCGCTCCGGCCCCAGTGATGACCGCTATGCGGGCCTGCGCATCCGCGCCGGCATCCGGCACCGTGGCCAGTGCACGATAGGCGGCAACGTCCAGCCATTCCGCCGCTTCCGTTTCTGTATCCAGCCGGTCGTAGAACTCGTCTTCGTAATAGAGCTTGTCCGCCAGGCCGGCCTCGACCGCCTCCGGCGCGGACAACACGCCGCGATCCATGAAACGGCGCAGATTGCCTTCCTTCAGGCCGCGATCCTCGGCAATGCCCTGTAACACCTGATCGACCCAATCATCCAGCAGCGCCTGCATATTCTCCCGCACCGCCGGATGCATATCCCCGCGCAGGAACATATCCGCCCCGCCCTTGTATTCCCGGCGCTCCTCGAAACGGGCAACCACGCCCTGCTGGTTCAGGAACTCCGCCAGGAAGGGCTGTTCGATGCCGATGCCGTTAAAGGCGACCTCGCCCGTCGGCAGCAACCAAACCTCCGTGAAGGCGGCGGCGACATAGGTTTCCAGCGTACCCGACGCCATCCCGCCCAGGCTTTCGGAATAGGCATAGGCTGGCTTGCCGGATGCGCGGAATTCATGGATCGCCCGCCGGATCTCCTGAGCACGGGCAAAATCGACGCCCATCGCGTTCAGATCGGCAAAAATGGCGCGCACGCTGTCATCCCTGGCGGCATTGCGGATCGCCTCCAGCGTTTCGCGCAGGGTCGTATCGCGATGCGGCCCGAAAGCCACACGCGCGGCGCGTTCGCCCAGCCCGGCCCCCAGATTCAGGTGCAGAATCGCACGCTCCGGCGCGCTGACCTCCACGGTCTGCGGGAAATGGCGCGACGCATACATGCCAACACCAATGACCGAACCCACAACCAAAAGGCCGATCAGCGCAAAACTGAACAGCGTGAATTTCCAGATCCGTCCGAGCCAACGCAGCATGGCGTGTCTTCCTCTTGGGGGGGAGAGGGCGCGTCAGGCTGGCCCAGCGCGGAAGCTTAGGCAAGACCATCCGCGCCGCATTGGGCGATATGGCGCAGAAGCTGATCGGTCAGGACAAGGGCCATCATCGCTTCGCCCACCGGCACTGCGCGGATTCCGACACAAGGATCATGCCGCCCCTTGGTCAGGATTTCCGTATCCTCGCCATCGATCGTCACCGTCTCACGCGGGCTGAGGATGGAGCTGGTGGGCTTGACCGCGAAGCGCAGCACGATGGGCTGACCGGTTGAAATGCCGCCCAGAATGCCGCCGGCATGGTTGGAGGAGAAGACGGGAACCCCATCCGCCCCCATCCGCATCTGGTCGGCATTCTCCTCGCCCGACAGGGCGGCGGCGGCGAAACCCGCCCCGATCTCCACCCCTTTGACGGCGTTGATCGACATGAAGGCGGAAGCCAGCTCCGCATCCAGCTTGCCATAGATCGGCGCGCCCAGCCCGGCCGGAATGCCTTCAGCCACGATTTCGATCACCGCACCGATGGAGGAGCCGGATTTCCGTACCCCGTCCAGATAGTCTTCCCAGCGCTGGGCTGTCTTGGCATCGGGGCACCAGAAGGGGTTGTTCTCCACCTCCGCCCAGTCCCAGGCTTCCCGGTCGATGGCATGCGGCCCCATCTGCACCAGCGCGCCGCGCAGGGAAAACCGGTTGCCGAGTTGAGCCGCCAGCACCTTGCGCGCCACCGCACCGGCAGCGACCCGCGCCGCCGTTTCCCGCGCGCTGGACCGCCCGCCGCCGCGATAGTCGCGGATGCCGTATTTCTTCCAATAGGTAAAATCGGCATGGCCCGGCCGGAATTTCCGCGCAATGTCGGAATAGTCCTTCGAGCGCTGATCGACATTCTCGATCATCAGGCTGATCGGCGTTCCGGTCGTCCGGCCTTCGAACACGCCCGACAGAATGCGCACTTCATCGGGTTCACGCCGCTGGGTGGTAAAGCGGTTCTGACCGGGGCGGCGGCGATCCATCCAGACCTGGATATCCTCCTCCCCCAGCTCGATACCGGGGGGGCAGCCATCGACCACGGCGCCCAGCGCCGGCCCATGGCTTTCGCCCCAGGTGGTGAAACGGAACAGCGTTCCCAATGTATTGGCGGACATGGCTTCCCGTCCCCGCTAAAAGCGTAATCTACGGCCCGGGCAGTTCAGCCCTTCACTTTCAGCCCGGACAGAAGCTCGGCAACTTCATCGGCTGCATCGATGGCGACCATGCCCACGGTGTGATAGCCGGCATCCACATGATGCACCTCGCCCGTCACCCCACTGCCGAGATCGGAGAGCAGATAAAGGCCTGCCCCGCCCACCTCGTCGATGGTCACGTTCCGGCGCAGGGGCGAGTTCAGCTCGTTCCAGCGCAGGATATAACGGAAATCGCCGATTCCGCTGGCCGCCAGCGTCTTGATCGGCCCGGCGGAGATGGCATTCACCCGGATGCCGTATTGGCCGAGATCCACCGCCAGATAGCGCACGGAAGCTTCCAGGGCTGCCTTGGCAACGCCCATCACATTGTAATGGGGCATCACGCGTTCGGCGCCGTAATAGGTCAGCGTCACCACCGACCCGCCATTCTGCATCAGGGGCGCGGCGCGCTGCAGCACCGAGGTCAGCGAATAGCAGGAGATGTCCATGGTGCGCAGGAAGTTTTCCCGCGTCGTGTTCAGATACTGGCCCTTCAACTCCTCCTTGTCGGAGAAGGCGATGGCATGCACCACGAAATCCAGGCTTCCCCAGCGCTCCTTGAGCACCGCGAAGGTGGCATCGATAGAGCCGGCATCGGTCACGTCACAGGGCAGCAGCAGATCGGAGCCGATGGAGGTCGCCAGCGGGCGCACGCGCCGTTCCAGCGCATCGCCCTGATAGGTGAAGGCCAGTTCGGCCCCCTGGGCGGCAACGGCCTTGGCGATGCCCCAGGCAATCGACCGGTCGTTCGCCACACCCATGATAATGCCACGTTTTCCCTGCATCAGGGGGGCGGGCTCGGTCATCACTGCCATACCTTCCACACTCGGTTCTAGGGCTTCTTCTTCGCGTTCTTATAATGCGCTGCGTCACGCGATGCTACTGCCCTCATGCTGCCTGATGCAGCTTTTGTGAACCATCCCAAGATCATTGAAAGCACGGGTGTTTTTGCCCACACTCGCTATGGGCGGCTACAGGTAAGGAAAACAGCAGCATGGAGGAAACACCCGCGACGCCACCAAAAGACGGGCAGGACGCGGCAAAACCGGGTCAGGGCCTGACGGATCGGCTGCAATTCGCCCTGCGCTTCGTGGTGCAGGTGGGCGAGCGCTTCATGGCCGATGAATGCCAGATGCGCGCGGCTGCCCTTACCTTCAACTCGCTTCTGGCCACCGTGCCGCTGGTGGCGGTCAGCTTCGCGATCTTTTCCGCCTTCCCTGCCTTCGCGCGCATGCAAGGCGAGGTGCAACAGTTCATCTTCCAGAATTTCGTGCCGGAGATCGGCGAGGTCGTGCAGACCTATGTACAGGATTTCGCGACCAAGACCGGGGAACTGACCATCATCGGCGTGTTGTTCCTGATCGTCACCTCCATCATGCTGCTATCCACCATCAGCCGGGCCTTCAACGCGGTCTGGCGGGTAAAGCCGCGCCGGGCGCTGGCGTTGCGGATGCTGGTATTCTGGGCCGCGCTGACGCTGGGACCGCTCCTGTTTGGCGCCAGCCTGACCCTGTCTTCCTATCTGTTCGCCATGACGCGCGAGGCGGGAGGAACGACCCTGTCCGGCCCGCTGGCCGCATTGGCCTCCCTCGCCCCGCTCATTCTTCAGGTGGCAGGCTTTTCGCTGCTCTACGCCGTGATGCCCGATTTCCCCGTACGCCGACGCGACGCGGTGACGGGCGGGCTGGTCGCCGGCATCCTGTTTGAAGTGCTGAAGAAGGGGTTCGGCTACTATGTCGCCTCCGTCCCCACCTACCAGACGATTTATGGCGCGCTGGCGACCTTCCCGATCTTCCTGATCTGGGTCTATCTGTCCTGGCTGGTCGTCATGCTGGGCGCGGAAATCGCGGCCATCCTGCCGGAATGGCGCGCCGGGGCGGGCCGCAGGGATGCCCCCGACGGCAACGAAGCAACCCCGCGCCTGGCTGCCGCGCTGGCCGTGCTCAACGTGCTGGCCCTGGCCGGACGGGACGGAAGGATGGTGCGCCCTTCCAAACTGGTGGAGATGGCACGGATCGGCCCGTCGCGCCTGTCGGAACTGACCGAGGCCCTGCAGCGCAAAGGCTATATCACCCGGGCGGAAAAAGGCGCCTGGATCATCCTGCGCGACCTGAACCAGGTCAGCCTGCACCAACTGGTGCGCGATCTGGGCCTGCGCCTGTCGGCGGAGATTTCGCCCGACCAGTTCCGCAGCAATTGGGGGCCGCGCTATGCGCAGATCGCCGCCGCGCTGAATAGCGAAGCGAAGGCGCGGATGGAAATTCCGCTGGCCCAGCTGTTCGCGCCACGCGACGGGGCGGAAGCCCTGCCGGATCGCGACGCCTTCCTGTCCGACGAGGATATGAGCAAGGATGCTGCCAAATCCGATAACCGGCGCAGCATGCGCATCCGCCTGCTCGGCCTGCTTGGCCTGGGCTGGCTGATCTCCAACGGGTGATCAGACCGACTGCTGCCCGCTGTGCAGGCCGCGCGGTGGCTGGGCGCCAGGCACAGGCCGGACAAAAAGAATCGCGATTAAACATCCTTTAATACCGCTTCCCTATTTTAAATACACTCATTCAACCCTCGGAGTCCAAAATGTTTTCCCTCGCCTCGATGAAAGTCAGCAGCAAACTTGCTGCGGCTTTCGCCGTCTTGGTGGTCATCACCATCACCGCCACCGTGATCAACTACCAGAAGCTCAATTTCATGCGCCAAACTGCGCAGTGGAGAACGCACACCTACGACGTGATCGAAACGCTGAGTGCAGTCATGGCGTCGATGGTCGATTCCGAAACCGGATTGCGCGGCTATCTGATCGGCGGCGAGGATCGCTTTCTTGATCCCTTCAGAAACGGCAGCAAGTCGTTCGATGAAGCCTTTGCCAAGGTCAAGTCGCTTACGGCCGACAATCCTGCCCAGCAGAAGCGCCTGGACGAGTTGCATGCTGCCGCCATGACCTGGCGGAACGAGGTCGCGGCCAAGGAAATCGCGCTGATGAGCAAGCCCGAAACACGGGCCGAGGCGCTGCGGATGGAAGCATCCGGCGCGGGCAAGGCTTCGATGGATGCCATCCGCGCCAAGATAGCCGAGGTGGATGCGGTCGAGCGCTCGCTCCTGGCATCGCGTTCAATGGAGCAAGAGGTCGCGTTCGACACTGCCGAATACGTCTCGTTGGGCGGTAGTGCTGCCAGCGCGGTTCTGGCCATTGTATTGGCCTGGTACCTGACCCAATCCCTGGCGCGGCCGATCGTGAGCATGACATCCGTCATGACCTCCCTCGCCGGTGGCGATACCTCGGTCGAGGTTCCGGCCCGCGACCGCAAGGACGAGATCGGAAACATGGCGCGGGCGGTTGCCGTGTTCAAAGAAAACATGACGGAAACGGAACGCCTGCGCGGTGAACAGGAAGCAGCGAAGCAGCGCGCCGAGCAGGACCGGCGCAAGGCGATGCTGGATCTCGCCAACGCATTCGAAAGCCGGGTTGGTTCCATCGTCAGTGGCGTGACCGCCCAGGCAACCGAGTTGCTGGCAACCGCGCAGACATTGACCACTGCATCCGACATGACGGCCAGCCAGGCAACCGCGGTCGCCAGCGCGTCATTGCAGGCAACCCAGAACGTGCAAACCGTTGCCGCCGCGGCCGAAGAGCTTTCCGCGTCGATCCAGGAAATAACCAAGCAGGTTTCCCGGTCCAGCGAACGCACCAGCGTTGCGGTGTCCCATGCCGAGGGTACGAATGCCGAAGTGCAGGGATTGATGCAATCGGCCCTGCGCATTGGCGAGGTCGTAACGCTGATCAACGACATCGCCAGCCGCACCAATCTTCTGGCCCTCAACGCCACGATCGAGGCCGCGCGTGCCGGTGATGCCGGGAAAGGCTTCGCCGTCGTTGCTTCAGAAGTGAAATCGCTTGCCAATCAGACCGCCAAGGCGACCGAGGAAATCAAGGCACAGATCGACGCGATGCAGATCGCGACCGAAACCTCGGCCAACTCGATCCGGGGTATTTCGGACATCATTCGGGAAGTGAATGAGGCCGCCATCGTCATCGCCTCGGCCGTGGAGGAGCAGGCCGCCACGACATCTGAAATCACCCGGAACGTGCAGCAGGCGGCGGCCGGCACCAGCGATGTCTCGCAGACCATCGAAGGGGTCAGCCAGTCGTCCAGGAATACCGGGACCGCCGCAACCGAAGTACATTCGGCCGCCCGTGACCTGAATGAGAATGGCGAGAAGCTGAAAGAGCAGTTGGACAACTTCCTGCGTGAAGTCCGCTCGGCCTGACCTGTAGGGGTGGGCGTCCTGGATGAATCGGAAACGCCCGACCCGACAAAGCCCAAGCGGCGAAATAGCAGCGCGAAACCGGTTCCGGGCAAAGGCGGGAGTGTGCGCATAACCACCACTTACACTCTTGCCGTGCATCGAACCGGTTTCGAGCTTGTCTCGACAGAACGAACCAGCGGGGGAAGCGGGCGTGAAACAAGCCGAGGCGAACTTCCATCTCACCGCTGGCCATTCGCAATCCGGGACCCCAAAAACAATGTCTGCTTTTTCCCCTCTTCCATGAACGATCACACCGCCCGCCTGCATTCATCGATGAAACGGGTCAGGATTTCCGGGGCCGGAGCGGCATGGACGATGCCGATTTCGCGCAGGAAATCCGGATCATCCAGGGGAAGGCAGCGCAGCTCCGCGAAATGCGCGCCATAGGCCTGCGCTTCCGGCACGATGGCGATGCCCAGCCCGTCACCCACCATGGTCAACAGGGTGGGGATATCGTCCAGCTCCGCCCAGTCGCGCACCGCGATCCCCGACTGATCCAGGAAACGTTCCACCAGCCTGCCACCGAAGGAACTGCGGTGATAGCGCAGGAAGGGCCGGGCCTCCAGCGCCTGGCGCCAGTCCAGATCCCCCCAGGCCATCGGCAGGGCCAGGACGAAGCGTTCCCGGATCAGCGTTTCCCACTGAAACGGATGCGGCAGGCCGAAGCTGGGCCGGATGATCAGGGCCAGATCCAGCTCGCCCGCATCCAGCCGGTCCAGCAATTCGCGCGAGGTGCCGGGCAGCACCTGCAGATGAAAGCCCGGATGCAGCGCATGGAAGCGCGGCATGGCGCGGCGCAGCACGGTCGGATGGACCGAGGCAATCGCCCCGATGCGCAGCCGCCCGGATTGTTCGCTGAGGTCGAGCGGATCGGCCAAATGCTCCGCCAGGGCCAGAAGCTCCGCCCCGCGTGCCAGCACCGTCCGCCCGGCCGCATTCAGCGTGGCGGATCGCCCCGTCCGGTCGAACAGGGTCCGGCCCAGCTTCTCCTCCAGCCGCTTCATCTGCCCGCTGACGGCCGCCTGGGTCAGGCCAAGCCGATCGCCCGCTGCGGCAAACGTGCCGAAGCGCGCTACGGCCTGCAGGGTTTTCAGTTCCTGGAGCATTGATCACATTTCGTGATGGTCAGATTAAAATCATATCGTTTTTCATTGACCTTGTCGCCTGCTAGGACAACGGAAACAACAGACGAGGACGATTCCGATGAGCGCCAGGCCGATGCCCCCGTTCCACCTTGCCTTCCCGGTCGATGATCTGGAAGCCGCCCGCAGCTTCTACAAGGGCCTGTTGGGATGCGGCGAAGGTCGCAGCTCGCCCGAATGGGTGGATTTCGACTTCCACGGCCATCAGATCGTGGCGCATCTGGCCCCGGAGGAAACCACCAAGGTCAAGGCCGGCAGCGTGGACGGCAAGAATGTGCCGGTGCGCCATTTCGGTGCGGTGCTGTCGATGGAAGAATGGCAGGAAACCGCTGACCGGCTGACCGCCGCCGGCATCGACTTCGTGATCGAGCCCTATATCCGCTTCAAGGGCCAGCCGGGCGAACAGGCGACCATGTTCTTCCTGGACCCGGCCGGAAACGCCATCGAGCTGAAGGCGTTCAAGGACCTGAACAATCTGTTCGCCACCTGATCGGCCCGGCCGGGGCGGGGCGGGGACCTGACGGTCAGGCCCCGTTCCCTGCCTCATCCTGCGGCCTTGATGGCTTCCACCATCTGATCGACCACCGTGTTCCAGCCATGGTGGAAGCCCATCTCCTCATGGCTTTTGCGGGCCGCCTCGTCGCCATGAATGGCAATGGCGCGATAGCGCGTGCCCGCGGCCGTGGGTTCCAGTTCCAGCACCGCGCTGAAGAACGGCTTCGGGGCAGGCCGGAACCCCGGCAGCAGCGCATCGGTGAAGACCAGCCGGCGGTTCGGCACGATTTCCAGATAGCAGCCCTCGTTCGGGAATTCCTGCCCTTCCGGCGAGCGCATGGTGGTGGCGAAAATACCGCCCGGGCGCAGGTCGATCTGGCAGGCGGTCACGCTCCACGGCTTTGGCACGAACCAGTTTTTCAGATGCTCCGGCGTGGTCCAGGCCTTCCAGACCAGTTCCACCGGCACATCGATTTCCCGTTCCAGCACAAGGTCCAGCTTGGGATCAATCCTGAGTACGGACGACATCATGTCTCCTCCTGTTCTTTCATGGTCAGCAAATAGCTATCGAGACGATCCAGCCGGGCTTCCCACAGGCTGCGCTGGCGTCCCAGCCAGTCTTCCGCCGCCTTCAGGGGTTCCGGCTGTAAGCTATAGGTCCGCACCCGCCCCTGCTTGTGCGAGCGGACCAGGCCGCTCTCCTCCAGCAGTTTCAGATGCTGCATGAAGGACGGCAGGGCCATGTCGTAGGGCGCAGCCAGTTCAGTGGCGGAGGCCGGGTGACTGCCCAGCCGCTCCAGCACCTGCCGTCGAGTCGGGTCCGCCAGAGCACGGAAGACCATATCGACCGGCATGGGCGCGGACGTCTTCTGCCCCGATGCCCCATGCAATGCCGCCTGCCCCGCCATCAGCCCGCCTCCTTGTCACGTCGAATGCTGCATACAGGTAATTTTCACTTAGGTAAATACCTTAGTTTTAGAACAGCCCCTGGATCGGCCGGCCGGGACGTCGTAGCGTCCGCTAATTGCAGGAATTGGAACCGGAGCCCGCGCCCCATGCTGACGATCTATAGCGAGGATCACTATCTTCGGAACCCGAAGACGGAATTGCATGATGGGGAGTTGGTCGCGCCCTTCGAATGCCCGGCCAGGGTAGAGACCATCCTGGCGCGGTTGCAGGCGGTGCAACTGGGGGAAATCCGCGCGCCAACCCGCTTCGGCCTGGAGCCCGTGGCGCGCATCCATGACCCGGATTTTCTGGAATTCCTGTCGACCGCCTGGGACGACTGGCGCAAGGCCGGCAATCAGGGCGAGATGATACCCACCAACTGGCCGGCCCGGCGCATGGCCCAGCGCGCGCCTGACAGTATTGATGGCAAGCTCGGCTACTATGCCATGGCGGCCGAAACCTCCATCACCGATGGCACCTGGCAGGCGGCCCGGACCAGCGCCGATGTCGCCCTGACGGCGGGCGCGGCGATCCGGGCTGGCGCGCGATCGGCCTTCGCGCTCTGCCGGCCGCCCGGGCATCACGCCACGCGCGATCTGTTCGGGGGCTATTGCTTCCTGAACAATGCCGCCATCACCGCGCAGCATTTTCTGGAGTCCGGCGCGCGGCGGGTGGCGATCCTGGATGTGGATTTCCACCACGGCAACGGCACACAGGATATTTTCTATGACCGGAACGACGTGCTGTTCGTCTCGCTGCATGGCCGGCCGGAAGACGCCTTCCCCTATTTCCTGGGCTATGCCAACGAAACCGGTGCGGGCAAGGGGGAAGATCATACCCTGAACCTGCCAATGGGTCCCGGTACTGACTATGAAATCTGGGGGTTGGCGCTGGCCCAGGGGCTGAAGCGGATTGCGCGCTTTGCCCCGGATGTCGTGATCGTCTCGCTCGGCGTCGATACGTTCAAGGATGATCCGATCAGCTTCTTCAAATTGGAAAGCGATGACTACCGCCGCTATGGCGAGGCTATCGCCACACTGGGCCTACCCACGCTGTTCGTGATGGAGGGCGGCTATGCGGTGGACGCCATCGGCACCAATACGGTCAATGTGCTGCAGGGGTTCGAGGGGTAGCAGCCCCGAAACAGAAACCCCCGGAGAACCGCGAAGCGGCTTTCCGGGGGGACAGAGGTTTCAGGCCGCGCCCGAACGGAAGTCCGGGCAGCGGCCGGAATTGGTCGGCTTATTCCGCGCCGGCGTATTTCGCGACCAGCGCCTTGGCATCGGCAAGCAGGGCGGCACCATCGACCCCCTTGCCCTGCATGTCCTTCACCCAATTGTCGATCACCGGCTGGGCTGCGGCTTTCCAGCGCGCGGTTTCGGCCGCGTCCAGGGTCAGGATCTTGTTGTTGCGGGCCTGCGCGGCCTTCAGGCCGGGAAGGTCGCCGTCATCCATTACCTTGCCGACCCATTTCGCGGTCGCCATGCCGGAATTGGCGTCGATCACCTTCTTCAGATCATCCGGAAGCTTGGCATAGCTGTCCTTGTTCATGGTGAACAGGAAGAAGGTGGTATAAAGCGCGCGCGTACCGGCGAAGGTGGTGTGGGTATTCACCAGCTCGGCAACCTTCAGCGGCGTGGTCACTTCCCAGGGCACCACCGTGCCGTCGATCACGCCCTTGGACAGGGCTTCCGGCATGGCCGGAACCGGCATGCCCACCGGCGTGGCGCCCAGCGCGCTCAACATCTGGGTCACGATCCGGGTCGGGCCGCGCAGCTTCAGCCCCTTCATGTCTTCCAGCTTGGTCACGCCATTGCCCTTGACGTGCAACAGGCCCGGACCGTGGGTATGCACGGCCAGGACATGGGTATCGGCGAATTCCTGCACCAAATGCTTCTGGTAGAACTCCCAGGCCGCCTGCGACGTAGCCTCGGCGGAAGCCGCCAGGAAGGGCATGTCGAAGACTTCCGATTTCGGGAAGCGGCCGGGCGTATAACCGGCCAGCGTCCAGACAATATCGACCACGCCGTCGCGGGCCTGATCATACAGTCCGGGCGGGGCACCGCCCAGCTGCATCGCCGGATACAGCTCGAACTTGATGCGGCCATTGGATTCCTTCGTCACCTTCTCCGCCCAGGGGGCGATGAAGTTTTTCGGAACCGGAGCCGGCGCCGGCAGGAATTGATGGATCTTCAGGGTGACGTCCTGGGCGGACGCGGCACCCGACAGGGCCAGAGCGGATACAAGCGCACCCGCAAGACCGACGAACCGTCGCAACATGGTTTCCTCCCTCATGCATGGCGGATTGCTATCCGCCTCTTGTCTCATCAAAGCAGCATGACGGCCCGAATGCCATCCTGGAAATTGAAATCACGGCGCGGCCATATAACCCCCAGGTTATCCATCTGGGTGAATCCGAAACGAAACCGCCTTTCACGCGTCAGAACATCAGATGCACCAGGAACAGGGTAATACCGGGGAATGCCGTCAATACGATCACGCGCAGGATATCCGACAGCACGAAAGGCATCGCCCCGCGATAGGTCTCGCCGATCGGGACATCCTTGGCCATCGCATTGATAACAAACAGATTCATGCCGACGGGCGGGGTGATCAAGCCCACCTCCACCACGATCAGCACCAAGACGCCGAACCAGATCGCCGTCATTTCCGGGCTGAGGCCGAAATCCAGCGCCATCACCACCGGGAAGAAGATCGGAATGGTGAGCAGGATCATCGACAGGGAATCCATCACGCAGCCGAAGACCAGATAGCACAGCAGGATCAGCGTCAGTACAAGCCAGGGATTGAGTGCCTGTTCGGTGACGAAGGTCGCTGCCACCTGCGGCAACTGGGAAAAGGCAAGGAAGCTGTTGAAGAAGGCCGCCCCCAACACGATGAAGAAGATCATGCCGGTGGACGTCGCTGTGGCCAGGATGGACTCCTTCAGCCCCTGCCAGTTCAACCCGCCATTGACCCAGGCCACGATGCCCGTCCCGGCCGCACCAACCGCCGCCCCTTCCGTCGGCGTGAAGATGCCCAGATAGATACCGCCGATCACCGCCAGGAAAATCAGCAGCACGGGCCAGACCTTGACCAGCGCCGCCCAGCGTTCCGACATCGGGCTGGGCGGGCGCGACCCTGCGGAACCGGGAAAGACGCGCACATAGATGGCGATGGTCGCCATATAGCCCAGCGCCGCCAGAATACCCGGCACGAAAGCCGCCACGAACAGCTTGGCGATGTTCTGTTCGGCCAGGATGGCATAGATCACCAGCACGACCGACGGCGGGATCAGGATGCCCAGCGTACCACCGGCCGCCAGCGTGCCGGTCGACAGCGCGCCGGAATAGCCGAAGCGCCGCAGCTCCGGCAGGGCGACCTGGCCCATGGTCGCGGCGGTGGCAAGCGAAGAGCCGCAGATCGCGCCAAAGGCGGCGCAGGCCCCGACCGAGGCCATGGCGACACCGCCCTTGCGATGGCCAAGCCAGCTTTCCGCCGCCGTGAACAGCGCATGCGACAGCCCGCCGCGCATCGCGAACTGCCCCATCAGCAGGAACAGCGCGATGATCGACAGTGAATAGCTGGAGAATGTGTCGTAGGGCACGCTTTTCAGCTGCGACAGGATCGCCCGTTCCGACCCCGTGACCAGCCAGATTCCGACCGCGCCACACAGGAACATGGCAAGTCCGATCGGGATGCGCAGGAAGATCAGCCCGATCAGGATCGGAAAGGACCAGAGTGCGATTTCAAGCGAGCTCATCACTTCCCCTCCCCGGCGCGGGCAGGCCCTGCCGACAGGGCCTGTGCCAGCCCATGGGCGCTGCGCCAGATCGAAAAGGCGCTGACGATCACGAACACCGTGGCGCCAATCATCGCCGCCGAATAACCCAGCCAGAGCGGAATCTGCAGAATAAAGGTGGTTTCGTTATAGGCGGCCTTGTCCTGCAGCCCCGCGAACAAGCGCCAGCAGATCAGCCCGGCGGCCGAGGTCAGCAGAAGATCGGAGATCAGATCGACCACCCGGTTGACCGCATCGCCCGCCCCCGCCAGGAACAGATCGACCGTCACATGGCCGCGCTCCATCTGACACCAGGGCAGAAAGGCGAAGACGGCAAAGGCCGAGCCCATCTCCACCAGCTCATAATCCCCGGGAACCGGGCTCAACCCGGCCCAAACCAAGCCTCGTCCGGTTATGCTGATGACCGTCAGAACCGTCACCGCGACCAGCACGAGCCCGCCCAGAAGCGCGAGCAGCCGGGCAAGCCCGCGCACCGCCTTCTCTACGGCTGCGTACATTCCGTCCATCCCTCCTGCGCGCGACCGACCCCTGCCGGCCGATGAAACCACGGGGAAGGTTCACCCTCCTTCCTCCATCCCGGAAGATGACCGCCCGGGACGCCCAAGGAAAGTGAAATCGCGACCCCGGTACATATCCAGGCGGTTATCCATCGCCCAAACAAGCGGGCCACCCCGTCGCCGGAATGGCCCACCCGAAAAGCCAGCCGGATCAGCCGGTCACTTGGTATATTTAGCGATCAGCGCCTTGGCATCGGCCACCAGGGCGGCGCCGTCAATGCCCTTGCCCTTCATTTCCGCGATCCATTCGGCGACCACCGGCTGGGCGGCTTTCTGCCAGCGCTCCGTCTCCGCCGCATCCAGCGTGATCAGCGTATTGCCGCGATCCTGCGCGATCTTCAGCCCTGTCTTGTCGCCCGCATCCATCGCCTGACCGAACAACGCGGCGGTTTCCGCCCCGCTATTGGCATCGATCACCTTTTTCAGATCGGCAGGCAGCCGGTCATAGCTTTCCTGGTTCATCAGCATGGCGAAGGTCGCGGTATAGAGGCCATGCGTACCGGTGAAGCCGGTATGGGCATTGGTCAGCTCCGCCACCTTCAGGGCCACGGTCACTTCCCAGGGAATGACCGCGCCGTCGATCACGCCCTTCGACAGGCTTTCGGGAACCGCCGGCACCGGCATGCCGACCGCAGTCGCGCCCAGCTTGCCCAGCATATTGGTGATGACCCGGGTCGGCCCGCGCAGCTTCAGCCCCTTCATATCGTCCAGCGAACGGACGCCATTGCCCTTCACATGGATCAGCCCCGGCCCATGGGTATGCAGCGCCAAAGGCTTGGTGCCCTTGAATTCGTCCAGCGCATGGGCCTGCACGAAATCATAATAGGCCTTGGACGTGGCCTCGCCCGTCGTCACCATGAAAGGCAGTTCGAAGGCTTCCGATTTCGGGAACCGGCCCGGCGTATAGCCCAGCACGGTCCAGATGATATCCACCACGCCATCGCGCGCCTGGTCCACCAGCGAAGGCGGGGCACCGCCCAGCTGCATGGCCGGATAATGGTCGATCTTGATCCGGCCGCCGGATTCCTGCTGGACCTTGGCGATCCAGGGCGTGATCGCCAGCGCCGGAATGGTGGCCTGGGCCGGCAGCAGTTGGTGCAGGCGCAGCGTCACTTCCTGCGCCTGGGCGGTCTGGCCCATGCCCAGCACCGCGAACATGGCGGCAGCCACGCCGCCAAGCAGATTCCTGGATTTCATTACGTCTCTCTCCCTTTGGTGATGGGCGGCCCGGTCATCCGCCGGGCCTGTTATTGTACGGCGATAGAATGCCCGTTCCTGCAACCGGCGTATAGTCACCCGCGACAGCCCGATCCGGATCGGATGGTTACGCGGCCTCCTCCCGCGCCAGCCGCAGGCCGGTATCGATGGTTACGACCCCGCCCGCGGCGCGCGAGACGCAGGCACACATCCTATGGCCTTCGGCCTTTTCCTCCTCCGAGAGGAAGACATCGCGGTGATCGATCGGCCGGTCATGGGCCGCCACCGTCACGGCGCACAGCCCGCATTCCCCGCGACGGCAATCGCTCATCAGCTCGATCCCCGCCTCCTCCAGCGCATCCAGCATGCTGCGCCCGGCCGGGACATGCACCCGCATGCCGTAATCGGCGACCTCCACATCGAAAGCCTCCGTCGGATGGCGCCCGCTATCGCCGAAGGTCTCGAAACGCAGCGCCTCCAGCGGCCGGCCCGCATCCGCCCAGAGGCGCTTGGCAGCCTCCAGCATTCCGATAGGACCGCAGAGATAGAGTTGCCCCAAGGGTGGCAGCGCGTCGATGATGCCCTTCAGGTCGATCTTTTCGCCCATCGCGTCGCGATAGCAGGTCAGGGACGGCCCCAGGCGCTCCGTCAGTTCCGCACCGAAGGCCAGATTGGCATCATCCCGGCCCGCATAATGCAGCTGGAAGGGCAGACCGCGCTGCTGCAACGCATAGGCCATGCCCATGATCGGCGTGATGCCGATGCCGCCGGCCAGCAGCACATGGGCTTCGGCCTTCCAATCCAGCGGGAAATGGTTCATCGGGCTGGTGATGCTGATCCGCGCCCCGGGCTTCAGCCCGAACAGATAGCGCGAGCCGCCCCGGCTGTCGGGGCGCAGGCGCACGCCGATCACGATGCGCCCATCCGCGCCCGTGCCCGGCAGGCAGGAAAAGCTGCGCTGTTCCACCCGGCCATCAACGATCAGCGACAGCTTGACATGGCTGCCCGGATCGAAGCGCCCGCCGGCCCAATCCGTTTCCCAGACGAAGCGCCTTGCATCCGCCGCCACATCCTCCATTTCGACCAGCTTGGCTCCATACCAGACCGATACCGCTTCCATCGCCCTTCACGCGCCTCCTCATCCCACCTGTCGAAATCGTCCCCTTTTGGGGAGCCTTCGTTATCGTACGATCAGGGTCAGACCGGGCACGGATTTGCGCAGCCCGTCATTGTCGATCACCCGATCCAGATTGCGCCGGGCAAGCCTGGCATGCTCGCGCCCCAGCGCCTCGGCCCGCGCGCCTTCCCTGTTCTCGATGGCTTCCAGGATCGCCAGATGCTGCTGCTGTGCCTGCACCAACACTTCCCGAAACTCCGGCAGTTCCGCCTGCGCCTTCAGAAAGGCGCTGGGGCTGGCGAAGGGCAGGCTGATCACCCGGTCCAGTTCGCGCACCAGCACGCTGGAACTGCTCATATTCGCCATCAAGCCGTGAAATTGGGCATTCAGCTCCACATAGTCCTCGAAGCGGGCCGAACCCGGCAGGCCGGCAATAACCGCGTCAATCGCTTCCAGCACCTGGCGCGCCTCGCGCAGGCGTGTCGCGGTCACGCCACGTTCCGCCGCCAGCCGCGCCGCCGTGCCTTCCAGCACGCCACGCAGTTCGATGGCATCCACGATATCCTCGCGCTGGAACCGCATCACGGCATAGCCGCCGCCGGGGATGGCTTCCACCAACCCTTCCGACGCCAGGTGCGACAGCGCGGCGCGAACCGGGGTACGCGACAGGCCCAGGCGCTTGACCAGCACCAGTTCCGACAGGCGTTCGCCGGGCTGCATCGCGCCGGAAACGATCAGTTCCCGCACACCCCAGATCGCCTTCAGGGACTGGCTGGCATCCGCCTCCATCCCCTTCTCGCCCCGCACCCGATCCGCACTCATTCCGCTGCCACCCGCGTCGGCCCCTGTTCCATCGCGATCATCCGGTCGATCAGGCGCCTGGCCCACATCGCGCCCGCATCGATATTCAGATTGTAGAAATCATGCCCGGGATTCTCGTCAATGGCACGCTGCTGCGCTTCCAGCACAAATTCATCCTCGCGGAAGATCGACGACACGCCTTCGCGGAACACCGTGGTCAGGCGCTGTTCCGACAGCTTGTAGTTCCGCGCGAAGGACCAGAAATAGTGGCAGGTCGTATCCGTCTCGGGCGTGACGGTGTTCAGCACGCGCCCGCTGATGCCCTGCGACCGGTCCCCTTCCGGCGCGCCGGTGCCGGTGGGGGCGACGCCGACATCGATCTCCACCGTGCAGGGTGCTTCGAAGGTGATGATCTGCCAGCGGTCGACCAGCCCGGGCTTGCCAAGCTGCGCGCCCCAGAAGGGCGGCGGCTCCACCCCGATCATCCAGCGCGTCACGGTGACCTTGCGGTCGCTGCGCGTCACCTCGAACGGTGCTTCCGCCACGGCCCGGTTCCCGATGGAACCCGAATGGACATAGGTCTCATGCGTCAGATCCATCAGATTGTCGATCACCAGCCGGTAATCGCATTTGACCGGGATCAGCTTGCCATCCGCGGCCCATGCCGGATCATGGTTCCAGTGCAGATCTGGCACCAGATCAGGATCGGCCTGCGCCGGATCGCCCATCCAGACCCAGAGGAATCGATGCCGTTCCACTACCGGAAAGGCACGAACCGCCGCCGATGGATTGATGGTTTCCTGCGACGGCATGTATACACATCGGCCATGATCGTTGAAAACCAGCCCATGATAGCCGCATTCGACATGATCGCCGCACAGCTTGCCCATGGACAGCGGCAGCAGGCGGTGCCAGCAGGCATCCATCAGGGCAACGGGCTCACCATTTTCTTTACGATACAATACGATAGACTTGCCCGCGATGCGTCTGGCGAGCAGTTCCCGCTTCACCTCCACATCCCAGGCGGCGGCGTACCACGCATTCATCGGAAACGGGTTCTGTACAGCCATGACACCCTCCCATCGGTCCTGTAAATCTTGTTTTGTGGAATTATGTATACAGCTTGCACTCAGAGTCAAGCAGGCTATGATTGCGCCTTCGAAACGCTGCCGGGGAAGGCGGCGATAACCGTATGTTGACCGGAGGACGTCCGCCCATGAGCAAGCCGCCATTTCGTGCCGACCATGTCGGCTCCTTCCTGCGCCCCGCCCGCCTTGCCGCCGCGCGCGAGCAGCACCAATCCGGCAGCCTGTCGGATGGCGAACTGCGCGCGGTGGAAGATGAGTGCATCCGCGAGGTTGTCGCGAAGCAGGAAGCCGCCGGGCTGAAGGGCATCACCGATGGCGAATTCCGCCGGACCTTCTTCCATGTCGATTTCCTGGAACTGCTGGACGGCGTCTCGGTCACCTATGGCGAATTCGCCTCGAAATTCCGCCGGACCGACGGGACGGAAGTCGGCTTCCGCCCGCCGACCATGCATGTGACCGACAAGATCAAGCATGCCCGCGCCATCCAGGGCGCCGATTTTGACTTCCTGAAAGGCGTGGTCAAGGAAACGCCCAAGGTCTGTATACCGTCCCCGTCCATGCTGCATTTCCGCGGCGGGCGCGACGCCATCGACAAGGATGTCTATCCGAAGCTGGAGCAGTTCTATGCGGACCTCGCCACCGCCTATCGCGAGGAGATCGCCGATCTGGCCGCGCGCGGCTGTCGCTATCTGCAGCTGGACGACACCAATCTCGCCTATCTCTGCGATCCGGAAATCCGCGCCAAGACCGCCGCGCGCGGCGATGACCCCGACGAACTGACGCATCTCTATTGCAAGCTGATCAATGACTGCCTGACCGAAAAGCCGGCCGATATGGTGATCGGCGTGCATCTGTGCCGCGGCAATTTCAAGAGCGCCTGGGTCGCCCAGGGCGGCTATGAGCCGGTGGCGGAGATCATGTTCAACGAGATGGCGATCGATGCCTTCTTCCTGGAATATGACGACGAGCGCTCGGGCGATTTCGCGCCGCTGCGCCATATGCCGAAGGGCAAGACGGCGGTTCTGGGCCTGATGAGTTCCAAGCTCGCCGCCGTGGAACCGGCCGATGCGGTGAAGCGCCGGATCGACGAGGCCACGAAGTACATCCCGCTCGATCAATGCGCGCTCAGCCATCAATGCGGCTTCTCCTCCACCGCCCATGGCAACGACATTACCGAGGACGACCAGTGGAAGAAGCTGGAAGCCTGTGTCGCCATCGCCAAGGATGTCTGGGGCGATCTGTAAGACGCTTTCGATATGGGCTGTCGTCCCGGGCGGGCATCCGTGATGCGCGACCCGGGACCTTCGTCCAGTTGGGAAAAAGGCCCTCGGATCACGTCTGAGGGCGACGGGATGTAAGAAGGCACGTCGTAGTCGGGCTCCTGTCCTCGGGCTTGACCCTTGGATGACCCGACCACCTCCCGCCCCGATGGAGAAAGGCCCCAGGGTCAAGCCCTGGGGCGACGCATTCTATGGTATCGAAAATGCAGATTTTCTACACGAACCGGCCAAGCCGAACGGCCGTGCCGCCCGGCAGCAGCCGGTGGGATGGCATGATCAGCACGCAGTCGTCATAAGGCGTGGTGACGGGCCGGTCTCCATCCACGGCGATTGCGGTTCCGGCCCTGGCAATCACCTCCATACCGCGATAGTTTTCCAGGAAGTGGAAGGAAGCGCTGCGGATGGTAACGGCCTCTGTCACTTCGATACAGCTTTGCGGCGCGGGCTTCGGCCGGCCCGCCAGAAACTCCGCCCCGAAATCCCCCGCCACCACGCCGGTAACAAGCAGGAAGCGGATGGCGGTCTCGATGGCGGTCGGACCCGCATCCGCCTCCCAATGCTGGCGACATTCGACCAGCAGTGCATTGCGCGGGCTGGTCGCATCGCCAAAGGCGCCATAGTCGCGCAGCCTGATGCCCGCCGCATGGCCCGCATCGCAGACGATATGGGCGGGCATGCCCAGCGCCCGGGCCAGGGCCCGCCCCTTGGGCAGCGGCCCGGCCCGGGTCAGGGCCGGATTGGGCGTTTGCATGGAATGCAGGTCCAGCAACAGATCCACGCTGCCGATATGCGGCCGCACCGCGCGCGCCCGCTCCAGCTCCACGCTCCGCCTCGGGCCATCCAGCGTTTCGGCCGACCAGATCCGGTTGAAATCCTCCTCCACGAAGCGGGAGATGGTGGGCCGCGCCGGATCGAACAGCCGATAGGCCGCGACATTCATGAAACCAAGCGACAGACTGCCGGCCACGGGCCGCACCTCTTGGCGGAACAGCCAGTCCAGCGCGATGGCGCCGCAAATCTCATTGCCATGCACCAGCGCCGTGATCATCACATGCGCGCCGGGCCGGCCGCTGTCGAACCGGGTGATATAGTCGATACCCGTATTGCCACGCTGATAGGCCGTGATATCCGGCGCTTCGATCTCCATCGGGTAGGGATTAGGAAGATCGGGCGCCGGCATTGCCTGTCAGCCGCTCAGCACAGTGGTCGCGGCATGCTCGATCAGGCGGCGCATGAAGCCCTCGCATTTGTCGATCTGCTCCAGCGTTACGAACTCATCGGGCTTATGGGCCTGTTCGATGGAACCCGGACCACAGACGATGGTCGGGATATTGGCGGTGCGCTGGAACAGCCCGGCCTCGGTGCCATAGGCGACCTTGGAATGATCGTTGCGCCCGGCCAGATGCTTGGCCAGCCGCACGATGGGTTCATCCCCGCGCATATCGAGCGCCGGAAATTCCGACTTCACCGCGAATTCAAAGCCGGTCGTGGGGTCGATGGCCTGCATGCGTGGCTCCAGCTCGTCCCGCACAAAGGCTTCGAACCGGTTTTGCAGCAGCAGCGGATCATCGGCGGGCAGGTACCGGAACTCATATTCAAAGACGCAGCGCTCCGGCACGATGTTGAGCGCGATGCCGCCCTGGATGGTTCCGACATGGGCGGTGGTATGCGGCACATCGAAATCCGCATCGAAAGGCCCGTCGCGCCCCAGCTCTTCCGCCAACTGCCGCAGCTTCGCGACGGCCAGGGCGGCAAACTCCACCGCATTCACCCCATGCGGGGACAGGCTGGAATGGGCGGCCAGGCCCCGCACCGTCGCCCGATAGGATTTCTTGCCCTTATGCGCCGTGATGACCTGCATGGAGGTCGGCTCGCCCACGATCACGGCCGCCGGCTTCACCGGGGCATCATTCAGCATGGCGATCAGCCGGCGCACGCCCAGACAGCCCACCTCCTCATCATAGCTCAGCGCGAAATGGATCGGCGTCTTCAGCCTGGCCTGCGCCATGTCGGGCGCGAAGGCTAGCGCCACGGCCAGGAAACTCTTCATGTCGGACGTGCCGCGACCGTATAGCCTGCCCTCACTTTCCTTCAGCGTGAACGGGTCGCTCGACCAATTCTGGCCATCCACCGGCACCACATCGGTATGGCCGGACAGGCAGATGCCGGGCCGGTCCTGCGGGCCGATGGTGGCGTAGAGATTGGCCTTGGTTCCCGTCTCGTCATGCACCAGCACCGATTCCACGCCAAGCCCGGCCAGATAGGCGCGCACATCCTCGATCAGGTCCAGATTGGACAGCCGGCTGGTGGTGTCATAGCCGATCAGGCGGCGGATCATATCCAGGCTGGCAGCGCTGGGCATCGCGCATTCCTCTGTCTCGGTTCCCTCGTAAAACGCAATCCAAGCTGTAGAATGCAGCGGCCTGTTTGGCAACCGGGCTGCGAATTCTCACTCCTGGAACCGCACAAAAGCCCAGGTCCTGGAAAACTATGCGCGACGGCAATCGGGGTTTTGTCGTCCCGGGCGAGCATCCGTGATGCGAGACCCAGGATCTCCATCCGCCTGAGAAACAGACCCCGGCTCTCTCGCTTACGCTTCGGCCAGGGTGACACTGTTTCCGCCCATCCCCAACTACGCATCACGTCGTCCCGGGCGAGGTTCCGTGAACCGAGACCCGGGATCTTCATCCGCATAGCACTCGGTATGCTTTGCCGTAATAGGATTTTAATCCTTTTATAATTTCTAGTTGACTTTCTAAAACTATCGTCCACATCCTGCTCGCGACATGGGTGCAGTCCTGCTATCAACATCAGCTATTGAAAGGTTCCCTCACTATGGGTGGTATGGCTACCACTCCGTCCTCCCTCTCCAAAGCCAAGGGGGATGGCACAGCACCGTCCGGGCAGGCGGGGCCAGCCGCGCGCGCGTCCGATACCGGCGCGCCGCGTTCCTTCATCACCCCGGCCTTTCCGCAAGCAGAGGCGATGGGGCCGGGTGCCGCCTTCGCCACCGGGCAGGTCAGTCCAAGCCTGGGCGGCAAGCGCGAGCCCGAGCGAGCCGGATTTGCCGCCAAGCCAATTCGAGGCAACCGCAAGCGCGTGCGCACACTCAGCGAGCCCAACCCCTATAGCTATACCAAGACCATGGAAGACCGGTCCCGGGGCGAGAGCCTGCTGGAGCTGGGCCGGGCGGATGGTACGGGGAGTGGCGGCAAGGCAGGCCAGCCCAGCACCCCAGGCAATGACACCAACGCTCAGATTCTGGAGATCATCCGCCGCAGACAGCAGGAGGCGAAGACACAGGCGAAAACCATTCCGCCGACAACCTTGCTGAAACAGCCCGAGCTGCCGGAAC
>Ga0209066_10001541_pt1 | contig 30186 bp, 42 predicted proteins | sample All_14_2_FD_187198 | JGI IMG/M metagenome (GOLD analysis project Ga0209066, IMG submission 187198) | Freshwater microbial communities in response to fracking from Pennsylvania, USA - Allegheny Zone_MetaG_DW_15 (SPAdes) (version 2) ...
TCAGCAAAGCCCTTGCCCGCTTCACGCGCGCAAGGGCCCTCGCCGGGTCAGATTTTGACAAAAAGACAGCAGCGACGGTGCCCCATCGCGAATTGATGGACGCTTTCAATCGCTGGCGGAACGCATCTCGGCAAGACCTTCGCTGATGCCATCTATCAACGCATCAAATTGCCCGGCGACAGACAGGGCATTCATCGACATCGCCTCGGATGTCCTTTCGTCGACTGCGAAGTTCGACCACATCTCGGTCATGGCATGGATGCGGGTGAGCAGCTTTTGCAGCGTCCCGTCCGGGTCAGCATCCCCCAGGCACCGATCAATCATCAATTGCCGCACAGCCCATTCAAGGACCACCAGCCGGGCATTTGTATCCGCGTCATCGCTCATCGAATCGCCTCATGGGTTTGGGTTGAAACACCCCATGCTGGCGAAGGCGGCGCGGCGAGTCCATTCGCCGCGCCGTCACAACCTTGTCCCTGTTGCCCGGCAGGCCGGATCAGCGATGACTGCCATGGGTGCGCACCATCATGCGCAGATATTCGATTTCAACCGGATCAAGGCGCGCGCCAAGCAGGTTGAAATCAAACAGGTTCGGATCGTCCTGCAAGCCGTCGCGCAGGAAATCACAGGTGGCAATGCCCCTGCCCGGTCGATCGCGGGCATCCAGTGCAGTGTAGCTGACCTTGGCCATGATATGGCGACCACCAACCTCCATGATGCCGCTGGTGGCATCAAAACCGGCATAGCTCGCCCCCGTTGCCATCATGGCGGCATATTCGCAAAGCCGCTTGGCGGTCGCCTGTTCGCGCCACAGCATGTAGCCCCATGTTCCGGCTCCTGCCACGGCAAAGGCGACCAGCAGCGCAATACCACGCAACTTCGTCTCTCGGTCCATCGGCGCGTTCATCTTTTTCCCCGTTTTTCCGCCCGCAGGCGTCTTGCGCTTGCCACATCGGTCCGCGCCTCACGCGTGATGATGACGCGCGCCCTCTCTCTCTGCAAATCCTTGATTTCACCTTTTTTGTGAGGCCCGACAAAACCATGCGCAATGATCACCCTGATGACCTGCCGCCTTTTGCAGGTGGTTTCACGCCTCGTCCCCATGCGCTCAATGCCCATGATGCCGCCCGCAAGGGAACGCATCAGCTTGCCGATCTCGCCACCCCGCTCGCCCCTCTCTATCAGCGCCTCAGCAAAGCCCTTGCCCGCTTCGATCGGACAAGGGCCAGCGCCGGGTCAAATACTGACATAAAGACAGGGGCCGCTTGTCAGGCCGTGTTCCATCACCGCCGCTGGGGCGGCGTCACTGCCGTTGACAGAGCCACCGGCACGATGTGCCTGATTTTCGACAAGATGGACGCGCCCGCCGACACGATCCACATCCACCTGCCCGTCTGTGACGCGCTGATGATCGCCGCCCATATTACCCGCTACGCCAATCTCTATCTGGCAGAGACGGTGCTGGCGGAAAGCGAGCGCGCCAAGCGCAGCGCCGACAGGCGGGCCGAAAGGGACAGGGGCTGATGCGCCGCCCCTCAACGATAGGACCCGTGATAGCGCACAAGCGTGCGCAGGCTTTCTTTCCTCGCCTGTTACGGGCACCAGCCCTGTCGGCGGCCCCCGGCATAGGGGCGCGCAAATCCATCTTGCAGCAGGGTGGCGGCGATGTCGCGGCCATCGGCCAGCATCACCTCGGCATTGATGCGGCCCTGATATTTGTCGGCCCTGATCGCGCGCAGGCTGACAATCGAGGCAACCGGCAACAGCGCCTGCAGGGCAGCGCGCGCGGCGACCGCCTGGTGCTTTTCGCGACGGCATTTGCCGCGCATTTCGGCAGCGTCAATGCCGCTGATGCGAACCGCAACAGAAACCTGAATGTCTGGCCAGACCAGCACCACGGCGCGAAATGTGTCGCCATCCGTCACCGAGACAACACGCGCCGTCACCTTGTCAGGCAGCACTGTCCCGCCCAGGGCGGCGCAAGGCAGCAGGACCATACCCAGCGACATCAGACCCAGCGACATCAGACCCAGCGCCGCAACGCCCCGCAGCCAACACATCACAGCCATTTTCGTTTTTCCTCGCCGCGCAACCACGGGAGCCTAGACCATGCCTGACCTGCCGAAAACACCCGATTATCCCAACATGACGCTCAGCGACCGCGCGGTGCGCATCTTCTCGCGCGCCTGTGTCGTGCATGACGCTGCCCGCCATGGCAGCCGCGCCGCGCAGCGGGCCAGCCTTGACAAGCTCATTGACGAAGCGCGGGGCGCGTTGATGCAGCTCGACAGGCTGGATGCCGCCATGCAGGCCACCCCGTCTGGCGACAAGCCCGCTCAGGTGTCGGCATGAGCGCCCGCATCATCCCATGGCCCGTGGTGGCCCGGCCTGCGCCGCCAGCCGATGCGGCCACAGCCGGCATGACAAAAGCCTATGCCCCCGCCCCGGTCGATCCCGTCCGCATGGCGCGTTTCGAGCCGCCCGCCTCATTGCTCAGCACACTGACAGAACGGGTCAAGCCGGTGGTCAAGGGCCTCATCATTCTCGAAGTCGCCGCCGCTTTGCTGTTCCTCTGGGTCGCCCTGCCATGAGCCAGAGCAAGAAGAGCCGCACCCCGAGCCACAATCTGGTCACGCATCACACAGCCAAGCCGCAACCCGTCAGTGGCATGAAAAAGAATTTCGGGCCCCGTCTGGCGCCCGTCACCCTGCCACAAATCGACATGGGCAAAACCCCGATCGATTGTGTCGATCATTATTACGCCCGCTTTGTCATGGCCGGTCGTCGCGCCCTGGGGCTGGCGCTGATGGCCGTGGGCATGGGCTTGGGCATGGGCTTGGTGTTGTCCAGTCAACAGGCCGAGGCCACGCCCTTGCAGGCGGCGCGCATCGCGCCACCTATGAAGCCTTTGGCTGGCGCATGGAGCGCCAATGGCCCTTTGCAAGCTGCAGATCGGAACTGAAGGATGAATGAATTTCCAGACCCCGACGCCGCCGCGCGCGCGACTTATCAGATTGCCATGACCATCTTTGCGGTCGGCTTTGTCTGGGGCGCGGCGATCACATGGGTGCTGCTCAGCATCATGGATATGTGCCAGCCATGACCCCGGCCCGTGTCGAGCATGTCATGACGCTTGTCGGCGCTGCCATCCGCGCCGAGCTGCGCCGCATTGCCCGGCGCAAGGCCCCGCGCGAAAGTTTCGACGCCATGCTGGCAAGGCTCGACCAGCTTTTTCCTGCCGCGACTGATCTCCGCGCGGCACCACCTGAGGCGCGGCCTGATATTCCATTGGCGGGCCGCGCCTCTTTTTCACCGCCCGAGTTTTTGTCACCCGTGAAACAAACGCCCGAGTTTCACAAGCGGCGACCGGACGAACATCGTCCGGAGGGAGCCGCCATTCCCAACCCGTCATGGCCCGGTTCGCGGGCTGTAAAAGGGAGAGGGCCATCCACGCCTTCAACTTCATCCGGCGATGTGACGGGCCTCGCCGCCATCGGGCGGCGCCATCATGTCGCCGGTGTTCTCGGCGTCTCGCTCGACTGGTTTGATCGCCATCGCAAGGCGCTGGTGGCAGACCACGCTTTCCCCGCGCCGCTGCGCCCCACAGGCCAGCCGCGCTGGCAATTGGCCGATGTCATCCTATGGGCCGCATCAAGCAATCCCCCGCTTCTGCGCCGGGCTCAGGCCGCGCATCGGCGGACAAGCAGAAAGGTGATGCCATGACCAACATCCATCGCCTGCATGGATCGGGCCCGACGCATGGATCGGAAAAATCGCAGCGCCTCAAGCCGCGCCACTGGGTGCCGCGCGGACTGCGCGACCGCGATGCCGCCGCCTATATCGGCGTCTCGGTCAGCAAGTTCCGCGAGCTGGTGGACGACGGCAAGATGCCACCGCCCAAGCGCGACGGCGGCATTGTCGTCTGGGATCGCGAGGCGCTCGACCTCGCATTTGACGACTGGGGCCAATCGGAGTCAGGGTCGCAGGCCCGCAACAGCTTTGATGATTGATCCGATGCGCCCGACATCGCTGCCCTTCCTTCAGGTTTATGTTGACCGCCACGGGCGGCAGCGCATCTATTACCGCCGCCAGGGCAAGCGTGTGGCACTGCGCGGGCCGCTGGGGTCGGCTGATTTCCATGCTGACTATGCCGCCGCTCATGCCGCCATGGCCTCGCCGGACAAGCCGCAGCCCGTGGCGCGGGTGGCGGACGACAGTTTCGCCGCGCTGATCCGCGCCTATAAGGCTTCGCCCGAGTTTGCCGCCAAGGCCAAAACAACACGCGCGGAATATGCCCGCGTCCTGCGCGTCATCGAAGCGGAGGATGGTCATCGCCGCCCGCGCGACATGCGCCGCAAGGATGTGCGCAAGCGCCGCGATGCCCGCGCCGCAACACCGGCCGCCGCCAATACATATCTCGGAATCTTGTCGCTGCTCTTGGGCTGGGCGGTTGAAACCGACTGGGATGAGGCGCTGACCATCAATGTCTGCGTCGGCATTTCCAAATTCGCGAGCGGTTCCTATCGTCCGTGGACGGATGACGAAAAGCGCGCCTTTGAAGCGCGCTGGCCGCTCGGCAGCAAGCAGCGCCTTGCCTATGCGCTGGCGCGCTACACAGGCCAGCGCCGCAGCGATCTTGTCGCCATGACACGCGGCCAACTCGCCGAGGGCGGCATTGCCATGCGCCAGCAAAAGACCGGCACCCAGCTCTGGATTCCGCTGCATCGCGCCTTGCGTGCCGCCATTGAGGCCATGCCCGCCGCTGATTGCCAGCATCTCACCTTTTTGACCAATGTGGACGGCAAGCCCTTCAATGCGGTCTATTTTGGGGCATGGGTCGCGCAAGCCATCGCCGCAGCGGGCCTGCCGGAGGATTGCGTGTTGCATGGCCTGCGCCATTCGGCAGCCACCGATCTCGCCGAGGCGGGCTGTTCCACCGAAATGATCCGCGCCGTCACCGGCCATCGCAGCATGGCCATGGTCGAAAATTATACCCGCCGGGCGGACCAGAAGCGGCTGGCCAGATCGGCCATGACGATGCTGGAACAATCCGACCGCCACCGCAAAAAATCATGATGCGCGAACAGGAACAGAACGCGAATGTGTCTAACCTCACCGCGACAGAGTGTCTAACCTTTTCAGAGCCACCGCCCGACAGCGACTAAGCCAATGATTTTTATGTAAGATTTCTGGTACGCCCTAGGGGAGTCGAACCCCTCTTTCCAGAATGAAAAGAAGGGCATTCTCTCGTTATTTCAATGGGTTAGACAGCAGCGACGGCATGAGCCGCGCCTATATGTTTCAATGGCTTATGCCGACATCTGGCTACCCGCAATCGCCTCGATGCGCGCCGGGTTCCATGTTCATTTTTTCCGCCTCATTTGAGGTGGAAAAAAGGGACACAAAAAAGCCCCGGCACTCTTTCGAGGCCGGGGCAGTCACAGCAGGTCAGCGGGAGGAGGCTGCCTGCCAGGGCGGGCTGCTCACCCGCCGGATATCATTCAGTTATCAGGCTGGGCCCGCGCCTGCCCCGCCAGCTCATCATAGCGGCTCGCCAGCGCGTCATAGGCAGCGCGATAACGACCGGCCAGCGCAAAGGCATTATCGCCTGCCTGTGGCGCTGGCAGCGGCGCGGCGGGGGCCAGCAGTGCCGGGTCAATGACCGGGCAGGCGAGCAGGCGCTGCGTCGCCGGGCTTTCGCGCGGCAGCCCGGTCGAGAGACCCGAGCAGCCGGGCGTCATCAGCATCAAGCACACAGCCAGCATGTTTCGCATCTGATTCAATCCTTTTGAGATAATCATCGAGCCGACCGGCAGCTGCCGCCTCTTCAATCTGGCGCCGCGCCGCTGCCCGGGTGAAGGCCCGCAGGCTCTGTTCCAGCCGCGCGAAGCCCGCCTCATGCGCCATCAGGCGGTCACCCTGCGCCGCGATGACCTTGTTTTTCTGCGCGGCTTCTGTCTCGATGCGGCCAACATGCTTTCCCGCGCCATAGGAGGCCCAGAGAAGCGCAGCAACAATCAGCGGTGCAATAACCCGCCAGTCACTCAAAACGCGCCCCAGCCAACCAAAAATGGGCACGGCGAAGGTTTTAACGGCAAGCCATACAACTTCAATCATCTCGGCAATCCCGCTGTTATCTGCCCGTGTGAATAGGTCAGGATTTGACGGCGCTGGTATCGATCCGCCACCGCCGAGACATGCACCCAGCCGCTTGATGGATTTACACCATCCCAGTTTTCCAGAATAAGCTGGTCGAAGGACACGTTGACGGCAACGTAGTGGGCGATATCAATATTGCTGATCCCGGCAATTTCAATGTCAACCGCCTCGCCTTTGACATGCTGCGAGTGAGCGACGCCGCCACAGGCCGCATTGACGGCCGCTGAGCGATACCAGCTCAAACTGCCATCATAAATGATCGGGCGGCCAAATTGCGCGCGGACCGGCTCAAGAATGGTCTGGGCCACAAATTCAAGGCGCGGCAGAATGGTCGGCGGCGGCATATTGTCGAGATGCATTCGCCGCGCCGTGGCGCTCGCAATAGCTTCCTCTAATGTGAAGTGGGGTGACAGCTTCATGCCCCACCCCCATTGCCCTGATCGCCTTTTGCCGCCCCCGGCACCTCGTCAATCATGCCGCGTGCCTTGGCAAAACGCAGCGCCAGCGCCAGCACCAGCTCAGGCCCCGCCATGCCGATTAGCGCCGCCACGGCATTGCGCGTGTCGAGAGAGAATCCGGAATAGCTGCTGATGCCGATGGCGACGTAATAGAGGAAAAACCCGACCGGCAATTTGGCGTAGAGCACGGTCCCGAGAAAGGGATAGCGCCCCGCCTGCACCTCCATCGAGTGCTTGGCCAGAACGCCGGCAAAAACCGCGAACATGGCCGATGAAAACGCCGCCGCCGCCAGATTGCCGATCATGTCAAAAAGATTCTGCAAGCCATTCATCGGCCCCCTCCCGTCGCCAGCGCCACCGCCAGATAAATCAGATAGATCGCCAGCATCGCGCCCCAGGCGCGCCAGGGCAGATGGTGCAGCAGTTCCACCTCGCGCTTGTGAAACAGGCGACGATGCCAGCGGCAGCCGAATGACTCGCGCGCCCTCATGGCCGCGCCCTCAAAACCAACTTCCAGTTGCCAGGCGTGATGGCGCCATAAGTGAATTTATTCAGGGTACAAAACATCGGCCTACTCCGTCACAGGCTCAGACCATGCGCCATCAACCCACTTCTGCGTTCCGTAGGCTGGCGGCTCATCAACCTCGATGGCACCCGCTGGCTTCTCAGGCCCGGCACAGGCCCCGATAAAATTGCCATCAGCATCACGGTAGTAATGCACACGCCATGTCCATTGGTTGTTGGCCCAGTACTGGTCTGTTGCATCTACTGGCGCATGGTGAACCAGCACTGCACCATCAGGCGCGCTGCCGTCTTCATATTCACCGAGATAAACGCCAGACTGATTTACATAATGACCCATGATTAGCACCTGCCTTTCAAAACAATGCACCATTTGGCCGGAGTGATTGCGAGATATGCACCCGTCGATACGTTCATTAAATAGATGGGCGCGCCGCCGACAACATAACGGGTGTTTGTGGCGTCAACGCTGCTGCCAATGACACCGGATGATTGGGGCGTTGCAGTCGCAAAGAAGTTTGCAGGCACGTCTTCATCGACTGACCATCCACCCTCAGACGTTTTACATCTGAGATAGGCTTGTACGGTTGAAAGTTTGACGCCCTTTCCATGCGCGATGGTCCCGCTTGAACTCAGCGTGATCGAGATTTCCGAGCTTTCAAAATCAAGATCGGATTCATTGCTCGGCGACATTGTTTTTGTGGTTGACGATTTGGCGCGGGCTTCTGCCGCCGTCGCCATTTGATACTGCGCCTGATGCGCCAGCCGCCAGCGCGACAGCGTGCCGTCATATTTCAGGGTGACAGATTCCCCCGGCAACAGGATCAGATCATAAGGCAGGTCAAAGCGGTTTGCCGCCGTCGAAGAGGCGCTTTCATCCGACAGCGTGTGATTATAAGCCGAAATGTTGCGATATTCGATTTCCCGGCCATCTGCCTGCGCCGCCAAACCGGTGATCGTGACATTTGCCGATGACGCCTGCCGGATGATCGAGGCGCTTGAGAGACCGGCAGGGTTATAATTGTTCTGCGTCGTCGAGATCGAGCTCGGCGAGATGACACCGGTTTTACTGACAGCGCCACCCATGGCGACAGCCCCCGTAACTGTCAAACTCGGCAAAGACGTGATGCTGGAACGCGACAATTCATACCAGTAACTGCCGCGCCGTTGCAGCATCACCGACATCAGATTGTCGCTCAGCGTCAGGTCCGTGGCGGTCGCCAGATAAATCTGTCCCGCCCCGCCGGCATTATGCTTCAACACCACATCATGCGCCGTATTGGCCGCCGTCAGCAGCAGCAATCCGCCATCGCCTATATTCGTGGTCACAATGTTGGTCAGATCATCGCTCGCCGCCGCCGCCTCGGTGTCGATCAGATGCCAGGCCCGGGACGGCGTCACACTGCCGCTCGCAATCGTCAATGTCGAAGAGGCCGTCAGGCCCGGCAAGGGATTGCCAAGCGCGAACGCATTGGAATTGGAATTGACGATCAACGGCAGGCCCGCTTTGCCGGCCGCCAGCGCTGATGTCAGCAGTACCATGAGCTCGGCGGGCGGCGCACAGTAAATATCCGTCGTGCCAGGCCCCCAGTCGATGGCGGCATTGCCATTGGTCGAATAATAAATCGTCGTGCGGGCGAGCGTGTCGGGCGAACCATGCGTCAAGGTGCCAAGGCCGCATTCGCGATAATGGGCCGTGATCTCGCCATTGGTATATTCGATGCGCTCGGCGACATAGGCGACCTGCGCGCCATTGGCAATCCCGTTTCGCAGCGCATCAAACCCCGCCGATGCGCCCGCCAGATTATAGGTGCCGGTGCCTTGCGTCGTCGATGTTTCCTTGGCGGCATTGACCAGCAATCCCTGGACACTCATGGGCGCAACTCCTCAATGATAAAACGCTTGGCATAACGTGCAAAGACCGGCAGCGAGACGGGCGACAGGCTCTGAAACTCGCCATAGATCGTGCGCTGAGCCAGATAGGTTGTGATTTCATGGTCGAGACAGCAAAGCACATCGCGCGCAATGCCGCGTTCCAGGTCCAGATCCAGCTGATCGCCCAGCATCTCGCTCTCGCTGCCATAATCGATTGAAAAGCTGATGACGCGCTCAGGCGGGCGGCGCGTTGAAAAGCGCTGCCCGCCGGCAGACCTTTGCTTGCGGCTCAGGTCGCCATAGCCGATCGTCGCGCCCTTGGCATGTTTCAGCGACAATTGATTTGTCGCGGCCACATAGAGCCGCCCAAAATCGAGATAGCCATCGCCATTGCCGCTGTCATCGACATCGATCCGCCACCAGCGACAGGTCAACGCCAGCGACGGATCGAGCCATTTCAGCGCAATATGCAGCGGCCAATCATCATTGCTGCCAGGCTGGCGCATCTGGCCTGTGCCGCTGTCATAGGCCGGACTGCCCGTCAGACCGGCTTCACTGGTTGCCGCCCTTATGCGCCAGCTTGCGGCGGCGCTGATATTCAGCGCCATCAGCGCGACAACCGTGATCACCTGCGGCGACGCTGCAAAAGCCGCGCCGAGGTCGATAACCACATAGGGCGTCAGACCTTCCGGACGCCAGACATCACCGGGCTGGCGCGCTTGCAGATTCGTGACCGGCAGGGCCGCCGATTCCGATGATGCCGTCAGCGCGGCTGCATCAGACAAGCGGGCATGGGCAATGAACGGCTTTGCCATCAGGCAACAATCTCCAGCTCGGTATAACCGGCGTCGTAATCTTCGTTGATGGCCACAACATGCCCGAGGGCCCCGCCAAAGGCCTTGAGAAATCCGGCATTGATGCCGACGCGGCTCGCCAGCCACAGGCGCAATTGCGAGCGCAGCACGCGCAAGGCAAAACGCCGCTGATCAGGTGCCGCCATGTCAATGATGCGGGCCGCCAGCGCGATGGCATCAGCTTCATTGACCAGCAATGTTGGCCAGTCGAGCGGCTGGGAAAAACGATGCCGCCCCCTCACTGTCGAATTGAAATCCACCGCATGGCGATATTCATTGCCGTAAAGCTGGCGCTGATCGGCGCTGACACTGCCCGCCAGCGCGGTATCGGTCTGCACCGTCCAGACGCGCCCCCAGCCAACCTGCACACGCCAGGCAGGCGGCGTCACTTCAAGCTGGCGCAGCGTGCCCCCCACCAGCTCGGCATCACTCACCGTATAGTCCACAGCCTCGACGCGCGTAAAAAGGCCGACAGACAATTGCCCGGCGCGCGTGAAAAACCAGTAGCCATAGGCCGAGCGCATCAGCGCGTTCAGCACATCCTCGGCATTGACCGCATCGGCGGCATAAAATTGCGCGGTCGCCGGAAAACTGCTTTCAAGTTCGGCAAAGGCAACGGCATCAAGGCCAGCCGGATCAGCGAGGTTCTGGTTGCCAAGACGCGTCGTCACGATGCGGCGCAGGATAGACCCGATCGTTGACACATAGCCGCCGTCATTGTCGCCCTCAAAATCTGCCGTCACCTCGCCATTGTCGGAGGGGATGGAGCCGAGTTTGACAAATCCGAGTGCGAGACAGGTGTCATAGCTGCCGGGCGCAGGAATGGCCGCTTCCAGCGTCGCATAATCGGCGTGATCGGCGCCCGGTGTCAGGGCCACACCCTGATCGCGCACCGCCAGAACCGATTGAATGGACCCATCATGCAACTGCCCGATCAGCCGGGCCTGATCAGTGAACAGCAGCGGCGCATTCGAGACAGCGCCAAAGCCCAAGGGTTTGGCGCGACCCTTCAGCGAGGCATCGCCATCCGCACCGCCCATGCCGCCATAAAGATTCTGCTGGATCACACGGCGGAAAATATCCGACTGGTCGCGCGGCGAGAGCGTAATTGCAGCCTCTTCAAATGTTGCGCCGCGCAGGGTCAGGGCGGCCACAGGGCCAAAATCAGACCAGGCAAAATCCCGTAACCCGGCCTTGATGGTCAGATCACGCCCATCAAAGCTGTAGCGCGTCCATTGATCGAATTCGCCGCCCTCATTGATGATCTGGATTTCGGAGCCGGCAAACCGGGGCGTCTCTCCCGGAATGAGGCCGGAAAACAGCACGGCGGAAAGGCTGAAACTGCGGCTTAACCGGCTCGGATAGGGTGTTGAGGCAAGCGAGGTATCATCGGGCCGGGTAATGAAAGGTTCCGTAGCATTCGAGACGCGCAGAACCCGTTCGCCGCCCCGCACGGCAAAGCCCGACCCGCCATTATGCGGCAGGGTGGCAACAGGCGCGGGCAACCCCGGAAGCTGTTGTTGCAGCGAGCCGTCATAAGGTGAAATCTCGACCAGAAAGATGATCTCCGGATCGATCTCGTTAAAAAGCTGCGCGAAACGTGACGTCACCGAAGTGACGAACGCAAGCGGCTGGCTGCCAACAGGTATTGTTGCAACCGGTGTCAGGCCCGGGATCATGCCGCCGCCTTGATCGTCTTGTTGAGCTTGTCGATGGCGTCCTTGATTTCCGCCAGACTGTCCTGCAAGGCAGCCGTCTGATCGGCAATCGATGTCGCCATGCTGACGCCAAGATCGGCATAGACCTGTGACTGCGATTGTTCCAGCGTCTCGATGCGGCCGCTGAGAACGCCATTCACCTCGCGGAAGGCGCTCTGATAGATATCGCCACTGGCGCCATAGCTGCGCGCCTGCTGCAGATAGGTTTGACCGGCAGCGACAATATCACTGGCATTGGCCGTCGAAAGGTCCAGCCCGCGAAAGGCGTCCTGCGCCTGCGCATATTGTGCCTGCGGCGCCAGCACGGAATCCGCGCCATAGGTCAGCTGGTCGCGATAGGCGAGAAGCGGATCAAGCTGGGCGCCGAAAAACTGTTCGGCCTGCGCGCGACCACTTTGCTGCAGGCTGCGGACCTGGGCATCATATTGCGCCCGGACCGAGGCAATGTCCTTGTCGCGTGCCGCATTGAGCGCATCCGTTGCCAGACCCAGCTCGTTTGCCTTGGCAATGGATTCATCATAGGCATCATTGATCGTCTTGATGGCATCAGCCAGCGCCGAAACGCCGGCATCGGCAATGGCGAGATATTGGCTGACATAGTTGATATTCTCGATAATCTCCTGCCCGGTCGCACCACGGGCAATCGCTTTCTGATAGGCCTCGTTGGTAACCCCGGTCAGCTGGTCGGCAAAACTCTTCACCATGAAATCAAGCGCCTGCTGAAATCCGGCATCCGAATTCGCAAAACGTTTTCCGCTGCTTCCGACCATGGCATAGATGCCATCGCGCGAGCCAACCTCAAGCGAGGCTGTGACATTCGTCGCGCCGCCGATCAGCGCCGTGATCTGTTTTTCAAGCGCAAGGAAGGCCTGCGCGCCGCCGGTCGCCGCGTCCACATTCTGTTGCGAATATTCCGACGGGTTGTAATCAAGGCGTCCAAGGGTGCCATCGGCAAGGTTGATATTCTGCCGGGCAAAAAGGTTCGAAGGCTGACTATTACCAAAAAGGCCGCCAATAAGGGCGCCGCCAATCGACCCGATAATGGTCCCGATGCCGGGAATGATTGAGCCAATGGCCCCGCCCAAAGCACCACCAATGCCTGAGCCGGTCGAATTGCCAATACCAAAGCCCGATATGAGCGACCCCAGACCATAGCCAATTCCGCCCGCGCCAAGCACATTGCCGATGCCCGCCAGCGACGAACCAAGACTGGTCGCATTTGCCGGTCCGATGCCCGAAAGCGCACCCGTCGATAGCCCGAGTGACTGACCAAAGCTGCCTTGCACAAAAGCATTGCCAAGCGTCCCGGCAGAGCTGTTGAGCAGTGAAAAGGCGGACCCGATAGAGCCAAAAAGACTGCTGCCAGATCCATTGACAAGCCCGCCGATCGAACCAGAAGCCCCAAGGCCCGAGAGAGTCCCGATCATCGGTTGGATGATCGGGTTGAAAATCATGGCGGCCGCGATCTGCCTGGCCACATCAAGCGCGATGCTTCTCAGGCTTTCGAACGCATTCTTGCCACTGAAAATCGCGTCGGCAATAGAGTTCTGAATATTTTCGCCAGCGCGCTCCCAAGCCCGTCCGACCTGCTCAGCCTGCTTTTGTGCCTCTTTTTCAAGCTCATGATGCGCTTTAAGTTCGGCGGTCAGGCGCTGGTTCTGCTCAACGCGCGTTTTAAGCTGTGCAATTTCCGCCGGCAGCAGATCGCGGCCCATGCTTTCAGCAAGCTTGGCTTCTGCTTCAAGCAGTGGATTGAGCTCGCTATGACCGGAAATTTCATTTTGGAGCGCGATGTTTTTAAGATCGAGCTGCGCGAGATAACTTTCAAAAGAGGCGCTCGCTTTCTCGATCTGCTGCGTATATTTGTCGGATTCCTTGGTGGCGGCAGAGATTGATTTCGTCAGGCCGTCCAATGTCTCTTTCTGCCCCACCAGCACCTCGGCCAGGGCGCGGGCCTGATCTTCTGTCCCGGCATACCCCCCTTTCAATATTTCAATCGTCTTCACGGTGACGTCATATTCATACTGCGACACCTGCATCGCCGCGATCAGCCGTTCATTTTCATCCGCCGTCGCGGCGAAGCTGCTGCCAAGGCCGTTGAGGCTCGCTTTTACCCTGTCAATTTCCGCCCGTGCGGCATCGGCCTCACCGCCAAAATCATTAAGCCTTTCCTGCGCGGCATTGATTTCAGCCTGCAGGCGCGCCTGCGTGACTTGGGCGCCGGTAAAGCCACCGGCATGGGATGAATCCAGATCAGCCTGTCGCCGCGTCAGGATGGCTTGTGCGTCATACATTTCCGCCCGCGCGGCTGCCTCAGCCGCCTCGGCTTTGCGCAGAAACTCAAATGCCTGACGACGCGTCAGATCGATGCCCTTTTCAGTTGCAGCGTTCAGCTCCTTGTTGGCATCTGATAGCACACCCAGCGCATCACCCGCCGCGCCAGCGGCATCTTTCGTATTCCACAGCGAGGTATAGAGCGCGCCGAGAACGGCACCCGCTGCGCCGATGACAGCGCCCCAGGGACCAAACATCGAAATCAGCTGCGTGCCCTGCTGGATGAAGGGCCGCATGAAGCCTTGGCCCGAGGCCACCTGCACGGCAAAGTCGCCAACCTGATAACCGGCATTCTGCATGACAGAGCCCATCCGGCTGCCCGACGCTGTTGCCTGCCCGGCCCGCGCCGCAAAACCGACAACCTGCTCGCCGGCAAACTCATACCGCGCGCGCAGCTGGTCCACCCGCAAGGCATGTTCCTGAAGGTCGATGCGGCCCTTTTCAAGCGCCTGCTGCAGAACGCGCTCGCCACGCGCAAATTGCTGCTGGGCGGCATAGGCGGGATCAATCTGCCGCACCAGACGCTCATAACTGCCAGCCGAGGCGATGATGCGCTGATCACTGGTGGCGACACCTGCCGCCGTTGCCTTGGCGGCCTCGTTCACCTGCCCCAGCGAGCCTTTGACAAGCGAGGCATCGGCAGCAAACTTCTGGGCCCCTTCGAGCGTCGCGACGGCGCGCAGCTCGGAAAGCTTCTGTACCATTATTTCACCCCTCCCTTTTCCGCGCCGCGCGCATCTCTGCCATGATTTTCAGATATTCCGCGTCCAGCGCCGCAATCAGCAGCTTGACACGCTCGAATTCGGCAGCATCCAACTGGTGATGCCGCGCCCAGACCAAAAGCGCCGTGAAGGGAATGTACCCCTCGCAGCCGCCCTCGAAATAGGGCCTGTCATGCCGCAAATCATGCCAGGCGTCCCAGTAGAGCCGGTAAGCGGGGTCAAGCTCTTCCTCTTCTCGGCGCTGTAATCGCGCCGCATGGGCAGCCGCTTCAGGATCATCGTCCGCCAGCTCGTCCAGCCAGTCGGCAGTCTGCGCCCTCGTCAGATCATATCGGAGGGCGCTGCGGAGTTTTTTGCCGCGTCCTCCAGAAACTCGATGTCCGGTTCGCCGACAATATTGGCGCAATATTCGACAGCGGCGCGCAACACACGCGCCTGCGGATGTGTCATTTCCTCCAGCGCCCGTGCCGGCGTGTAGTCGATATCCAGCCCGCGCCAGTCAAGCAGGATATGCGTGGCATAAAGCTCGCCAAAGCCGCGTTCAGCCTCGGCATCGCGCTCGACACTTTTGACGCGTTTATATTTGCGCACGATCTTCGCCATCAGCTGATCGCGCGCAATCCGATAGGGCGGATAATTGAAGCTCCGCACCTTCAGTTCAACGCCGGGTAATTCCGGAACCGCCACCCAGTCGCCACCGGTTTCCTTGTCGCCATCGGAGCGCAGGCTTTCAAGCCGGATGCGCGCCGGGTGATTTTCTGTCTTTTCGTCAGTCATGATGATCTTTCAATTGCAATGAATGGAAGCTGATGGCGGCCTATTCCCAATATTCCAGCCGGTCGATCAGCACCTGTGCCGCTGTCAGGCTGTCATAGGACGCCATCAGCTTCAGCGGCAGCATGACATCCTGATTTTTGCCACCGGCGTTTGGCGTGCCTTCCATGGCGGTCAGGCGAGGCAGACCAAGGACAATGGCTTGTGTGCCCTTGGTGATCCGCGAATTGATATTGGTCGCGGTCCCCGCCAGCAGCTTGGCGTAAAGCGTGTCGCTGCCGAAATAGGTCGTTGCCGTCACCTCGACAGCACACTCACCCGAACCGATATCCACCGGGGCGATTTCGCCAACAGCCTCGATCGCGCGCAGATTATTGTTGAGCGAGAGCGACAATTCGCGCACCCAGTTCGGCGTCGTGACAGTCGCGCCGTTTTCGGCAATCCGCCCCACATCCGCCGATGCCGACATGATCGGATAGTTGGCATTGTCCGGCGCGGCATCGGGCGAGGCATCCAGCGCTGTCGTGCTTTCGCCGCCGCCCATGCCGAGGAAATCAAACGAGCCGGTGATTTTCTGCTTGTTGGTCAGCGTCAGCTGCAACCGGTTGACCGTCATGCCGCGTTGCGCCACATAGGTCGGCGTCTGCTGATCCAGAAAGCCGCGTTCCAGTGTCAGACCGAAATCACTGACACCATTCTTGATCCGGTCGCCGAACCACACATTGATGGTCTTGCCGGTGCCGACATCCGTTGTCCAGCCGCTCGGCTTGTTATCCAGCGTCAGCGCCGTGGCGGCAATGGCGATGATCCGCGCCCAGCCATTGAGGGCGGCTGTCGCGAATTTCTCCCCGGCAGCCGAGCCACCGATCTTGATCCACTGGCCTACCGCCAGCCCCAGCGTGGTGAAATTCAGCATTGTCGAGCCCAGGCCATTTGCCGTCGCGGTTATGTCACCGCTCACCCCTTCAAAGCCGACCACCTTGGCCCGCGCCGCAGCAGGCGGGGCGATTTCATTGGTAAAGGTCGCCCCCGCACAAGCATAGCTTGTCGTGCCGCCGGTGGTCACCCTGAAGACACCATTATTGCCGACATTGGTGAAGCCGGTATGGCGCACCAGATGACCAACCACAAAGGCGGCACCCGTGACACAGGTGACAGCGCTGCCAGTACTGGCGACATCCGTCAGCGCGCTGTCAGCCGTGCCGTCATTGTCGCGCGTCGGTGTATCGACCCAGTCATTCTGCATCGCGCTGGCCAGTCCCTCGGCCAGAAAACTCGATGGCACAGGATAGCTGAGCTCGAAATTGACGCCGCCACCAATGCTCTCACCAACCTTGATCGGATCGGAATTCATCCGGTCATCGCGCAGTTCATCGCTCTGCACAAAATCAGGCTTGTAGGACAGGCTTTCGCTGGCGATGCGTGCCTTGCGCATACGCGGCGTGCCCGGCGTCGTGCCGCGCGTCACTTCGCGGACAAAGGCAAGTTGGACTCGATTGCTGTCGCTCATGGCGGCCTCCGGCAGTCAGGGTGAATGGAAAGGAAAAACCCGCTCAGGCGGCGGGCGACATCTTCTTGTTTCTGTGTGCCTGCGCCGCGGGCAGGGGCGCCAGGTCCGCGCTGTCATCGCTCAGAAAGCCGCGCGCCAGCATCGTCGCAACATCAACACCGGCGGCAACCAGTGAGGCCTTTGTCACAGGCGAACCCGCGCGAAAGCGCTGCGAGCGCGTCTGGAACGCTTTCAATACCATCAGGTCAGTCATGTCAGTCATCCTTTGAAAATACGTGATCGATCACGTTGTCAGGCATCCCTGTAAAATTCCACGACCAGCGGCAATGCCCACCAATTGCCATTGCCATTGCCTTCCCAGGACAGACCGGCAACGCGGCTCATGCGGCGACACACAACGCCGCCCGTCTGCAAACCGCGCAGGGCATCCGCCAGCTGGTCGCGCAGATCATTTCCCGCGCCAACACCTTCCCCCACAGGCACGATCACATAGGCCTTGATGGTGCCGGTTTCGCGCCAGATATTCTCGTCGGCAGATCCGCCGCCAATCGAGGCCTGATCCTCTTCATCGCCCTCGATCTCGACATAGACCCAGCGCACATCAAGACCGGCATCAGGTGGCGTTGCGTCCTCATTTTCAAAATAAAGTGTTGCCGCCGTGAAATTGGCTTCAAGCCAATTCCGGATGGCATCATGCGCTGCCCCGCTTGCCATCAGCCGTCAATCCTTCTGATTTTCAGGGCCGGATAGGTCACGGCGACACCTGCTTGCAAATCCTTGCGCGGCTTGCGTGTTGTTTTTGCACCGGTGCGAAAGGCGCGAACTTGCTGCCACGTGACAGCTCGGCCCTTCAACACATAGCCGTTTGACAGTGTGACAAAGGTCAATTCGACATCTATCACATTGCGATAGGCCCTTTTCAACGCCTGCCGGGCATCCTCATAAATGCCCTTGCTCGCGGCAAACCCCTTCGCGCCCACATGAACCTTACGGGCGTAAGGCTGGATATTCACAATCATGATATCGTCATCAATACCGATCTCGCCGCCCTGCCAGACCTTGCCATTGACAAACAGCCGATGTGCGGCGCGATAATGCCCACCCTTGGCCGGGCCTGTCACCGGATAGCGCGCCGCCAGATAGGCCAGCCCGAATTGCGTGGCCTCTTCAAGATAGTTGAAGAGATAGATGATCGGCCCCGGCGGCTCGACGCTTTCTTCCGCCGCCCCGATCCGGCCATTGACGATGCGCTCATACTGATCGCTGCCCTGCCCGCTGCTCACAACTTCCGCCAGCGCCGCGCGTGCCCCCACCGCCATGGTCCTGGCAAAAGCTTCACGATCCAGACCCAGCGCCGCAATATCGAATTCAATGATCTTGAAGGTCATCAGGTCGCCAAAGCCGTCAGCATCTCATCCGGCTGATCGACCAGCACCCGGCACAACCAATCACCGGTTTCGACCATCGGCGTTGTCATCACCGTTTCGCCAGTTTCAGGGTCAGTACTATCCACCGGGGTGCCCGGAACCATCTCCGGCCACGGCATGACCACGCGGGAGGCGCATAGCACCGGCTCGCCATCGAACTGCCATACGTATGGGTCATGCCTGTCAATGCTGGCCGCCGCGAGAATGGCGATGATCCCGTCTCGATTGGCCGCGCGGATCAGATATTCATGCATGGCTGCCTCACACGGTTGCCGCGAGCGCAAGCGCCTGCGCCTGACTGATGGCGCTGAGTGTCGCCCGGCGTTCCAGAATATCATTCAGATAGGCCCCGGCCTGACTGGACCCGACGCGCTCGCCGGTAACGCCGCTCGGCAGGCTCACGGCCCCGAAGGGTGCCACATTCCCAGCCGCATCCCCGATATAACCGCCCGCTGGCGACCAGCCGAAGGTCAGCGGCTTGCGGCCCGCAGCAATCGCCGTGGTCAGCGCCGTGTCCGTCTGCGTGACGCCGCCGGTCACGATTTTCAGCGCCGGTCGGTCGCTCGCATTCACATAGCCTCGGATGTAGTTGCTGGCGTCCTTGATGTACTCGAACAGCGGACGGTCAACGCCATCGCCGACATGGTTCCATTTCGGCACGACAATCTCGGTTGCCCCAACGCCATCAAGCGGCGCAAACCACGCCATGTTTGCCGCCGTCACGTCGCTCGCGAGGCGGGTTCCATCGACGCGGAAATTGTCGCCGGGATAGCCGCCGAGCACACAATGCGGCCAACTGAAGGAGGCCGTGCCGACCGCCGCGCCATTCTGCGAAAGGCTGTTGATGTCGGTGGTCCTGGCGGGAGTCAGGTTTATTTGGTATCCCGTGCTATTTACATTAGGGATGGTAGTAGTTACTCGCCATCGGTCGCCAAGGTCACGGACTGATGCACCAGTACCTACATGCTGTATCCAGGCACCAGTGCTGGTGTTTATAAGCACCAACGTGTCACCTTTCGTTGGATTTGAAAGCCTGGTAAAAACACTCCGGATGGCTGTGTTTTCAGTGTCCTTCTTCAGATCAACCCAAATGGTCACCAGCAAGGTATTGGCGGGAATAGCCCCCGTCTGCACAATATAAGACGCCTGCGTCGCATTGGCATCCGTTACAGCCCAGAAATCACCATCAGCGGCGACTGTTATCCCGCCAGACTTCGTCCATGCCGCTGCATTCAGGTCATTTGGCGAGGAAATGATATTCGTCACCTGCCCGCCGATATACGCCCCGACGCCATTGTTGCGCGCCAGAACGTTGTTGCCGAAGCTCTGATAGGCGCCGCTGGCATCAGCCAGAAGGTGAGTCGAGGAGCGCGCCGTGGTAAGCAGGTCCGTCACGGCTGGGCGCAATCCTCCCTGCCAATAGCGGTTGTTGAGCAGGTCGATGTCGCGCCGGGTGGCGGGCGACAAAAGCCATCCTGACTGGCTCCTCAAAATGATGTCGACCGCCGCGTTGCGCATCAGGGCCGCACCCCATGCAGGGTGACTTTCCGGACCGAACCCACCGCCGTAAAGGCCCCCTGGGTCACCAGATAGGCATAGAGGACACCCCCGACCGGCACCGTGATCTGTGTGTTGATGCCCGCCTGTTCAATCTTGAGCGTCGAACCCCTGTCAACCGGCGTGCCGAGGGCGAGCGAAATCAGATGCGCGGCGCGGTCACCCGATGGAATGTCCCAGGCCGCACGATCAGCATAGGCCGAGGGCGGCGTGACATTGTAGAGTTCCAGCGAATAGGCCCCCTCGCCACTGATCAGCGATGACGCGTGGACCTCCAGCATGGTCGATGTGATGAAAAGTTCACCGCCTTCCGTCAGGCCTGTATCAAGCGCAATGGCGCCCTGCATGACCGTATTTGCCGAATAGGCCGCCGCCGAAGGCGTCACGGTTGCGGAAGCAACGACGCCGCGCGATTGCGTCATTTCCGCCAGCGCGTCAAGAACGCCATCAATTGTCAACGTGCCGTCGGTGTTGCGCGCAAAGGGAGCTGGCATGTTCAGAGCCTCTTGGTCAAAACGGTGAAATCCTGCGGGCCGGAGCGATCAGCCCTTGAGCCGTAATTCATAGGCAATCGCAACGTCACCCACCTTGCGCGTCTCGCTGTCCACATCTTCAATGTTGAGTTCCTGCCCCGAGGCCAGCACCAGCTTGTCATTGCGCTGCAAGGGCGAAGGCCAGTCCACGGGGTCATCAGGATCAACCGGCGAGACCAGCGCGTCAGCGACATCAGCCACAATGATGATGGCCGTGCGCGCGCCCTGCTGCATCAGCCCGGCAAGGTCTTCGCCGCTAAAGCTTCTGATGACACAAAGAACGGGTGTTGATGTCAGGGCCGCGCGCGCCTGACCGCTGCCGATATAGCGTCTCACCTGCACCCATTGCCCGCGCTGCGCCAGCATCTGGCGATACTGCTTGAGAACGGATGCAGGAGTCACAATCAGCCAAATGTATGGTTGCGATAATTGTCGAGCACACTGGCCTGAACTTCTGTCAAGCCGCCGACAAGATCGGAAGGCGTGCCGACCCAGAATTGAGTGCTCAGGACGCCGGGAATATCCTGCGCCCGGATCATCGGGTCGCGCTGGGCGCTGTGCCAGCCGCCGCGCACCAGTTCCATGGCCAGATCAGCCAGATCAGCCGGCGCGCCAGACGGCAGGTCATAACCGCCATCATAGACAGTCACCAGCTTGCCGCCATTCCAGCCGCAGCGATAGCCCGTGCCATCCATCCGCCACAAGGCGCGACGATCGTCGAGTTGATAATCATCGGTATCCAGCAACACATCATCAAGTGTCACGCTTGTCAGCGTGGTGACAGGCCAATGTTTCAGCCAGACCGGCATTTCACGGCGATGATGCTGATTGCGCCCCGATGGCAGCGCCGCATAATCGGTTTGGGTCACACCAACCCGTCCGAAATGCCGCCGGGCGCAGGCGAGCGCCAGGCGCGTCGATACAGCGGCGATCAGGCGACCAAGCAAAGCCAGATCGGCGGCACTGGTCGCCGCCAGTTCGGCAGCGACAGCATCAACATCGAGCAGTGCCGTCGAAACGGGCTCGCCGGAAAAACTCAGCATGGTCTGGATCAGCCCCGGTTGCCGTGCTTGTTGTTGCGCCCGATGCCGCGCTTCGGCGGCACTGTCGTTGCCGTCTCGGGCGCAACGCCAACAGCCTGTTCAATGGCTGGCGGCTCGCTCTCCACCTGTTCGGCATAGCCGCCTTCGATCAGGCCATAGGCCTCAACGCGGCTTGGAATATCGATGATGCCGCCCGCAGGGCAAGTCCCGTTCGGGCCGGCATAGTGACTAAGCATCTTGATCAGCATGTCAGGAGGCGGCCACGATGCCAGCACCCTCAAGCGCGGCGACGATAGCATTGATCTTTGCCTGCAACTGCGAGAAAGCCGTATCAACATCGGCCTTCGCGGCGGCATTGCTGCCGGTGCCGTCAACGCCAGTCACCGCGGCGATCGACACATCCGCAATATTGGCGGCCTGCGTGCCATCAGCAAGAATCTTGCCGCCGGATTCGACATTGATGGCGCCGCCACTGGCAATGACCTGCTGATCACCGCCTGCAACCATACGCACTTTCGGCTGATAGGTTCCGTCTATCATCTGGGTACACTCCGGTCATGATGAAGGGGACTGTGGCCGACCCGATCAGGACCGGCCATAGGCTTATGCGATCAGATCAGGCGACGGCAACGGCATCATTGACGATGGCATAATCAAGCACCGTGCTGTCCAGCGTCACCGGGGCCTTGCGCGGCCCGAACAGCAGGACGATCAGCGGGCCATAGGCGATATTTGCCGTCGCCGACGCACGATTGGCACGCAGATAACGCTTGGCGGGCTTGGCGACTTCCACAACCAGCATCTTGCTGTTGAGATCGTCATTGACGGCGCAGGCCTTTGACGCAACAGCGCCGGTAATGGCCGCCATCGTGCCGCCGCCCGATGCATCATCAGACTCGATCGTCAGCGTCGCAACACCCGTTGCAACAGAGTCTTCGATCGGGCAGAGAAAAACCGCGCGCTCGTAATCCTGCATGTCGATAATGGAGGAGTCGTTGTCGATTGACGAACCAGCGGCAACAAGAGCGCCAATGATGCGTGCATCTGCATTGGTCAGAATGTTCATGGGATCAATCCCTCTCCAAAAAATGAGCCGCCAGCGTCTGGAGCCATCTCCCGCGACGGCAATCGGGAGCCGCTATCGCAGCTCCCGCCGATCAGGTGATGTCAGCCAAGCTTGACGCGGGCAAAGGCCTCGCCCAGAACCGGCATGCCATCGCTTTCCATGCGACCGATGAAGCCGATCTGGTTTGTCTCGGCATAAAGCTCATTCAGAACCTGAATGGTCATGTCGAGGGCATCGACAATCCAGTACTGCTTGAAGTCGCCGAAGATGCCAACATAAAGGCCCGTGGTGAAGGTATTCGGCGCGAATTCCGACTGATTGATCGGACGGCCAAGCACCATGTCGGGCTGGGCCGATGTCAGCGACGGGTTCCACAGATATTGCCCCTCACCATCCTTCAGCTTGGAAATCTGCTTGATTGCGTCACGGTGGAAAATCCATTCACCGGTCCGCTGATACTGGCCCTTGACGGCAAATTTGGCTTCCATCAACCCGTCAAACGTGATTGACGTTGCCGTATTTCCCGCCGAAATATCGCGGGCCGTGCTGATGCCATTTGGGCTGGCCGTGAAAAGCCCCAAAGGACGTTCCTGCCCGTTGCCGGTCATGAACGCTTTTTCCTGCGTCACACCAAACTTATAGGCAAGACGCTGCATGACCAGCTGTTCGATGCCGATAGCCGAAATCCGCATCAGTGTCTTGCTGATCTTGATGCGCTTGGCCACGGGATGCGGACGGAACTCGCGCTTGCCGAGCTTCATTGAGCTATCTTCGCCGCCGGTCGCCAGCTCGGTTGTCCAGTCGGCATCCGATACGTCAGCGTCGAGTGACGGAACGCCAAGGCTTTCCGCCTTTTCCAGCCGGAACGTCGTCGCCTTGCTGCGGATGAAGACGCTGTCGTCGACAAATTTGATCAGCGAGGCCATAAACTGCTGCGGCGCAACGACATAACCGCCATCAGCATCGGAAGCGACAGACAGCGCACGATGTTCGACATCGGTCAGCGCTTTGAAACCACCCCGCAGGAACTTGGCAAAGGCTGCATGACGGGCTTCAGCTTCAGGTGCCTTGTCCTTTTCACCGCCGCCCTTGCTGTCACGCGCTTCGCGCTCGCGCGCCTCTTCGGCAGCACGTGTTTCCGCCATTTCGCGTTCGGTTTCCTGCTGGCGTTCCAGCACCTGAATCTGGCTGCGAGCGGCCTCAGCCTGGTCGAACAGTTTTTCATGTTCCCTGGCGTCATCCGCTGTCAGGTCACGCTTTTCAGCTTCTGCCTTCTCGACAATAGCTTTCATGCTTTCGACGATCGCTGCCCGCTTCTCGCGCAGGGCCTTCAAACGGTCACTCATGACTGAGCTCCTCAAGGTTGCGACGCCGCCCATGCGGCATCAGGGATACGTCGCCTGCGCGACGAAACAGGTCAGAGGCGGGCGAGACGTTCGCGCGCCCGCATCAGATTGACGGGAATGATGGTCTTGCGGGCCGCCATGACGCTGCGCATGTCGCGCAACGCAACATCGGTGGCCTGATAGGCGGGATAAACGACCGGGCTGATGTCATAGAGCCTGAGCGCTTTCAGCGTACGGATCATCATGCCATCAGCATCTTCGCTCCAGTCCTGCCCATCGGGCATGACCGAAAAAGCAAAACTCATCTGCGTCACATCACCCCGTTCAATGGGCGCAGCAACGAGATCGCGAATGGTCTGCGTATCGGGCAGAACGCAGTCAATGGCGAGACCCGTCTGATCTTCAGCCAGACTCAGCGTCCCCGATCTGTTTCGGCCCAGAATGAAATTGGCATCATGGTTCCACAGCGCCCGGACATCATCGCGGGCGATGGCGTCACGAAAGGCCCCCGGCAAAACCCGCTCGCGAAAACCGCCCAGGTCTTCAGAAAGCGAATTGAAGACAGCCGCATGGCCCCGCAGGCGAGCAGGCTGCCCCTCACGACGCTCGATGCGCAGCCCATCAGCCGCAATAAACCGGCGTTCCTGATCCATTCATCTCTCCTGAAATTTCATGCAGCGCGGGGCAAGCCGCGCAATTCGGCAATAGCGGTGATCAGATCGCGCGTCAGCTGATCAGCATTTGCTGCCTGCCCGCCCGACTTACGCATCAGAACATCCATGATCTTGGTGGCGGGGGCCATATTGAGCGGATGCATCCGCTCTTCGCCGCCTTCGACCGGCACGAGATTCATCAGTTGCCGGATTTCGTTGATGCTGGCCAGACCCCATTGGATCAGAACGGCATAACCATCCATGCGTGACTTGAAATCGCCGCGCAGCAGGCCGTCTGCATTGAACTCGAAATAAAATCTCCGCCGCATCTCGCTCGACATCAGCGCGGCGTTCAGCGCCTGCTCCCAGCGCACGAATTTCGGGCGCATGAAATAGACCAGATAGCCGAGCGAAAGTTGCTCGATGCCGGTTCCCCAGCTCGTCGTTTTTTCCTGCGCCCCGATCAGATGTTGCGGCACGCCCCAGATCCGCGCGATCCGCTGCACCGCCAGTTGATAGCTTTCAATGACCTGCGAATCCTCGTTCGTCGCGCCGATGGTCTTGATGTCAAGACCGCCCTGCAGCAAGGCGATGCGATGGGCATTTTCAAGCCCCGCATGTTTGATATCCCAGGTGTCCTGCAGCTGTTGGGCGGCAGTGTCCGTCAGCAGACCGGGCGAAACCAGTGCGGTTTTTGGGGTTGCATAATTCGAAAAGAAGCGGCTGAGATACTCAACCGTTGCCATCGCCAAACCGATTGTTTCGCGATGCCGCGTCACGCGGCTGTCGCCTTCAATCAGATTTGGCTTCAGCAGCTTGTCCTTGAGATGCAGGAACTCATCAGGCATCAAGACATAGCTTTTGCCGCCATTGTTTGGGCGCCATTCCAGCGCCACACCACCCGAAGGCGAACGAAACGGCCGGCATTCACTGATGGCAAGCGGCTCCAGCGCATCGGGCAGGCCATGGCGCATCACGATCCGCGCATAGGCATTACCTTCCGTTTCTACCTGCCCTTCCATATGAGCGCGGAACTCCGCCGAGGTCATCCAATCATTGGGACGATCATGCAGCAACTGATGCAGCCGATGATCGTCACGACGCTCCCGCCCACCATCCGGCCGCCGCTCATAAAAATCGAGCGGCACCGTCGAGAGCGTATCTTCATTCAGGCTGATACAGGCATCGACCTCGGCGCATTGCCGCGCCGTGGCAGGCGTCACGCTGACCCCGGAAGCCGTGCGGGAATAATTGCCAAACCATTCCGCCAGCACAGGATCGCGCGGATGCGCCGAAACACCCGACCGGGACTCACGCTGCAACAATTTGGCAAACAGGCTCGCCATCAGCGCTGCGAACCGCGCAAGCCAAAGCCGAGCAGCAGCAACCCGCCAACCATGAAGCCCGCAGGCACCCATGCGAGCCACGCGCCATAGGCAACAAGGAAAGACCCGCCCAGAATGAAAGCGTCTGTCAGCAGGTCAACCAGCCCATACCCATAACGTGATTTGATATTCATGGCTTGACCTCACATCAGCGCTCGACCGCTTTTAATCAGCGCGTCCAAATCAGGTTCCTGTGCCGCCACCAGACAGCGCCCGAGAGCCATGATGCCGGCCATCAGACTGTCGATGTGCAGGCGGCTTTTCTGCTTGTCGGGCATGTAATTCATGTTTGCATCATGCCGGAAGATCAGGCCCTGCAGCTGAGCGCGCAGCAAAGGATTGCCGCCATGGCGCAACTGTTCAGCAAAGACCTGATCCTCGAATTCCTTGGTCGGCACATTCATCGTGCGCATGCCCTGACGCATCAGATACATGTCAAGACCGTCATCATCCTTGAGCAGCTGGACCAGCGCGCGGGCGTTCCATTCATCAAAGCCGATGGACCGAATATCAAAAATATCCGCGTCAGCCTGCACCTGCCTGCGAATGGCCTTCTGATCCATCGTATTGCCGTCTGTAATCGTCAGAAAGCCAGCCTCGGCATAAAGGCGATAGGGCAGCTTTTCCTTCCGCTCCCGTTCGTCAATATCCGCGCCGACCAGAAAGCTGCGCACCAGCCAGCGCCAGAAGGGGTCTTCATCCGTGGGCGGAAATACCATGGCGAAGGCCGAGAGGTCGCGCACTGACGAAATATCCAGCGCACCATGACAGGCACGCCCATGCAGCAAGGACTCGTCGAATGCCTCGCCGCCCTTGTCCCATGTCTCGACCGGGATGGCGGTGGAAAGAGAGGATGTCCGGATGTTCAGATAGAGGCGCTTGAAGCTCAATTGCCGAGACGGCATCGCCTTGGCCTGGATCAGCGCCCGGTGCAGTTCCGATGCCGGAATGCTGACCCCGAGATTTGGATTGGCCTTGCCCCAGCAGGCCGGGTCCGTCCAATCGTCACCCTCATCGATCGTCGCGATGTAGGCGAAAAAGCTGTCATCCTTCAATCCGGCGCGCTTGTCGAAGCCTTCCAGAACCTGTCGCGCATATTCATGCTGTTCGGCATAGATGCTGTTTGTGACGGTCCCATCGCCCGCCGTTGTAATGCAGAAGAGAAGCGGCTGACGCCGCGAAGCGGTGGCCGTGTCCAGGAGGTCAAACACCATGCGATTTTTATGTGCATGCAATTCATCAATCACTGACGTGGACGGGTTCAGGCCGTCCAGACTATCGCTATCAGCACCCAGCGGCAGAAACACGCCATCATTGCTGATGTAATGCAGCGAGTGCGCGCGAATATCCATGCGGCGGCTGAGGGCAGCTGAGCCCTTGGCCATGCGCTTGGCCTCGTCCCAGACAATGCGCGCCTGATCTTTCTTGGTCGCGGCGGCATAGACTTCCGGCGCGCCTTCCCGATCCGCCGCCAATCCCTTCAACCCGACGCCAGCACCCAGTGTTGACTTGCCATTCTTGCGCGGCAATTCGCCATGGGCCGTGCGAAAACGCCTTGGCCAGGTCTCAGGCACGGCGGACAGATCCGGCGTCAGGCCGTCAGCCTTGCGCGGCGCCTTCTTCCAGCCATAGATCGAGCCGATAATGAAACATTGCCAGGGACCGAGGATCAGACGCCTGCCGCGCCAGCGACCCTTGCTGTGTTTCAGCCGCTGGAAAAACTGTATGGCCCGACTGGCTTCTGCCTCATCAAACCAGATATCAGCGCGACGGCGCTGGGCACGCTTCAGGTCATGCAGATGGCGCTGACAGGCGCGCTTGACCAGATAGCCCGCCAGAATGTCATCAGCAAGAACGGCTTGAGCATAGGCCGTTACGATGTGAGGCAAGGCCTCCAGCCGCGCCATGGTCAGTCGTAAAGATCGCCCTGATCACCCGCCCCGCCGCGGCCCGCCAGACCGAGAAACTTGAGGCGTTCACGATCAGCCGGTGACAGCCCGAAGTTTGAGCCAAACTGCCCGATCGCCCGCTCATATTCGCGCGCCTGTGCAAGTTCCGGCATGGTTTTGTGCTGCTGCCCGTTTCGCCCGCGCACGACATAGGACAGCGTGCCTTTTTCCGCCAGGATCACGTTGATGCGCTCCTGAAGGGCCTGCCACATGGCGATATTGCGCGCAAGGATCTGCAGCTGGATCTGGTCGACGACCTCAAGCAGCCTGGCCTGACGCAGATGGTCCTGCAGAAAATCGAAAATCCGGCGGTCCGACTCGGTAAACCAGTCAGGACATTCAAAGCGCTCGAGCGGCGCAGTTTCCTTTGCCGCGCCGCTCTTTTCTGTCAGCGTCTCAGCACCAGATGCCTGCGCATTCACAACCTGCAAATAGGCTGGAGACGCCGACGGCTTTGGCTTGCGCCCTGCCTTGCTCACTCCCCCGTGCCCCCAGACAAGGCGACAAAAGAACCCACACCCGCGAAAGCCAGAATCCCCGCGTCAAACCGGGGCGTTTCCTGCAATTCTTTGCAATGGGCTTTTCTCATGAATTCAATCCTCGCATCTCCGCTTTCCCCGTACGGTCTAGGGGGTAGGGGCCGGACTTTCGCACCCCCCCACCCCTAGGGCCAAGGGCGTAGGGCATTGAAGCGTTCGCCGCGGCCCTCGGCGCGCGTCTTGGCGCCATGACAGCCCGCGCAGAGCGGCTGGTGGTTAGATCCCTGCCAGAAGAGGGGGTCATTGGGACCGACGATCCTGACGATGTGGTCAACCACCGTTGCCGCAACCACCATGCCGCGCAGCTGGCAGCGCAGGCACCAGCGATGCCGACCGAGATAGGCCTTGCGATAGCGCTGCCATGCAGCGCCATAACCGCGCGCGCTTGATGATGGCCGCCCTTCACGCCCACCATGTCGCTTGTAGCCATGGAAGGCTGGCGGCTGATGCACCTTGGGCGCGTCAGGCAATGACCGAACCTCGACTTATTGGGAAGATACCTGAAACAGTAACGCCCCGTCTGATCAATCAGCATCGGGGCGCAGTTCCGCAGTTCTGCCAGTAGAGGGCCAAATTTCATCCCCGATGTCAAGCGCCCGCCGATCACCATCAGGCCAACGACAAACAAATGCAGCAATATCAACATCATTTGCACCGCCTCACCGTCGCCTTGATTTCCTCCCAGGTGACATAACGTGACAGCCCGTCGCGAATCACCCGCCGTGCCTGCCCGTTGCGCAGATGGCCGAGCCGGTCCAGCTCCAGCAGGGGCGGCCCCTGCAAGACAGCCGCAAGCACGACAACCAGCGCTGATGCCAGCGACCGGCCCTTGCCATCCACAGGCGGGCGCTTCGTCATGTCGGCCACCCAGGGCAGGAAGCAAGCCCGCGTCACAGTCTCGACTTGCAGCCCGACAGGCACGGGCTGGCTTGGCATGCCGCCCTTTCCGCCGCCCATGCCGCCCATGTCGATCGCGCGCACGATGCCCCCGCTCTGTGCCATCTCATGCAGCCACCTGATCTCGTCAGCCGCCTCCTGATGATGCGCCCCCATCGCCTCCAGCGCGGCCAGCTGACCTGTCATGACGGCTGACTGATCCCGCGCGATCATGCGTTCGATCAGCGGCACCGCAATCTGTGCCCGGCGCAAACCGTTCAGCCCGGAAAACGGCCCGGCCACCCGCCCCGCCCGCTCGATGCGCGCCCGCTGCAGCGCAGCTTCCACATCGGGCATGCCCGCCGCACCATCTTCCTGCGATGATTGACGCGCCCGCGCATGATCTTCCCGCTCCGCCAGCTGGCGCTTCATCGCCATGGACAATGGCGATTGAGGCTTTTCGCCGCCGATTTTTGCCGTCTTCCGCCGCATCGCGCCCATCCTGTTGCTTGCCGTCTTGTCACTGTCGAATGTGTCGAACCGACTGTCGAAGCCCTGCCAAGTCCATTTTCTTTTTATCTCTATGGAGTTAGAGATATAGAGAGGGGTAAATTCGACACATTCGACACATTCGACACAGGGTTTACGCGCCTGCACACGCGCGCCCGCACACATGAGGCCTGTCGGAAATACTGTCGAATGTGTCGAATATCTCTAATTCATCATTACTTTCATATACTTATCGTTCGACACTGCATTCGACACACCATTCGACATGTCGAATTCCCGCGCCCCCCGCATGAAGGAAAACACCCGCGATTGCCTTGTTTTTAGGCACATCCCTTGCGCTGCGCTGTTCTTTTGATCCCTTTGGGGGGTGGGGGTG
>Ga0209066_10001543_pt1 | contig 30180 bp, 28 predicted proteins | sample All_14_2_FD_187198 | JGI IMG/M metagenome (GOLD analysis project Ga0209066, IMG submission 187198) | Freshwater microbial communities in response to fracking from Pennsylvania, USA - Allegheny Zone_MetaG_DW_15 (SPAdes) (version 2) ...
GGGGATGGGGGCGGCGGGGTTCATGTTTTGATATTCCCCCTATCAAGATGGGCGGATCCGGCAGCAGCCGGACCGGGGTGTGTTTGGCTTTCCGATACATCAAGGCCACACACCCCCGCACTCACTTTGTTCGTGTCGGCCCCTCTTGATAGAGGGGATTGGGAATGAAAATGACCGTTCATACCGCAAACTGCGCATGCAGCTCCTGTTGGAGATCGTGGAGTTTTTTGTAAACGCCTTTCTCCATGGCCAGCAATTCGGCGTGGGTCCCCTCCTCGACCAAGGCCCCGTCCTTGATCACCAGCAGGCGGTGGGCTTTCTGCAGGGTGGAAAGCCGGTGGGCGATGGCGATGACCGTGCGTCCCTTGACCAGGCGGTCCAGGGCCTCCTGGATCTTGCGCTCGGTCTCGGTATCCACGTTGCTCGTGGCCTCGTCGAGGATGAGGATGCGTGGATTGTGCAGCACGGCCCGGGCGATGGAGACTCGCTGGCGCTCGCCACCGGACAGGGTGTGACCGCGTTCGCCCACGATGGTTTCGTAGCCGAGGGGCATCTTGCAGATGAAGTCGTGGGCGTTGGCCGCACGGGCGGCCTCCACGACCTGGTCAAGGGATGCCCCGGGCATGCCGTAGCGGATGTTCTCGAGGATGGTGCCGTGGAACAGGAAAGGCTCCTGCTGGACCATGCCGAGCTGGCGGCGGAATCCGGCCAGGTCGACCCGGCGGATGTCCTCGCCATCGATGCGGATGACGCCCTCGACGGTATCGTAGAAGCGGGCGACGAGGTTGATGATGGTGCTCTTGCCGGCACCGGAGGGACCGACGAGGCCGATCATTTCCCCGGGTTTGATCTCGAAGGAAAGATTCTTCAGCGTGCGTCGGACACCATCGTAGGAAAAGGACACATTCTCGAAAGTGATCCGGCCGGTGAGCGGACCCAGCTGCACGGGATCGGCGACTTCCTGGACCTGGGGCTCGGTGTCGATGACTTCGAAGACGCGGTGGGCCGAACTGACGGCGCGGTTCATCATGCGGGTGATCTGACCGATGACCTCAAGGGGGTAAAAGAAGAGGCCCATGTAAAGGGAGAATGCCATGAAGGTGCCGAGGGTGAGGGGTGCGCCCCAGATCCCGAGCAGGCGGAGGACGGCCATCCCCCAGACCGCGAGGGTGATCATGTGGAAACAGAACATCAGGATCGGCCAGAACGAAGTCCAGGACTGGTGGATCTCATTGAAGGCGGAAAGGGCGATATCGTTGCGGGAATTGAAGCGGGTCTTTTCCCTTCCCTCCTGGCTGAACGACTTCACCACGCGCATGCCGGGGATGGTGTCGGAGAGGACGGCGCTGACATCGGACCATTTCCGCCAGGCCTTGAGGAAGCGGCGGCTGATGACTTTCCCGTGGAAGTAGTAGGCCGCCAGGAAGAGGGGCACAGGCAGGATCATGATCAGGCCAAGCTGGACATCCATGGACACCAGGACCACGCCCAGCCCCGCGAGCATGAGGATGGAAAGGGAGGCCTCGACGACCCCGAAGGCGAGGAATTCCCATAACCTGTCGGTATCGGAACTGACGCGGGTGATGATGCTGCCGGTCTGTTTCTTGGAGAAAAAATTCAGGCTCAACTTCTGGAGGTGGGCGTAGAGTTCCTGCCGCAGGTCGTGGGCCACATATTCCCCGAGGTAGGCCAGCTTGCGCAGGCGGAACCAGGCCGAGATCTCGCGGATCAGGAAAAGCGTCCCGAGTGCCCCGATGGTGGTGAGGGCCAGGGGAAGCATCTGCTTTGCGCTGAATCGGCCGTCCTGCACCGGCTTGAGGATGTCGTCGAGGAGGATCTTGGTGAAATAGGGCGGGGCGAGATTGAGCAGGGTCATGATGACCGCGGCGACAAACCCGATGGTGACCTCTTTTTTGTACGGACGGAAATATCCCAGGAGCCGCCAGATGACGGACATTTCATTCCGGGCGATGGTGGACTGGGCTTCCCGGATCGGCCCGGCGACGGCCTCGGCGTAAACCGCATCGGCACCGGCCGGCCGGACGGTGATGCCCTCCGTCTGCTGCTGGAGGACGAAACGGATGTGTTCGACGGCACGGCGTTGGCGGTTGGAAAACCGGACTTCAAGGAGGAGCCGGTCCCCTTCCCCATAGGCACCGAACCAACCCCCGCTGAGACCGGTCTGATCCTTGACCTTGAGGATGGAGCCCCGCGCGACGGATTGGAGATTCCCCTTGTCGTTGGCAAGGATCAGTTGGTCGCGGGTGAGAATCAGCCAGGCCGGTTCGATTTCCAGGCGTTCGTTGAGATCAACCCAGGCGTAAAGTTCCACGGGACCGCCCGCCGCCCCGGCCAGTTTGCCCAATTCCGCAGGGAGAACTTCCGGCTGGCCGGTGAAACGGCGAAGCAGGGCCTGGTGGCGGAGGGTGGAAGAGGAAACGGAGGGCACGGGTTGCCCACTATGCATGAAACAGCCCTGAAACCAAGAGTCATAAATGGCACCCATCCCTGCAAAAAAATTCCGCAGCCCAACCCTGTTTACGCTTCGATGGCGATAATGGTCCAAATACTAATGTTTGATTAATACCTGCGGGATAGCGGTTTGGGACGATCCACGGCGGTGTCACTTGAATTTCACGCACGGGGGGTACGTTCCCTGCTATGATCCGCTTGTCATGCAAACCATCCACCAAGAAGCTCTGGAAACGCCCCGCGAGTCCGAGCAGGTTTTCGTGCCCTCGACAACTGCATTGAGCGGCACCGGCACCCAGGTCACCTGGGTGGCGGAATTGATCGGCTATACGGTCAATGGATGCTTCAAGATCCGCGACCAGTCGGGCAGGGTGCGCATCGTCAAGCGGCACCGGTCGAAGGACTCTGCCGACATGAAGGCCTGGATCAGTTTGAATTGATCGGGGATACTCCGATGTAGCCACGAACGTGCTTGTCCGCCTCAGGTGGAAGTTCGTGGTTTTCCACGGTCCACGAACTCACGTTCGTGGCTACAAGAAATGCCAAACCCGGCGGCTTGGAACCCGCCGCTCCTTGTCCAAGACTTACTTCCCGAACAGGTCCGCCGCGGCATTGGCGCCGCGGGTGGCCTTGGCGGATCCGTTGGCGGCCAGATGATTGAGGACATGGTAAATGTCCTCGGGATCGGCCGCTATCGATTTCGCAATCGCTTCCGCCGTCGCGGGCTTGCCCGCGGAGGCCAGGGCCTGGAGGGTCTTGGATTGGAGCTCGAGCAACCGGGCCGCCGCTTTCTTGCCCGCTTCAACACCGGGCTGGTGGTAGGCGTTGACGTTGACCAATGAGGCGTAGAAGCCCACGGCACGCTCGTACAGCGCGACCAGGGCCCCAAGGGTCGCCGGGGTCACCCGGGCAATGCTGACGGTGATGCTTTCCCGTCCGCCCTCGGTCAGGGCCGCACGGGTGCCACGGAGGAATCCCTGGAGGAAATCCGCGGAGGTGAAACCGGGCTCCACTTCGACGCGGGCCCCACCGGCTTCGCGGACCTCGATGAAAGTGGCGAAGAAATTATTGATCCCGTCGCGCAGCTGCTGGACGTAGGCGTGCTGGTCGGTCGAGCCCTTGTTCCCGTAGACGGCGATGCCCTGGTGGACGGTTTTGCCGTCGAGGTCCTTTTCCTTCCCGAGGGATTCCATCACCAACTGTTGGAGATATTTGCTGAAGAGGACGAGGCGGTCCTTGTAGGGCAGGACGACCATGTCCTTCGCGCCTTTGCCCCCGGTGGCCTGGAACCACATGAGGGCGAGGAGCAGGGCGGGGTTCTGGAACGTGTCGGTGGCGCGGGTGGCCTTGTCCATGTCCCGGGCCCCGGAGAGGAAGGCCTCGATGTCGACGCCCTGCAGGGCCATGCCGACGAGACCGACGGTGCTCATGACCGAGGTGCGGCCGCCGACCCAATCCCACATGGGGAAGCGCTTGAGCCAGCCCTCCTTGACGGCAACCTTGTCGAGATTGCTGCCCGGACCGGTGATGGCAACGGCGTGGGGGGCGAAGTCGAAGCCCTGGGCCTTGTAGGCGGACTGGACCTCGAGCATGCCATTGCGGGTTTCCGGGGTGCCACCGGACTTGGAAATGACGAGCACCAGGGTGCGGGCCAGGCCGGCGCCGATGCCCCCGAGCACGCGGGCGATCCCTTCCGGGTCGGTGTTGTCGAGGAAGTGGACCCGCATCTTGTCCCCGGAGGTACCGAGGGCGTCGGCCAGGAGTTGCGGGCCGAGGGCCGACCCGCCGATGCCGACGATAAGGACGCGCTCGAATTTGGGGGATTCCGGGGGATGGACGGCGCCGCTGTGTACATCGGCGGCGAATTTTTTCACATCGGCCAAGGTGCCGAGGATTTCCTTTTGCAGGGCCGCGTCGGGCGCGATGGAGGCGTCACGCAGCCAGTAGTGGCCGACCATGCGTTTTTCGTCGGGATTCGCAATGGCCCCGCCCTCGAGGGCCTTCATGTCGGCGAGGGCCTTCTGCGCGGCGGGCTGCATGCGGGAGAAGAAATCGTCCGGGAATTGGATCCGGCTGATGTCGAGGGTGAGATCGAGGCCGGCGTGGCGGTAAAGGTATTGGGTGTATCGGTTCCAGGTGGATGTGTTCATCGTGGTTCTTCGTTGGCTGTGAAGCGGTTTGTCCCGTCATGGATGTCGCGTGCCCCTGTAGGGCGTTTCTGCGAAACGCCGCAGCGCCTCACAGAGGCGCCCTACAAATGAACGACAGGCCGGTTGGGAAGCGTCCCAGACTGGAAAACGACCGGAACAAGGGCAAGCGTTATCGTGCCCGGAAAACAAAATCAGGCCCGCGACAAATGGCCCCACTTCTCACGCCAATCGGACCGGAGGGGACGGGGCTTGCCGGTGGCGAGGTTCACCGGGATCATGATCTGTCGGCACCGCATCAAGACCACCTCCCCGGGATTCCGGCGCATTTCAAATTCCAGGTGGAAGCGGACCTTCTCCACAGCCACCAGACGGGCATGGATCTCCAGCCGGTCACCAAGGCGGGCCGGCTTGATGTAGTCGATCTCCGTCCGCCCCACCACGGGGCAGGCGTTGTCCCCGGTCATATCGGAAAGGGGCCAACCGAGGTATTCAGAAAGTTCACTCCGGGCCTGCTCGATCATGCGCAGGTAGGCGACATTGTGAACCACGCCGCCGGCATCGGTGTCGTAAAAATAGATTTTGACCGGGTGGACCAGTTCGGGGATGTCGGGAAGACCGGCTTGGGGTGCGGGGTTTGGGGTGGTTGGTTTTGTGCTCATGAATCCATAACCTTAAACTTCAAACCCAAAACCTTAACCTAATCCCCGATTTCCTTCTCCAGTACCTTGACGATGGTTTTCAGGACCTTGACCCGGGCGTGCCATTTGAAATTGCCCTCGATGAGGTACCACGGGGCGTAGGGCGGGCCGGTCAGGCGGAACATATCCTCCGCGGCCTCGTTGTGCTGGTCCCATTTCTCCCGGTTGCGCCAGTCCTCGTCGCTGATCTTCCAGTGCTTGTACGGATCGCCCTCGCGGCGCTTGAAGCGGAGAAGCTGCTCATCCTTGGTGATGTGGATGTAGAACTTGAGGAGAATGGTGCCGTCGTCGATGAGCGTCTTCTCAAAGGAATTGATTTCGTCGTAGCCGCGGCGCCATTCCTTTTTCGTGGCGAATTCCTCCACGCGTTCGACGAGGACCCGGCCGTACCAGCTGCGGTCGAAGATGACGCTTTCCCCGTATTTGGGGATCTTGTTCCAGAAGCGCCAAAGGTAATGGTGGGCGTATTCCTCCGGGGTGGGTTTGACGACGGAATAGACCCGGATGTTGCGGGGGTCGAGTTTCTCGGTGACGCGCTTGATGACCCCGCCTTTGCCCGCGGCATCGGGCCCCTCGAAAACGAGGACGATGTTGCGCTTTTTCTCCATGAGCAGGCGCTGACGGTGGAGCAACTCGAGCTGGTATTTGGCCAGCTTCTCCTTGTATTCGTCCTTGCTGTTGATCTGCTTTTGGAGGTCCAGGTCGTCGAGCAATCCCATGGGTTCCTTTCCTAGAGGAACCAGCGTTCGAGGCGAGGGAAAACTGGGATTGATTTACCCCTTGCCAGAACCCGGGTTTGCGCTGTCATGGGGCGCGCCCATGATTCTCCTCACCTACCCCACCGAACAGGACTGGCTTCAGGCCCTCCACGAAGCCTGGGAATCCCTTGGCAGCGAGGCGGTCTCCCGGCGGGGCAGCTTCAACGTCGCCCTCTGCGGCGGATCGACCCCGGCGGCTTTTTACCGGGCCCTGGCCAAATCCAAATGGCCCTGGTCGGCGACCCAGCTTTTCATCGGGGACGAACGCTGCGTCGGCCCCGACCACAAGGACAGCAATTTCAAGATGATCTTCGAGTCGCTCTACCCGAGGAAACCCGTGCTCCACCGCTGGAAAACCGAGATGCGCGACTACGCTTCGGCCGCCCTGGACTACGAACACCTGATCAAGCGGGAAACGGGCGATCCGCCGAAATTCGACCTCATTCTCCTCGGGATCGGCAATGACGGCCACACGGCCTCGCTCTTCCCCGGGACGGCGGCCCTGAACGAGGAAACCCGCTCGGTGGTGGTCAATGAGGTCCCCCAGTTGAAAACCAAGCGCCTGACCTTCACCTACCCCGCCTTCAAGCGGGCACGGGCGGTGTGGTTCCTTTCCAAGGGGGAATCCAAGCGCCCTTGGGCGGATAAAATGGCCGCAGGCATGGGACAGGATTTTCCCGCTGGACGGGTCCATTGCGACCTGACCGAGCCCGTCATTTACCACTGCCAAGTCTGAGGAGCGGCGACACTCTTGTCGCCGAGGACAGATTGGGCGACAGGAGTGTCACCCCCTCCCGGTTCCGTATCATGACCGGTGTTCCACCGGCCGGAAAAATCAGTTGCGACCCAGTTTCATTTGCTCTTGTATGACCCATTAGCTGATCAAAAAACCATGTCCGATTCTTCCACCAACCAATCCGGCCGCAACGCCAAGCCTTTCACCGTCGTCATTTTCGGTGCCAGCGGTGATCTGACCCGGCGCAAGCTTGTCCCCGCCCTGTTCGGCCTCTGGAAGGAAAAATCCCTTCCCCCCGACTTCGAAATCATCGGTTTCGCCCGCCGGGAAAAGACCGACGAGTCCTTCCGCGAAGAAATGAAGGAGGGCACCACGAAATTTTCCCGCCTGGCCCCGGTCAGCGACAGCGACTGGAATGAATTTTCCAAGCATGTGTCCTATCACGTCGGGAATTTCGACGACGCCGCGTCCTTCCGGGGACTTGCGGAGCGCCTCGGAAAACTCGCCAAGGAACGCGGGCTCGAGCAGCAATTGTTCTACCTGGCCACGGCCCCGGAATTTTTCTCCCCGGTGATGGAGGAACTGAAGAAGGTCAACCTGGTCGGCCACGGACTCCCCTCCCGCGTGGTGATCGAAAAACCCTTCGGCCACGACTACCAGTCCGCCCGCACCCTCGTTTCCGACCTGCAAAAATGCATCGACGAGGAATCCCTCTACCGCATCGACCATTATCTGGGCAAGGAAACGGTGCAGAACCTACTGTATTTCCGTTTCGCCAACTCGATTTACGAACCCATCTGGCAGCGCTCAATGATCGACCACGTGCAGATCACCGTGGCGGAAAAAGAAGGCGTCGGGACGCGGGGCGGATACTACGACGGCGTGGGCGCGATGCGCGACATGGTGCAGAACCACCTGATGCAACTGCTGACCATCACGGCCATGGAGCCCCCCGGGTCCCTCCATTCCGAGGCCATCCGCGACGAGAAGGTCAAGGTGCTGCGGTCCATCCCCACCCCCAAGCTCGAGGCGGTGCAGCATATTTCCGTCCGCGCCCAATACGAGGGCTACCGGAAAGCCGACCGTGTCGCCCCGGATTCCGTGACCGAGACCTACGTGGCGCTCAAGCTCCACATCGACAACTGGCGTTGGGCCGGGGTGCCGTTCTATCTCCGCACGGGCAAGTTCCTCGCCACACGCGCCAGTGAAATTGTCGTCGTCTTCAAGCGCCCGCCGATGTCGCTCTTCAAGGCCAGCGAACGCGAATACGTGCACCGCAACCGCCTGCACATCCGCCTCCAACCGGAGGAAGGCATCCACCTGAACTTCAACGCCAAGGTCCCGGGCAAGAGCGTCATGAGCGCGGTGGACATGGACTTCCGGTACAAGAGCAAGTTCGGATCGTATTCGCCCGAGGCCTATGAGCGGCTGCTGCACGACTTCATCATGGGCGACTCCACCCTCTTCACCCGGGCCGACGAAGTCCTGGAAGCCTGGCGCCTGACCGATGCGATCTATGCGGGCTGGGCCAATGCGCCCGTGGCCAGCTACCCGGAAGGCAGTTGGGGACCGGTCGAGGCCGACAAGCTCCTGGCCAAGGACGGCAACCGGTGGATCGATCTCGGATTGCGCTGAGCAAGCGATTGTCCCCTGTAGGGCGCCTCTGTGAGGCGCCGCGACGGTTCACAGAGTCCAATCGGCATTTTTTTAGGAAATGTCAGCTATCAGCAGGTGTCGCCACATCGTTCTCTTTCAGGATGTTATGCAAATTTATAGTCGTCCGCAATCGCCCCGCATAAGCCCAAATTTCCGAACCGGGTTACACATTTGGGTTACAGTTTTTGAACGTCGTCCGTGAGCAACGAGCTTTAGCTCGTTGGCTCAACGGATTTGTTCTGCTTTTTGGGTGGTTTTAAATACGCTTTATATTCTTCGCTCTGAATGTCTTTTAGAAGATCGGGAGCGGATTTGTGAGAAACAATACATCCTTCCATAATTTCCACTTTACTCTTTTCGTTTACGTAAGATATGGAGCGCGCATCGAACTGCTTTTTATCAATTAGATAAAGTCCAGTCAGGGCGTAGGACTTGGCTTGTATATTCCCTTCTTTGAATAGCCGTTCAAAGTGATGCAAAGCGTCAGGCCTGTCGTAAATACTCCAAAAATATTTTTCACCTTGCGACGTGCTGCCACTGATGCCAGTTGGTCCCATGGCATAAATCTCAATACTCTTTAGGGCTTCGTATGCCTCATCACTTTTTATCTCTGCTATGGACAACTGAGAAGCCGTCAGCATGACACAAAATATTGAAATGATAAATTTCGTATGTTTGCAGAACGTCCGTCATGACCAACGCGCGTAGCGCGTTGGGTCCATGACATGGTTCGCTCTTTTTCTGAGTAAATCCAGGAGAAAGCCGGGTATAGAATAACAAACCATTATTAGTAAGAACCCGGTAATAATTAGTGGATACACTATAATAAAGCTACTCTCATCTGATATTAGCTGTGCCCGCTCACAAAGGTCTGTGAACCATGTGAAAAAATAATAAGCAGGGAAAAAGCAGATCCTTCCAATTTTATATAAATATCCGTCTTTGCTGGGATTGATTAAAACTATCGCAGCAAAGAAAAGTGGCGTTCCAGCGAAGGAAGCTAGCGTGTATCGCCAATGTGAAATTATATTTCCGCAATTCATATTTCAGCGAACATCCTGCCATCACGCAGGGCGTTTCGCCCTTGCGTGAATGGCCTGGTTCGGCTCTGGTTTACCATCCAAAGAGTATCTCTTTAAGAAAGAATTTTAGTCCTTTCCAGAATCCTTCTGCTCTCGTCTTGATTACGGTCAGAAAAATGAGGAGGCCGACAAAAATAATCGCAAAGATAAGCGGGAAATAAAAGACCAGTGCGAGAACCGCGATAATGAAAGCAACACAGACAATTCTAAATGCCCATAGTCTGATTGGATTCATTTTCATATTTCCGCCGAACGTTGTATAGACCGCTGTTTTGCGGCCTATCTCTCTATTTAATTCACGGTATTTATCCGGTTTTCCCCTGTAGGATCCCTCAAAAGGGGGTCAAAATCGGGAGGCTATCTGGCTATTTAAGAAAACAGTGTATTTCATGGCTTTTCTGGGGGCAAGACTTGCTTGGGGATGAGGGGTTTGAACTTGTAAGGCCTTTACCGCCTGAGGCGGATCAGAAGAAATCTATCCTGCCGTTTGACCCAAACGGCCTACAAGAAGAGTTGGCGGTCATAGACCGCCGCTACAAATGATTGAACTCCCACTCATTTAGATCCGAGAAAAGGCACCACTTTCAACCCCTCCGGCCCGAAGTCCAGCGTCACGGCCCCGGTGAAATCCTGGCGGTGGACTTGGATCCCCAACCGCCGGGCATCGTCCCAAAAGACCGTGTCCAGTGAACGGTCGGGCTGGTAACCCCGCCCCGGACGCACCAACACGCGGGGATGGACAGCCTCCAACCACGTCGTGGAGAGATTAGGCGAACCGGAGTGTTCGCCCTGCAACAGCACCTCGGCCCTCGGCACCACACCCCGGTCCAGCAGCGCCCTTTCCACCTCCGCGGAGATATCCCCCGCGAACAACACCGATCCCTTGTCGCCCGAGACAAGGAACACCAGTCCCCGGTCCTCCAAGCGTTCCCACGGCATCTCCACCCCGGGCCAAAGCACCTCGACCTTCCATCCCCCGGGCCATTCGAAGCGGTCGCCGGCGCGCCAGAAGGTCTTGGCCTTTCCCTTCTCCTCCATCCGGCCCAGCCACGTGTGCTGGGCGGATGACTTCGAACGCCAGCCGGAATCCATCCATGAGGACACGTCCATGCGGTCCAGGAGGGTGGTGGCCGATCCCATCCGCCGCGCTCCGCCGTTACCCAACACCACCCCGTCCCAGGCATCGATGCCCTGCCAGCGCCGGAACGGATTGACCACATAATCCCAGGCCGCCTGCGGGCCGGGATCCACCAGGAAGCTCCTGTTATCCATCTGGACCACCACCGGGGAAGCCTGGCGGTCATGCAGGACCGTGAAGCGGGCCGTTCCGGAGGGGGGCTGGTTCCAGGGCAACCCGACAAAAGCGTGCCCGCCGGGCCAGGCTGCCATCGTCCCGATGATCATGACCATGGCCTGCAGAATCCAGGCATTGAAGAGATTGACCACCAGCGCCAACTGCGACCAGAAGGAGCCCAGCACCACCGAAACCGCACTCAGGGCCAGCACGGCACCGGCCAGGGGGACGACCACGATGTTCGCCAGCAGGGCGACCGGGGCAAAAAGATGGAAAAACCACAGCCCGTGCGGGAGCGAGGCCACCCATGCCGCGGCCGACACCGACACCACCACCCCGACGGTGCGCCAGGCTTTCTCCGTTTGCAGCCTCCACCACGGAAGAAGTCGCCGGGGGATCCAAGGATCCGGCTCCCCCCACCGGATCCAAAGCCGCAGCAACGGCGGCGACCCGAGGGCAATCCCCAACAAAACAATAAACGACAACTGGAAACCCAGGTCGAACAACATCCGGGGATCCCAGACAAACATGAACAAGGCCGCCGCACCCAGCAGGTTGAACAACCCCACCGGGCGGTAGAGCGACCACCCCACCGACACCAGCGCCGCCATGACAAAGGCCCGGAACGCACTCGGCTGCATTCCGGTGCTCAGACAGAACAGCAGGACCATGGGCAGCACCAGCCAGCTCCAGCGCCAGCGGATCAACCCCACCGAGCGCAGCACCAACACCAGCATCCCGAGGATGATCCCCACATTCTGTCCGCTGACCGCGAACAGGTGCATCGTGCCGGTCACCCGGAAGGCCTCCTCCACCGGTTCGGCCACGCCATCGCGGAAACCGAACAACATGGCCGACATCAAGCCGGTCGCCTCGGGCCGGTTTTCCAAACCGATGGAAAGCACACGGCCCATGTGGTGCTTGAAATCCACCGCCCGCCGCTTGATCCACCAACCACCCCCACGGCTCGCAGTCTTCCAATCGCCCTCCTTCAACTGGAACTCATGGAGGATGCCCCGGCCGCGCAACCAGGCGCCGTAATCAAACTGTCCGGGATTTTCCCGGGGACCGGGCTTGGACAAATAACCCCGGCCCTCAAGGGTGTCGCCATAGGCCGGGATCCCCGATGCACCCTCCTCCACCTTGCAAATGACCCAGCCTCCGGATTCCCTCCAACCGGTGGAATCTTCCACAGCGATGACCCGCGCCTGGAAATCGCGGCGGACGGTCCGGCCCTCCTCCTGCCGGACCACGGGATCCTCGATCACCTCGAGACGGAGGTGGGCTTCAGAGGGCTCATCCCCGGCCAACCGGGCCAGATGATTTTCCGGAAGGCTCAGGGCCCGGGCCTGGAACCACAGGGCAGAAACGGACACGACCAACAGTCCCAGCGACACCGCACGGAATTTCTCCCCTCCCCACCAGGCCCCGGTCCCCGCGCAGGCAAACAACACCAGCCAGGCCAGCGGGCACACCCCCGTCATCCGGGCCAGGCCGATGCCGGCAGCCGATGCGAGAGCCAACCAGAAAAGGGGACAGGGCGTCCCCTCATCCCCGTACTCACCCCTTCCAGCCATGCACCCCGGGCAGGTGATTAAGGCATTGGTAGCGTCCCAAACGCAAATGGCGGCGGATGGCCGCGGTGATGAAATCTTTCGCAGCCCGGACCGCAGCTTCCAACGACAGGCCCCGGGCCAGACCGGCGGCGATCGCCGCGGAGTACGTACACCCGGTCCCGTGCGTCGCCACCCCGCGCACCGCCGGCACGGAAAAGTGCCGGGCCTTTTTGCCGTCGTGCAAGACATCGACCGCGCGGGCGGTCCGCAGATGCCCTCCCTTGACCAGGAAGGGAACCCCGAATCGGCGGGCCAGCAACTCCGCTGATTCTTCGACTTCCTCCAGCGAACGGATTTTCCGTCCGGTCAGGACCTGGGCTTCGTCGAGGTTGGGGGTGACCACCGAGGCCAGCGGGAAAACCAGATCCTGCAACGCCCGCACTGCCACCGGCTTGAAGAGCAGGGCCCCGCTCGTGGCCACCATCACCGGATCAACCACCAAGGCCGGACGCCTTTTGGCCGGAAGGGCCGACCAACAATCCGCCACGGCCTGCATGATGGGTCGGGAATAAAGCATGCCGGTTTTGGCGGCGGCGACGGGGAATGCCTCGAAGACCAGACGAATCTGCTCAGCCACCATCGGTGCCGGCATCGGTTCGATCCGGGTGACCTTCCCGGGGTGCTCCGCAACCACACAGGTGACCGCGGTTGTGCCGTAGGTTCCCAGGGTGGTGAACGTCTTCAGATCCGCCTGAATCCCCGCTCCCCCACTATTGTCGGAACCGGCAATGGTCAAGGTGACGGGAACGCGTCGGGTGGGCATGGGAGAAATTAAACAGAAGACCACCAAGGAAACGAAGTCTTTTTCTAAGAAGCTGTTTGGTTATAACCGAGGCGAAGCCCTGTACAAAATCCCCTCTATCAAGAGGGGTGGCGCGTAGCGATCCGCCTCAGGCGGACGTGTTCACCCTCGATGACCACACACCCCCGCGAGGCTTTCGCCTCGTCGGCCACATTGGCCCTATTCCCCGCCAAGATGCGGAATGGAGCTCCGCTCGGATTCACTTCGAACCCTTGCGGGTTTGGCAAACTTAATAGAGGGGATAAGTGGCCAGTACAACCAAACAGCTTCTAACACTTCCCCGACACCCCAAACTTGCCTTGCTCTGTTACCTTCGTTACCTTCTGTTCACGTTCATGAAAGGCCTTACCCGTCACCCCATTTTCGCCTACGCCGCCCCTTTCGTGCTTTTCATGCTCATGCTCGCCAGCAAGGAGTTGCACCCTCATGCGGTCTACATCGTCTATCCCGTGATGGTTCTCGTGGTCGGATTGACCCTGGCCTATTTTTGGAACCGACTCCCTGAGTTCAAAATCACCCGGCCGGTGGGCAGCATCGCCCTGGGTTTGGTCGGCTTGGTGGTCTGGGTCGGGCTTTACCCCTGGCTCGGCAAAGCCCAGGCCGACCTGACGGGCGGTTTCAACCCCCGCATCTTCGAGTCCCCCGCCATCCAATGGGGCCTCATTGCTTTCCGCATGGCCGGGTTCGTCCTCATCGTACCCATCATGGAGGAAATCTTCTGGCGGGGCTTCCTCCAGCGTTACCTCGTGAAGGAAGACTTCGAATCCGTGGGCCCCGGGACCTACACCCACCTTTCCTTCTGGGCCACCACGGGAATGTTCGTCCTGGCCCACGCCGACCAGTGGGGCGTCGCCCTGGTCTGGGGCGTCCTTGCCGGATGGTGGTTTATCCGCACCCAATCGCTCGGCAACATCATCCTCCTCCATGCCACGACCAACCTCGGCCTCGGCATCTACGTCCTCGCCACCGGACGGTGGTATTTTTGGTAGAAGGCCAATATTTGATGTCTAGACATCAAATATTTTGATGTCATGATGTCCCTATGAGAACGACGCTGACCCTTGACCCGGATGTGGCGGTCCGGATCCGCGCTGAGATCAAGAGCGGGAAAACATCCCTTAAAAAAGCGATCAACGATGCGCTCCGCCGGGGTTTGCAAACCACCCAGACCCCGCGTGCCCGGCCCTACCGGGTCAAGCCCTGCTCCTCCGCCTTCCTCCCTGGAATCGATCCGGGAAAATTGAACCAATGGGCCGATGAATTGGAATCCATGGAATTTCTTCACAAACACAAGCGGAAGCCATGATCCTGCCGGATATCAACCTTCTGGTATATGCCTACAACGACCAGGCTCCAGAACACCTCCAGGCCAAAACCTGGTGGGAAAAATGCCTCGGAGGCAGCACTCCTGTCGCCTTGTCATGGGTGGCGGTTGGCGGGTTTGTGCGTCTCATGACCCACCCCCGTGTACTTGCACGTCCCGCCTCTGTCGAGATGACAACCGCTTGGGTGCGCGAGTGGATCAACCAACCGCCAGTACTATGGATCCAGCCGGGTGAACGCTTTGCCGAAATTTATCTCGGCATCCTCGAACAGTTGGGCACAGGTGGGAATCTCACCACGGACGCCCATCTGGCGGCTCTGGCCATAGAAAACCAAGCCACGCTCCACAGCAACGACGCGGATTTTTCCCGTTTCGAGGGACTGCGCTGGAAAAACCCGCTGCGCTGAGCAGCCTTTTCCCCATCCAAACTGACCGTTCCCCACGGATTTGCTTCGCGCCCTTGGCGTTCTTCACGGTAAAACTGTCCTCATGCCCCGCATCGTCATCGCCGTTGGAATCGCCGGACACCCCATTGCCGCCGCGGGAAATTCCTGGTTCTTTCTCCAGTGGGTCCTGGGATTCCAGGAATTGGGCTGGGAGGTCTGGTTGGTGGAGGCCCTCCCTTCCGACAAACTGATCGATGACCAGTGGAAATCCGCCGTCCAGGGAAATTCCGCAAACGAGCGCTACTGGGCCACCACTTTGGAACGATTCGGCCTGACGAAATGCGCCACCTTGCTGATCGATGGAAAAGCGGACAACCTCGAATACGCCCGCGACTTCGCGGCCTCCGCCGACGTCTTCCTCAATATCTCCGGACATTTCCGGTCCAAGGCCCTGGAATTTCCCCGCGCCCGGAAAATCTATCTCGATCTTGACCCGGCATTTACCCAGATCTGGGTCGACACCTACCAGACTGACATGAACTTTGCCGGGCATGATCTGTTCTTCACCGTGGGCAGCCGTTTGGGGAAAGAAGGATGCCGGGCACCCGATCTGGGCATGACCTGGCTCCACACCTACCCCGTTGTCGTCCTCGCCAAATGGCCCTGTTCCGACCCAGACACCTTCTCGCGCCTGACCACGGTGGCCCATTGGCAGGGTTACAAATGGTGCGAGTGGCAGGGCGAATGGTATACGGGCAAGAGCGAACAATTCACCCAATACCGCGACCTGCCCCGGATGACGGACGTGCCTTTGGAAATCGCCACGGAGGCCGGAATCAACCGCGACGAGCTGGCACCGTTCCGCGAGGCCGGGTGGAATCTGGTGGAGTCGAAGGATATTTGCTCGGACTTCGGCCCGTATGAAGCCTATATCCGCGGATCGGCCGGGGAATTCAGCGCGGCCAAGGGCGGGTATGTGAAATCCCAGTGCGGCTGGTTCAGCGACCGTTCGGTGTGCTACCTTGCCTCGGGTCTTCCGGTGGTGGTGGAAAGCACCGGCCTGGAACCCGACCTGCCCGCCCAGCCCGGGCTGCATTATTTCAAGACTCCGGAAGAAGCCGCCGCAGCCTGCAACCGGGTGCGGGAAGATTTTCCCGCCCAGCGCAGGGCAGCGCGGAAACTGGCGGAAGAAGTCTTCGCCAGCAGTGTGGTCATCCCGAAGATGCTCGCGAAATTGTAGGCGCGATTGTTGATCGCGGGAGTTAGTTATCTATGCCTTTGCATGGAGGTGGAGCGGGACCTCCGGGCACGCTGGAGTTTGTCTGGGGTGGATCGAAGGCAAGCGTGCCCGGAGGTCCCGCTCCACCTACAGAACCCAGTGGACATACCCCAAACCCGCCACCCTCACACCGGCTGGATAATGGCAAAGGACCGGTTTTCCGAACCCGGCCGGCGCGAGCCCTGCCAGGTTTGATCGACGCGGCCATGGGCATCGCCGAGCGCGTTGACCCGGACCTGGATCTCCAGCAGGAGCGGTTTTCCAGCCGTCAATGAGACGGCTTTGAAGGGCACAAACAAATCGGCATGATATCCCCCCTTGTCCGCCTTGACGGCCAACCGGGAACCAGCAACGGCTTCCCGGCCCCTGGCAAAGATGACCGATGGCTTTTTCGCATTGGGCAGGGCCACGATATACTGGGGAGATCCCGATTTTCCATCCAACCGGTCGACGTATAGATCAATGGCGCTGTAGGCGGACAGCCAAACCAAATCCGTCGCCGGGTTCGTGTCGGAGACCCGGAGCTTCAGCCGGATCCCGGATTTTTCCACCGCGAGGGTTCCTTCGGCCATGGTATTGCCCGACCAGACCACTTTCACGGGAGCGGCCTTGGCTCCGGCACCGACCCTGACCATGTTGCGGACGGGACGGGAAAAGGACTGGGCAAAAACCAGGGGGGAGGAACCCGTGACCCCCACATTCAGCTCCACGCCGGACTTCAACGGCACCACCCGGAAGGGAATCCGTTTGACCGCACCCGCGGCCAGATCACAGCGAATCTCCGCCCGGCCCTTCAACCGGAAGGCCTCGCGGTCCAAATCCAGGGACAGGGTTCCCTTGAACCGGGAGGAGGTTTCATTCTGCACCACCAGGACCAGTTCGGCCCGTCCGGTTTCGGAGAAATCCCGGGTCTGGTCCTCGATCGAAACCATGACCCTCTGGAGCGTGGAGGCCGTGCGCCCGGTATTTTTCCGGACCGGGGCGAACTGCGGGAGGAAACCGTCGCGCTGGTGGGCATCAATCAGTTCGTCACACATCTTCCAGATGTTGTCCAGGGTCAGCTGGCTGGAGGTGTGAGGATCCATCATGACTGCGTGATAGATGTGCTCGCGCTTGCCGGTCATGAAGGCCTCGACCGCCAATTCCTGGACGGCGATGTTGGTGCGGCACATCGCGGCCAATTGCGGGGGCAGGTCGCCGATGACCGTGGGCTGGATGCCCTGTTTGTCGACCAGGCAGGGGACTTCCACGCAGCATTCGTTGGGCAGGTTGGTGATGAGGTTGACATTGGGCACATTGCCGTAGATCACCGTCGGGATACCGCTCTCGATGGCGTTGATGATCTGCGACCCGTATTCCACGCTCTTGCCGATGGTGACCTTGCTGTCGGCCAGCATGCTCTTCTCGGTATCCTTCCAGGTGGTGATGATCGACTTGCACCGGCGGATGTATTCGTCGAGGGGGATTTTGAATTCCTCGATGATCTTTTCCCCGTGGTGGATGAACCAGGGGCAGTATTCGGAGAAATGCTCGCTGGACTCGGTCACGAAATAGCCGAGGCGGCGCATCATCTCGAAACGGACCTTGTCGGAATCGAAGGTGCGCGGATTGTCCAGGGCCTTGAAGAGGAGCGGATAGGCGTCCTGGCCGCGGTATTTGAACTCGAGGAAAAAGGCCACGTGGTTGATCCCGGCGACCTTGTAGCTGATGTCCTGGTAGGGCAGGCCGGCGTAGTTGGCCAGTTGTTGGGATGTGCCCTGTACACTGTGGCACAGGCCGACCGAGGGAATCTGGCAAACCCGGTCGATGGCCATCATGTTCATGGCCATGGGATTCGAATAATTCAGGAAAAGCGGATCCGTGGCGCCGAAGTCGCGCAGGGCATTCCCCACCTTGACCAGCTCCGGCATGGTGCGCAGCGCCCGGAAGACCCCGCCCACCCCGAGGGTGTCGGCAATGGTCTGGCGCAGGCCGTATTTCTTGGGGATTTCAAAGTCGGTCACCGTGGCGGGCTTGTAGCCCCCCACCTGGATCATGGTGATGACGTAACGAGCCCCGGTGCAGGCCTTCTTCAGGTCCAGGGTCGACTCCACCTTCGCCTTCACCCCGAGTTGCTCCACAATCTTGCGGGCCAAGATTTCGGCCACCTTCAGGCGGGCGGGATCGATGTCCATCAGGCAGATCGTCGAGGTTTCCAGCGCCTTGTTTTGCAGGATGTCGCAGATGAGGGTTTTGGAAAAGACCACCGAACCGGCACCGACGAAAGTGATTTTGGACATGGCGCCATTCAAGCGCGTCCAGCCCGGCAAACGCAACTTGCCGGATGTGATCTTTTATATACATTTTGTGATATGCGCTCACTTCCCATTTTCCCAAGGAGCCGGACAGCTTTTGGGAAATAAAACGATGAAAGACGTCCTTCTCGAACTACGGGCCGCCTCGCCGCATGAAACCGCCACCGGTTCCGCCTACCACTGGGAAAACCAGACGCGCCGGACTCCGGGGGCCATCCTGCAATACACTTGGAACGGCGAAGGGCGTCTGCAGCGGGGCAAACGGGTTCTTTCCTGCGGACCCGGGCAGGCGCTGGTCATGCGGCAGGGGGATCCCACCACCTATTTCTTCCCGCCCGAGGGCCGGGTGGCCTGGGAGTATTCCTGGATCAATTTCACGGGCGCGGAGGGACTGTGGGGGGAGCTCATCCATCGGTATGGTGATATTGTGACCCTCGACCCCGACGGCGAAACCGTCGGGCTCCTCAAACAGATCACCCGCCTTTACCACAACAAAGGATTCCTCGACCGCTACCACACCAGCGAACTCCTCGGCCGGTTGCTTTCCGCATTCGCCCGGGAATTGGGACAAATCCGGACGATCGACGAATCCCCGGTGCGGCAGGCGCAGGATTACCTGCGCGACCACCACCGGCGGCCCATCAGCATCAAGGAAGTGGCCACGCAATTCGGGGTCACCCGGGAACACTTCGCCCGGATCTTCCATGCGGAAACCGGGGAAACGCCCGCGGTCTTCCTGCGACAATTGCGCCTGCAAACCGCGCGACGGCTGCTCCGCAGCACAAACATGCCGGTGCGGGAGGTGGCGGAGCAAAGCGGGTTCGGCAGCAGCACGCACTTCTGCCGGGCCTTCCGGCTGGCGCAAAAAATGTCACCGGAGGAATACCGGGGCCGTTGAACAGGAGAAACAGAGGAAACTGAGCAATGCAGGGGGGATCAACAAGAGCCCGTCCGCACCCGGAATCTCAGCGCTTGCGGCGCTTGAGGTTCAGCTGGGCGACGGATTTCTGGATGACCGCGGCCAGGGCTTCGGCATCGGCCCCCGTGGGCTTTTCCGCCAGCGCCCTCTTGGCGCGCTCAAGGGCTTCTTCCACCTTGTTCTCGTCGATCTCGGATTCCTGCAGGGCCATGTCGGTGAGGACGCGGACAAACTGCCCGGTGACCTCGACGAAGCCCTTGCCCACGGCGAGATACTCCGTCTTGCCGCCCTTGGTCACGCGGAGTTCACCCGGGTTGACCATGGTGAGGAACGCCTCGTGCATGGCCAGGGCCCCGAACTCGCCCTCGATGCCGGGGACGACCACGGAGTCGACCTCGGCCTCGTAGGCTTTTTTCTCGGGGGTGATGATCTCGAGGTGGATGGTGGGCATGATGGGTACCGTGGGCGGTGGGCTTCGGACAATAGTCGGATTACTTCTTGTCGACGGTGTCGATGCCGCCCTTCATGTAGAAGTTGGCTTCGGGAACCTCGTCGTGTTTGCCTTCCAGGATTTCCTTGAAGCCGCGCACGGTTTCCGTGATGGAAACATACTGGCCGGGGGAGCCGGTGAAGACTTCGGCCACGTGGAACGGCTGGGACAGGAAGCGCTGGATTTTGCGGGCGCGGAAGACGGTCAGTTTGTCTTCCGGGGACAACTCGTCCATCCCGAGGATGGCGATGATGTCCTGAAGATCCTTGTACTTCTGGAGCACGCGCTGGACACCGCGGGCGACATCGTAGTGTTCCTGGCCGACGACTTCGGGCGCGAGCGCCTTGGAGGTCGAGGACAGCGGATCGACGGCGGGATAGATCCCCAACTCGGCAATGGAACGCTCCAAGACGATGGTGGAGTCCAGGTGGGCGAAGGTGTTCGCCGGGGCCGGGTCGGTCAAGTCGTCGGCAGGGACGTAAACGGCCTGCACCGAGGTGATCGAGCCCTTGTTGGTCGAGGTGATGCGTTCCTGGAGCTCGCCCATTTCCGTGGCGAGGGTGGGCTGGTAACCCACCGCGGACGGGGAACGGCCGAGGAGCGCGGACACTTCCGAACCCGCCTGGGAAAAGCGGAAGATGTTGTCGATGAAGAGGAGCACGTCCTGGTTCTTTTCGTCGCGGAAATATTCCGCCATGGCGAGACCGGAGAGGGCGACGCGCATACGGGCGCCTGGAGGCTCGTTCATCTGGCCGTAGCAGAGGGCGACCTTGGACTTGCCGATGTCCTTGAGGTTGATGACCCCGGCATCCGCCATTTCATGGTAAAGGTCGTTTCCTTCGCGGGAACGCTCGCCGACGCCGGCGAAGACCGAGTAACCGCCGTGGGCCTTGGCGATGTTGTTGATGAGCTCGAGGATGACGACGGTTTTGCCGACGCCGGCGCCGCCGAAGGCCCCGGCTTTTCCACCCTTGGTGAACGGGCAGATGAGGTCGATGACCTTGATGCCGGTTTCAAGGATCTGGGCCTTGGTGTCCTGCTCGGTGAGATCCGGGGCGGGGCGGTGGATGGGATAGCGCTTGGTGTGCGGAACCGGTCCGAGTTCATCGACGGGTTCGCCGAGAACGTTGAAGATGCGGCCGAGGATCCCCTCGCCCACGGGGACGGTGATGGGTCCGCCGGTGTCGACCACGGACATGCCGCGCTTGAGACCGTCGGTGGAAGTCATGGCCACGGCGCGGACCCAGCCATCGCCGAGGTGCTGTTGCACTTCGAGGATGATCCGCTGTTCTTTGCCCTGGGAGGTGAATTTCACTTCCAGTGCCTGGAGAAGGGAGGGCATGTTTTTCGCGTCGAATTCCACGTCGACGACGGCGCCAATGACTTGGACGATTTTACCGGTATTGCTCATAAGGGATTGTGTGATTGAGGGATTGCGTGATTAAGAAATTAAGAATTCATCGCCATCTGGGCGGCGGCGATTTCCAGGATTTCGTTGGTGATGCCGGCCTGGCGCACCTTGTTGTATTCGAGGGTCAGGTCCTTGATGAGGGACTTGGCATTGTCGGTGGCGCTCTTCATGGCGACCATGCGGGCACTGTGTTCGGAGGCGCGGGCCTCGAGGATCATGTGGTAAACCTGGAAGTGGATGTAGGTCGGCAGCAATTCGGACATGACGGCATTGGCGCCCGGTTCATAGTGGTAATCGATCTCCGAGGTGTGCCCGGGGGATGCATGGGCATCCTTGCCGGCCAGGGCGATACCCGCGCCGGTCAATTGCTCCATGGGAAGAACCCGGGTCGTCACGGGCTTCTGGATCAGGGTGTTGATGTAATGGGTGTAGAGGACGCTGACCGCATCGGCCTCATGGGCGAGGAAGCGGTCGATGAGAAACTGGGACACCTGCTTGCATTCCAGGAAGGACGCCTTCTCGCTGATTTCGAAGTCGGCCAGGAGGTGCTTCCCGGTGCGGGCGACGAAAGCCTTGGCGCGCTTGCCGATGGTCACGTAGGAGGTGTCGGCCGACAGGGAGCCGGTTTCGCGGAGGAGGTTGGTGTTGAGCGCCCCGCAAAGACCCTTGTCCGTGCTGACGAGCAGGACCAACTGCTTCGAGCCCGCCTTGTGCCGTCCCCAGAGCGGATGGAAGATGTCGTCCGCGCGCTCTTTCAAGTCGTGGATCATGCGGTCCAGACCTTCGGCGTAAGGCCGGCCGGAAAGGGCGGCCTCCTGGGCTTTGCGCATTTTCGACGCGGCCACCATTTGCATCGCCTTGGTGATCTGGGCGGTGTTCTTGACCGACTTGATGCGCCGGCGGATGTCGCGTGTGTTGGCCATGGTTCAGTGGGCGGTTGACGATGAAAAGGGCGGTCAGCTGTTGATGGTCTTGAACTCTTCAACCGCGGCCTTGAGCTGGGCGATGAGGGCGTCATCGAAGGCCTTCTTGGTCTTGAGTTCGTCGAGAATCACCTGTTTCCGGTTGGAAAGGAATTCCGTCAACTTGAGCTGGGCGGCCTTGACGTTTTCCACCTTGATGGAGTCAAAGTGGCCGTTTTGGACGGCCCAGAGGATGCAGGACTGGATCTCGACCGAGATCGGATTGTACTGCTGCTGCTTGAAGACCTCGACGATGCGGGCCCCGCGTTCCAGGCGCTGCTTGGTGGCGGCGTCGAGATCGGAGGCGAACTGGGCGAACGCGGCGAGCTCGCGGAACTGGGCCAGTTCGAGTTTCACTTTTCCGGCGACCTGTTTCATGGCCTTGATCTGGGCCGAGGAACCGACGCGGGAGACCGAGATACCCACGTTGATCGCGGGGCGGACGCCCTGGTAGAACAGGTCGGACTCGAGGAAGATCTGGCCGTCGGTGATGGAAATCACGTTCGTCGGGATGTAAGCCGACACGTCGCCGGCCTGGGTCTCGATGATGGGCAGCGCGGTGAGCGATCCGTTGCCGGACTTCTCATTCAGGCGGGCCGAACGCTCGAGGAGGCGGCTGTGGAGGTAGAACACGTCGCCGGGATAGGCTTCACGGCCCGAGGGGCGCTTGAGCACGAGCGAAATCTGGCGGTAGGCCGCGGCATGCTTGGACAAATCGTCGAAGATGATCAGCGCATCCATGCCGTTTTCCATGAACCATTCGCCCATGGCCGCACCGGAGAACGGGGCGAGGTATTGGGCGGTGGCGGTGTCGGACGCGGTGGCGGCGACGATGATGGTGTAGCGGAGGGCGTCGTTTTCCTCGAGGACGCCGACGACGCGGGCGATGTTGGCGCGCTTCTGGCCGATGGCGACGTAGATGGAATAGAGCGGGCGGAAATCCTTGTCGCCGCGGGCCTCGGCTTCCTTGTTGATGCGGGCCTGGTTGATGATGGTGTCGATGGCGACGGTGGTCTTGCCGGTGGCGCGGTCGCCGATGATGAGCTCGCGCTGTCCGCGGCCGATCGGGATCATGGCGTCGACGGCCATGATGCCGGTCTGGACGGGCTGGCTGACGGCTTTGCGCTTGATGATGCCGGGGGCGATGCGCTCGACGAGGTAGGTGGTGTCGGATTTGACGGCACCTTTGCCGTCCAGCGGGCGGCCGAGGGCGTCAACGACGCGGCCGAGGAGGCCTTTGCCGACCGGGACCGAGAGGAGCTGGCCGGTGGTCTTGGCCTCGTCGCCTTCCTTGATGTGCTGGTAGTCGCCGAGGATGATGGCTCCCACTTCGGTTTCTTCGAGGTTGAGCGCGAGGGCCGTGGCGCCACCGGGAAGATCGATCATTTCGTTGTAGGCGACATCGGTGAGGCCTTCGATCTTGGCCACGCCATCGGTGATTTCACGGACGGTGCCGGTGTTGGTGCGGTTGGCCTGGGTCTTGAGACCCTGGATGGAGGCTTGGATTTCGTCGAGGAGCGTGCTCATGAGTGGGATTCGGTTCGGGGGGTTAGGATTCCGTTAAAAGGTTTTGGCAAGGGTGTCGAGGCGGCCGCGGATGGATCCGTCCCAGACGTCGGAGCCGACGCGGATGCGGAGGCCACCGAGGAGTTCGGGTTTGATTTCCGTGCGGATGAGGATGTCGTCGCCGAATTGTTTGCGGAGGGTGGCGGTGATGCCGGCTTCCGAGGCTCCGAGGGGTGCGGCACTTTGGAGAACCGCGGTGGAATTGGCCTCATCTACCGTGACCAGGCGGCAGAGGTGCTGGAGGATGGCGAGGTAGTGGCGAGGTTTTTCCGTGCCCAGCCATTTCACCGTCTCGCGCACACGCGACTCATCCAGGCGGCCTGCCGGGCGGCAGACTTGGAGGAGGCGCTTGGCGGAGGCGCGGGCTTTGCGGGGGATTTTCATCGGAAGGAATCAGGAAAGGTTGCTGAGGGCTTCTTTTTCCAGGCGGGTTTGGTCCTCGGCGGTGAGGGTCTTGCCGATGACCTTGGCGGTGGTGGCGACGACCAATTTGCCCATCTCATTCTTGAGTTCCGCCATGATGCGCTCGCGGTCGCGGGCGGCGGTTTCCTCGGCCTTGCGGAGGACGCCTTCCGCCTGGGCGATGGCTTCCTGGATCTTCTGGCCGCCGATCTTGTCGGCACTGGCGCGGGCTTCCTCGATCAGGGCATTGGCCTGTTCGTTGGCCTTCTTGACCAATGAGGAGCGGGTGCGCTCGGCCTCTTCCAGTTCCACGCGGATGCGTTCGGCATTGGCCACCGACTGCGCGATCTGCTGCCGGCGTTGTTCGAGGATTTTCTGGATCGGGCTGTAGGCGAATTTCTTCAGGAGGAAGAAGAGCACCAGGAACACAATGATCTGGGCGGCGAACTTGCCCCCGTCGATCCCGAATTGCGCGGCCAGGCCGGAATCCTCGCCCGCAGGGAGGGATTCCGCCAATAACCAGATGCCTAAGGTTGAGCTTGTCATAAAAGTGTCGGGGGATTTGACCCTCCCCCGCGGGGTTTGGATGACTTATTTGACGAGGAAGATGGCGTAGAAGACAATGGCTTCGGCCAGCGCCATGCCAATGATGCCGATGGTCAGAACCTGACCGAAGGCACCCGGGTTGCGTCCGACGGCTTCCGCCGCTTTGGAACCAACCAAGCCCACGCCGACGGCCGCGCCGAGGGCGGCAATGGCCACGTGGAAATTTCCGGAGAGTTCAGCAAGTAACATCATTTTATATCCTTTGGGTTGTTGTGTGTTGTTTCGCCATCACCCACAGACATGCATGGTCATGATGGCAAAGGGTTGAAGATCAGTGGGAATCCCCTTCTTCGTGGGCCGTGGAAAGTTGGATATACACCGCGCAAAGCAGGGTGAACACCAGGGCCTGAAGGACGCTGACCAAAATTTCCATGATGTAAAAAGGGACGGAGATCACGATATTGAGCATGAATCCGCCCATCGATCCCATGGCATGGAGCAAATTCTCCCCGGCAAAGATGTTGCCGTAAAGCCGCAGGGGCAGGGTGATCGCGCGCGAGGCGATGGAGATCACCTCGATCCCGCCGACGAGCAGGAAAATGAGGATGAGGAAGATGTTGAGCAGGAGGGTCAGGGCTTTGAGCCAAACCGGCTTGCCCTTGAATCCCATGAGGCCCTTGGGGGCGAAAAGGTGCTTGAGGAACCCGATGGGACCCACTTCGCGGAGGGTCCAGTAGATCCAGAAAAAGAAGAACACGGCCGTCATGGCCAGGGTCATGTTCAGGTCGGCATTGGCGGGGCGGACCACCGGGTCATGGACTTCGACCGAAAACAACCCGTGCCCATGGCCCCAACCCAGCGTACCCACACCCGGCAGCAACCCGGAGAGGTTCGCCGTGGCGATGAACACGAAAAAGGTGCAGAGCAGGGGGAACGTCCGCCGGATCATATGATGACCGACCACCCCTTCCAGCATGGTGTAGAGGGACTCGAAAAGCCATTCGCAGAAGTTTTGCAGGCCGCTGGGGACGAGCCGGACACGGCGGAGGCTGACCTGGACAAACAGGATGATGACGAGGGCAACCACCAATGCAAACAACATAGAATTGGTCAGGAAGGGACACCCGAACAATTCGGTCGCTTTGGGGCTGATTGATGCAATAAAAACCATACGGACGAACGTGAAACAAAGCCACAGGGCCAATGGGTTGGCAAGCAAAACTTGGTATTTTTACTGGGGCCCCAAGAGAATGTTTTGTTTTTTCCGTATTTGCCGTTTAATGCCCTTGCTTTGGAAACGCACCCGCCTTCAGGAAATACACCGCCGTCACTGGCCGCACTCCGCTCACGCGTCGCTTATGTGATGGCGGCCGCCATGGGATGGATGGTGGGATGGGCCGTTTGGGCCTGCGATCTCCACACCCCTTGGGAAGACCGCATGTATTTCCACCTCATGGAGATGCGATCCGCACCCACGGCACGCGACACCGGCTTGGTGCAGATCAAGGTTCAGGACATGACCGACGAACCCTGGCCCTGGCCGCACTTGGATTATGCGATTTTGTTGCATGCCCTCGCCCCGTACCAACCCGAGGTCCTGGCCTTGGATTTGCCCCTGGATGTCTCCGACACCCTGCAGCCGATTTACGAGCGGCAACTCGCCCGCCAGATGAAGGCTTTCCGGGATGTGGTGCTCTCGGCAAAACCCTCAACGCAATGGCGTCCCACTCCAGCCCCCCCGGGGTTGGACCCCCTGCCCACGGACGGGTTCATCCGGAACCTGCCCCAAATCGGCTCGGTGCGCTGGCCGATCGAACCCTACTGGAGCAATTGCCGCATCAGTCCCACGGCCGTATCCGGCCCGACCGAGGGCCGTTTCCCCTTGGTTTTCCGGATGGCGGACGCCGCTGTACCCTCGTTCCCCTTGGTCGTTTACGGGAAATCCATCGGGGCCTACTGGCCGCACTGCGAATTGGCGTCGGGGAGCTCCATCATTCTCCGGGACTACCAGAAGAAAGTCATGGCGAGTATCCCCGTCGACGCCCAGGGCTGCCTGCGTCTGCAGCCCGCAAAGCGGATTCCGCCTCCGGTGGAAGTGGAGTTTTATACCGTCGTCCTGTCGGCGGAACAAATGCAGCAGGAAACACGGCCGCTCTTTGATTTGGACCGGCTGCGGCGACAGGTCGTGCTTGTCTCCCTGGAACACCCGGACACGGCCACCCAAGCCCCCACTCCAGAGGGTAGTTCCTACCCGGGAACCCTCACCGGGCGTGTGCTGCAGCAGCTCTTTTTGCACGAATACTGGGGCCCCGTTCCCCCGCTGGTGAGCGTCATCCTGTTCATGGTCTGCGCTATTATTGCCACTTGGGCCGGATCCCTTCCGGAAATCCTCCACGGGCTTGCCGCCCTCCTGGGCGGTTTCCTTTTCCTGGCAGTCGATGCCTGGTTCGGTCTCCATTTCCTGGATCTGACCCTTCCCGTGGGGTCCATGACCACCTCGGTGTTGGTATCGTGGTCATTGGCCTTGGCCTGGACGGCCTATTTCACCGAAAAGGCGCCTGACCGGGCCCCTTCCCCTCCAGCCCGCGTGGCTTGACGCCCCTCCCCCGCTGATCCTAAGGGTTCCCGGGTGAAGCCGTTGGAGCACTTTTAATCTGTATTTGGGGAAAAAGTCGGCTACCTTACCAGTTCTTATGTTTGTGGATCGTGTACGCATTTGGGCTCGGGGTGGCAAGGGTGGAGACGGCTGCTGCGCGTTTCGTCGTGAGAAATTCATCCCGCGGGGCGGCCCCAATGGGGGAAACGGCGGCAAAGGGGGGGATGTCATCCTTGAAGTCGACCCCCACCTCAACAATCTCCTCCATCTGCGGCTTTCCCCCCACCATTTTGCCATCAAGGGGAAAAACGGGGAAGGCAGCCAGCGCACCGGGCGGACCGGCAAGGATGAAGTGATCAAAGTTCCCCCGGGCACCGTCGTTCTCCAAGTGCCCACCACCCTGGAAAATTTCGAACGTTCCGGCGACGAATCCCTCGCCACCCAAGTGGCGGACATGGTCGAACCCGGCCAGCGCTTGGTGCTCTGCAAGGGCGGCCGCGGAGGGCGGGGCAACCAATGCTTCAAGAGCTCGACCAACCAGGCTCCCCGCCGGACCGAACCCGGTTTCCCGCCGGAACAGGGCCAGTACATTTTCATCCTGAAATCCATGGCCGACGTCGGTCTGGTGGGCTTCCCCAACGCCGGCAAATCCAGCCTGCTGGCCGCCATGTCCTCGGCCCGCCCCAAGATCGCACCCTATCCCTTCACCACACTCCAACCCATCATCGGCGTGGTCGAGGTCGACCTCAGCCGCCGCTTCACCCTGGCCGACATCCCCGGCCTGATCGAGGGCGCCCACAAGGGCGTCGGCCTGGGCTTCGATTTTCTGCGGCACATCGAGCGCTGCCTCGTCCTGGCCCATGTGGTGGACATGGGATCGACCGAGGGCCGCGATCCCGTGGCGGACTACCGTGCCGTGCGCAAGGAACTCAAGAGCTACGATCCCGTCCTGGCCGCCCGCCCTTACGTCCTGGTCGCCAACAAAATGGACGTGCCCGGCGCATCCGAGCAATTGAAGGCTTTCCGTAAAAAAGTGCGGCAGAAAATCATCCCGGTCTCGGCCTCCAGCCATGAGGGCATCGACGATCTGCAGGCCGCCATGGACGATGCCCTGAAGCATCACAGCAATCCCGACACATGAAACGGTCCCCGACCTTCATCCTCGCCGTCCTCCTGGCTTTGGTGACGGCGACTGGGGCGCGCGCGCAGGAAACTCCTCCGCTGGCACTCAGCCTCGATGAGGCCATCCGGTTGGCACTGGAACAGAACCTCGACCTGGCCATCGAACGCGTGACACCCCAGCGTGCCGCCACCAACATCCTTGCCGCCCGCGCCGCTTTCGATCCCCGCCTCAACCTCAACGCCCGCTATGGCGAAACCAGCACCCCGAGGACCTCGGAGCAACAGGCCGCCGACGGGTTCCCCGCCTTCAAATCCCGCAATGCCACCGCTTCGGCCGGGGTGACCCAGCCCACCGTGCTCGGCACGGAAATCGGCCTGTCTGCCAACACGGCCAACCGGATGAACACCTCGAACAGCTTCGAGGATGAATTCACCTCCTTCGCCGGCGCCAGCATCCGCCACCCCCTGCTGAAGAATTCCGGACCGACCGCCAACCGGGCCCAGATCCGCATCGCCACCAAGGGCAAAGAACAGAGTGATGCCGCCTTCCTCAACCGCATCGACCTCATCGTGGCCGACGTCCACCGCGCCTATTACGAGCTGCTGTTTTCCATCGAGGACCGGCAATCCAAACAAAAGTCCCTGCGCCTGGCCGAGCAATTAAAAAAGGACAACGAGGGCCGCCTGGAAAACGGTACCATGACACCTCTTGATGTCGCCCAAGCCCGCAGCGAGGCCGCCCTCCGCATGAGCGACGTCATCCAGGCCCAGCTCAGCATCGACCAGAACCAGAACCGCCTCCGCCGCCTGATCAGCCGCGATTTCCAATCCACCCTCAACCAAAGGATCGATCCCAGCGACCCGTTGCCCCCGCCGGATACCCTTTCCTCCTCCCTGGTGGACATCACCCTGGCCCTGCAAAACCGGAAGGATTATCTCGCTCTCCAACGCCAGGCCGAAGCGGACGGACTGCGGGTGGAATTCACCAAGAACCAACTCCTGCCCCAGGTCGATCTGGAAGGCAGCTATGGCTACAACGGCCTCGAGAGCGACCTGAGCCAGAGCTTCAACCGGGTCGTCGATACCCGCGACCCGGGATGGTTTGTCGGACTGTCGGTGGAAATCCCCTGGGGCAACCAGGCGGAGAAAGCCCGCCATGAGGACGCCAAACTCCTGAAGCAACAAACCCTCCTCCGGGTGAAAAACACCGAACAGCAAATCATGCTCGAAGTGGACAACGCCGCCAAGGCCGTCGATTCCGCCTGGAAAAAATACGAATCTTATCTGGTCGCCAGCACCATCTCCGCACAAACCGCGTCCGCGGAAGAGGAAAAACTCAAAGCCGGGATTTCCACCAGTTACACCGTCCTGCAACTGCAGCGCGATGCCACCGCGGCACGCACCCAGGAACTGCGCGCCCTGGCCGATTACCACATCGCCCTGATGAACCTGCGGCTGGCCCAGGGCATCCTCAGCCCGGTCAGCGGGGTTCGCGTGGAAGCCCGGGGGAATGCCCCCGAAACCACCCCGGCCGCCACGGTCCGGTAGGCCCATTCCCAAAAAATTTCATCCCCCGCCCCAAAATTCCCGGTGGCAAAGCGGCAGACCTCGTCTAATCC
>Ga0209066_10001544_pt1 | contig 30176 bp, 29 predicted proteins | sample All_14_2_FD_187198 | JGI IMG/M metagenome (GOLD analysis project Ga0209066, IMG submission 187198) | Freshwater microbial communities in response to fracking from Pennsylvania, USA - Allegheny Zone_MetaG_DW_15 (SPAdes) (version 2) ...
TGCTCTAGCGATTGCGCCTCGCCGGTCGCAAGGGTTGGATGAGCGGTCAGCGCGTCCATACCGGGCCAGATCACCCGGTCGAAGAAGCGCGACAGGTTAACTTGGAAAATCCGTGGAAGCTGCTCGGCCGGCGTCATCACGATTGCCATCTCCGCACGGGAAAGCCGAACCGTTTCCAGCAGATAGCAGCGAGGTCCAAGACCGTGACCGGTTGCACATTGAACACGCCCTGGACATCGGTCGCGTGCTGCCCCCCAAAGATCGAATTGGAGACCAGCTTGCCCTGGTCTTCCGTGCAGAGAAGGTCGTAGCCGTAAGCATAGTGCGTTGCGGCAATGTCGAAATCTGCCCAATCGGCCATCAACTTCCGCAACGCCTTCAAGAAGGCGTCGCGAGTCGCGTGAATCCGCGGTACGACCGCTTCAGCTCCGATGCCGTTGCGCCAGAGATAGCGATCGAGCGTGATGTTGTTCAGCGCGGCAGCCTGGGCGTAGCGCTGATTGAGGGCCGCAAGCCCGTGCGCTTGCGAGAGCTGCGTCCCGAAATCCTGCAAGGCACGCAGCGGATATTCATTGAAGTGGCGGATGAAGGCGCTCATCCGGTCTTGGCGCTCACCGATCGCGTAAAGCTCATCGACGGCCCAGTCGCCTTGATCGAAATCCGGAAGCGCGCCGTAGCCGATGCGCGGCCCGTGCATCACGCGAAAGCCGGTCGCGAGCGCAAGGCGGATGATGTCCTGCCGGATTGGAGGGATGTCGGGCCGCGGCGCCTTTTTGCCGACGGCGAGCAACAGATCCACGCGATCGGTGTTCTGCAGGCTTTCCGCAGCGAACGCCGCTTCGGGAATGCCGGCGCGGATCCGGCCTTTCCGGATGCAGCGTTGAATGTACCACCATGCCACACGGCGCTTCTTCGACAGCAACCGATCCCTGCTGAGCGGCCGCCACTTTTCAAGGAGCTTGCCGATCTGCGGATTGGCGATGGTGCTGTAGGTGTTCGTGTCGAAGGTGACAGATATCGGCGTCTTCATAAGCAGCGGCTTTCGGGCGTTTCTAGCTAGCGTCGGCGTGGCGGCGCAGCTTGATGTCGTGGAGTGCGGAGGAAGGGGCTCGCGGTGGTGGCATCTGATCAAACCTCCCGCTGAGTCTGGCTGGGCGTCTCGGTCACGATCGGGAGTTCGGTTTGTTCGGTAGAAGCGGCCGCCATTTTTGCCTCAAGGCGTGCCGCCTTCTCAGGCGTGTCAATAAACTGCGACAGCACCGGGCGCGGACCGAAAACATTCCGGACGATGATTTGGATTTCCTTGTCCTGTCGGCGCACTTCCGTGGTGATGGTAGGCACGAGCGCGGCATGGGCCCGTATCAGCTCGTCGCTCGACCGATCACGGGCGATCGTCATGCGATAGGAAAACTGCGCAATCGTCCGATTGAGCTGCCGCACCTTCCGGCTGTCGGATATGTCGCGATGACGCGATACCACGTTCACCGGTCCGCGCTTGCTGGAGCCGCGCACGAGCATGTGCGCGGAAACCGGGAAGATCAGCTCGACGTCGCCTGAATGCTGGTAAGGCGTCCGCGCGTGCAGCGTTTGGCGTGGATCGTAGCTGCAGACGGGATTGTCCGAGGTGATGAAAGGCGTGCTCGTCTTGTTGTGCAGCACTTCAAAACCGAGCCGGAAGCAGAGATCTCCGAAATCCTTGAACTCACCCTGCATCGCCAACAGCGTCTCGTGAGGGTTGATGCCTACGGGCACGGTGTCGAACCGACCGGCGTAGCGCTCCATTTCCGGTGGAAGCGCGCCGATCTCTTCGGCGACCTTGTGTTGGCTGCGGAGCTTAGCTTCGATCATCAAGGCATGTCGGTCGCGCGTGGCCGGGACGCGGGCACGCATGATCGTTTGCATGCCGAGGACATTGAAGGAAATGGCGGGCGACAATCGTCGTGCCTCCAGCGCCCTGATCGTCTCCGGCCACACGGTTTCGATGGTGTTCCAGAAGTCCTCGAAACGGTGGGTTTCCTGCCCTCCCTCTGGGAGCTTCTGGGAATAATAGTCTCGCTCGAACCCGATCGACCGCGGTTTCATCAGAAGCGGATTTTCAGGTGCTTCGCAAAGATAGACCTGAATGCGGTCGTCTTCGGCAGCAAAGCCATCCATATAAACAGCTGAGATGAAGTGATGCCGGCGATTGTTGCGGTTGGTATTGCCGCCCGAGGGATTGATGAGGCTGAACGGCCGCACGTCGCCATCGACGGGAACGGCCCCCCAAAGGCCGAAATATGTGGGCGCCTTCGTCATCTTCTAGACCGTCCACAAATCATCGGGGCCGAGATAGCTCAGGTCGAGCTGAGCTACATTCTGGGCCACATTCGCCCGCACGAGACCGCGGGCATTCGGGTTGAGCGGATGCTGTAGCTGGCCGATCGCGCGCCCGTCGGGCGCCAGCACCAGCGGCTGTCCGTTCCTATGAAAGAGGCTGACTGGCGTCCCGGGAGGGACCGGTGCGGCGAACCACTGGACGTTTCCAAGGTAATCCCGCCGCGCCCAGGTCCGGTTATCCGAGGGGGCAAACTCCTGAATGAATTCGAGCCATATCGTCCGTGTCTCGGCCGTTGGCCAATTGGGTTGCGCCGACCAGACCGCGAGGCCGGGCGAGCGCAGCCAGGCGCATAATTCCGCGCCGGTCGTGAAGGTGGCGGCGGTGTCGGTAACGGCTTTGATGGCCGCCAGCCGTGAATTGAAGCCCGCCTGGATCAGGATTGAGGCGGAGCGGTTCATAGTACCCGTTTCGACGGCCGGCACTGCCAAGCCCAACTCGTGATCTTCCAACGCCAATTCGAACACACCGGCGACATCGCCATTGGCGGCGGCACGGACGCGCAAGGCCTCCATGGCCCAAGGAAGGCGATAAACCAGGCCGCCTTCGATAAACTGCAACGTCTCGGCTTCCTGTCCAGCGACGATCGCGGCCAGCCGCTGTCCGAGCAGCCAGCATCTGAGGATGTCGCGCCAATTTGCCGGGAATGGATCCGGCTCAAATGGGTAGAAGGCGAACACGCGCTCGGCGATGCCGGTGATCGCAGCGATTGCCGCCTCATGATCCGCCGCCGCGAGGGCCGCGTTGGCCTGTATGAGAAGATCGTTTGCCTCGGGTGCAATTGCGTCCAGCGCGTGCCCGGCTTCGAGGCCGAGACCGGCCAAAAAGTAGCCGCGTCGTCTAGCGGCGGTCGAGTTCGCCCATATGAAGCGGGTCCGGGTGAGCAGCGTGGTGCGATATGCCGCCCGCACTGCATCGTTCATGCGGAGCAGGCGACGCTGCCAGAGCGAAGATTGCAGGATATTGTCGAGCGCGGCCTCGATCTGGTCATCGGGCACGTCGGCCTCGCCGATCAGACTGAGAATGGCGGTGTCGAGCGTCGCCATATGACGCTCCCACTCTTTCAGCGCCCGCTCGCGCTTTTCGACCTTCTCGCCGGCGACCTCAGGGAAGGTCCACGCCGCGGCATTGTTGACGACATAGTCGATCAACTGGTCAAGGTTGCCGCCAAGACGCGCGTGCATGCGGTTGAGCAAAGACCAGATGAGTTGGATGAGCCCGCTTTCCATCTCGCGGGCGCCGAGATCTTCGATCAGCTCGACCCATTCGCCGTGCTTCTTGTTCATAGCGTCCTCAAAGATGGGATAGAGGACAAGGCCTTCGACATCGACGTAGGCCCGGCCGGCGCGGCCGATGACGTTCTTGAATTCGGAGACCTTGATCTTCTCGCCGTGCCGGTAGAGCGAGTGCATGACGACGGCGGTCGCCGACAGATTGAGGCCCTGCGCCAGGGTTGGCGATGAGATCGTGACCTTGAGCACGCCGTCACGCAGGAGACGCTCGACCTCCTTGCGATAGGCGGTCGGCAAAGCTCCATGATGAAGCGCCACGCCAAGTCGTAGGCATTTCAGGATGTCGCTGTGCGGGCCGAGCCATTCTTCACCGAGCGCGATGGCGGTCTGCAGCGTGGCCGGGTCGACCGTGAGCAGGGACGCGAGCGCGCCGCGCGAGTGCAAGTCGACGATGACCTTGGCAAATGGTTCGACACTGCGCCGTTCTGGGCAGTAGATCAGAACGGTCTGGCCGTCGCCTACGAGGCGCCAGGCGGTGGCAAGGGTCAATTCCTGCTGGTTATCCGGGAAGAGCTTGGTGCGAAGTCTCTTCGGCGGCACGAACAGCGGTGGCGCCGCGCCGGTGAGGAACCGGGGCACAAAGGGCCTTTCCTCGCCGACGCGAAGACTAAGGCGCGCCGTCGGCGGGTTCCAGGTCACTTCACCGAAGCGCAGGCGCGTCGGACGCCAGTCGTGCTTGATAGGGCCGCCGGGCTGATCGCGGCGCAGCCACGCCGAGAAGTCCTCCATTTGATCGCCGTCGGGAAGAATCGCCGATAGGCAGACGATGCGGCGCTGATCGGCGTCCGGGCGACGCAGGAGGCGCTGAATCTGAATTTCGTATCGAACTTCGCGCTCGCCGGGCCCGATCATATGGCCCTCGTCGAACACGAGCAGGCCGACATCGTCGAGCAGCGACGGGTCGTTCCTCAAGGCAAAGTCGAGCTTTTCAGGGGTCGCGACGACGATGTCACGCTCGCGGATGGCATCCTCGTCGAAACCAGACACCCCAATGCTGCCATAGAGGGCGGAGATGGTCTTGCCGAGCGGCCCGAACGTGCGCTGGAGCGTGGTTTCCGTCTGCGCAGACAGGGCGCGAAGCGGGGTCACGAACATGACCCGCCGTCCGCCGGCCAAACATCTCAGAATGGACAATTCGGCGATGCGGGTCTTGCCGGCGCTGGTCGGCAGCGAGACGACGAGATTGTCGGTCTGATCGACAGCACGCGACGCCGCCTCGGTCTGCGAAGGCCAGAGGTCGATCTCGGCCCTCGGGCGGCGAGCGAGCAAGGCGATGAAGAGCTCGCGAAGGCTCGGCCATGAAGCTGCAGCTCCGCCGGCGGGGAGCAGCGGAACCTTTTCGTGGAAGGTGTTCGACCAGAGATCGGAAAGCAGATGAATGGCGACCCGATGCGCCCACCATTGTGGCAGAAGGTTCAATTCCGCGCAGATGTCGAGACTTTCGCGAAGCTGGGCGATCGCCCTGTCAAGAAGCGCACGCTCGCCGCGATCCAGCGCCAGAAGGAACATCGCGAAGGCGCCGTAAAAGGTGTCCGTCAGCGCCAGATCCAGGCCTTCGAAGAGAAAGTCCTGACCATCACGGTCCTCCGCATCGGCGGCCGGCTCGGCGAGGCGCTGCTGAAAGAGCGCGGCAATGGTTGCGTCAGAGCCTCGGCCGTCCAGACGGAAGGCGTACACTCGTGCCCTTAGCTCGGTGATGTCTCGGCGCATCAACAGCGCGAGTACCTGCTCGATCGGGGAAAAATTCTCCTCGGCGGCGACGACCGCGAGGAGTGAATAGGCTCGAGCTGATAGATGCGCGAGGTGATAGCTTGCGGCCGCCATGACGAAATGGAAGTCGCGATCCGCCTCGGCCCGATTGCCTTTGGCGATAACTGCTTCGAGCGCGGTTGCCGCCTGCTCGAATGCGATACGTGCCTGGTTTGGATCGCCGCCAAGTTCGAGGAGGCGCAGCCCTAGCCCAAGCAAGCCATAGGCGTAACTATGGAGATCGAAGCTGAGCTGGGGCGAGAAGGCGGGCGCGTCAGGAGGTAAAACACCGTCACGCCAGATCATGGCGCGCGCTTGGCCCCGCGCGATAAGTCTGCCGCGAAAGCCAGCCGTCGCCGCGTCCGTGATGGCGGCTATGATCGCTTCAGGGTTGGTTGGCATTGGCGATGACCTGAGCGTAGACGGCCCCGACGAAGGCGGCATGGCCGTCTACGTGTAGGCCGATGCCCCATTGTCCGATCGGACCAGGATAGGCCTGCAGAGCTTGTGTCAGCAGTGCCTGCGGGGAGTTTCCTGAGAAGGTGAAGAGGAGATGCTTGACGCTCTCGGGTGGAATGCCGTGCCGATAAAGGGCATCGTCGATCGCGTCGACGAGCGGCATATCCGTGCCCAGTTCCATCAGTCTGGCCGAGATGTAGGATAGAGAATGCGACGATGGCAGGCCGCCATCCTTGTCGAGGCCTGTACGCGCCTCTTCAAGTGTCTTGGTGCGAAGCGCGGCGCGGCTCTTCGCTTCCGTTTTGAGGAAGCGAAGGCGTTGTGTCGCCGGGTCGAGGATCATCCCGATGACGTCATCGCCGCGCATCGCCATGTCGCGGTGATCTCCCCAACGTAGCCGTTTGATGGGCGCGCGATAGCCGCTGTGCGCGTTGATCCATTCGGTGGCGTAAATCTCGCCGAGGTCACCAGACCGTATCTGAGGAGTCTGCGGCAGGAGGTCGGTGATCATCTTTGCCGCCCCGGCTTTGCCCAATCGTGTCAGCGCTCTCGCGATCCGTTCTTCAGCGGCGTAGTGAGTGGGCACGGCGGTAGCCGTCACCTGGATGCCGGTTGGAGCATCCGCCGGACGGCCGGTCATGACCCGGACATGATGATTGCCGAGCGGCGTGTCCGCGGCGTCGCACCAATCGTTGAATTGTACCATGCGCCTCCTCCTCAGGCCGGGAAGAGGTCGCGAACACGAAGGAAGGGCATGCCGGTTTCGGCTGCTCTGCGCACCTTGCGTTCCAGAACATGGTTGAGGGGTATCTCGCGATCGAGCATCTCGTAGAGGTCGAGCCCGTCCATACAGATGACGCGCTTGCCGCGTCCGAAGGCGGCAAGGCCATCATCGGTGAAACCGCTATTGCTCACGAACAGACCGCGGGTCCATGCGGCCTTCTGTTCGATCTTGCCGTGGAAGGTGTGCAGCTCGGCCACGCCGATCGGCTGGCCGTGCCATTTGGCCTCAAGGAGATAGATCTCGCTTCCGAGCTGGAAGCTGCCGTCGATCTGCTCGCCGCGCAGGCGAAAGGGCTCCTGGGCGGCAAGGCCGAAGGCGTCGAACAGGCCTTTGAGAAATGCCTCGAATGCGTAGCCACGCGCATGTGGCGCGAGCGCGGTGACCTGAAGCAGATCCGCCTTGATCTTGTTGATCGCCTGTCGATCGACAGCGGCAGGCTGCGGGTTCGTTGCGGCGCGTTGGGGCGAGACGCCGCCAGAGAGGCGGTTGATCAGTCCCTGATAGCGCGTCTCGGCATTGGCGACGGGGTCGGTGGCACCGGAGCGGGCGAGATATTCGCTGCGATGTTCCCAGAGCGCCGTCAGGGCGCGAACGGCGGAAGAATCGTCGCAACTCTGCAAGAAATAGCGCAGGCGCTTGCCCTTTGATTTGCCGTTTACCGCGTATTTCGGATCGTCGATGTTGATCTTGAGCTCGGATGCAAAGAAGTCCGCGAAGCTGGGATCGGAAAAATCCAGCACGAAGCCAGAGCCTCGGACGAAGTCGACGAGGTCGTCAATAAGGCGCAGATCTATGGATCGAATCGAACTGATAACCTTTCCCCCGAGCGAACAGCCTTGAGTTAGCTGTTGATCGTTTCTTGAAGCGCGGCAATTTTTGCAAGTATGTCGTCGAATGACGGCGGTGTCTGGTCAAACATCATCGGCGCCATCGCCCGATAATCGGCCCGTAAGTCTTTGACCCGCGCCTCGTCCGGCATCAGCCGGAGCGTGCCTGGTCGAGCCGTTTCATAGCTTGCCCAGCCCGAGCGGAAGAAGGTGGTTTTGTGCTGTGCGACCTGCGCCAGCAGATCGAGATCGGCAACAGCTGCTCGCCCCTCGTCCGTGTCGAGGAGCATGGAGAGGTCGTAATAGTGCCGCGAGAAATATTGCGGCGTCGGGGATTTTGCAGAGCGATGCGCCTCCGCGTGGAGCGCGGTCGCCTTCTCCCAGAAGGTGCGCCGAGCTGACAGCACGGTCACGCTGGTGTCGGGTTCGGCGAAAAAGTCGGGATAGTCGTCGGCCGCATAGGGGCGGATGACTTTCTCTTCAGTCGGCCAGGGATCGCCGCGCGCACCGAGTTCGAGTTTCACGCGTGGAGTGATGTAGGCCATGCCCTCATATTCAGCGGCTGGCAGGGCTGTCGGGTAATGGAAATTGACGGTCTGGGCGTCGCCGGCGTCGATCTCCAGCGACCACTCGCCGTTGGCCGGCTCGCCAAGCTGTTCAACGATCGCGGCGCGAAGCGCCGGGAGGAGTTTCTCGGCAATGTGCCGCTCAACGTCGCCGACCAGATCCCCGATAAGCCGGGCTGCTTGCTTCCTGCTGATCCCCTCGTTCTCGGGATCTCGATCGCCGGTGTATCCTAGTTCTGCCCGATCGAATGATAGGTCGATGTCCTCGGAGAACCGGCGGATGGCGCCGAACGCTTTGGAGAGCGAGGTGCCGCCCTTGAAGACAAGGGTTGCCGTAGTGCCCTTCGGCAAACCGAACAGGCGCCTCAAGCTCCAACAAACCCAGAAGTCCTTTTCGATGATCGTGTCGGCGACGCCCCGGCCGGCGCCGGTCTCTCCGAAGAGAGCTGCTCGATCGTCGACGGGAAGACGGGCGACCTTATCCATCGATATCGGCCACCGCTGCGTTGGCGATCGAAACGAGCGTCGGCCGCATCCATGCAGGCGCTTGAACGGCGGTTGAGGCCAGTGTCTTCTTGTCGTTGGCCGAAAGCCGGCGCGCCGCGACCTGTACGACGTCAGCCGCCCGCACGGGGCCGACATGGCGAAGCGCCTGAACCACCGTACCGGCAGGACTGCCCGGCGCGATAAGATGTTTGGGCGAGGCGTGGCGAAGATCGACGACACGCTTTCCCAGCACGACGCGTCGTGACGGACCGTCGGTGAGATAGGTGCTCTGGGCGGGAACCTGCGTCGAGAGGCCAAGCGCGTTCGCTGCCCGAGCGCCAGCAATCTGCACCTGCGAGCCGGTCTCCCGGGCAAGAGCGTGGGCGACATCGTCCGGAGCGGGCGACAGTGGCCCGAGCTTCGGATGCAGCTTCGGGAAGTCGTAGAGCCCACGCGCAAGCCGACGGAGTTGTCCGCCCTTCACCAATCGTGAGAGGGCCTGATCGACGGATGAGCGGGCGGCAACGATGAGAAAGTCGCTGGGCGTGAAGACGCTGCCGCGTCCGCTGGCTCGGACACGTTTCATCACCCGGTCGGGAACGGAGGTGGCGATCATTTTCATGCGTCAGAAAATAAGGTATCTTTTTCTGACATGCAAGGGGTGGGCTCTGGAGGTACAACCCATTCTCGGGCGCGACCTGGATTTTCGCTTTCCAATCTGCTAATTGATGGCGGTACTTTTCGGGGTTGGCGGCAAGGCCCATGCTGGCCGAAAAATTCGGCTCTAAAGAGCGATTGATCCCGATAGATGCTGGAGCCTCGCAAAATATTTTTTGCGGAAATTTCCCTTTAAAATCAACACCGTAAGTTTTTGACGACCCGCAGGTCGGCTTTTGGCGCACCAAACAAGAAAAAACCAAGCTAGATCAATGATCTAATTGGGCTAAATACAATTGAGTGGGAATGAGGGGTAGCAGAAACGGCAGTGTTCGGCGGCAATCGGTGGCCAGTTTACTCGCAGAGCGTCGATAGACTGCGATTGATTTCTACCAGTCGCGATATGTATCGGCAGCATTAGATTGATCATCATGCGTCCCAGGGCACAGGGGTTACCGTGTGCCCTGGCGCTGCGATCCGCCCACGTATCGTCTCGCTACATGCGCGTGATCGCCAGTGTGCTGCCCGCGCTCAAAGATGGCGTAATCTGCGTGAAACTTGGCGCCTTCTGTCAATGCCGTGGGTCCGGCGCTGACATATCTTTCTTACACAGGGAAGGACATTCTTCCTCACATAAGAAAGAAGGTGAATCATGTTCGATCGCAACAACAAGTCCGCTCTTGTGACGGGCGCCTCGTCCGGCATGGGCAAGGAAATCGCAAAGCGGCTGATTGCCGACGGTTACCAGGTTTACGTAGCTGCCCGGCGTGTGGCCGAGATGGATGACCTGAAGGCGCTCGGGGCGCATCCGCTTCGCATGGATATCGCCAGTGAGGCCGATATCGTAGCGGCGGTCGATACGATGATGGCGCAGACAGGCGGCGTCGACGTGCTGGTCAACAATGCCGGCTTCGGCTTGTATGGGCCGATGGAGGAGATCGGATTGGACGAGGCGCGATATCAGTTCGAGGTGAACGTCTTCGGCCCGGGTCGCCTGACCCAGCTCCTGCTGCCGGCGATGCGCGCGAAGAAGGCTGGCCGGATCATCAACATCACGTCGATGGGCGGCAAAATCTATACTCCGCTCGGCAGTTGGTATCACGCCACCAAGCACGCGCTCGAGGGCTGGTCGGACTGCCTCCGTCTCGAACTCGCGCCGCTCGGCATCGATGTGATCGTGATCGAACCCGGCTTGATTGAGACCGGATTTGGCGACGTGGTGGCGGACGGCCTGCTCAAGCGCTCCGGCACCGGTCCCTATGCCGGACTGACCCGTGCAGTCGCGGCCGGAACCCGCGAGACCTATGCCAAGGGGCGCACCAGCCACCCGCGCGTTATTGCGGAAGTGGTCGGCAAGGCGGTTTCAGCCGTCCGTCCCCCGCACCCGCTATGTCCGGGGCAAATTCGGCGCGCTGCTGATCGCGATGCGCACATGGCTGGGCGACCGCATGTTCGATCGCATCATCCTCAGCCAATTGCCGAAGGGCGCCTGAGCGTCATGCGGCCCGCTTCCGCCGACCGGTGCAAGGTGCCCCACGGATTGTGGAATGCGGTGGAGGCGATCGGCATCCCGCCCTCGGCGTTGCTGCGCCAGGCAAGGCTGCCGATCACGCTCCCCCAGACCGGGCAAGCCATCACGACAGCGCAGTATTTCGCGCTGATGCGCGCGCTCGAGGCGCTGTCTGGCGATCCTGCAATCGGTCTCAAGATCGTGAGCAGCGCCGACACGGCAGTCCATCCGCCGTCCACGCTCGCCGCCTTTTATGCCCGCGATCTGCGCGACGGGCTTGAACGGCTGGCGCGGTTCAAGCGGCTCTGTACGCCGGAGATACTGGAGGTCACCGAAGGCCTGCATGGGGGATTGCCCGGCTGCTCTGTCGGAATGGCATGGCTTCACGCCGGCGAGGCCGAGCCATCGGCGAGTGTGGATGCGACCTTTTCCACGCTGATCGAACTGGCCCGTCGCGGCACGGGCACCGACGTGCGACCCTTGCGTGTCGACCTCGCCCGGCAGGGGCCGCGAAGTGATGCCCATGAGCGCTATTTTGCCGCGCCGATCCGGCTCGGGGCGCCGCGCAACCTCCTCTTGTTCGACGTCGCCGATCTCGACCGACCGTTTCCAGGGCACAACCCTGAACTGCTCGCCATGCTGACGCCGGCGCTGGGCAGCGCGCTTGAGGAGATGCAGGCACGGTCGCTCAGCGAGCAGGTGGTCCTCGAACTCAAGCGCAGCCTGCCGAGCGGTCGACCGGATGTGAACGAGGTCGCCCGTCGGATGGGCATGAGCGAGCGGACGTTGCAACGTCGCATCACGGAGGAAGGCCGTAGCTTCCGCGAGTTGCTGATCGAAGCTCGGCGGGAGCTTGGACACCGCTTTCTCAGCGACGTCGCGATGGAACTCGACGAAATCGCGTTTCTTCTCGGCTATCAGGACGCGACCTCGTTTAACCGTGCCTTTCGCGAATGGGAAGGCGTTACGCCGGCACGTTGGCGGGAACTGCGTGCCAGTGATGCCACCTACACGACGCACTGATCTTGAAACCAAAGATGACCAAAGGGTGCGGCTTTGACGGTATTTTTGTTGCCTATTTGGAAGGGTGTGAAGACGCACAGCCGACCCCGAATACGCGATGAACGGGGCGATAGTTAGCGATTGATCGAGGAACCACTTCTTTCAAACGAGGCCAAAATTTCCTAATAAAATCAACAGCCCGCTCTTTTGACGGTATGCGAGGCGGCATATGACCTGCACTGGAACTTTCATCCAGTCGTACGTAGAGCCTTGGGCGAGGTTACGCCGTGTGGCGCGGTCTGAGCAATGGGGCCTGTCTCGGAGCCCCGGAGGGGCGGAGAGGCCGACCCCATTGTCTTGAGTTTGGCGGCATGGGCCGCCGGTGTCTGGTATCCCAGGGACGAGTGCGGCCTGGCTGTATTGTAGTCAGCGACCCAGGCGGCGATAACGGCGCGGGCCTGGGTCATGCTGGTGAACACCGTTTCGTTGAGCAGTTCGTCGCGCATGCGCCCGTTGAAGCTCTCGGCGAAACCATTCTGCATGGGCCTGCCGGGGGCGATGTAGTGCCAGTGCATGCAATGATCCTGCGTCCATGTCAGCACGGCGTTCGAGGTCAGTTCGGTGCCGTTGTCCGAGACGATCATGTCCGGCTTGCCGCGCCGGGCAACCAGCGCCGTCAGCTCGCGGACCACCCGCACACCCGAGATCGAGGTCTCGGGCACCGAGGCCAAACATTCCCGGGTCACATCATCGACGATGTTGAGCACACGGAAGCGCCGCCCATTGTCCAACTGGTCGTGGACGAAATCCAGAGACCAGCGGGCGTTGGGCCTGGCCTCCACCAGGATCGGCGCACGGCTGCCAATGGCCTTGCGGCGGGTACGGCGCTTGCGCACCGCCAGCCCTTCCTCGCGGTAAAGCCGGTAGATGCGGGTGATCCCCGATGGCTCGCCGTCGCGCCGCAGCAGGATGAACAGACGCCGGTAGCCGAAACGACGACGCTCCTGGGCAAGCCCACGCAAACGCTCCCGCAGAGCGCTGTCGTCGGGCCGGATCGACCGATACCGGATCATGCTGCGATCCGCCGCAACCACGCCACAGGCCCGACGCTCGCTCATCTCGAAGGCGCTTCGCAGATGGGCGACAGCTTCCCGCTTGACGGCGGGCCCTACCATTTTTTTCCCAGAAGCTCGCGGAGCGCGGCCTCGTTCAGCATGGATTCCGCCAGCAGTTTCTTCAGCCGGGCGTTCTCATCCTCAAGCGCCTTCAGCCGCCGGGCCTCTCCGACACCTCAAGGCCGCCGTACTTGGCCTTCCATTTGTAGAAGCTCGCGCTCGAAATACCGTGACGGCGACACACATCCGCCGTCGCCACCCCGGACTCCTGCTCTTTCAGGATGCCGATGATCTGTACTTCACTGAACCTGCTGCGCTTCATATCGTCCGTCCTTTGTTGGGCCGGACTCTACTTCAAACTGGAGGAGATTTCTCAAGGCAGGTCACAATCCTGAAACTCAGTTTCGCCGAACGCCTTGTCTATGATCTGGAATCAGGATTTCAAACCCCAAAAATGTCCAACACATTCAATCTGTTGGACTGGGTAAACCTGCCTGAAAAAGCAATGGCGGATGGGGTGGGATTCGAACCCACGGTACGGTTGCCCGCACGGCGGTTTTCAAGACCGCTGCCTTAAACCACTCGGCCACCCATCCGGCGGGGAAGGCGTCTAGCATCCCGGCCCGGCGCGGGCAAGGAAGCTTATGCCGTCTTCAGCGCATGGCTTTCCAGGGTGTAGCGATCGATGACGTCCAGCGTGCGGATATTGGTTGCTTCCAGCACCACGGGCGGGGCTTTGCCCAGCCGTTCCGCCTCCAGCCAGCGTGTGGCGCAGAGGCACCAGCGATCCCCCGGTCTTAAGCCCGGAAAGCCGAATTGCGGTGCCGGCGTGACCAGATCATTGCCGCGCGCCCGGCTGAATTCCAGGAATTCGCGCGTCATGATCGCACAGACGGTATGCATACTGGCATCTTCCGGCCCGGTATCGCAGCAGCCGGTTCGGAAAAAGCCTGTCAGCGGCCGGGTCGAGCAGGACTCGATCGGGTCACCAAAAACGTTCAGCTGGGCCACCATGGCGGAAATCCCCCGTTCGCCTGGGCGTCGCACCACCTTACCGCAACTGCGAAAGACATGCGGTAAGAGGGCGCAGCATGTTACAGCCGACAAGCCTGAGGTCAATGCGGATTCCGTCGGTATCAGAAACTGTCCGGCTTTGGGCGGCCGGTTGAACGGGCGGATCAGTCCAAAACCTGCCGGGCCAGCATTTTCGGCGCAATCAGACCATAGCTGCGCCGGACCAGCCGCGCGATCTCCGCCCAGTCCGGCCCGTCATCCAGCCGAACCCCGACCCAGCCTTTATGCCCGACATAGGGCGGAACGAAAAACCGTTCCGGCTCGGCCCCGACCAGCACCGCCTGGCTGCCGGGCGGGGCCTTGAGCCAAAGGGAAGGTCCGCCGTCCCCCGTTTTGGCCATGGTGAATATTCTGTCGCGAACCCGCCAGGTCGGGTCACTCCAGGTAATGCGCTCCACGACTTCAGGCAGGGCGAGGCAAATCCCGCGCAACTGCTTCAGCGTGTCTGCGCCGTCCATGACGGGGGCTAATAGGTGCGGGCGATCAGGCGCTCATACTCGGCGCGATGCTGGCTGCGCGAGCCGTCCAGCACCATTTCCCGAATGCGGCCGCGAATCTCCTCCAGGAAGGTTTCCGGCGGCGTCTCGAAAAAATGGTCGATGATGCGCACAGTCTCCCGGCTGCGGTCACGGCTTTCCTCGCACCCCTGCCTGACCTCTTCCATGACCTGTTGCACGGCGTGCAGATGCTCCGTGCTGGTCCTCAGATGATCGGAAATCTGTTCATACATCGTTTTCCCATTGCCACCGGCACCGGGCATTGCCTCGTCATTCATGGGCCGATCCCCCTCGGCTGTTCAGACCAAACGGTCATGCGTCGATGGTCGGATTTTGGGTGGAAAATGTCAATCCTACTGACCGATTTTACCAGGGCAATCGCTTTGGGTTAACGGGATTACGTGCGCATTGGGGAATCCCAAAGTGCGCGAGCTGTGATTCATGGGAGGCTTCTTATCGGATGGAGGCCGCCCATGTCGCAGAGATCAGAGACCCGAAACCTTCTTGATCACTTCGGCGTCCTTGACGACCCCCGTCAGGACTGGCGTGTCGTCTATCCGTTGCCGTAGATCCTGCTGCTGGTGCTCTGTGGCACTCTGTCTGGTATGGAGGATTTCGTGGAAATTCAGCTCTGGGGCCAGGAACGGTTGGATTTTCTGCGGCGTTTTCTGCCCTATGAGCCCGGCATCCCCTCCCATGATACCTTGGGCGATGTGCTCGCCGCGCTGGACCCGGATCAGTTCAAGCACTGTTTCACCACCTGGGTGGAGAGCCTGCGCGACGATGCGGCGGAGATCATTGCCATTGACGGCAAAACCTCCCGTCGCAGCCACGCCCGCTCAAAGGGACGCGAGCCGCTGCACCTCGTTTCCGGCTGGGCCAGCCGACAGCGGCTGGTGCTTGCCCAGGAAGCCGTGGCGGACAAGTCCAACGAGATCGTCGCAATCCCTTTATTGTTGCAGCGCCTGGAATTGACCGGGGCGCTGGTCACCATCGATGCCATCGGAACCCAGACCGAGATCACCAGAACCATCACCCAGCGCGGAGGCGACTACCTGCTGGCCCTGAAGGCCAGCTGGCCCGCCCTGCTGGCCGATGTCGAGATGTTCTTCGCCGACCCCGCAAACCAGGCCGACTGCGACGTTCACACCACCGTCGATGCCGATCACGGATCACGGCCGGCTGGAAGAACGCCAGCACCGTGTCTGCCACCGCATCGACTGGCTGCGATCAGACCGGCGCTATCCCGATGAAAGGCGGTTTCCAGCCCTCACGACCATCGCCATGGTCCAGGCAACCACCGAAAGGAACGGAAAAATCAGCCAGGAGCGGAGATACTATCTCTCCTCCGCATGGCTGGATGCCAAGGCTTTCGCAGGCGCCGTTCGCGCCCATTGGGGCATCGAGAACCACCTCCATTGGGTCCTCGACGTCGTCATCCATAATGACCTTGCCCGGCTCAGAACAGGCAATGCACCGCAGAACATGGCCATCGTAAAGCATATCGCCATGAACCTCATCCGACACCCAAAGGACAAACACAGCCTCAAAAACAGGCGAACACTTGCCGTGCTCAACAATGAATATCTTGAAAGCCTTATCCGAAACCAACCCGCGTCAACCTGAAGCAATTCCCCTGGCGATTTTACAGCGCCGATAGGGACCAGGGTCCGCTGACCGGCATGGCTTCGTCCGGTCCTGGCCAGGGCGGCATGGTTACGCCCAGAATGCGCAGCGGCTCGACACCGTCATTGCGGAACTGGAAATGCGTGCCCAGCGGAATGGTCAGCGATAGCCCCGGCTCAAGCGTCAGAATCTCTTCCCGACCATTATCGGCGCGCCAGACCCGGCCGCGCCCGGCCAGCACGAACCAGATTTCCGACACGGTCCGATGAGTGACGGCCGCGGCGACCATGCCTGGGGGCAGGCGGAACTCCGCCATGCTGGCGGCAGGCAAGCCGCCCAGCAGCCGGACTTCCGACCCGTCCGGGGCGAAGCCTTCGGGATCGGCAGACAGAGGCTTGGAGGAGAAGGGCATCGGGCATGCTTTCGCGAGGATGACGATGCGAAAGCTTGCCGCGCGCGGGCCGGATCGGCCAGAGAAAAAGTGAGCCCTGGATGGTGTCCGGAATCCGAAGCTCGCTACATCCACCGGAGGTGGGGAACGAACTCCGGATTCCGGACACCATCAGCCATATGATTCTCGTGTGGTTCTCGAATTTGAAGTTCGCCACGGTACAGTCGGAAGAATGACGCGACCTTCAAATTCACCACACGGGAGGCCGGGCTCGCTGCTGCGGATCGGATGGTGAAGACGGTTATGCGGCCAGTTTCGCGGCCAGGAAATGCACCGGCCGCCGTGTCTCGATGGTGTGACCATCGACCAGATTGGTCAGCATTTCCGCCGTGATGGCCGACAATGTCCAGCCCAGATGGCCATGGCCTGTATTGTAGAACACATTGGGATTCCGGCCCTGGAAGACGCGCGGCATCATATCGGGCATCATCGGACGCAACCCGGCCCAGGGGATAACATCGCGCGTGCTCATACCTGGGAAATTGGCGCGGCACCAGGCCACCAGCGGGGTGATGCGCTCTGCCCGGATATCCTTGTTATAGCCGTTGAACTCTGCCGTGCCGGCGACGCGCAGGCGATTGGCACCCAGCCGGCTGGTGACGATTTTCGCCTTGTCGTCCAGCAGGCTGACCCAGGGGGCCTTCGCCTGATCCGTCGCATCCTGCAGGGCCACCGTGATCGAATAGCCTTTCACCGGATAGATATTCACCCGATCGCCCAGGGACCGCGCAATGGCGCGGGACTGAACGCCGGCACAGATCACGACCCGGTCGAAATTACTGGTGCTGGCGGTGCCCCCGACATCCTCCACAGCATGGTGGCGGATATCCACACCATATTCGCCGGCGCGGATTTCCTCGATCTCGGTACCGAAGGACAGCGTCACACCTTTTCGGCGGCAGGCTTCGGCGAGACCCAGGGTGAATTTGTGAATATCACCTGTGAAGTCGCTTTCGGTGAAGAAGCCACCAAAGACCGGCGTTTGCAGGCTGGGCTCGATGGCCTGAATTTCTTCGGGGGTAACAGCGCGGCGGATCAGCCCGCCCTGGGCCAGTAGCGCATTGGTTTTCTCCGCGGCCCTGTACTCCTCGGCTGTACGATAGAAATGCAGGATGCCGCGGTCCTCGCGATTGAAGTCGATGCCTTCCGCCCGCGCCATTTCAGTCAGGTAGTGGCGTGCTTCGACCGCAAGCCGGGTCGTGGCAATCGTGTTGTCGCGATAGCGCGGAATGGCTGCCAGGAATTCCGCAAGCCAGGACAGTTTGTGCCAGCTGGGCTTCGGGTTGAACAGCAGCGGGGCATTCGGCTGCAGCATCCACTTCATGCCCTTCAGCACGGTAGACCAACTGTTCCAGACTTCCGCATTCGAGGCGGAAAGCTGCCCGCCATTGGCATAGGAGGTTTCCATGGCGGCATAAGGCTGACGCTCGAACAGCGTCACCTCATGGCCGGACTGTATCAGACGATAAGCGGTGGTGACGCCGGAAATGCCGGCGCCGATGACGGCAACGGTGGACATGCGCAAACTCCCTGTCAGCCTCGCCCAGATACAGGCGAAGCCGCGTCATGCCCTCTCCGTCATTGGCCTGAGAGATTCATGCGAAACCTAACCCTAGGTCCCGCATTTGCTCCTTCGGCGGAGACCCCCATTCGGGCCTCACTCTTCGGAGGATGAAGCGGCGCGCGGTCCTTTTGCCTGAGAGTTGCCAGGGCGGTTGCTCCTTCGGCGCCGGGTCGACCGGTCTCTCCCGCGTGTCGCTGTTGCGACGCAGCATATACGCCATTCCCGCGCGGGTTTAAAGGGGGAGGGTTGGGCCAGCTCCAGAAATTCATTGTTCCAGGGCGATGCTGGGATATAGTCGGATGCGCTCTGGGCGGGGCGCCCATCCAATTGTTGGAATTTGGCATGCAGGTTTATCGGGCACGGGATTTGCGCGACGCGCCGCGCTTCAGCAGTCCGCGCAGTTTTGCGCGCGTGGGCGGCCTTCAGACGCGCCTGATTGACCTCAGCATCAGCGGCTGTGCCATCGCGCCGCAGGACGTGGAGCTGGACGGCGATCATCCCCTGGACGCCTTGCTGGTGCTGATCTGGGATGACGAGCAGATGGAATTGCCGCTGAAGCTTATTCCCGTCCGCCATGCGCAGGACCGCATTGGTTTCCGCCTCGAATTCCCGCGCGAGGATTTCAAGGTCATCCTGTCGAACTATCTGGAAGATGTTGCCGGCGACCCCGACCCGGTTGAGTGAAGGGCATTGCGCGGATGACGGATCGGGTTGAATGCGTCGTCGTCGGCGCCGGTGTCGTGGGGTTAGCCTGTGCGCGAGCCCTGGCCCTGCAAGGCCGGGAGGTGCTGCTGCTGGAGGGGGAGGACGCCTTTGGTACCCATACCTCCGCCCGCAACAGCGAGGTCATCCATGCCGGAATCTATTACCCGAAAGGCAGTGTGAAGGCATTGGCCTGTGTAGCGGGCCGGCAAGCGCTGTATGCCCATGCGGCGCGCTGCGGCGTGCCGGTGCTGCCCTGTGGCAAGTTGATCGTCGCCACATCCCCGGATCAGGTGGAGGAGTTGGAGGCGATCCGCGCCAAGGGGCTGGCGAATGGCGTCGAGGATCTGGAATTGTGGAGCGCCGAGCGCGCCCGGGCGCTGGAACCGGCGCTGAGCTGCGTGGGGGCGCTCTGGTCGCCTTCCACCGGGGTGGTCGATAGCCATGCCCTGATGCTCTCCTATCTGGGGGAGATGGAGGAGCATGGCGGCATGCTGGCGCTGAACAGTCCGGTTCTGGCCATCGAGGCGCTGTCCGACGGCTTCGCCATCGAGGTCGGCGGGGCTGACCCGATGCGGATCGAAGCCGATATCCTGGTCAACTCCGCCGGGCTGTTCGCGCCCGAGCTGGCCGGGCGTATCCAGGGGCTGGACAAGGCCCATGTGCCCCAGGCCGCCTATGCCAAGGGCAATTACTACGCGCTGGCCGGCCGGTCGCCCTTTTCGCGCCTGATCTATCCGGTGCCGGAGCCGGGCGGGCTGGGCGTGCATGTCACCATCGATTTGGGCGGGCAGGCGCGCTTCGGCCCGGATGTCGAATGGCTGGCTGACAATCGCATCAACTACGATGTCGACCCGGCCCGCGCGGATAAATTCTATGCCGCCGTGCGGCGCTATTGGCCGGATTTGAAGGATGGGGCGCTTATTCCCGGCTATTCCGGTATCCGGCCGAAGCTGGGCAGGCCGGGCGATCCGGCCTCGGATTTCATCATCCAGGGCGCGGAAACCCACGGCTTGAAGGGGCTGATCAATCTGTTCGGCATTGAATCGCCTGGGCTGACCGCCTCCCTCGCTTTGGCGGATATCGTCGCCGAACGGCTCGCCTGAATCGAAAAGCCCCCGACCGGGATGGCCGGGGGCTTTGTCACCTTGCAGGCGGAACCTTGCGATCAGGCCGGCAGCGGCCCGTAATCGGAACAATCGCGATGACTGGCCGCCGGATCGACCTTGACGTCGATCACCACCGGCCCGCCCAGCCTATGGGCTTCTTCCAGCGCATCGCGCATCTGGTCGGCCGAGGTCACGGTCAGCCCGCTACCACCCAGCCCTTCGGCCACCTTGGCGAAGTCATGGTCACGGAAATCCACTGCGATCTTCTGGTTGCCCAGATTGTCGCGCACCATGCCCAGGCCGGCATTATTGGCGACGACATAGACCACATCCAGATTCTGCTCCGCCGCCGTGGCGATGGCATCCATGGTCATGACGAAGCCGCCATCGCCGATCACGCCCGTGACGCGCTTGTCCGGGCAGCACAGCTTGGTGGCGGTGGCGGCAGGCGTGCTCCAGCCCATGCCGCCGATGCCGCCCGGCGCCACCAATTGGTGGGGGGTGCGCAGGGGCAGGCGGGTGGTGGCCCAGATGCGGTTGGTGCCGGCATCCAGGGTCAGCAGATCATTCGGCGTCAGGAAGCCATCCAGCCCGCGCATGATGTCGGCATAATGCACCGTGCCCGGAAGCGTCGGGATATGCGGCAGCACGCCATAGTCATTCTGCGCCTTGATATCGGCCAACAGCTTCACCCGCGCGGCGCGGTTGGGGCAGGGGATGTTGGTCGCATCCAGAATGGCCAGCACTTCGGCGACATCCCCGGTGATCGCCAGATCGACCGGATAGACCCAGCCCGCATTGCGCGGATCGATATCGACCTGCACCAGGGTCTGCTCGCCCGGACGGATCATGGCGGCATCGCGGAAGCGGGTATATTCCGCCCCCATGCTGCAACCCAGCATGACGACCAGATCGGCGGCCTGCACCGCGCGATTGGCGGCGGCCGAACCCCAGGTGCCCATCATGCCCACGGCGATCTCCGTGGTTTCATCGATGCAACCCTTGCCGTGATAGCTGGATGCGACCGCGATGCCATGGCGCATCGCCAGGCGCTGCAGCATTTCGCCGGATCGGCTCATATAGATGCCGTTTCCGGCTACGATGAGCGGGTTCTTTGCCTTGCCGATCAACTCCGCCAGTTGGGCCACCGCGTCGCGATCGACATGCATCGGGGTGGAGCGCAGATAGCCTTCGGTCGGGTAGAGTTTGGCGCGCGGATTGTCCGGCAGATCCTTCAGGATGATGTCGGATTTCATCACCACGGCGGCCGGCCCCTGGCGGGGGGCAGCGGCATGTTTCATCGCCAGTTGCATGCCATAGACCGCCTCGGCCGGGTTAGTGGCATAGGTGGTGAACTTGGTCATGGTCTTCAGCACCGCCACCGCATCGGCCGCGCCGTAATCGCCTGTCATCGTCTGATAGACGCCGTATTGGGCAAAGCCGTCATAGCAGGATGTATCGGTCAGAATGACCATGGGGGAGGAGGAGAAATACGCCTCCATAATGCCAAAGCCGCCCGTGGTGGTGGCGAATGGCCCCTGGCCCATGAACAGGCCGGGCCGGCCAGTCAGCTTGCCGGTGACCTGCGCCATCACCGCCGCGCATTGCTCGGTCCGGGCCAGCACCACGTCGAACTCGCTCCGCCGCTCGTGAAAGGCCCTGAGCGACCAGGTGATGCCAAGCCCAGGCAGGGTGAACCCACGATTGATGCCGCCCTCGATCAGGGTCTTCAGCACCGCCTCATTCGTTTTCATGAACGCGTTCCTCCTTAATGATGGGTGCATCTTATAAACGGAACAGAATTCTATCAATTGAAATATTGTTCAGAAATTGTGATGCGGAATTTCCCGGAAAGCGTTTGAAATTGCTGCGAAGCGGCTATAGTGACGTGTATGGATTCAACACCGCCAGAACCGAAGCCAAGGCGCGGCCGTGGCCGCCCGCGCCAGACCGATGGCGCCGCTGCGACCTTGCCGCGCGTGCGCGATGATTCACCCTCCGTCGGGACGCTGACGCGCGGGTTGTCGATCCTGCGTTGCTTCCGGGCAGAAGATAAGATCATCGGCACGCAGGAGATTGCGCGGCGCACCGGCCTGCCCAAGGCAACCGTATCCCGGCTGGCCGGTACTTTGGCCGAGCTGGGCTATCTGCGCTACGTGCCCAGCGTCGGCAAATATGCGCTGTCCAGTCAGGTTCTGACGCTGGGCTATTCGGCGCTGGGGCGCACCGGCATCGGTGAAATCGCACGGCCCTATATCGATGATCTGATCTCGACGGGTGATTGCGCCGTGGCGCTGTCGATCCGCGACGAGCTGGACATGATGTTCGTCGAGCTGGCACGCCGGCCAAGTGCCATTCTGCTGAACTTGACCGTCGGTGCGCGGGTGCCGCTGATGTATTCCGCGCCGGGCCGGGCCTACCTGGCCGGGGTGGACGAGGTCGAGCGCAACCATCTGTTCGAACGTCTCGCCGCGCGGGAAGGCGCCGACTGGCCGGATAAGCGTGCCGTGCTGGAAGAGGTGATCCGCCAGGGCTGGGGCCAGGGCTTCGTGGAGGCGATGGGAAGCTGGAAGCCGGAGCATAATGCCATCGGCACGGTGCTGCGCGATCCGACCACCAATGAGATCTATACGCTCAGCCTGGGCGGGCTGGCGTCCAACCTGTCGCGGGATCGGCTGGTGCGGGAATTCGCGCCACGCCTGCTTGCCGCGGCACAGGCCATCTCCTCGCGTCTGGTGGGCTTTGCCTAGCTGCTATGCGGGCCGCGCTCGGGCCTTGCAGCGGGCAGGCGGCCGCACCATACTATGCGCAGGGTGGCTGGGCCTGACATGGTGTTCAGGGCTGCCCGGGTGATGGAGATTGGATGTCCCGGTAAAGTGGGGAGGAGGCTGCTCCTCCCATCCCAGGTCTGGAACGGAAAGGTCGTCGCGCCATCGGTGGGACGACCATGTTTGGCCTGTGACTCATTATAATCCCAGGCCCACCACTGGAACCGGAAGGTTCAATCCCATGACACGGGACTATTCCCAATTCACTGCATCCGCAGTGCCGATCGAAACCCCCGAAAATCCGCCCAACGCCCTGGAACGCCTGGGCTGGAAGCCGTTTTTCGCACAGCAATTGAGCCTGGACGATCTGGCCTGGGGTGTACCCGCCCGCGTGGTGGCGATGCATCGTGGCGCCATCCATCTTCTGGGCGATGGGCTGGATGTGCTGATTCCACCTCCGGCCGATGTCGCGGTCGGTGATTGGCTGCTGTATCATCGCGAACTACCCGCCTCCAGCCGCCTGCTGGAGCGGCAGAGCCTGTTCAAGCGTCGCGCGGCCGGTACCGGGCGCGAGATGCAGCTGATTGCCGCCAATGTCGATACGGTGTTCATCACCACCTCCTGCAATCAGGATTTCAACATCGCCCGGCTGGAGCGCTATGTCGCCCTGGCCTTCGAGGCGGAGGTGGACCCGGTCATTCTGCTGACCAAGGCCGATCTGAACCCCGAGGCCGATAGGCTGGTGGAGGAGGCGGCCCGGATATCCGCGCGCGTGCCGGTGCTGGCGCTGAACGCGAAGAGCGGGGAGGCGAAGACGGTGCTGGCCCCCTGGTGCCGGCCCGGACAGACGGTCGCCTTCCTGGGCTCCTCCGGCGTTGGCAAGTCGACCCTGGTCAATGCGCTGTCGGGCGCGGATTCCATCGCTACCCAGGCGATCCGGGAGGATGACGGCAAGGGCCGCCATACCACGACGCATCGCCAGCTGCATGTGCTGGCCGGTGGCTATACGGTGGTGGACACGCCCGGCATGCGCGAGGTTCAATTGGCGGAAGCCGAGCAGGGCATAGCCGAGGTCTTTGAGGATATCGAGGAACTGGCCGCGACCTGCCGCTTCCGAGATTGCCGCCATGACACGGAGCCTGGCTGTGCCATCAGGGCCGCGCTGGAAGCGGGACAGCTGGAACCGGTTCGGCTGGAACGCTGGCGCAAACTGGTCCAGGAAGTACGGTTCAACGCGGCCAGCCTGTCGGAACGACGAACGATGGACCGGGCCTTCGGCAAGATGGTGCGCACCACCCTGGCGCATAAGAAGCGGTAAGGGGAGCCTGGCTTGGCTGCTTATTTCCGGCGGATCAGCCGGGACAGCAGCGGCCAGGCCACCACGCTGAGCGTCAGCACCAACAGGGCCAGTGCGATCGGGCGTTCGAAGAAGGCCAGGAAATCGCCGCGCGTGATCAGCAGGCCCTGGCGCAGCGATTGTTCGATCATCGGGCTCAGCACCATGCCGATCACCATGGGGGCGATGGGGAAGCCCGCGAAGCGCATGGCGGTGCCCAGCAGGCCGGCCCCCAACGCTACCCAGATATCCAGCATATTGCCGCGCACGCCATAGGCGCCGATCATCGCGATCACTAGGACGAGGCCGATCAGCAGCGGTTCGGGAATACGCAGCACGCGGGTGAACAGCTGCGCGCCCAGCGCCCCGGTGGCGAACATCACCAGATTGACCAGGATCAGCACCAGGAAGATGGCATAGACCAGCTCGATCTCGTTACTGAACAGGTTCGGTCCGGGAATGACGCCCTGGATGACCAGTGCGCCCAGCATGACGGCCGTGACCGGATCGCCCGGCACGCCCAGCGCCAGGGTGGGCACCAGGGCGCTGCCGGTGACGGCATTGTTGGCACTTTCGCAGGCGATCAGCCCGTCCGGCTCGCCCTTGCCGAAATTCTCGCGATTTTTCGAGGTACGGCGTGCCTCGGAATAGGCGATGAAGGAGGCGGTGGCAGCCCCCGTGCCCGGCAGGGCGCCGACAAAGGACCCGATCAGGCAGCTTCGCAGCAAGCCGCCGAGCCGACCCTTCCAGGCGGCAAGCGGTGGCATGCGGAAGCCGACCCGCATCGGCGGGGCCGCCGTCGCGGGCGTCCAGCGCTCGGCCACCCGTACGAACATTTCGGCCAGCGCGAACAGGCCGACCACGGCGGGCACCAGCTCCACCCCGGCGGACAGTTCGAAATTGTCGAAGGTGAAGCGCAGATCGCCGGTCACGGGGTCGGTGCCGATGGTCGCCAGCATGATGCCGGCAAGGCCGGACAGCAGCCCTTTCAGCATTTGCCCGCGCGAGACATTGGCGATGCAGGTCAGGGCGAAAATGCCCAGCATGAAATATTCGATCGGCGTGAATTGCAGGGAAAACCGCGCCAGATAGGGGGCCGCCACGATCAGCACCAGCACGGAAAACAGCCCGCCCAGGGTCGAAGCCGTCGTTACCCAGCCGATGGCAAGGTCCGCCTCGCCGCGCTTGGCCATAGGATAGCCGTCCAGCACGGTGGCGGCGGCCTGCGGGGTTCCGGGCGTGTTCAGGATGATGGCGGTGATCGATCCGCCATAGACCGAACCGCAATACACCCCCAGCATCAGCGCGATGGCTGGCACCTGCGGCATGCCGAAGGTGAAGGGCAGCACCATGGTGATGCCGACGACGGAACCCAGGCCCGGAAGCACGCCCACGATCACCCCGATCACGGTTCCCGCGACGATGGCAAGCAGGCTGAGCGGGGTAACGGCATCCAGGAAGCCGGCCAGGATCAGATCCATGGTGGTGCGATCCTCAGAATTGGAACCAGGGGGAGGCGGGCAGGATGATCAGCAGCACCTTCTGGAACAGGAACCAGACGGCGAAGGCATAGAGCACGGACACCGGCACCACCCATTGCCAGCGGCGGTAGCCCAGCAGGACGGCGGTGGCGATCACATAGGGGATGCTGGCGAATACGAAACCGATCCAGTCCATGGCGATACCATAGATCACGGTCAGGGCCGCCAGGCCGAGCACGCGGGCCATGCCGGAGGTATCGGCCATCTCCTTAGCTTGCCGGATCGTCTGCGCGATGACCAGCACACCCAGTCCCAGGATCAGGAACAGCACGATCCGCGGGAAGAAGGCGGGGCCCATCGCCGTGCTGGCGCGGCTGAGATGGTAATCCTCGCTATAGCTTTCCACCAGCAACAGCAGGGCCAGGGCCAGAAAGGCCAGGGTGACGACAAGGCTTCCCATCCGTTTGGAAAAGCTGGGCATATAGTCTTCCCCCGGGTTTTGATCAGGCAAGGCCAGTCCGTCCCTCTCCCTCCCGCGGGAAAGGGACGGCGCGACCGTTACTCTGCGCGGATTATTCCTGCTTCAGGCCGGCCTTTTCGAGCAGGCGCTTGTTGACAGCATACTGCTTGCGCACGAAGGCGTCGAAATCCTTGGCATTCATATAGGCGCGGGGCTGGCCCAACTGTTCCATATGCGCCTTGAAGCTGTCGGATTCGATGGCGGCATGGCAGGCGCCATCCAGCTTGCCCAGCACGTCGGGCGCCGTGCCCTTGGCGACAACCAGCCCGCCCCAGATCGGGAAGTCCAGATCGAAGCCCTGTTCCTTAGCCGTGGCCAGCGTCGCCATGCTGTCCAACCGTTCCGGCTGCAGGATCGCCAGCGATTTGATCTGATCGGCATTGTTGGTCAGGAAGGAAATATGCGGCACGAAGATATCGGCCGATCCGTCCAGCAGGGCCTTCAGCGCCGGCCCATCGCCATTCACCGGCAGATAGGTCATTTCAATCCCGGCCGCATCGGCCAGCGCCAGACCCGCCACATGCGGGATGGAGCCGATGGCCTGCACCGCGAAGTTCAGCTTGCCCGGATTGGCCTTGGCGTAATCGATCAGATCCTTCAGCGTGTTGAAGGGGGAATCCTTGCGCACCGCGATGGCGGAAGGCGCGGAATAGGCCAGGCAGACATAATCGAAGGAATCAATGTCGTAAGGCAGCTTGCGCAGATGCGGCTGCGTCGTCAGCGGACCGACCGGGGCCATCGCCACGCTATAGCCATCAGCCTTGCCGCGTGCCACCTCGGCCACGCCGATGGTGCCGCCAGCGCCGGCGGTGTTCTTCACCACGACATCGGCGCCCAGGGCCTTGGCCATCGGTTCCTGCATGGTGCGCGTGGTGATGTCGGTGCCGCCGCCTGCCGCGAAGGGCACGACGATGGTCACAGGCTTGTCCGGATAGGCCAGGGCCTGGCCTGAGATGCCCAGAATGGCGGCCCCGGCCAGGGCCGCGGCAAAGCGCAATGCGGTGGTGGTCATATCTATCTCCTCCCAGAGTGTCCTCAGTTGTGTTTGTTCCACTGAGTGAATTTATATTCCATCTTTTCAGATTTAAACCTAGGATGCAACGTATCAGTTGGGGGAAACGCCGGGACAGGTAAGGACAAGATGGTGAAAGCGGGTGTTGCGGGCGGAAGCTGCCGCCGGTTCGAAGGGCGGAAGGTGCTGATCACCGCCGGTGCCAAAGGACTTGGCGCGGGGATGGCGGAGCGGTTTCTGGGGGAAGGGGCACAGGTCGCGGTCTGGGATGCTGATCCGGCCGCGCTGGCGGAACAGAAGGCGGGGCTGGCGATGGATGGGCTGCTGCAGGCGCGTGTCGACCTGTTCGACAAGGCGGGGGTCGAGGCGGCCTTCGTCGAAACCGAACGGGCGCTGGGGGGCGTCGACGTGCTGGTGAACAATGCCGGCGGGTCCCTGCACACGCCGCAGGCCTTCCTGAAGCAGAGTGACGAGGATTGGGCGCGCGTCATGGGGCTTAACCTGGACGTTGCGGTACGCATGGCGCGGCTCGTCCTGCCTGGCATGATGGCGCGGGGCTATGGCCGTATCGTCAATATGGGTTCCAAGGCGGGGCGCTTCGGCAGCCTGTTCGCCGGGGCGAACTATGCGGCCTCGAAAGGTGCGGTTCAGTCGCTGACCCTGCAATGGGCGCAGGAATTCGCCCCGTACGGCATCACCTGCAATGCGGTCTGCCCCGGCGCGATCCTGACCGAGCGGGTTGATCGGCTATTGGCCGAACGCAAGACGCCCGAGGAACGTGCGGAGATGGAGAAGGGTATCCCCGTCGGCCGTCATGGCCGGGTGGAGGAGGTGGCGGCCGCCGTCGCCTTCCTGGCTTCGCAGGAGGCGAGCTTCATCACCGGCGTCATGCTGGACGTCAATGGCGGCCAGGCCATGGTCGCGTGATGGCGGGGGTCATAGGGGAAAAGCTGGGACCCGTGCTGGTCACCGGGGCCAGCGGCTTTCTTGGCGCCTGGCTGTGCGCGGAACTTCTGCGGCGGGGCGAAACCGTGCATGCCTTCGACATGCAGGACAATCGCGACCTGCTGGCAGCGCTTGCCGGGGCCGAACAGGCCGCGGCAATCGGCTGGACACGCGGCGACATCACCGACGCCACGGCGGTGGAGGAGGTGTTTGAACGCTCCGCTGCGCGCTCCGTGGTCCATCTGGCAGCCCTGACGATTCCGGCCTGCCGCCGGAACCCGGCCAAGGGGGCGGCGGTCAATATTCTGGGCCATATCCATGTGCTGGACGCGGCCGTGCGGCGGGGTATCGACAAGATTTTGTATACCAGTTCGATGGCCGCCCATCCGCGCGGGGCGCTGTACTCGCCGGCCAATATCTATGGCGTCACCAAGCGGGCGGACGAGGACATCTCCAAGGTCTATTTCCTGGATCACGGCATCCGCTCCATCGGTCTCAGGCCCAATGTCGTCTATGGCTTCGGACGGGTCGGGGGCGAGACGGCGGCGATTACCGAGGCAGTCCGCGCCGCAGCGCGCGGGGAAGCCTATGCCATGCCCTTCGACGGTCGGATGTGCTTCCAATATGTGGGCGAGATCGTGGAGGTGATGCTGCGCTGCATGGCGGCGGAACCGGACCGGCCAATCGTGTCGGATGTCACGACCCGTTCGGAAAGCATCGCCGATCTGGTGGATGCGATCCGCAAGGCCGAACCTGCCGCCCGCATTACCTTGTCCGAGGTGCAGCGACCCGCCCCCGATATCGTTCTGGACGATACGCCTTTGCGCCAGTTGATCGGCGATTGGCTGGCGGTGTCGCTGGAGGATGGCGTGCGCCTGACGCTGGAGCGCTACCGGGAAAGCAGATAGGGCCGGGACTTCCTGGCTGGACACTGGAACGGCTCCCAATCCCTGCACAGCCCGCCGCACGCCCCTTTCATTGCCGACTTGGGGAACTGGGTCGGCAATGATATTTGCTGTCCGAACTCTGGATGGAGGACGGACCAGAATGTCATCTGCGCGCGTTCTGGCGGTGGCTGCGCATGCCGAACACGAATTTTCGAAGCCTTTGCGGGCGGAAATCCACCTTCTGGAGGGGCTGGGCGTGGAAGGGGACGCCCATTGCGGTGCCACGGTGCGCCACCGCTCCTGCGTGGCGCGCGATCCGACCCAGCCCAATCTGCGTCAGGTGCATCTACTGCAGGCCGAACTGTTCGACGAACTGGCGATGAAAGGCTACCGCGTCGGGCCAGGTGATTTGGGCGAGAATATCACGACGCAGGGGCTGGTACTGCTGGCGCTTTCACCCGGCACGCTGCTACGGCTGGGGCCGGATGTGGTCGTGGAAGTGACGGGTTTGCGCAATCCCTGTGTTCAGATCGACGGGTTCACCAAGGGGCTGATGGCTGCCACCCTGGCGCGCGGCCCGGATGGCGGGCTGGTTCGTAAAGCGGGCGTCATGGGCGTGGTGCGCAGGGGTGGAACCGTTCGGCCCGGTGATGCCATCGTGGTTGCGGAGCCAGACGGCGCTCGTCTGGCCCTGCAGGTTGTGTAGATCCGCTTTTCTGCTTTGTCAGACGGGCGCGCGCCCCAGCGCATTGGAAACGGCCTGTGCCCGCAACTGTCTGCTCAGCGCGATCTGTCGTTCGGCAAGCAGTTCCAGCCGCTCATCGGCCCGTTCTGCCCGGCTGATGATGTCGTCATACCAATCAGCGGCCATCTCTCCCAGAAAACGCGAGGATAAGAGCTGGTCCTGCGCGGCATAGACCGCATGGATAGTATCCACGATGCGTCCCATGAGGGCGCGGTCTGTTGGAGCGGAGGGTAGCGTCGACCTTTGGAGCATGTCTCCCCGTCCGGTAAGCAGCCATTGAATATTGATTCCCAACGCAGCAAGGCGAAGCAGCGTTTCTCCATCAGGTACGGCCTTGGCGCGCTCATAGGCTGAAATGGAATTGCGCGACCGCTTCAAGCGGGATGCAAAGTCTGCTTGTCTATGAAAACCAAGCTGTTCTCTAGCCTGCCTGAGGCGCTCGGCAATCTCCTGAGGAGCTGCTGCGGAAAACTCAGGGCGTTGCATAAGGCACACCGAACGAATGCCATAAAATGGAGACCAGAGTACCGCATTCAACCAATGATTTATGATCGTGAAGACCATATGGTACTATTTGGCTTGGCATTCACAACCCCCGCATTGCAAAGAGCGGTTGACGCGTGAAAAGTTTGCTTGTT
>Ga0209066_10001545_pt1 | contig 30174 bp, 21 predicted proteins | sample All_14_2_FD_187198 | JGI IMG/M metagenome (GOLD analysis project Ga0209066, IMG submission 187198) | Freshwater microbial communities in response to fracking from Pennsylvania, USA - Allegheny Zone_MetaG_DW_15 (SPAdes) (version 2) ...
GTACTCGGGCGCCATGTTGGCGATGGTCGCTCGGTTGGCCAGCGGCAGGTCCGCCAGGCCGTCGCCGTAGAATTCGACGAACTTGTTCACCACGCCCTTCTTGCGCAGCATCTGCGTGACGGTGAGGACGAGGTCGGTCGCGGTCGCGCCTTCCTTGAGCTTGCCTGTCAGCTTGAAGCCCACGACGTCGGGAATCACCATCGGCTGCGGCTGGCCGAGCATGGCGGCCTCGGCTTCGATGCCGCCGACGCCCCAGCCCAGCACGGCCAGGCCGTTTACCATCGTGGTGTGCGAATCGGTGCCGACCAGCGTGTCGGGATAGGCGATCGTCTCCTTGCCTTCCTTCTTGGTCCAGACCACCTGCGCCAGGTATTCGAGGTTCACTTGGTGGCAGATGCCGGTGCCCGGCGGGACGACGCGGAAATTGTCGAACGCCATCGCGCCCCAGCGCAGGAACTGGTAGCGCTCGAGGTTGCGTTCGTATTCCAGCTTCACGTTGGCGCCGAAGGCGCTCGCATTGCCGAAATTGTCGACGATCACCGAGTGGTCGATCACGAGGTCGACCGGGACCAGCGGGTTGATCTTCTTGGCGTCGCCGCCCAGCTTGCCCATGGCGTCGCGCATGGCGGCGAGGTCGACCACGGCGGGGACGCCGGTGAAGTCCTGCATCAGCACGCGGGCGGGGCGGAAGTTGATCTCCTTGGTGGAGCGGCCGCCATTCTTGATCCAGTCCGCGAAGGCCGCGATGTCGGTCTTCTTGACGGTCGTGCCGTCCTCGTTGCGCACCAGGTTTTCCATCAGCACGCGGAGGGAGAAGGGCAGGCGGGACAGATCGCCGACTTCCTTCTCGACCGCCTTCAGGCTGAAATAGGTATAGCTGCGGTTACCGACCTTCAGTGTCTTTCGAGCCTTGAAGCTATTGGGATGGGCGGCGGCCATATCTACACTCCTGGAAGGTCGGTTCTCTGCGGATGTGGCGCAAAATAGGGGCATGCACCTCCACAGGCAATCGGCGGATGCGGCTTTGCGGCCGTTGTGTCAGATTGGACGCATGCGACGTCAAATCGGTCACGTATTTGGGGTTCTTGCAGCGTTTCTGACCCTGGCGGGCGAGGCGGTGGCGCAGCGGAACGCGGTCGACTCCTGGGATCCCAGCGCACGCGGCTTCTCACCCGGCGGCGCGCCCGCCCCCTCGCTGCCCGGTGCGTCGGGCGGAAATGGCGGCGCCACCCTCGACTCGCTGAACAAGATTCTCTCGGCGTCGCAGCTCTCGGCCTTCGACCGGTCGATCTACCTCAGTATCCGCGCGTTCCAGCTCGCCCGCCTCGGGCGCGAGGCCGACAGCCAGAAGGACATCGCCGAAATGGGCCGCGTCCTGCCCGGCGACTGGCAGGTCGTGCTGTCCAGCACGATGCCCGGCCTCGCAGGGGGCGGCGACCGGGCGGCGGCGCTGCGGACGCTGGACAGCGCGCTTCAACGCAAGCCCGGCGACCCCTCCCTGACGATCGCCCAGGCCCAGGTGTACATGCAGATCGCCGACTTTCCGCGGGCCCTCGGCCTGCTGGACGCGGCCCTGGCCGGTGCCCAGACGCCGGGCGAGCGGCGGTCGGCGCTCTTCTTCCGCGGCATTGCGCATTTCAATCTCGGCAACTACGCGCAGGCGGCCGACGATTTCGACGCCACGCTCGCGGGCCGGCCCAGTTTCAAGGCGAAACAAGCGCCGCTGCTCTGGCGCTACGCCGCCCAGGTCCGTGCCCGGCGCGATGCACGGACCGCCCTGGCCCGCGACGTGGGCGCGGAGAGCCTGAACGAATGGCCGGGGCCGATCCTGCGGTTCCTGCTGGGCAAGGGATCGGCCGGCGAGCTCGAGGTCGCCGCCGAATCCGACGACGGCGCCAAGCGCAGCAACGGCAAGTGCCCGGCGGCCTTCTTCATCGGCATCGACGCGGTCCGCCGCGGCGACAAGCAGCGCGCCCGCGAACAGTTCCAACTCGCCCAGGCCCGCTGTCCCACCGTCTCGGAGTTCAACTGGGCGGCCTCGAGCGAGCTCAATCGGCTCTGATCAGCCCGCCAGCGCCAGCGGCGCCACGAAGCGCGTGATCTCCGCCAGGACATAGGACGGCTGCTGCAGATGCGGGCTGTGGCCGCAATCCGGCACCAGACGGGTTTCGCAATAGCCCCCCACCTTGCCGGCGATGATGCCGAGCTGCAGCTCGGTACCGTATTCGTCGTCCTCGCCCTGGATCGCCTGCACTGGAACGACCACGCCCGGCAGCCGGGCGTTCGCATCCATCGGCTCGAAGCCGGCCGACACCCAGGCATCCGCCCAGAGTCGGAAGGCGCCGTCGACATCGGCATGATACCTGGCCAGCCGCTGCCGCAGGTCGCCGCTGGCGAAGGCTTGCTTCGCGCGGACGATTGCCTCGACGCAGACCGGTTCGTTGACGGCGTGCGCGGCCAGGGTCACCACCGCCCGCAGGGGCTCGGGATCGGTTGCGGCATAGTTCAGGGCGATCGTGCCGCCGTCGCTGTGCCCGACCAGCACGCAATCCTCGATCCCGAGCGCGGCCAGCAGGCGCGGCAGGACCAGGTCGGCCTCGATCTCCATGTAGCGGACGCCGGGATCGGCCGGCCACGGGCTCGACCGTCCATAGCCGGTGCGGTCGTAGACGATGCCGGCACAGCGTGTGGCATCACACAGTTTCTGCGGGAAGTCGCGCCACATCTCGATACAGCCCAGGCCCTCGTGCAGGAAGACCAGCACCGTGCGGTCGAGGCCGTCGTCGCGCGCCGGCTTGAGGCGCCGCACCCGCAGCTGCCGGTCGCCAAGGTCGATGAATTCGTCTGTCGCGGACATCGGCCTCTTTTCGGGGGCGTCCGGCCTGCGGTCAAGGCGGCGTCAGGCCGGCACCAGATCGACGCGCGGCACGGGTGCGTTGACCTTGCGCCGGAAGAAGACGGCGATCATGGCCGCTGGCTTACGATGTCGGCATTGCCCACCGCGGCCGACAGGACGAGGGCGCCCGACGGTGTGGCGGCCCTGAGCGCGGTGGCGCGCGCGCGCCGCTTCGTCGCCATGCCGGACATGGCGTCCGATCCGCGGTGTCAGCGCTGGGTGTTCGAGGAGATGGACCAGGGAGAGGCTGGCGGCTTGCAGCGCGACCGGCCATTTCCGGGACCGGTGCCGTCGCGGTTCCACCAGCCGCCGCCCAGCGCCTGGAAAAGCGCCGCGGTGTTGGTGAGACGCGCGGCCTGTGCCTGGACGCGCGTGAGCAGCGTCTGCTGATAGGTCAGCTCGGCGATCAGCACGACGACGTACGTCGTGTCGCCGAGTTCGAGCCGCTTGCGCGCGATGGTGAGGGCGGTGGCCGCGGCCCGCTCTGCCTCGACGGCCGACTTGAGCGCCAGCGCGTCGTATTCGAGAGCGTTCAGCGTATCGGCCACGTTGCGGAAGGCGGCCAGCACGATCGACTGGTACTGGGCGTCGGCCTGCTCGAGCGCGGCGACGGCGGACCGCTTCTTGGCCGCCAGCGCGCCTCCATCGATCAGGGTCTGGACGGCGCTGGCGCCCGTGGTCGCGCCCGCGAGACCCGGCATGAAGAGCGTGCCCAGCGACAACGCGCTGGTATTGAGGCCGAAGCCCAGCGTCACCTGCGGCAACTGGTTGGCGATCGCGACGCCGACCTGGGCGCTGGCGGCATGCAGGTTGGCCTCGGCGGCGCGGATGTCGGGCCGCTGCTCGACCAGCTGCGAGGGCAGGGTGAGCGGCAGTTCGTAGGGCAGCTTGAGGTCGCCGAGGTCGAAGCGCTCGGCGACTTGATCGCTGGGCAGCCGCCCCGTCAGGGTGGTCAGCAGGTTGCGCTGCTGCGCCAGCGCCTTCTCGAGCGGCGGCAGGGTCGATTCGGCCTGCGCCAGTGCTGCCTGCTGCGTGGCGACGTCGGCGCCGGGAATGGCGCCGAGCCCCGACTGGCGTGTCAGGATGCCGAGCGTCTCGCGCTGGGTGGCGACGATGCGCTTGGTCGCCTCGACCTGGCCGCGCAACGACGCCTCGACGATGGCGGCCGCGACGACATTCGAGGCCAGCGAGAGATAGGTGCCTTCGAGCTGGAAGCACTGCGCTTCGGCCAGCGCGTCGAGCGACTCGATCTGGCGGCGGTTACCGCCCCAGAGATCGAGCGCATAGGTGATCTGGAGGCCGGCCACGAACAGACCGTAGATCGGCTGTTGGTCGGCGGTTGCCGATTGCAGGCTGGCCGGCGTCTGGTTCTGGGTGGCGTTGAAGGTGCCCTGAAGCGTCGGGAACAGGGTGGCGCGCTGGGCACGGGCATTCTGCTGGGCCACCCGAAGCCCGGCGACGGCAGCCTTGACGTCCGGGTTGGCGCGCAGCGAGCGCTCGATCAGGCTGTTGAGCTGCGGCGACTGGAACACACCCCACCACTGGCCGGGAATGTCCATGCTCTGGACGATGCGCTGCGCCTCGCCGCCCGGAATGCCGGCGGCGATCAGGTCGCTCTTCTGGTCGGGAAGATAGTTCGCCGCCTTCGGCCCGTCCGGCGGTGTGAAGTCCGGTCCGACGGAGCAGCCGGCGAGGGCGCTGGCCGCGAGCAGCGGCAGGGCGGCAAGGAGAGAGCGTCGCATCATGTCGCCTCCGCGACCGTATCGTGGGGGTGGGATGCCGGCACCGGGGCGCGACGGCGCGAGAACAGTCCGATCATGGCCGGCAGGACGGTGAGGAAGAGGCAGGGCGCCAGCAGGGTGCCGCCGACCACGACGATGGCGAGCGGCCGCTGGACCTGGCTGCCGATGGCGGTGGAGAAGGCGGCCGGCAACAGACCCACGGCTGCCGCCACGCAGGTCATCAGAACCGGGCGCATCTGCAGCGAGCAGGTCTCGTAAAGCGCCAGGCTGCGGTCGCGGCCGGCGTCGATCAGCCGGTTGTAGCAGCTCAACACCATGATTCCGTTCATCGCGGCGATGCCGAACAGCGCCACGAAGCCGATGGCGGCGGAGATGCTGAACGGCATGTCGGTGACCCAGAGGCCGAGGATGCCGCCGGTCAGCGCCATCGGAATGGCGCTGGCGGCCAGCAGCGTGTCGCGGAACGAACCGAAGCTCATGTAGAGCAGCAGGCCGATCAGCCCGATGGCGATCGGCACCGCCACGGCCAGACGCTGCAGGGCGTTCTTCAGGTTGCCGAACTCCCCGACCCATTCGATGCGGTAGCCGCCCGGGATCTGCACCTTCTCGGCGACCCGCTGCTGCGCCTCGAGGATGGTGCTGCCGAGATCGCGGCCGCGCACGCTGAACTTCACCGGGACGTAGCGTTCCTGCTGCTCGCGGTAGATGTAGTAGGCGCCGGACACCAGCTCGACCTTGGCGACCTCGCTCAGCGGCACCTGCGTGATGCCGCCGTTCGCGCCCTGCACGCCGATCTGGATGCGGCTGATCGCGTCGAGGCTCTGGCGATACCGCGAGGCGAGGCGGACGACCATCGGGAAATGCCGGTCGCTGCCGCTCTCGTAGACGTCGCCGGCGGCCTGGCCGCCGATCGCGGCCTGCACGGTGGCGTTGATGTCCCCCGGGGTCAGCCCGTAGCGCGCGGCCTTGGCGCGGTCGATGTCGATGCGGATGGTCGGCTGGCCGAGCGACGCGGAGACCGCGAGATCCGTGACGCCGGGGACGGTGGCGAGCACCGACTTGATCTCGTTGCCGAGCTTCGACAGCGTCTCGAGGTCGTTGCCCGAGATCTTGACCGAGTTCTCGCCCTTCACGCCGGAGGCGGCTTCCTGGACGTTGTCCTGGATGTACTGGGAGAAGGTGAACTCGACGCCCGGAAAGGCCTTTTCGAGCGCGCCGTTGATCTCGGCGATCAGCGCTTCCTTGTCGAGACCCTTGCGCCACTGGTCCATCGGCTTCAACGGCACGAAGAACTCGGCGTTGAAGAAGCCCGTCGAATCGGTGCCATCGTCGGGGCGGCCGTGCTGGGAGATGACGGTCTCGGCCTCCGGAAAGCTCTTGATCAGCTTGCGCATGCGGTTGGCATAGTCGTTGCCGGCCTCGAGCGAGATCGAGGCGGGCATCACGGCGCGAATCCACATGTTGCCTTCCTCGAGCTTGGGCAGGAACTCGAGGCCGATCGTGCTGCCCGCGGCGCCGGCCAGCACGAGCGCGCCGAGCCCCACCGCGAAGGTGGCGCGGCGGCTGGCGAGCGCGGCGTCGCGCAGTTTCTCGTAGCCGCGACGCAGGGTGCGCACGGCGCGGGTTTCGGCATGCGCCACCTTGTCCGGCAGCAGCAGTGCGGACAGAGCCGGCGACACGGTGAAGGTCGCGATCAGGCCGCCCAGCAGCGCATAGGCATAGGTTCGCGCCATCGGTCCGAAGATGTGACCTTCGACTCCCGACAGGGTGAACAGCGGCAGGAAGCCCGCGATGATGATGGTCGCCGAGAAGAAGATCGCCTGGGTGACCTCGGTCGAGGCATTGAAGATCGTCGCCAGCTTGCCGGTGAGACCGTCCGGCGCGCGCCGCTGGGCGCCGGTCTGGTGATCGCTTTCCGACAGGTGCCGGAAGATGTTCTCGACCATGATCACGGTGGCATCGACGATGATGCCGAAGTCGATCGCGCCCATCGAGAGCAGGTTCGCCGATTCGCCGCTCAACACGAGGACGACCACGGCGAACAGGAGGGCGAAGGGGATCGTGGCGGAGACGATGAGCGCGCTGCGCAGGTCGCCGAGGAACAGCCACTGGATCAGGAAGATCAGGCAGACCCCCACGACCATGTTGTGCAGCACGGTGTGGGTGGTGATGTTGACCAGCGAACTGCGGTCGTAGATGCGCTCGATGCGCACACCGGGGGGCAGGACGTTGCTGCTGTTGATCCGGTCGACCTCCGCCAGCACCCCGCTCAGGGTCGGCATCGTCTCCGCGCCGCGGCGCATCAGCACGATACCCTGGACGATGTCGTCGTCGTCGTCGTTCTGGCCGGCGATGCCAAGCCGCGGCTGATGGCCCACGGTGACGTCGGCGACGTCGGACACCAGCACCGGCGCACCGTCGCGCACGGTCAGCATCGTGTTGCGGATGTCGTCCATCGACCGGATCTGGCCGACGCTGCGCACGATCGCCGACTGCGAGCCGATGTTCACGGTGTTGGCGCCGACGTTGATGTTGGCGTTGTTCAGCCCGTCCAGCACCTGCTTGAGCGTGAGCCCGTAGGCCAGCAGCCGGTCGAGATTGACGGTGATGTCGTAGGTCTTGGTCTTGCCACCCCAGCCGGTGACGTCGACGACGCCCGGAATCGCCTTCAGGCGGCGCTCGAGCACCCAGTCCTGCAAGGTCTTGAGGTCGGCGACGGAATAGCCGGGCGGCCCCACGAGCCGGTAACGGAAGACCTCGCCGATCGGGCTGGTGGGCGACAGGGTGGGCTGCGCGCCGTTGGGCAGCGGGCCGAGCTGCGACAGGCGGTTGATCACCATCTGCGACGCCTGCTGGTAGGTCACGTCGTAGGTGAACTGCACCTTCACGTCGCTCAGGCCGAACAACGAGACCGTACGGATGGCCTGGACATAGGGCAGGCCCGCCATCTGGATCTCGATGGGGATCGTGATGTAGCGCTCGATCTCCTCGGAGGACTGGCCGGGATTCTGGGTGATGATGTCGACGAGAGGCGGGACGGGGTCGGGGTAGGCCTCGATGTTCAGCCGCGAGTAGGCGAACAATCCGGCGACGGACAGCACCAAGCTCAGGATGACGACGAGGATTCGCTGCTTGAGGGCGGCGGCGACGATGGATTGCATGGGCAACCGATATGTTGGAGTGACGCGCCGGCCGGGCGCGCCGGGCCGTCAGTCGCGCTTGGCCGCGCGATCGATGAAGAGCGTGCCGCTGGTCACGACGTTCTCGCCCACGGCGAGGCCCTTCTTGACCTCGACCATGCCGTTGGACGTCGCGCCGACCTCGATCGGGCGCGACGCGACCGACTTGTCCTGCGGATTGGCGACCCAGACGCGGGCGTTGGCACCCTCGTAGACGACGGCGTCCTGCGGCACGGCCGGGTTGGTCGTCGGCTCGCCCGTCACGATGCGGAAGCTGGCGAACATCTCCGGCATCAGCTCGCGATCGGCGTTCGCGATCTCGGCGCGCACCGGCAGGCGGCGCGTGTTGGGATCGAGCGCGGGCGCCACGTAGGACAGGCGGGCATTGAAGATGCGGCCGGGATGGGCCAGCACGGAGACTTCGACCGGCGCGCCGACCTTCATCTTCGGTGCGTCGGATTCGCGGACGTTGGCGACCAGCCAGACCGTCGAAAGGTCGCCGATGTTGAACACGGGGTCGGCGGCGCCGGCGTTGATGTATTGTCCCAGGCCGATCTTGCGCTGGATCACGGTGCCGGCGATGGGCGCCGACACGATCGCTTCCGCGCCGATATGGTCGACCTTCTCCAGCGCGTCGATCTCGCCGTCGGTGCGCCCGAGGATGCGCAGGCGGTTGCGCACGGCGGCGAGCGCGATCTCGGCGGAGCGCAGGTCGCCCTGCGCGGCAACGAGGTCCGACTGCGCCTGTTCGAGATCCTTCAGCGAGCCGCCGCGGATCGACAGCAGTTCCTTCTGGCGCTTCTCGAAATTCTGCGCGAGCGCGAGCTTGGAGCGGGCCTTCTCCAGCCCGGCGACGGCGCTCACGAGATCGTTCTGGCCCTGGACGAACTCGTTCGCCTCGATGGCGAAGAGGGGGTCGCCGCGCTGGACGCGCTCGCCCGGCTTGGCGATCAGGCGCGTCACCCGGCCGGAGTAGGGCGAGAAGACGGGCGTCGTCGTGTCTTCGTTGATGCCGATCTTGCCGTCGGTCGCGCGCTCGTCCCGGAAGGAGGCGGCCTCGACCGGCGCGATGCGCAGACTGGTCCACTGGGTTTCGCTGGGGCGGAAGGCGCCGTCGGTCTCCACCGCCAGCGCCGGCCGGATGAGGGCGTTGCTCGGGCCGGTATCGAGGGTCCATACCGCGGCGAGCGCGAGAGTGACGATACCTGCGCCGGCGAACCACAGGCGGTAGCGGCGCGGGCGGGCTGTGGTGACGGTTTTGGGCGCAGTGGTCATGGGGCGGAAGCTAGTGCTTTCACATTACGTGCGCCTGACTTGCTGCCCGAGTACGCTTTCACTGCGCGCGGCATGCTAGACTGAACGCGTCTGCGACTACGCCGGGGAGGGCGGTCGTCCATGAGAGTCCTTGTCGTAGAGGACAATGCCGAACTCGTCGCCCTGCTGGTCAAGGGCCTGGCCCGCAGCGGATTCCCGGCGGATTCGGTTGGCAATGCCGGCGACGCCGAGCATTCGCTGGCCGCCATGCGCTATGCCGCGATCGTGCTCGATCTCGGTCTGCCGGACCAGGACGGATTGTCTCTGCTGCGGGGAATCCGCGGACGCGGCGATTCGACGCCAGTCCTCGTGCTGACGGCCCGCGACGGGGTGAGCGACCGGGTCAACGGCCTGCGTGCCGGAGCCGACGACTACCTCGTGAAACCCTTCGCCATGGAGGAACTGGTAGCGCGCCTGCAGGCGCTGCTGCGGCGGCCCGGCAATCTGCTCGGTCGCCAGCTGACCTTCGGCAACGTCTCGCTCGAGACGGAAGGACGCCAGGTCTTCGTCGATGGAATGGTGCGGGTCTTCCCCGCCCGGGAGACCGCGATCCTGGAAATCCTCCTGCGACGCGGCGGACACGTGGTGCCGAAGCGTCTGTTCGAAGACCAGCTGTTCGGCCTGTCGGGCGACGTCGGTTCCAACGCGGTCGAGGTCTATGTCCATCGTCTGCGGAAGCTGCTGGCCGACGGCGGCGCCACGGTGAGGATTCATACCGTGCGCGGCGTGGGTTATCTGCTGGCCGAGGAAAAGGCTAACGTTTGAGGCGCTTCCGGTCGATCATCTCCCGTGTCGTCGCGCTGCATATCGTGGCGATCGGCGTCACGTCCATCCTCATGCCGCTGGCGCTCTACTGGCTGCTCTACGAGGCCGCCAACAGCCTCCATCGGGATGCGCTGCGGGCCCAGGCGTTGACCATCGCGAGCTTCCTGCATCCTGCGCCCGATGGCGGCGAGGTGACGCTCGATATCCCCACGGAGGCCCAGCCGATCTATTCGGGCGAGTATGCCCTCTATGCCTATGCGATCCTCGACGTGAAGGGGAATGTCCTGTTCACGTCGCGTCCGGACGATGCGCCGCTCTCGGCGCCGAACGATCCGCTGACCGACGATTCCTTCACCCGACGCCGCAGCAAGGGCACTTTGTTCATCGGGGTCAACGTGCCGCGCGCCATCGGCGATCATCTGTACTGGATCCAGGTCGGACAGGACCTGGCGCACCGCGACGTCATCATCGACGACATCGTCGCCTCGTTCCTGCCGCGCGTCGCGTGGATCACCTTCCCCATCCTGCTGCTGCTTCTGCTGATCGATATCATGATCTTCCGTCGCGCCCTCGATCCGGTGCGCGCAGCGTCGGATACGGCAGCGTCGATCGGGCCGACCAGCACCGACGTCCGCCTGTCCGAGCAGTCGATGCCGAGTGAGATCGTGCCGCTCGTGCACGCGGTCAACCAGGCGCTCGACCGGCTGGAGGCCGGGTTTCGTGCCCAGCGCGAGTTCACCGCCGACATGGCGCACGAACTGCGGACGCCGCTCGCCATCATGCGTGCGCGCATCGACACGATGGAGGATCAGCCGCTGCGACGGTTGCTGGAAGCCGATATCGTCAACATGACGCGCACCGTGAACCAGGTCCTCGACATTGCCGAACTCGAGGCATTCGTCGTCGACGGCGGCGCCAAGGCCGACCTCCAGGCGGTATGCGCCGACGCTGTCGCCTTCATGGCACCTCTTGCCGTCGACAGCGACAAGACGATCGCCCTCACGGGTATCGAAGCGCCGGTGTGGGTGCATGGCCACGCGGAGGCGCTGTTCCGGGCGGTTCGCAACCTCGTCGAGAATGCCATACGCCACACGCCGGCGGGCGGCGCGATCGAGGTCGACGTAGCCGACGACGGGACGGTCCGGGTCCTCGACGAGGGCCCCGGCGTGCCGCCGGAGGAGCGCGACACGATCTTCCAGCGCTTCTGGCGGCGCGACCGCGCGCGGCCAGGCAGCCGTGGGTTGGGATTGGCCATCGTGACACGCGTCGCGGCGGCCCATGGCGGTACCGTATCGGTCGAGGACAGGCCCGGCGGCGGGGCGGTCTTCACGCTGCGCCTGCTGCCCTGTCGGCCGGCCGGAGGAATCGATCCAGGGGACCGAGGCGCATAACGGTCCTATAGTTCCGGCATGACGGGAGCAGAGATCCGCAAGATCATCCACGTCGACATGGACGCCTTCTACGCGTCCGTGGAGCAGCGCGACGATCCCTCGCTGCGCGGCCAGCCGGTCGCCGTCGGGGGACGGCAGCGCGGTGTCGTGATGGCGGCCAGCTACGAAGCGCGCAAGTTCGGCGTGCGCTCGGCCATGCCTTCCGTCACCGCCAAGCGCCTCTGTCCGGAGCTGCTGTTCGTAAAACCGCGTTTCGACGTCTACAAGGAGGTGTCGCGCCAGATCCGCGAGATCTTCCTCGACTACACGCCGCTGGTGGAGCCGCTCTCGCTCGACGAGGCCTATCTCGACGTCACGACCAACCTCAAGGGCATGCCCCTCGCCTCGGAAATTGCCCGCGAGATCAGGGCACGCATTCTCGAACGTACGGGCCTCACCGCATCGGCGGGCATCTCGTACAACAAGTTCCTGGCCAAGCTCGCCTCCGACCATCGCAAGCCCGACGGCCAGACGGTGATCCCGCCGGAGAAAGGCCCGGCCTTCGTCGAAGGACTGCCGGTCGGCCGTTTTCATGGAGTCGGGCCGAAGACCGCGGAGAAGATGAACCGGCTCGGTATCCATACCGGCGCCGACCTCAAGGCGCAGACGCTGGATTTCCTGCAGCAGTATTTCGGCCGCTCCGGCGCCTACTATCATGCCATTGCGCGCGGGCATGACGAGCGCAGGGTCGTGCCCAACCGGCCACGCAAGTCGGTGGGTTCGGAGACGACCTTCATGGAGGATCTCGACCGGCCGGCCGCAGTCGAGGACGGCGTCGCCTCGGTGCTCGAAGATGTCTGGTCCTACTGCGAGCGCACCGGCATCGTCGGCCGTACCGTTACGGTGAAGATCAAGTACGCCGATTTTCGGATCGTGACGCGCAGCCGGACTCTGCACGAGGGCGTCGGCAGTCGCGATCTGCTGGAGCGCACGGCGCGGGAACTGGTGCGCTCCGTCTTCCCGCTGGAGAAGAAGGTCCGCCTGCTCGGCGTGTCGCTGCACAACCTGCATCCGCGCGAGGAAGCCAGAACGGCACCGCAGATGACGCTCGCCCTCTAATCCAGGAGACATCACCGTGAACATCTTCATGACCGGCGCGACCGGCTATATCGGCGGCACCGTCGCGCGTCGCCTGCTGGACGATGGTCATCGGCTGCGCGGCCTCGTGCGCGATGCCGGGAAAGGCCGTGCGCTCGCATCCTTCGGCGTGGAGCCGGTCATCGGCGGCCTCGACGATGCCGCGATCCTCGCGGCCGAGGCCAGGCGCGCGGATGCGGTGATCAACGCCGCGAGCAGCGACCATCGCGGCGCCGTCGAGGCGCTTCTCGACGGCCTCGCCGGCTCGGACAAGCCCTTCCTCCATACCAGCGGCTCCAGCATCGTAGCCGACGATGCCCATGGCGATGTCCCCTCGGAGAAGATCTACGACGAGGACACACCCTTCGAGCCGGTGCCGGGCAAGCAGGCGCGGATCGCCATCGACCGGATGATCCGCGATGCGAGGAGCCGCAGTGTGCGCACCATCGTCGTGTGCCCGACCATGATCTACGGCAATGGCCTCGGTCTGGCGCGCGACAGCGCGCAGATCCCCGGTCTCGCGAAGCGGGCGAAGGCGTCGGGCGTGGTACGCCATGTCGGTCAGGGGCTGAACATCTGGTCCAACGTCCATGTCGAGGACGTGGCCGACCTCTATCGTCTCGCTCTCGCCAAGGCGCCGGCGGGCGCCTTCTATTTCGCGGAGAACGGTGAGGCCTCCTATCGCGAGATCTGCGCGGCGATCGCGCGCCGCCTCAATCTTGGCGAGCCGCAGGCCTGGCCATTCGAGGACGCGGCGAGGGAGCTCGGCGAGAACAGCGCGGCCTACACGTTCGGCTCCAACAGCCGCGTCCGCGCCCGGCGCGCCCGCAGCGAGCTGGGGTGGCAGCCCCGGCATTCGTCCGCGACAGCCTGGATCGAGGCCGAGCTGCCGCTCTAGGAGGCGACTTCGTCGATCATCTTCCTGAGCAGCGCCGCGTCGGGATAGAGGCCGAATCCGGCTCGCAGATTGTCCGCCATGTGCTCGGGCTTGCCGGTGCCTGGAATGACACAGGTCACGGCGGGGTTCGCCAGCACGAACTTGAGCAGGAGCTGCGCCCAGCTCGTGACGCCGATCTCGCCGGCCCATTCGGGCAGCTTGCGAGGGAGCAACTTGCGCAGGAGGCCACCGCCACCGAACGGCTGGTTCACGATCACCGCGATGCCGCGTTCGGCGGCAAGGGGCAGGAGTGTGCGTTCGACGGCGCGATCGTCGAGCGCGTAGTTGATCTGCACGAAATCCCACTTCTCCGCCCGCATCACGCCTTCCAGCTCGTCGTGGGCGCTCTGCGTGTAGTGGGTGATGCCGAGATAGCGGATGCGACCCTCGGCCTTCCAGGCGCGCAAGGTCGGCAGATGGGCGCGCCAATCGACGAGATTGTGGATCTGCATCAGGTCGATGCGGTCGGTCTTGAGCAGACGCATCGAGGTGCGCATCTGCGCAATCCCGTTGTCGCGCCCCGTGGTCCAGACCTTGGTGGCGATGAAGGCTTTGGCGCGCGAATCGGCCGCCGACAGCAGGTCGCCGACCACGGCTTCGGCCGACCCGTACATCGGCGAGGTGTCGATCAGGGATCCGCCGGCGTCGAACAGCAGGCGCAATACCTCCGCCAGGGGTGCCCGGTCGGCTGGACGGGCGCCGACGTCGAAGGTGCGCCAGGTGCCGACACCGACGACGGGCAGCATCTCGGCCGACGACGGGATCCTGCGCTGATGCATGCGCGCCTCCGGCTGCGCGGCGGCACGCCCCGCCGCAAGAACGGTGGCGCCGGCCAGGCCGAGCAGGGCTGAACGGGTCAGGGGCATGAAACTCTCCACGACCACGATATTCCATCGGCGGTCAGGCCAGGGGTATTTGGAAGTCCGAGCCGACTTGGCGCGCACGGACAGGCTGTCCATTGACCGTGACCTTCGGGTCGCGGGCAAGTCCCGAGACCGTGATCGTCGTCGCGAGGCCGTCCTGTCCAGGCTTGGGCGTATGGTCGATCTCGACCTCGCCGGCCCAGGGCCGATACTCCAGCCGCATCAGGCCGACCTTTTCATCGGACCGGAAGGCGACGCCATCCCGTGCCGCCAGAGCAAATGCCTGCGGGTCGGGCAGCGGATTGTAGGCGACCACCGCACCGCTTGCCGGATCGGCGATCAGATACGCCTTGCGCCCGGGTTCGCTCGTCAGCACCGCGCCGGCCTTCGCGAGGTGCCCGGTCGTGCCTTGCTGCGCCCAGAAACTGTCGCGATCGATGCCGGCCGGCAGATAGGGCCAGGCGCCGTTCAGCCGGCGGTAGGGAATCGCCTTCTGCTGGGCGCCGCTCTCCACCGGGTAGTTGATCTCCCGTGGCTGGGCGAACTCCGTCGAAAAGCCTGCCTCCAGCAGATCCCCGCCGCTGCGATAGCTGACGTCCATGATCCGTTTGGAGGGGTTCCAGTCCGCCTTCAGCGCGCTCGCGTCGATATGACGGCGGAAGGCCTCGAAGCTGCCATGCTGCGCCGCGTCGCCCATCTCGAGCACGAAGCCGCCGTAGGTGCGCGACAGGATGGCGCCGAGGTCGAGCGAAGAGACCGGCACCGGCTGTGCGCGGCGCAGATTGAACAGGGAGATGGTGAGGGCAGGACCGACTTTCGCGCCATTCGGCTCGGCTTCCGCCGCGATCCCGGGCGCAATCTCGATGCCTGTGTCGCGGCCGAGATCGTTTGTAGGGAGCGGCAGGATCGCGAGGTAGGTCACGCCGTCGCGAATCAGCAGGCTCTGTCCGGCGGGCAGCATCTGCGGAAACGTGTCGAGGCGGCGGTCGCCCGCGTGGATTTCCCAGCCCGGCGAGGTGGCGAAGTTCCAGAGGCCGATCACCGTTGCCAGCGAGGCGAGCCTGTCGGTGGCGGCCTCGAGGAAGCGTTGGCGGTTGCAGTGCGGTGTCGCGAAGACGATGGCCCGGTTGCGGCTCTGGAAGGTGAGCAGCAGGCCGGCCTGCGGGATCAGCCCTTCGCGCGTCGTGGTGAGGTTCGGTGTATTGGCGGAATACCGGGCGGTCAGCATGCCTTGCTCCGCCGGAGTCGTGGCGGTCTGCGGGACGCGGACCCACTGGCCGACGAGATCGATCGTTCCGCCGCGCATGTCCTGGCTCGCAAGCCCGTGCCAGCGCCCGAGATAGGTGCGCTTCCAGAGCGGCGGCTTGTAGAGTCCGCGCGTCGTCTCGGCGGATGTTTCCTCGCAGGGCGCGCTGCGGTCGTCGATCGGGCCGGACACCCAGTCGGGCGCCCATGGGGCGGCGAGGCTCTGCATCGCCACCCGGCCCGGCGGGAAGTCGTAACCCCAGGCCGGCATGCCGTGCACCGTACCGGTCGAGTCCAGGTCGAGGTGATTGACCACGCCGGCCTTCGACACCGTGTGAAGTGCGCCGTAGATGCCGTCCTGTTCGGCGAGCACGCCCGACAGTCGGACGCGGGTGCCGGAACAGACGAAGCGGCGCAACGCGGAGTGATAGACGCTGATGAGCAGCTCGAGCGTGCGATCGACCAGTATGCGCCCCATGAGGCGGTCGAGCGGTGTCGGCCCATGGTCCCGGAACAGTTTCAGGGCGCTCAGGGTGATCGACAGGTAATAGGGGTCGAGCATTTCCTGCGTGCTGCCGTCGAGGAAACCCCAGAAGCGCAGCGGCAGGGTCTCGAGACCGTGACGCCCGTCGTCCATCGCATGAGAAGAATCGATCGTCGCACCGCCGAGCAGCGCACCCATGGCGGCGGTGTGGTTGAAGTTCTGCGTGCTGACGGCGTAGTTGTAGCCGTCGCGGAAGAACGAGGCGCGGCCGCGCCAGTCCCGGTTACGCTGCCAGTAGTCGATCGCTTCGGGCCCTTGCGGCGAGACGAAGGCGCTGGTCGGCAGCTCGGGCTGCAGCCAGGCGGTCCAATAGGCCTTCAGGTGCTCCTGCACCGGTTCCGGCAGCAGGTCGCGGAACAGGTGCCAGATGAGCAGCAGATCGGCGATCTCCCAGCCCATCCAGTAGCGCGGCGGCAGGGCGAGGAGCGCCTTGAGGCGGCTCGCATAGGCGCGACGGGCGTCCGGCCCCACGACTGCCGCCCACGGGCTGACATTGTCGCCGCCGACACGCTGCAGCTCGCGGATGCGCTCGATCTGCCACTCGCGGCGGCTTCCGGACGGGCGGGTGGCGGCCCGTGCCCGCGCGGCGATCTCTTCGATCGGCAGCAGTCGTGCCGTCGGCTGGCTGCCGTCGGCGGTGCGAGGCAGGGCGCGGTCTGACGCGGCCGGGAGACTGAGCGCCACCTTGCCGCCGCTGGCGAGGGGACGCAGCGTGAGCTGGAAGTGCGCGGCCTTGAATTTCAGCCCGTGCCCGCCGATCGGCATGGCCCACTCGTAGGCATTGCCGCGTTCGCGATAGCGCGTGTCGTAGGTCTCGAGCTTGCGCAGCACGAAGCCGCAGCGCTCGGGCATCAGGAGCCGGCTCGCCGGCTCGCGCGCCAGCAAGTCCGTCGAGAAGAAGCGTGTGAGGTCGAAGCGTGCCGTGCGCCGCTGCAGCGAAAGCTCCTGCGGGTCGAGCCCTCCGTCCAAACGGTCGCGCTCCGGATCCGTCGCACCCCAGCGGGCCCAGTAGCGCCTGCCGTTGATGCTCGCGTTGTAGGTCGGTCCGATGGCCGGATCGGCGGTCCATGGCTGACGCAGCGGCCACGCCACAACATGCCAGGTCGGCGGATCGCCGGTCCAGAGCTTGCGACCCAGACCCTCGCGACAAATGTAGCCCTCGGGCACGATCTCGTAACCGCCATAGTCCAAGACAAGCTCGGCCTTTGCCAGCACGCGGCCGCGCAGCAGTTGGAGCGCGATCGCATCGGCCGCGCCGGGAAAGCGCAAAAGAACGGATCGATGCACGGCGTCCATCGTACGGCCGCCTGGCATCGGCCTGTCCCAGTCGCGGCCGTCGATCGTTGCCGTTTCGATCTCGCTGATGAGGACCTGTTCCTCGCGTCGCGACTGCGCGTTCGCCGGACCGGCGGCGAGCATGGCGGCGGTGACACCGGCGCTGCGCAGGAAGCGGGAGCGGGTGAGGACACGTGACATTGCACCGTCATTGTTCAGCAATGATGGCGGGTGCACCAGCAGGGAAACCCGACGCCATATTGATGCCGTACGCGAAGGTTCTTCTGTGACCGTCTGTTGTTTCGACATTCCTGGCCATTGTCTTCTCCCATGTCGCCCCCATCTCAGAACCGATCGCAGACATCTCAGCCTGAAGGAGACCGCGCCATGCCCGAGCCCTTCGTCGTCGAAATCTGGGGAAAGCCCGCCGGCGTCGTCCTCAAGGAAGGCAATGCGTTCCGTTTCCATGCCTTCACCCGCCCGTTCTTCGAACTCGACGGTCACCAGTTCAACACGCCGGGGCAGGCGCGGCTCGCGGCCGCCAAGCTTCAGCCGCCGGGCGAAAACGCCCGCGCGGAGTAGGTCCTTTCGCCTTGTCGGTCGCCTGAGGGGGCGCTAGTCCAAATCGGAACCGACAATGGAGGAAAGTGGTGATCAAGCGTAAGCAGCGTATTCCGATTCGTGACCTCGCGACGATGAAGCCGGAGGATCGCGAGGCGATCGAGAAGAACGCCATGAACGGCCAGGTGTTCAACATCTTCAAGGTGATGGCCAATCACCCCGCCCTGACGAAACGCTGGACGCCGTTCGCCGGCCACATCCTCTCCAAGCAGACGCTGCCGTTCCGTGATCGCGAGCTGCTGATCCTGCGCATCGGCTGGCTGAACCAGGCCGAATACGAGTTCGCGCAGCACGAGCTGATCGCCAAGCGCGGCGGTGTCAGCGATACCGACATCGCCAACCTCAAGGAAGGGCCGAAGGCCAAGGGCTGGAACGCGCACGAGGCGGCGCTCATGCAGCTCGCCGACGATCTCTTCGAGAACTCGGTCGCGTCCGACGCGACCTGGGCCACCCTGTCGAAGACCTATTCGACGGAGCAGCTCATGGACGCCGTGTTCACGGTCGGCCAGTACAATCTCGTCTCCTGGGCGCTGAACAGCTTCGGCGTCCCGCTCGACGACTTCCTGCCGGGCGCGGAGAAGAAGTAGCCCCGCGTTAGTATTTGCGAGTCATTCGCAATTGGAATAGACCGGTCCCGGGATAGCAAATCGGGACCATGGGGCGGCACGACGTATCGGCTTTGATCGCGAGCTTTCGCGAGAACTACCAGGATCTGCTGCGCTTCCTGACGCGGCGGACCGGTAATGCCGAGCGTGCCGCCGATGTGGCCCAGGATACCTATGTCCGTCTGGCGGCCATCCCGCCGACCAGTCTCGACATTCAAAATCCGCGAGCCTTCGTCTATCGCGTTGCCGGCAATCTGGCGATCGACACGATGCGGCGCGAAGGCCGGATCGCAGCGGACCTCACCGTCCTCGAGGCGGCGGAAACGGTGCCAGATGCGACGCCCTCTCCCGAGGCAAGCGCACTTGCCCGGGAGCGGTTGCGTCTTCTGGAGGCGGCGCTGGACGAACTGCCGCCAAATCCGCGTCTTGCCCTGTTGCTCAGCCGGGTCGAGGGGCGGTCCTTCGTCGAGATCGCCCGCCGACTCGGCGTCTCCGAGAGCATGGTGGCCAAATACATCGCACAGGCGCTTCGTCATTGCCGCGACCGGCTGCGCCGCAATGATGACGGATGAGTTACCAGCAGCCGCTGCAAGCCGGCACTCCGTCAATCGTCATTGAGTCGGGGGAAAGAGTAACGTCGAATGTCGAGTGAGGGGGAAGAAACAGTCGGCGCGTCGCGTTCTCGCGACCGAGCGCTGAGCGACGAAGCCATCGACTGGCTGGTGCGGCTGAGTTCGGGCCGCGCTACGGTGGACGATCGGCAGGCGTTCCTGCTTTGGCGCGAGCGGTCGCCAATGCACGACGCTGCGGCAGCTGAGGCGGAAGCTCTGATGCGCGCCGTTGCCGAAACCCGACAGGGCGACACGCTGCGTCGCGGCGTTGTACCGTTTTCGCTCTCTCCCCCGCCGCGGCGTGTGAGCCGACGTACCGTGTTTGCAGGTGCGACGGCCGCCGCCGCTTCCGTTGCGGTCGTCACCGTCGGACTCAACGTGGTGGGACCTCTCTCCGGAGTCTACGCGGATCACGCCACCGCCGTCGGCGAGCGCCAGCGGGTCGTCCTCGCGGACGGTTCGGTCGTCACGCTCAACACCGCCACCGCGCTCTCGGTCGACTATTCGGGCCATGAGCGACGGATTGCCCTCCACGACGGCGAAGCGCTGTTCGAGGTCGCCAAGGACCCCAATCGCCCGTTCATCGTGATGGCGGGAAACGGCCAGGCCCGAGCGGTCGGCACGGCCTTCGTGGTGCGGCGCAACGACACGTGCGAGCAGGTCATCGTCACCGAGGGCACGGTCGAGGTCACGGTCGGGAAGGCTGCGCCGGTCCGACTGGAAGCGGGACAGCGGCTCGGCTTCGGTGGGGGCGACGGGCAGAAGGTTCGCACCGTCGACGTGGACGCTGTCACGGCGTGGCAGCGTGGCAAGCTCATCTTCAATCGTCGGTCGCTGCAGAGTGTCGTCGAGGAACTACAGCGCTACCGCCGCGGACGGATCGTCATCGCCAACGAAGAACTCAAGACTCTTCAGGTCACGGGCGTCTTCGACCTCGACGATCCTGATCATCTGTTGCGTACGCTCGTGGAAACCAGCAAGGCCCGGGTCGTCCAGATGCCCCTGCTGACGATCATTCGCTGAGCGCGCTGCAAGTTCGCCATCATCGATTCGTCTTACCTGCGAGACGGTGAGACTGAGACGCACTCCAGATCAAGGAGCTCGCCTGCCGCCGCCGCGTAGCTTTGGGGGGACGACATGCTGGTTTCACGTAGGCTGCTCGCGTCGACGATCGCGACTGTTTTGTGCTGGCCCATCATGGTCCATGCGCAGGGCGGACCGGGGTCGGCGCCGCGAACGCAGGAACAGGCGCAGGCGCCGCGCACCGTGACCTTCAATATCCCGGCGCAGGATCTAGACACGGCGCTGACGCGGCTTGCGGACCAGGCCGGCATCCGCCTGCTCGGCGCCTCGGGAGATCTGGCGGGCAAGCGCACGGCCGGTCTGGCGGGTACCTACACCGTCGCGCAGGCGCTCAACGCCTTGCTGGCGGGATCCGGCGTCGGTTGGCGCTTCAGCGAGGCCAATACGGTAGTCCTCGAAAAGCTCGGCGCCGGCGGCGGCGCGCAGGTGCCGGGTGCCCTGCAGCTCGACCCGGTGCAGGTGCAGGGCATGTTCCCGGTGCCGTCGCAGGCGATGATCGACAATGTCCCGCCGCCCTATGCCGGCGGGCAGGTCGCCACGGGTGGGCAACTCGGCGTGCTGGGCAATCGCGACGTGATGGACACGCCCTTCAACCAGACCAGCTTCACGGCGAAGAAGGCGCAGGACCAACAGGCGCGTTCGGTGCGTGACGTTCTGATCGACGACCCCTCTGTTCGTTTCTATGTGCCGGACGGCGGCCCGGGGGCCGAGCTCATCAACATCCGCGGCTTCAACATCCAGAACAATGCCTGGACCTATGGCGGCCTGTTCGGGCTGTTGCCGACCTATTCTGTGATGCCGGAGATGGCCGAACGCATCGAGGTCCTGAAGGGGCCGAGCGCGATGTTGAATGGCATGTCCCCCTCGGGCGCGATCGGCGGCACCGTCAACATCGTCCCAAAGCGCGCCGGCGAGACGCCGCTCACCCAGGCGACGCTGAACTATATCTCGGCCGGGCAAGTTGGCGGGGCCGTGGATGTCGGCCGCCGCTTCGGCAACGATCAGCAGTTCGGGGTGCGCTTCAACGGTGTCTATCGGGGCGGCCAGACGAACGTCCAGTACAATACCGACGAGCGGCTGCTGGGGGTCCTCGGTCTCGACTATCGCGGCGATCACGTGCGACTCTCCGCCGACCTCGGCTACCAGTACGAACTCGTCACAGGCGTGGTGCCCTATATCGGTCTTGCCGCGGGCGTGCCGCTTCCCTGGGCTCCGAACGTCCGCAACAATCCGGGTGCGCAGGCGTGGAGCAACAAATGGACCAAGGATGCCTTTGCGGTCGTCCGCGCCGAGGTCGACATGCTCGAAACGGTGACGGCGTTCGCGTCGTTCGGCGTTCATGACAGCCGCTACGGCCAGCTCTACAGCACCGACAGCTTTACCATCACCAACCAGAACGGCGCGGCGCGGGCATCTCAGGCCGTCCAGAATTCCTATGCCCAGATCCTCACGGGCGAAGCGGGGGTGAGGGCGCTGGCCACGACCGGTCCCATCTCGCATGAGTTCGTGTTCAGCGGGTCGGTCTACGAATCGGCGAGCGGTATCGCGTCGGTGATCGGCAAGACTTACAACACCAACATCTACAATCCGGTCTACGTGGCACCGGCCGGCCTCGCCAATCCCGCCGCAAACAAGACCGCGACGCAAAGCCTGCAGAGCCTGGTGATTGCCGATACCCTCTCCGCCGTCGACAAGCGCATCCAGCTCACCGTCGGCGCACGCCTGCAACAAGTGGGAGCCACGAACTTCAACGTCGTCACCGGCGCACGCACGAGCAGCTACGAGCAGAGCGCGCTCAGCCCTTCCGTCGCGCTCGTCTTCAAGCCCTGGAAGAACATCTCGCTGTACGGCAACTTCATCCAGGGGCTGCAACAGGGAACGACCGTCGGCACTGCTTTCGCAAACGCCGGTGAGGTATTCCCGCCCTACAAGTCGACCCAGTACGAAGTCGGCGTGAAGGCCGACTGGGGCAAGTTCACGACCACGGCCAGTCTCTTCCAGATCACCCAGCCGAGCATCCTGACGAACACCGTCACGAATACCCAATTCCTGGGCGGGGAGCAGAAGAATCAGGGCCTCGAACTGAACGTGTTCGGCGAACCGCTCCCCGGCGTTCGGCTTCTGGGCGGCGCCATGTTTCTCAATGCCCTGCTGACCAAGACACAGGGTGGCGCAACCGACGGCTGGACGGCACCCTTTTCGCCGAACCTCCAGCTCAGGGCGAGTGCCGAGTGGGATCTGCCGTTTGCGCGTGGCCTGACCGTAAACGGCCGTGTCGTCTATACCGGCTCGCAGTACATCGACACGACGCTGCCGCGGCGCAGCCTGCCGGACTGGACGCGCTTCGACATCGGCGCTCGCTACGTCTTCGATACCGACAACAGCCCGACCGGCAGTCCCGTGGCCATTCGCTTCAATGTCGACAATCTGTTCGACACCAACTATTGGGCGGGCGGGTCAGGCGCCACGACGCTGTTCCTGGGGGCGCCGCGGACATTCCGTCTGGCGTTGACCGCGGACTTCTGAGCCCTTCGTCGTGCTGCGGTCGATGTAGATGGAACCGACGTTCCGGGGGGCGATGGGCTGGCTTCATACCTGGACCGGTGTGGTGCTGGCGGGGTTGCTGTTCGCCATCTTCTGGATGGGCACGCTGAGTGTCTTCGATCGCGAGATCGACCGATGGATGATGCCCGCGACGCGGTTGGCGCTGCCGGAGAATCCCCTCCCGCTCGATACGCTGCAGCCCCTGATCCAGGAGGCGGCTGCGGCGCGTGCACCCTTCTGGTCCGTCCTGTTGCCGACCGACCGGATGCCAATCTTTCGTGTGGCATGGCGCACGCCGTCAGGACCGGTCGTGCGCTATCTCGATCCCGTCACCGGCGCTTCGTTACCCGATCCGGGCACGCTGGCCGCGACGCAGTTCCTCTATCCGTTCCACTACAATCTGCATATCCGCTTTGCCCAGATCGGCTCGTGGCTGGTGGGATTTGCTGGAATGGCGATGCTGGTCCTGTGCGTTTCCGGCGTCATCATCCATCGCAAGCTCTTCGCCGACTTCTTTGCTTTCCGGATCGACCGGAAACCGCGTCGCTCGATCCTCGACCTCCATAATGTCGCCGGTGTGCTCGGCCTGCCGTTCCACATCGCCATCACCCTGTCGGGCCTGATCATCTTCTATTCGGTCTATTTCGCCTCGGTATGGCAGGTCTCCTATCAGGGCGATAGGCGCGCCTTTGGCATGGAGGCTTTCGACCTCTTCGATCGCGCGAAGTCGAACAGGCCCGCCAAGCTTGCTTCGCTGGACGAGATGGTCGCTCAGGCTCGCGCAGGCTGGGAAGGCGACGTGCCGCGCTTCCTGACCGTGCGCCATCCCGGCGACGCCGCGGCGGTCGTGCAGGTGAGCCGCGCGAACGATGATCGCGTGCGCGCAGCGGCCGATGTGACGTCGTTCGACGGGACTACCGGCCGACTGCTGCACCAACGCTTCGGCGCACAGCCGGTGGTGACGGCCTCGCGCTTCATCTCGGGGTTTCATCTCATTCAGTTCCGCCACTGGACTCTGCGGTGGCTCTACTTCGCGCTCGGCCTTCTGGGCTGCGTCCTCATCGCAACGGGAACCCTGTTCTGGCTGGAATCACGCCGCCGCAGGCATGCGCAGCTGGGGCTGCGCGGCGTACACATCGTGGAAGGGCTGACGATCGGCTCCGTGGGAGGCATTCTCGTCGCGACGCTTGCGTTCTTCGTGGTCAATCGCCTCCTGCCCTCGGGGGCGGCGTTCCTGGGCCACGGACGCGCCGCGCTGGAGATCTGGACCTTCTATCTCGTGTGGCTCGCAACCTTCGCCCATGCCTGGGCACGGCCGGCACGCGCGTGGATAGAGCAGTGCTGGCTCATCGTGGCTCTGGCCGTTGCCGCCGTGCTGCTGAACTGGACGACCACCGGCCATCATCCCGGGCGCACCTTCGGTGCACGCCATCTGTGGCCGATCAGCGGCATCGACCTGATACTGCTGCTGGCTGCCTTGCTGGCGGCATACGCAGCGCTCAAGCTCGGGCGGCGGAGGCGAGCCTCGTAGACGCGCGAGCTCAGCGTTTGGCGATCTCGACGTTCCAGAAGACGGTCGTCGAGGGCGGGCGCATCCAGCCCTTGGTGCGGGCTTCGCTCTTCATGCTCCTCGCCCCCGATCGGGGGCGAGGAGCATGATTTACTTCATCACGATCGGCGAGAAGTCCTGGAACCAGTTCTGGGCCTGGATGAAGCCCGTGACCTTGGGCGACAGCGCGCGGGGCGCGACGTCGTGGGTCACGAACAGGAACAGCGCATCGTCGACGATCTTCTCGTGGACCTTCTTCAGCGCCTCGTCCTGCGCCTTCGAATCGAACGTCGTGCGCGCCTTCTCCAGCAGAGCATCCATGCCCGGGTCCTGGTAGAAGCCCCAGTTGGTGCCGTTGGGCGCCACCAGCTTCGAATCGAGATGGCGGATGAAGGCGGTGAACGGATCCTGGATGAAGTAGCTGAAGTTCAGCGCGCTGGCGCCCTTGGCCAGGTCGGACTTGGCGCCGGCCCGCCACAGGTTGATCAGCGTGTTCCACTCGGCGACCTCGAACTCGATCTTGATGCCGACGTCGGCCAGGTTCTGCTGGATGTACTCGTTCATCGGCAACGGCAGCATCTGGCCCGAACCGGAGCTCGAGATCAGCACCTTCGCCGTCACCGGCTTGGCCTTGCTGAAGCCCGCCTCGGCCAAGAGCTTCTTGGCCGCCTCGGGATCGAACTTCACGTCGAAACTCGGATTGCCGAACCACTGGCTGCCGGGCGTGAGGAAGCCCTTGGCCGGGATCATCATGCCCTTCAGCAGCACCTTCAGCCCCTCGCGGTCGACCGCGAGGTTGGCCGCCTTGCGGACGCGCACGTCCTTCCACGGCGAGCCGTCGGCGAAGGACAGATGCCAGGTCCAGTTGTGCGGATAGGCGTTGCTGATCAGCTTGAAGCCGGCCTTCTCCAGGCTGGGGATCGCGTCGGGCGAGGGCGCCTCGATCCAGTCGACCTGGCCCGAGCGCAGCGCCGCCGTGCGGGTCGCGGGCTCGGGGATCGGCAGCAGCACCATCTTGTCGAGCTTCGGCACGCGCGCCTTGTCCCAATAGTCCTTGTTGGGCGACAGCTCGGCGCGGGTCTGCGGCTGGAAGGCGGTCAGCTTCCACGGGCCGGTGCCCGACGGCGTCTGCGCGAACTTGTTCCAGTCCTTGCCGACCTTCTCCCACTGCGCCGGGCTCGACATCATCACCCAGGAGATCTGGTAGGGCAGGAAGGCGTCCGGCGTCTTGGTCGTGATCTCGACCGTCCTGTCATCGATCACCTTGTAGGAGGCGACCGCCGGAATGCGCGAGCGGCCCTGCGCCGCCTGCTTGGGATCGAACTGCGGGGACTTTTCGTTCAGCAGCTTCTCGAGGTTCCAAACCACGGCGTCGGCCTTGAAGTCGCTGCCGTCGTGGAACTTCACGCCGTCGCGCAGGGTGAAGGTCCAGCGCGTCGGATCGGACTCGTCGACCTTCCACGAGGTGGCGAGGCCCGGCACCAGCACCGACGCCTTGTCGGCCGAGGACAGGTCCCAATTGATCAGCCCGTCATAGAGCGTGTAGCCCATGAACCGCATGCCTTCGCCGCCCTGGTCGGTCTGGCCGGTCGTGAGCGGAATGTCCGAGGCGGTCATGCCGATGCGCAAGGTGCCCTGCGCCAGGACCGGGGTTGCGGCCAGCGACGCCAGCAGCGCGACGGTCCCCAGGACGGCTTTGGTGCGGAAGATCATGCGAGGTCCCTGTTTTCCTTGTGGTGGTTGTCCTCGCAGACGCCAGAACCATGCCAAAGGATAGGTGGCGCCCCCGTCCCGACCGCTCGAAAATGAGTCCGTTCGACAAAGAACGTGACTTCCAATTTAGAATCGTTCTAAATTCAGGCCGAGAGCCTAGAACATGAGGGATGGACGATGACGACCGAGAGCAAGTGCCCGTTCAGCGGTGCCCCCAAGGGCCGGACCAACCGCGACTGGTGGCCCAACCAGCTCGACCTGCAGGTCCTGCACCAGCATTCCCCGCTCTCCAATCCGATGGGCGAGGCCTTCGACTACGCCAAGGCGTTCAAGAGCCTCGACCTCGATGCCGTCATCAAGGACCTGAAGGCCCTGATGACCGATTCGCAGGACTGGTGGCCGGCCGACTTCGGCCATTACGGCCCGTTCTTCATCCGCATGGCCTGGCACAGTGCCGGCACCTATCGCGTCGGTGACGGCCGCGGCGGCGCCGGCGGCGGCCAGCAGCGCTTCGCGCCGCTGAACTCCTGGCCCGACAACGTCAACCTCGACAAGGCGCGCCGCCTGCTCTGGCCGATCAAGCAGAAGTACGGCAACAAGCTCTCCTGGGCCGACCTGCTGATCCTCACCGGCAACGTCGCGCTGGAATCGATGGGCTTCAAGACCTTCGGCTTCGGCGGCGGCCGCGCCGACACCTGGGAGCCCGAGCAGGACATCTACTGGGGCCCCGAGGGCAAGTGGCTGGCCGACGAGCGCTACAGCGGCGACCGCCAGCTGCAGGGCTCGCTGGGCGCCGTGCAGATGGGCCTGATCTACGTCAATCCCGAGGGCCCCAACGGCAACCCCGATCCGCTCGCGGCGGCGCGCGACATCCGCGAGACCTTCGCGCGCATGGCGATGGACGACGAGGAGACGGTGGCGCTGATCGCCGGCGGCCACACCTTCGGCAAGACCCATGGCGCCGGCGACGCCGGCCTGGTCGGGCCGGAGCCGGAAGCCGCGCCGATCGAGCAGCAGGGGCTGGGCTGGAAGAGCAGCTTCGGCACCGGCAAGGGCCATGACGCGATCGGCAGCGGCCTCGAAGTCACCTGGACCTCGACGCCGACCAAGTGGAGCAGCAACTTCTTCTGGAACCTGTTTGGCTACGACTGGGAGCTGACCAAGAGCCCGGCCGGCGCCCATCAGTGGCGGCCGAAGAACGGCGCCGGCGCCGACTCGATCCCCGACGCCTTCGACAAGAACAAGCGTCACGCGCCGACGATGCTGACGACCGACCTGGCGCTTCGCTTCGACCCGGCCTACGAGAAGATCTCGCGGCGCTTCTTCGAGAACCCCGACCAGTTCGCGGAGGCCTTCGCACGCGCCTGGTTCAAGCTCACGCACCGCGACATGGGCCCGATCGCGCGCTATCTCGGCCCGCTGGTGCCGAAGGAGCATCTGATCTGGCAGGACCCGATCCCCGCCGTCGACCATCCGCTGGTCGGCGAGGCCGAGATCGAAGCCCTCAAGGCCAAGCTGCTGGCCTCGGGCCTTACCGTGTCGCAGCTCGTGACGACGGCCTGGGCCTCGGCCGCCACCTTCCGCGGCGCCGACAAGCGCGGCGGCGCCAACGGCGCCCGCATCCGCTTGGCACCTCAGAAGGACTGGGCGGTCAACCAGCCGGCCGAGCTGGCCGCGGTGCTGCAGAAGCTCGAAGCGGTGCAGGCCGAGTTCAACGCCTCGGCAACCGGCGGCATGAAGGTGTCGCTGGCCGACCTGATCGTGCTGGGCGGCGTCGCCGCGGTCGAAAAGGCGGCCAAGGCCGCCGGCCACGACGTGAAGGTCCCCTTCGCGCCGGGCCGCATGGACGCCTCGCGGGAGCAGACCGACGCGCATTCCTTCGCGCCGCTCGAGTCGACCGCCGACGGCTTCCGCAACTTCGTCGGCACGAAGCTGCCGCAGTCGCCGGAGGAGCGGCTGGTCGACCACGCCCAGCGCCTCACCCTGACCGCGCCCGAGATGACGGTGCTGGTCGGCGGCCTGCGCATGCTGGGCGCCAACACGGGCAAGTCGAAGCACGGCGTCTTCACGTCGAAGACCGGGACACTCAGCAACGACTTCTTCGTCAACCTGCTCGACATGGCGACCGAGTGGCAGCCGGTCGCCGGCGAGGAGGGCGTCTACGAGGGCCGTGACCGCAAGTCCGGCGCCGTGAAGTGGACCGGCACGAGGGTCGACCTGATCTTCGGCTCGCACAGCCAGCTCCGCGCGCTGGCCGAGGTCTACGCCCAGTCCGATGCGAAGGAGAAGTTCGTGAAGGACTTCGTTGCCGCCTGGACCAAGGTCATGAACCTCGACCGCTTCGACCTCCACGCCTGAGCCGCGTGACCTGAGAACGAAGGGCCCGCCCGGCGAGAGCCGCGGCGGGCTTTTTTGTTGAGGCCTATGGGACCGCGCCGCTTCGGCGTCTGCTAGCGTTAATCTTGGACGATATGTAGCGGTTGTGGAACGATTGTGGGAATATCGCCGTTGTGCTACTAATGCTCTAGAAAACGGGGCAAAATCGTGGCGGCAACGGCCAAAGCTGTAGCCAACCGCCTACTAGATTTAGCAGAGCGGGACGGCAAGAAGATCGACCCACTCCAGATGCAGAAGCTACTGTATTTGGCGGAAGGATGGGCGTTGTCTGTAACCGGCGAGTCTCTTTTCCGCGATCCAATCGAAGCGTGGGACTATGGCCCAGTTGTCCCGATAATCTACCAATCTCTGCGAGGGTACGGTGCACGTCCCATCACCGCCCGATTGGGCGAGGTTGTTGACGGAGAAATCGAGCCGGCAAGAGGCGATTTCACGCCTTCGCAAGATCGAGTCATTCAAGAGGTTTGGGATGGGTACTCCGATTGGAGCGGCCCGGAGTTGATCAACCTGACTCACAAGTCCGGGTCGCCGTGGTTCAACGTCTATCACGGCAATCAGCCGGAACGGAATGGGCGCATAAATCGCATTAACATCAAAGAGTGGTTTGATGATCTCGCCGATGATGCGGACAAGGACTCGCAGGACGATTTCTAGGTGACGCCGCGATCCGAGAAGACGATTGCGAAAGCGGCCCGAAAGAAACCGGCGGCGGCGCCCGCCGAGATTCAACAAGACTCACGAAACATCAAAGCCGTTACTGACGACGCTAAACTTAGTGCGTGGGAGCAAGAGAAAGCCCGCGCGGGCATTTTCGGTCGCGTGCTGGGTTGGGGCGCAGGCAGTAGGGTGAATTTGGTTTTCATCCTGCTGGCGTTTGTTGTGGTCGTGATGGGGGTTGCGCTACTATTCAGCTCGGATGCAGAGCTCAAGCGCCAGATAGTGGATTGCTTCAAGTTCTTGGGTGGCGCTCTAGTTGGCTTCCTCATCAGGAACACGACTAAGTAGCTAATGTCCTCGCCGTGCGTTCTTCCTGACCGCAGCCTTGGGTGCCGCGGAGTGGACTTATGCGACTGGTGGCCATCTTGGCCGCCCACCGGATCAGCGACTAGAACTGCTGATTGGGCATCGGGTGCAAACTCGTCCCTTGGGGGAAACGGGCTTCTTGGGAGAGGGCTTGGGCGAGGCTGACAATCCTAGACGCAAACTTGCGATGGCAATTGGCTCGCTGACCATCGAATAGAACAACTGCCAGCCGGCGGTCTCTGCAAGGTTCGACGACACCTTGGTGCAAGTAGCCGGAATGCTTTGGGGAGGCCTGAATGTCATCTTTCGGATTTCCGCAATCTCAATGGGACGCGGCAAAGCACGAAGTGTTGGAGATACTTCAGAAGAAGGCGCGCCGAAAGCAGACTATTGCATATTCAGATCTTGCGGCGCAGATCGCTTCAATCAGATTCGAAGCCAACGATCGTCTATTTCATGAACTACTAGGGCAGTTGTCAGAAGATGAGGATGCCGCCGGGCGGGGAATGATTTCGGTCTTGGTCGTTTACAAGTCAGATCCGATGCCAGGCCCGGGGTTTTTCAAACTTGCGGCGCGGCTTGGCCGAACTGAGCACGATAGAAACGCGCTTTGGATCAATGAGTTCAAGAAAGTGGTAGAAGCCAACGCTAGAGCATCGAGCGAGAATTAAGAATCGAATGGGGATTCCCAAGGAATCGGAAGTCTGATTCAAGATGTGGGCTGGAAACTGGAGGCCAGACTGCATGGGGAAGCCCTATTC
>Ga0209066_10001546_pt1 | contig 30155 bp, 28 predicted proteins | sample All_14_2_FD_187198 | JGI IMG/M metagenome (GOLD analysis project Ga0209066, IMG submission 187198) | Freshwater microbial communities in response to fracking from Pennsylvania, USA - Allegheny Zone_MetaG_DW_15 (SPAdes) (version 2) ...
CCTAATCGATTCCCGCTTCGCGATAATGCCGGCGGACCCAGTCCAGATGCGCCTGCATCGCGGCGCGGGCATGGGCCGGGCTGCGCTGGGCGATGGCCTGGGCAATGGCGCGATGCTGGGCCAGAACGGTTGCATCGGCCTCCTTGTTGCCGAACAGCTCCAGCCGGTGGAAGGTCAGCATTTCCGCCAGCGTGCCTCGGATAAGCTGCAGCAGATGGCGGTAGACCAGGCTTCCTGACGCCTTGGCGATGGCGAGATGGAAATCCATGTCGAGCGTGGCCTGATCGCCCTGCGCCGCCTCGGCCATGCGGGTAACCAGGCCATTCAGGATATCAATATCCGCCGGCCCGGCATTGCGGGCGGCGCGCTCGGCCGCCCAGGCTTCCAGCATGCCGCGCAGTTCGACCAGATCACCGAAGCCGGCCCGGTCCGTTCGCACCAGCTCGGCCAGGGCAGGGCTGGCGCCGCCGGCGTCGGAGGCGACATGAGTCCCGCCGCCCTGGACGGCAGTCAGGAAACCCTGCGCCTTCAACTGCTGCAACGCGGCACGGATGGAGACCCGGCTGACGCCGAAATCCTCCGCCAGTTGCCGCTCGCCCGGCAGGCGATCACCGGGCTTCAGATCTCCTGCCGCCATCTGGCGCAGAAGCCCCGCCGTCACCGTGTCGCTGACGCTTGCACGCCGGTCCGTAGCCTGGGTCATGACGATCCGCGCACAATCTTCCACCCTGCTGCATGCCCTTTCCGACCGGAGTCGGTACCTGCTGGTATGACCAATTCTGGCCCAGCCGGGGGAGCCGAGGCAATCGGGAAAGATGAAGGCGCGCAAAAGGCGACGGCACCCGAACCTTCCGGATCGGATGCCGTTATGATCTTCGGCAGATCAACCCCGACGGAACCCACGGGCCCGCCGCTGCGCAAGCCTCAGCCCTGGCGGGCCTTGAAGCGCGGATTGGCCTTGTTGATCACATAGACGCGGCCCTTGCGGCGGATGATGCGGCAGTTCTTGTCGCGCGTCTTCAGGGTCTTCAGCGAATTGGCGATCTTCATCTCAACATCTCCTGGCGGCCGGCCAACTCAAGCCCCTCCAAAAAGGAGCGCGGCGGCCATCTGATTTCGGCGGCGGACCATAGTGTCGGGGTCCGGTACTGTCAAACGAAAAACCGGCTTTTCTTACGGTTTGATTGCATGCACGCGCAGCATCTTCAGCGCGCCGGCATCCATGGCCTTCATGCGTGTCAGCCAGATTTCCGCTTCCTGCAGCATGGCATCGACGAATCCGCGCGTCAGCTCCGCCTTGTCGATGCCCGCCAGCAGATTGGCCCAGCCGGCCAGCACCATCTTGCGGTATTGGTCGGTGTCATCCTCGAAGATGCGGACTTCCCAGCCCAGATTCTCCATCGTCTGCTTGTATTGCTTCAGGCTGAACGGGGATGCCGCCAGCGGGTCCTTCTCCACCCATTCCCGCGCCACCGCTTCGTCGCGCTTGGCATCGGTTGCGAAGGCGAAATCGGTGAATACGACATGGCCGCCGCTCTTCAACGCGGCATTGATGGTGTCCAGCGCGGCACGGATGGACGGAAAGTGGAACAGCACTTCGCGCAGCAGGAAGCCGTCATAGACCTTGTCGGCGAAGTCCAGCATCGCCTGATCATAGGTCCGAATCGGAACGCGGCGGGCAAGCCCCAGCCGGTTGGAGAATTCCTGTGCCAGTTCCGCCAGCTCCGGATCGGCTTCGAAGGCGTCGACCCATAGGCCGAGCTTGGCATGGATCAGCCTGGTTCCCCCGCCCAGCCCGGCCGACAGATCGCAGGTGGCGGCGTTGTCGCGCAACGCGGTCGGCAGGAACAGGTCGAGCGAGCGGGTCGCCCCGCCCGGCATATGGCATTCGGCCCCCCACAGGCGCTGGACCAGGGCCAGCCGGGTCGGGCCGTAGTGACGCCCTGCGGCGGCGGCGGCCTGATCGGCGTCCAGCACCACATTCTTGGCACCCGCCTTGCGCTCCGGCTGATTGGCCCGGATCAGCGCATGGGGTTCGACGCCCTCCCACCAGGCCTTGAAGCGGGTGAGAAACGGTATGTAGCCATCATCTTCTGTCATGAACTCAATCCGCTGCCCCGTAGCCGCCGCCGCCGGGGGTTTCCACGATGAACACATCGCCGGGATGCATGGGGCGCCGGTCGGTGGACCCCAGCACCTCCCTTATGCCATCCCTGCGTTCTATCAGGGTGCGCCCGGGCGCACCCGCCTGTCCCCCCGCCATGCCGTATGGCGGAAATGTCCGTCGGTTTGCCAGGATCACCACCTCCATCTCCTCCAGGAAACGCAGGCGGCGGATGGCCCCGTCGCCACCTTTGTGGCGGCCGGCCCCGCCCGAACCCGCGCGGATGGTGAACTCCTCCAGCAGCACCGGGAAGCGCCATTCCAGCACCTCCGGATCGGTCAGCCGGGAGTTGGTCATATGGGTCTGGACCACATCCGCGCCATCGAAATCGGGTCCCGCGCCGGAACCGCCGGCCACCGTTTCATAATACTGGTAGCGGCTATTGCCGAAGGTCGTGTTGTTCATCGTGCCCTGCGCCGCCCCCATGGTGCCGAGAGCGCCATACAAGGCATCTGTTACAACCTGACTGGTCTCCACATTGCCGGCGACCACGGCGGCCGGATAGGTCGGCGCCAGCATGGACCCTTCCGGTATCACGATACGGATGGGCTTCAGGCAGCCCTCATTCATCGGGATTTCGTCATCCACCAGGGTCCGGAAGACATAGAGCACGGCTGCCCGGCACACCGCCGTGGGCGCATTGAAATTATTGGCCTGTTGCGGGCTGGTGCCGGTGAAATCCACACAGGCGGACCGGTTTTCCCGATCAATGGACACCTGCACCCGGATCATCGCGCCATTGTCCATCGGATAGTCGAAACGGCCGGGTTTCAGCACGTCGATCACCCGGCGCACGCTCTCCTCGGCATTGTCCTGCACATGGCCCATATAGGCCTGGACGGTGGCCAGGCCGAACTGCCCCACCATGCGCTTCAACTCGCGCACGCCTTTCTCGCAGGCGGCGACCTGGGCGCGGATATCGGCCAGGTTCTGCTGCGGATTGCGCGCCGGATAGGGGCCGGAGGAGAGCAGGGCCAGAAAGGCTTCTTCGCGGAAGCGGCCCTGATCGACCAGTTTGAAATTGTCGATCAGCACCCCTTCCTCCTCCACACTGGTGGAGTTGGACGGCATGGAGCCCGGCGTGATGCCTCCGATATCGGCATGATGGCCGCGCGCGGCGACGAAGAACAGAATCTCCGCGCCATCCTCATCGAAGACCGGGGTCACCACCGTCACATCGGGCAGATGCGTGCCCCCGGCATAGGGCGCATTCAGCGCGAAGACGTCACCGGGTTTCAGTGTGTCCGCATTGGCCTGGGTGACCGCGCGCACGCTTTCACCCATCGAGCCCAGATGCACCGGCATATGCGGGGCATTGGCGATCAACTGGCCCTGCGCGTCGAAAATCGCGCAGGAAAAATCCAGCCTTTCCTTGATGTTGACGGAGCTGGCCGTGTTCTGCAGCGCATAGCCCATCTGTTCGGCGATGGACATGAACAGATTATTGAACACTTCCAGCATGACCGGATCGCATTCGGTGCCGATCGCCAGCTGTCGGGCCAGGACCTGATGGCGTTCCAGCACCAGATCGCCGCGCGGGGTGAAATCCGCGCGCCAGCCGGGCTCGACCACGGTCGTGGCGGTCGCCTCGCGGATGATGGCGGGGCCGGTAATCCGGGCGCCCGGTTGCAGTCGGTCACGGTCGAAGACCGGCGTTTCCAAGGGCCTGCCGCCGAACCAGGCTTCGACCATGGTGACCGGGCCGGGGATGAAGGTTTCGTGCACCGCCCCCAGTTCCAGGGGGGAGGCCGCGGGTTTCGCGCCGCCGCCGATGGCCTCCACCGCCAGGGCTTCGACAATCAGGGGTTTGCCATCCATCAGAAAGCCGAACCGGGCGCGATAGGCCGCTTCGAATGCCACACGCATCTCCTGCGCCGTGGCGAAATCCACCGGGATCGCGCTGTCGGAGCCTTCGAGGCGCAGATGCACTTTCTTCAGCATGGTGATGTCGGCCGGAGCGATGCCCTGGCGGACAAGCTCCGCCCCGGCATCGCCGGCCAGCGTTTCGAACCGGGCGGCAAGGGCGTCCAGCCCTTCCGGCGCCAGCCTGGCTTCCACCGCCTGCTCACGCAGGGCCCGCACCTCCGCCAGACCCATGCCATAGGCCGACAGCACGCCCGCGAAAGGATGGACCAGCACCTTTTTCATGCCCAGGGCATCGGCCACCAGACAGGCATGCTGCCCGCCGGCCCCGCCGAACGTCACCAGCGTGTAGCCGGTCACGTCATAGCCGCGCTGCACGGAGATTTTCTTGATCGCATTGGCCATGTTCTCGACCGCGATCTTCAGGAACCCCTCCGCCACCTCGGTCGGGCTGCGCCGGTCGCCGGTTGCCGCTTCGATCCGGGCCGACAATTCCGCGAACCGCGCCGCGACCGTGTCGCGATCCAGCTTCTCATCCTGGCCGGGGCCGAAGACGGCAGGGAAGAAATCGGGCTGCAGCCGGCCCAGCATGACATTGCAGTCGGTCACGGTCAGCGGGCCGCCCCGGCGATAGCTGGTGGGACCCGGATCGGCCCCCGCGCTGTCGGGTCCCACGCGGTAGCGCGCCCCGTCGAACAGGCACATCGACCCGCCGCCGGCGGCCACGGTGTGGATCTGCATCATCGGTGCGCGCATGCGCACGCCCGCCACCTGGGTCTCGAAGGCGCGTTCATATTCCCCGTCATAATGGGCGACGTCGGTGGAGGTTCCGCCCATGTCGAAGGTGATGATGCGCCCGAACCCCGCATCCTCCGCCACCTGCACCGCGCCGACGATGCCGCCGGCCGGACCCGACAGGATGGCGTCCTTGCCCTGGAACAGCGCGGCATCGGTCAGCCCGCCATTGGACTGCATGAATTCGAGCTTCACCCCGCCCAGCTCGCCCGCCACCTGATCGACATAACGGCGCAGGATGGGCGACAGATAGGCATCCACCACGGTGGTATCGCCGCGGGAAACGAATTTCATCAGCGGGCTGGTCTGATGGCTGGTCGAAACCTGGCTGAAGCCCAGTCTCCGGGCGATCTCCGCCGCGCGGGCCTCATGTTCGGTGAAGCGATAGCCATGCAGGAAGACGATGGCCACCGCGCTGAAACCGTCATCGCTTGCGGCCTTCAGATCGGCTTCCAACGCGGCCTCATCCAGCTGTGTCAGGATTTCGCCGGTCGCGGTTACCCGTTCCTCGGCCTCGATCACGCGGTCATAGAGTTCTTCGGGCTTGACGATATGGCGGTCGAACAGGCGCGGCCGCGCCTGATAGCCGATGCGCAACCCATCGCGGAAACCCTTGGTGGTGACCAGCAGGGTACGCTCCCCCTTGCGCTCCAGCAGTGCATTGGTGGCGACCGTGGTACCCATCTTGACCGCTTCGATCCGCTCCGTCGGGATCGGCTCGCCGGATTTCAGGCCCAGCAGATCGCGGATGCCCTGTACGGCGGCATCGCGATAATGCTCCGGATTCTCCGACAACAGCTTATGGGTGCGCAGGCTGCCATCGGGCAGGCGCGCCACCACATCGGTGAACGTGCCGCCCCGGTCGATCCAGAACTGCCAACGCCCGCTATCGGCTGCTTCGTCCGGCATGGCCTTACCCCCGTTAACCGTATTCTGCAGAAGGCTTACCCGGAATTGCCGTGCAAGCTCAAGGCTGCCCTTTTTCAGCCGCGATCGCGCACTATTTCATAACGATGCTGAAGAAATGGATTTTCCGAACCGCCCTTGGTCTTGGTGTTCTGTTGGCCGGCCCCGCCGCGATGTTCGTCGCGCGCGATACGCTCAGTCAGGATTGGCGCTCGCGCTCCAACGCCTCCATCGGCGTGGCACCGACCCCGGCCGAGCATCCCGAGGCCATTGTCCAGGTCTGGGCCGCCCGCACGGTGGGCTGGCGTGGGGCCTTTGGCGTGCATAGCTGGGTGTCGGTGAAACCCAGCCAGGCCGCGAACTGGACCAGCTATCATATCATCGGCTGGCGTGCGCGGCGCGGCGGGGATGGGCTGGCGACCTATACCGAACAGCCCGACCGGCGCTGGTTCGGGGCGGAGCCGGCCCTGCTGGCCGAACTGACGGGGCCTGGCACCGATGCGGTGATCGGGCGGATCGTCAAGGCCGCGGCGGATTATCCCTATCGCAACAGCTATGTGATCTGGCCCGGCCCCAACTCCAACACCTTCACCGCGCATATCGCGCGGGAAGTGCCGGAACTGCGGCTGGATCTGCCGCCCACGGCCATCGGCAAGGATTTCCTGGGCACGACCACCATCGTCGGTAAATCCGCCAGCGGCACCGGCTTCCAGCTGTCACTCTGGGGCCTGCTTGGCCTGACCGCGGCGGTGGAGGAGGGGGTGGAGCTGAACCTGGCCGGCCTTACCTTCGGGCTGGACCCGCTGGGTCTTGGCCTGAAGCTGCCGGGCATCGGGCGGCTGGGACCGGCGGAAGATCCGGTCCGTATTGCCGACGGGTCCTAATTCCACCCCGTATTCGCGTCAGTGGTCCAGCACGGCGGCGGGCGGGACCATGCTGAACAGTTCCAGCACCTGGGCATAATCGCGATAGCCCAGCCGCGAGATGGTGCCCGCCTTGACCACGTCGAAATGCCCGTCGGTCAGATATTCTTCTTCGATATGCACGCCGATCACCTCGCCGATCACCAGCCTGCGCTCGGTTCCGCTGCCTTCCAGGTCCTTCAGGTCGACCCATTGCGTGACCTTGCATTCCAGGGAGGCCGGGGCGCCCTTCACGCGCGGTGCCTTGACGATGTTGGATGGGGTCGCTTCGACACCCGCGAATTCGAACTCGTTCACCTCCTGCGGTACGTGGGTGGAGGTGGTGTTGATCTTCTCCGCCATCGCCCGGGTCGCCAGATTGACCACGAATTCGCCGGTGGCGATGGCATTGTTGGCGCTGTGCTTCAGCCCTTCGCTGGCGAAGCCCAGCAGCGGGGGCTTGCCGCAGAACGCGTTGTAGAAGGAATAGGGCGCCAGATTGACCAGCCCGTCGGCGCTGACGGAGGATATCCAGGCAATCGGGCGGGGTGCGACAATGGCGCGGAAGGGATCATGCGGAAGGCCGTGGCCTTTGCGGGGCTCGTAAAACATGCGGGTCTACCCTTGTTGACATGGATATGCGGTCAGGATTGGCCGGTCGCGCCGGCATAAAAAGCAGCGATGGCGGTGGCGATCTCCTCGGCCATCGCTTCGCGTGTCTCGCGCGTGACGGCGGCGTAATGCGGTGTCAGCACCACATTTTCCAGCGCCGCGAAACGCGGGTCGATATTGGGCTCGTGGTCGAACACATCCAGCGCGGCTCCGGCGATGCCACCCGAAGTCAGGGCAGCGATCAGCGCCGCTTCATCCACGACGCTGCCGCGGGCGATGTTGATCAGATAACCGCGCGGACCCAGCGCATCCAGAACCCGCGCATCGATCATGCGGTCGGTTTCCGGCCCCGCCCGACAGGTCAGCGCCAGGACATCGCATTCCTCGGCCAGGGTCAGCAGATCCGGCAGATAGCGATAAGGCTGATCGGGTTTGCGGCGTGGGCCGGTATAGGAAACCGCCATGCCGAGCGAGGCGGCCCGCCCAGCCAGGGTCTGACCGATCTTGCCCAGCCCCACGATCCCCAGGCGGTGACCGGATATCCGGCTGGATGGGCTCATCCGTCCGGTGGCCCAGCCATTCGACCGCACGAACCGATCCGCCTCCGTCACCCGGCGCAGCAGGGCGAAAATCAGGGCAAGGCCCAGATCGGCCGTGTCTTCCGTCACGGCATCGGGCGTGTGATGCAGGGCGATGCCCCGCGCCGCGAGAGCATCGGTGTCGATGCGCTCCAGCCCCGCGCCATTACAGCCCAGAAGCTTCAGATCCGGCAGGGCGGCGATGGTCGCGGCGTCGATCCCCGCCATGCTGGTCGTCACCGCAACCGGATAACCGGCCAGGATTTCACCCGGCCCCGGTTTGCGCTCCACAAGATCGAATTCACGCGCCAGCCTTGCCTTCAGCTCGGGCGGCAGGACGCCGATGGCCAATACCCTGCGTGTTGCGGTCATGCTCATCAGGCCCCCGTCGTTTCGATGGCAGGTTGCTTTCGCGCCTGGCGCAGGATGCCGTAGATCGACAGCGCCAGAAGCAGCAGGGTGATCGCGAAGATCGCGGCGCTGATCGGGCGTTCCCAGAAGATGCTGAACTGGCCGCGCGACATCAGCAGCGCCCGCTTGAAATGCTCTTCCATCAGCGGACCCAGGATGAAGCCCAGCAGCAATGGTGCGGCCGGATAGCCATAGCGGTTCATCAGATAGCCGATGACACCGAAGACGATGACGGCATAGACGTCGAATACCTGGTTGTGGACGGAATAGACGCCGATACCGATGAAGAACAGCATGGCCGGGAACAGGATGCTGTAGGGGATCGACAGCAGGCGGACCCAGATCCCGATCAGCGGAATGTTCAGCACCAGCAGCATGATGTTGCCGATCCAGAAGCTGGCGACCAGCCCCCAGAAGATCACCGGCTCGTCGGTGATGAAATGCGGGCCGGGTACGATGCCGTGGATCAGCATCGCCCCCAACAGGAAGGCCATCAGCGCATCGCCGGGAATGCCCAGGCTGAGGGTCGGCACGAAGGCCGCCTGGACGGCCGCGTTGTTGGAGGCTTCCGGCGCGGCGATGCCTTCGATGGCGCCATGGCCGAAGCGCGACGGGTCTTTCGCCACGCGCTTTTCGACCGCGTAGGACATGAAGGTGGCGACGGTCGCCCCCGAACCCGGCAGGGCGCCGATGGCGGCCCCGATGGCCGTGCCGCGCAGGGTCGGCCAGACGATGGCACGCCATTCCTGGCGGCTGGGCATCATCGAGCGGAAGGTGATCTTCTGTGTCTCGATCGGCTGTGGCCGCTGACTGCCCAGGCTTTGCAGGATCTCTGCCACGCCGAACAGGCCCATGGCGACCGCGACCAGGCTGACGCCTTCCGTCAATTCCAGGCGGTCGAAGGTGAAACGCATCGTGCCGGTATTGAGGTCGGTGCCGACCAGCCCGATGCCGAGCCCGACTGTCACCATGGCCAGGCTTTTCAGATGTGAACCGGGCGAGATGGTCGAGGCGATGACCAGCCCCAGCAGCATGATCATGAAATATTCGGCCGAAGAGAAGCGCAGCGCGAAGGCCGCGATCACCGGTGTGAACAGCATCATCAGGATGATGGCGATGGAGCCGCCGACGAAGGAGGTGATGGTGGTCACGAACAGTGCCAGCCCCGCCTTGCCCTGGCGGGCCATCGGGTAGCCGTCCAGGCAGGTCACGGCCGCCGTCACCGTTCCCGGCACGTTCAACAGGATCGACGCGGTGGAACTGCCGTATTGCGCGCCATAGAAAATGCCCGCCAGCATGATCAGCGCCACGGTGGGGTCGAGATAGAAGGTGAAGGGCAGGCACAGCGCCACGGCGGCCAGCGCACCGACGCCGGGCAGCACGCCCACGAAGGTGCCGACGGTAACCCCGATGAAGCAGAACATCAGCGCGTCCCAGGACGCGGCCCGTTCGAAACCCAGAACGATATTGGCCAGGAAATCCATGGCATCACCACCAGAAGGCATGGACGGACAGGCGGAACACCAGGCCGAACAGCAGATAGCCGAATGCGGCCAGGACCAGCGCGGTGATCAGGGCCTTCTTCCAGGACGTGCCGCGATCTCCGCCCATGCTGAGCAGGACGAGCAGGAAGGTCGCGGGGATCAGGCCGAGCGGCACCACCGTTACGGCGAAGAGGACGAGCCCGGCCGTGATGCCCAGAAGCGGGCGCAGCGGCAATTCCGGCGGCGCCCCATCGCTATGGCGGATTTCCAGCATGATGCCGAAGGCCAGCAGCATCAGGGCCGCGCCGACCACGACGGGGAAGAAGCCCGCCCCCATCTGGCGCAGATTGCCGACGGAATATCCGATGCCCTGCCACAGCATGTAGGCGCCCAGCAGGAACAGGGCGCCGGCTATGCCGAGCTCCCATATATTCAGGCGCTTCCTGGAACCAGCATGGCTGTTCATGGCTTTGCATTCCCGAGACGGATTTTCAGCGCATCGGCCAGATTGCCCGCCCGCCAGACATCGATCATGGCCGGGGCGAAAGGACGATAGGTCAGGCGGGCACCGGTGCGGCGGTTCACCACCTCGCCGGAGGCAAGGTCGGTTGCGATCACGTCGCCTTCTTCCGCAAGTGCCGTGATGCCTTTGCAGGGAATGATGGGCAGGCCGACATTCAATGCCTTGCGCACGAAGGCGGAGTCGGTGCTTTCCACCAGCACTGCGGCGATGCCCGATTCCTTCATCGCGACACAGGCATGCGGATGGCTGTGATGGCCGAAATTGCTGCCGGCCACGATCAGGTCGCCGGGCCGGACCTTGACGGGAAAAGCGGGATCCAGCGTGGTGAAGCACATGGCCTTCAGCGACGGGATGTCGAAGCTGCCCAGATCCGGCACCTGGGAATATTGGATGATGCCGTCATCGGCGCTGATATTGTCGCCGAACTTCCAGACCCGCCCCTCGATGCGCGACATGTCCGGTCCTCCAACCCTGAAGCGTGAAGGGCAAGGGGGCGACACTTGGCCAGCATGGCCGGCCGCCCCGTCCCGATCCGTAAACTTACTTCGTTTCGAGACCGGCCGCGTCGATCAGCGACAGCATGCGCGTGGCGTCCTTGGCCAGATAGGAGGTGAATTCCGCGCTCGGCATGTAGAACACCTCCACGCCCTGATTGGCCAGCTTGTCGCCGATTTCGGCGGTTTGCAGGGAGGCTGCGATGGCGTCATCCAACGCCTTCACCACTGCGGCGGGCGTGCCGGCGGGTGCGGAAATTCCGTACCAGGTGCTCATTTCGAACTCCTTATATCCAAGTTCGTCCATGGTCGGCACATCCGGCAGCTTCCTGGACCGCTTGGAGGCGGCGATGCCCAACGCGATCAGATCGCCGGAATCGAAATGCGCCACCAGCGGCGGGGCGTTCAGGAAGCCCATATCGACATTGCCGGCCAGCAGGTCAACGACCGCAGGGGCCGCCCCTTTATAGGGGATATGGACCATGGTCAGCCCCGCCTGCTGTGAAAAGAATACGCTGGACAGATGCGGCAGGCTGCCATTGCCGACGGAGGCGAAACTGACCGCATTCGCTTCGGCCTTTGCCTTGGCGACCAGGGCATCGACCGTGGTGATGCCGGATTTCTTGGCCACAACCAGCACATTCGGTACCAGGGCGACCATGGCGACGGGTGCGAAATCCTTGATGCCGTCATAGTTCACCTGCTGCAGCGCAGGGGTAACGACATGGGTGGGCGAGCCGGCGATCAGCAGCGTCTGTCCATCCGGTTTGGCCTGCGCGACCGCGGTGGCGGCAATGGCGGTGGCTGCGCCCGGGCGGTTTTCCACCACGACCGGCTGACCGAGGCGGCTGGACATGCCTTCCGCCACCGTGCGCGCGATCAGGTCGGCAGGGCCGCCGGCGGCATAGGGGTTGATGATGGTAACCGGGCCGGTCGGGAATGATTCGGCCTGGGCGGACACAGCGGTCAGCGCCAAGGCAGCGGCAATGCCCATGACGACGGTGTGCTTCATGGTTTCCTCCCTATTCGTTCGCTTTGGATTTGTTAAGCGGTGGCAGGGCGGAACCTTCACCACCGAGAGCGATACGTTTGACGAAGCAAAATGTTTATAGGCTAGGTTAATGGCCTTTGTAAAGTCTGGCCGGCTTCCGACCGGTGTCGGCGCCTTGCTGAAGGGCAGGGGATCCGGGTTTCTCGCCAGATCATGCGCTTAGGGGGCAAGCCGTACAATCTGGGCCTGCATAGGCTGAATTTGTCCTCGCCGGACGACGGGTGGGTTTACAAAAAACTATAAACCTAGCTTAATGTGATTATAGGCTTGTGCAAGAGCGGCCGAGGATGGCCGGGTTGGGGAGGTTCGGAGTTTCGATGAGTTTGGGTGTGGAGAAAACAGCCGGTATCGCCGTGGTGACGATCGATCGTGCGCCGGTCAACGCGTTGACGCTGGCCCTGTATGACGAGATCGCCGATCTGTTCGATTCGATGGCGCATTGGGCCGATGTGAATGTGGTGGTGCTGACAGGGGCCGGCACGCGCGCCTTCTGCGCCGGGCTCGACCTGCATGAGTTTCTGGCGGCGAAGGTCGAGGATGACCCGGCGCGCGCCAGGATCGTGCGGCGGATGTTCGCCTCTGTCCGGCAGGCGGCCCTGCCGTCCATTGCGGCGGTCAACGGTCCGGCCCTCGGCGCGGGCTGCGTACTGTCATCGGTATGTGATTTCAGGATCGCTGCGGAGAAGGCGACCTTCGGCCTGCCTGAAATCAATGTCGGGCGCTGCGGCGGTGCGGCCCATATGGGGCGGCATTTGCCCCAGGGCCTGTTGCGGCGCATGTTCTTTACCGGCGAGCCGATCAGCGCGGCGGAAGCCTATCGCGTCGGCTTCGTGCAGGAAGTCGTTTCTTCGGAAGCGCTGATGACGCGCGCGATGGAGATCGCGGCGGTCATCGCGAAAAAGGCGCCGCTTGGTCTGCGCCTGGGCAAGGCCGCCCTGAACGAGGTGGAATTCATGGCGGTTGAAGAAGGCTATGCGCGTGAGCAGGAATACTCGACCAGATTGATGGCGACGGAAGATGCGCGGGAAGCCACGCGCGCGGTGGTGGAGAAACGGACCCCGGTCTTTCAGGGGCGGTAAGTCCACCACCAAATGCGCGGGCTCGCCCCGAGGTGAATCTGCTAATGTGCAACCACGGGGCGCGGGCCGGTCCAGCAGGTCAAGTCGGATCGAAAGACAAACAAGAGAGGTCGACGGATGCAGGTTCCGCAGAAGAAGACGGTGGATTTCAGCAGAAGTGCGATTTCCCGGTATATCCAGCTCGCCACGCTGTTCCGCCAGCGCATCGATACCGGCCAATGGCCGGTCGGTGCCCAGATCCCGACCGTCGAGGATCTGTCGGCGGAGTGTGGAGTGGCGCGTGCCACCATCCGTCAGGCGCTCGACCTTCTGGAAGCCGAGAAGCTGATCGAGCGCTTCCGGGCGAAGGGGACCTTCGTCAAACGCCGCCCGCAGGAGGAATTGTGGTGCGCCGTCGGTACCGACTGGTCCGGCCTGCTGCGGCCGAACCATTCCGCGACCATCGAGGTGCTGCTGGACGAGCCCAATATCGTCGTTGCCGACATGCCCTATATGATCGGCAGCTACGCGCCGGCCTATCGGCACCTTCATCGCCGCCACTGGCGCCATGACGAGCCGTTCCTGCTCACCGATGTGTATATCGACGAGCGGCTGCGCGACAAAATCAGCCAGCACGATATCGAGAACAAGACGGCCCTGCGGCTTGTGCATGATCTGCCGGATGTTGACATCATCGATGCCCAACAAACGCTGACCATCGGCACCGCCGATGTTGAAACGGCCGAAAGGCTGAGCATGCCCCTGAACGCGCCGGTCGCCCATGTCTTCCGCCGGGCCGTGGATAAGGACGGCATCGCCGTACTGATCGCCCAGGGCATCTATGTCGGCAAGGTGGTGCGATTCGACGTGAAACTGCGCTGACGGCGCCCGCCGATCACGGTCGCTTTCGGCCGGGCGGAGCCTTGTCCGCAATCCATGATACAATGAACCGGATAATAGGCCTTAGACGAGGAACGCCGAACGATGAGCGAGTTCGTGTTTGTGCAGCATGACGGGCTGACCTTTCGCTGCAAGGTCGCATTGGCGGGCGAAGACGCGCCCTGGATTGTATTCTCCAACTCGATCCTGACCGATCTGACGGTGTGGGATGCACAGGCGGAGTTGCTGGCCGGCCATTTCAACGTGCTGCGCTATGACCAGCGCGGTCATGGCGGCAGCAGCGTTCCGCCGGGGCCGGCGAATTTCGACCAGCTTGGAGGGGATCTCCTCGCGCTGCTCGATCATTTCGTCATCGCGCGCGCCACGCTGGTGGGGCTTTCCATGGGCATTCCCACGGTGCTGGATGTGGTGCGCAGGCAGCCCGGTCGGGTGGAACGCCTGATTCTGTGCGACGGACAGTCGGCCACCGCGCCGGGCGGCGCCGAACTGTGGCGGACGCGGATCGAAACGGCGCAATCCATCGGCATGGACGCCTTTGCAGGTCAGACGGCCGAACGCTGGTTCAGCGCCGAGTTCAAGGCGGCTGGCGGGCATGCGAAAGTGCTGGCGGCGGCGCGCAACACCTCCCTGGCCGGTTTCATCGCCTGCGCCAGGGCGTTGCAGGATTATGACTATCGCGACGTGCTGCCCGAAATCGTGGTGCCGACCATGCTGCTGGTTGGTGCCGATGACGGGGCCATGCCGGTGACCATGAAACTGGTCTGCCAGTCCATCCCGGGCGCGGTGCTGCACGAAATCCCCCATTCAGGGCATATTCCCTGTCACGAACAGGCAGCGATTTTCAACCGGCATCTGGCGGATTTCCTGGGCATCGGCTGAATCCGGGGCGTTCCGGAATCTACAAAGGACAAAAATCCATAAGATTGACTTTTATAAACCCGATCTGTACCGTTCGGGCTCTGCTGCTCCCCCGTGGGGCGGCACAAAAAAGACAAGGGAGGAGGCAGCGCAATGAAGCTGCATTGGTCACCGCGCTCGCCTTTCGTGCGCAAGGTGATGATCGTTGCCCGGGAGAAGGGCCTGACGGAGCGGTTGGACTGTGTGCGTTCGGTCGTCGCCTATGCCGCGGCCCCGAATGAGGATGTGCTGCGCGACAATCCACTGGGCAAGATTCCGGCGCTGGTGCTGGACGATGGAACCTGCCTCTTCGATTCTCCGGTGATCTGCGAGTATCTGGACGGGCTGGATGGCCAGGCCACCCTGTTGCCGAAAGACGGCGCGGGCCGGTTCGCGCAGCTGCGCTGGCAAGCCCTGGGCGACGGCATGACGGATATTCTGCTGCTGTGGCGCAACGAGCAGATGCGCCCCGGTGGCGAGTATGGGGTGGTGGTCAAGGCCTTTGACCGGAAGATCCGAGCCAGCTTCGCGCAGTTGGAGGAAGAGGCCGATTCCCTGGCAGATGCTCCGTTCGGGCTGGGCCAGATCGCGATCATCTGCGCCATCGGTCAGCTCGATTTCCGTTTCCGGAACAGCCATTGGCGCGCGGCGCATCCGCGTCTTGCCGCCTGGTATGACGCGGTGGAAGCGCGTGACAGTGTGGCCAGTACCGCGCCGCAGGACGATCCGTCGCCCGTCGCGGTCAATCCCGATTTCGATCCCAATGCCTCGCCGATCAATTTTCTGGAGGTCCGACCGGCATGAGCGGTCCGTTGTCCCATATCCGCGTCCTGGACATGAGCAGGATCCTGGCCGGCCCCTGGGCCGGGCAGCTGCTTGCCGATCTGGGCGCGGACGTCATCAAGGTTGAACGCAAGGGCGCGGGTGACGATACGCGCGGCTGGGGGCCGCCCTATCTGCGCGATAGGGACGGCCAGGACACCAGGGAGTCAGGCTATTACCTGTCGGTCAATCGCGGCAAGCGATCGATCGAGATCGACTTTTCCGATCCCAAGGACATCGCGGTGGTGAAGGCGCTTGCCGCCGGGTCGGATATCCTGCTGGAGAATTTCAAGGTCGGCACCCTGCCGCGCTATGGCCTGGGCTATGACGATCTGAAGGCGGTCAATCCGGGTCTGATCTATTGCTCGATCACCGGCTTCGGCAATACCGGGCCGCGTCAGAACCAGGTCGCCTATGACTTCATGATCCAGGCCATGGGTGGCCTGATGAGCGTGACAGGGGAGCGGGACGATATTCCAGGCGGCGGGCCGCAGAAGGTCGGCGTGCCGATCATCGACATCCTGACCGGCATGTATGGCGCGGTCGGCGTGCTGGCGGCCCTGGGGCGGCGCAATGAAACCGGGCAGGGCGACTGGATCGATCTGGCCATGCTGGACGTGTCCGTCGCGATCCTGGCCAATCAGGCGATGAACCACCTGGTCTCGGGCGAAACGCCCACGCGCAGGGGCAACAAGCATCCCAACATCCAGCCGCAGGACGTTTTTGCCGTGGCCGACGGGCATATCGTGCTGGCGGTGGGCAATGATGAGCAGTTCCGGCGCTTCGCCCAGGTGCTGGGCCATTCGGAATGGGCGCAGGACGAGCGCTTCCGGACCAATGTGGAGCGTGTCCGGCATCTGGATGTGCTGCATCCGCTGATCGGCGGGATTTTCCGGACCCGTACGCTGGATGAATGGGTCGACGCGCTCACCGCGGCCGAGGTGCCCTGCGGGCCGATCAACACCATCCCGCGGGTCTTCGCCGACGCGCAGGTCAAGGACCGCGCGATGCTGCGCGACCTTCCCCATCCCTTGTCGGGAAGCGTGCCGCAGGTGGTAAGTCCGCTGCGCTTCGCCAATGCGCCTTTGGATTTCGATCGGCCGCCGCCGCTTCTGGGGCAGCACACGGGCGAGGTGCTTGCCGAACTTGCCGTCCATCAGAAACGTGAAGGGTGACCCCCGCATGGCAGCCGAAATGACCGCCGCCGAAGCCGTCCGGGATGACCGGGGCGTACGCATCGCGATGTTCGATCCCGAAACCATGTCGGAAGAGCAGCGCAAGGTATACGAGGCGATCATGGATGGGCCGCGCAAAAGCCTGATCGGGCCGTTGCGCGCGGTGTTGCACAGCCCGGACCTGGCCGATCGCTGGCAGCGCCTGGGCGAATATGTGCGCTATATGACCTGCATTCCGCCCCGCCTGAAGGAACTGGCGATTCTGGCCACCGCCCGACGCTGGAACAGCGATGTGGAGTGGAGCATTCATCGTGGTTTCGCCGAAAGTTCGGGCTTCGACACCGCGATCATCGAAGCGGTGAAGCAGGGGCGGGTGCCGGAATTTGGCACGGAAGACCAGCGGGAAGTCTATGCCTTCGCGCAGGAGATTCTGACGACCGGCCATGTCCGCGACGAAGCCTATGCCGCCGTGCGCCGGCGGTGGGGGGATCGGGGGGTCGTCGAACTGACCTCCATCATCGGATATTATTCCATGGTGGCGATGATGTTGAACGCCCATCATGTGCCATTGCCCCCGGGGGTGAATTCCAATCTGGGCGATGTGCAGGTGGAGGCGGGATTATACGACCTTCCTGCGGTGCCGGCCGGCCGCGAGCAGGGTGGGCAGGGATCATGACCATCCGCGATGCCGATATCGCGCAACTGACCCAGGATCTGTATTCCTGGGCGCTGCGCAAGGTGCCGGACGACACCAAGCAGGCGCTGGCCAGGGCGCGCGGTGCCGAAACCTCGGAGACGGCGCGCAAGACCCTGGATATGATGCTGAAATCGGCGGCCCTTGCCGAATCCCGGGAGAGCTTCGTCTGTTCCGATGCCGGCGTGCCCGATTATCTGGTGAAAATCGGCACCAAGGCCGATTGGGACAGCAATATCCGTTCGGCCATCCGCGCTGGCTTCGCGCATCTGGTCGACACCATCCAGCCGCCGCTTCTGAAGCATGTGACCAATCCGCTGACCAATGAGCGCGGCTATGCGGGCAAGGATATGCCCCTGGTCAGCTTCGATCTGATCGAGGATGCGGATTACATCGAAATCACCTGTTCGCCCAAGGCGCTGGGTTCGGGTCGCTGGGCGGCGATGGAACTGTTCACCTTCCCCAGCCTCGCAACCATCGAGACTTTCGTGATCGACACCGCGATCAAGGCCGGATCGCAGCATTGTCCACCCGTGGTGATGGGGATCGGCATCGGCGGCACCTTCGATTACTGCGCCAAGCTGGCGAAGGAAGCGCTGTTGCGGCCGCTGGGCACCATCAATCCGGTGCCGGAACTGGCCGCCATGGAACAGCGCCTGTACGACGCGGTCAACGCGCTGGGCTATGGTCCGATGGGGACCGGCGGGGATACCACCGTGCTGGGCGTGCATGTCGATTTCGCGTCCGGCCATGGCTACACGCCGGTCGCGGTCGCCTTCAATTGCTGGATCAACCGTCGGACCCGCGCCCGCATCTATGGCGACGGCCGGGTGGATCGTCAGGAATAGGATTGGCCGGCCATGTCTGATCCGCGCAATATTGATCTGCCGATGAGCCGCGAGGCCGCCGCCGAGCTTACCCTGGGCGAGATGGTTACGCTCAATGGGCCGATCGTGGTCACGGCCGGCATCCCGACGCATGAGCGGTTGATGGACTGCATGCGCCGGGGCGAGGCCCCACCCATCGATATGCGGGGCGCGGCCTTCTTCCATCTGGGCAGCTATAGCCGGGAGACCGAGGAGGGGTTCGAGGTTCTGTATATGAACCCGACCACCAGCACCCGGTTCAACCCGATGATGCCGGATCTGATCCGCCATTTTGGCCTGCGCTGCGTCGGTGGCAAGGGCGGGCTGGATGCTCATTGCGCGGCCGCGCTGAAGGAGGTGGGGGGCGTCTACCTGTCCTTCCTGGGTGGCGGGGCGCAGATCATTTCCGACGGCATCCGTCGCATTCGCAACGTCGCCTGGTCGGACCTTGTCGCCCATTACCGGCTGGTCGAACTGGAGGTGGAAGCCCTGGGCCCGCTGACGGTGGCGATCGATGCGCATGGCAACTCGCTATACGACCAGATCGCTGAGGAGGCCGCGCTGCGCCGCGCCGCGATCCTGGAGCGGATGAACCATGCCCGAGACGGGCGCGGTGCATGATGTGTGTAAATAAGAACAAAAAACTAGGTTATTGACTTAAACAAACGGCCGGATCAATCTTGTACCAAGCAGGACAGGATAAAACAGATCCGGCTGCACACGGAATGGCTGGCAATCCAGCCGCTGCGGCACGCGGGCAACGCGGTCGCATTGGGGAAATGGGAGGACTATATGAACGCTAAATTCGCCCTTCTCGCGGGGCTTGCGGCCATGCTTGCCATCGCACCGGCCGAGGCGCGCACCTTGAAGCTTCTGGCCAGCTGGCCGGAAAGCAATGTCATGGCCTATCTGCCCGGCGCGCAGCTGAAAAAGAATCTGGAAGCGATGAATGTCGATCTCGACATCGCCATCAGCGGCCCGGAAACCGTGCCGCCCTTCCAGCAGCTTGGCCCGGTCAGTGCCGGGGTGTTCGATATCATTTACACTCATCCGGCCTATCACGACAAAGCCATCACCAACGCCACCAATGCGCTGGCACCCGATATGACCAAGATCCGGTCTTCCGGCGTGTTCGACTTCATGGACAAATATTACCAGGACACCCATGGGTTGAAGCTGCTGGCGACGGTGGCGGTTGGCTCGGCGGGCTATCACTGCTATCTGCGCGAACCCCTGTCGGCCAATGGGGACTGGGCCGGCCGCAAAATCCGCGGTGTGGCGACCTATGTGCCGGTGATCGAAGCCCTGGGCGGCGTGGCGGTGAATACCGATATGGGCGAGGTGTATTCCGGCCTGGAACGCGGCGTGGTCGATGGGGCCTGTGCGCCGCAGAGCGTGTTTCGCGGCACCAAGCATTTCGAAGTCGCGAAATACCGCACCGAGCCGACCTTCGGCCAGCTCGTTTCCTATATTGCGGTGAATCTGGACAGCTGGAACGAGCTGAACGACGCGCAGCGCGACGCGCTGAACAAGGCGGCGATCCAGACCGAGCAGGACACGATCCGCATCGGCAATGAAGCCAATGCCAAGGACCTGAAATTCCTGGAAGAGCAGGGCGTCAAGGTCAGCAAGTTCCCGGACGACAAATATGCCGTGGTGCAGAAGGCCTATTACGATGGCGTGTGGAAACTGGTCTCGACTTGCTGCGGCGAGGAGAATGCGACCAAACTGCGCAAGCTCGCGGTCGATGCCGGGTTGACGAAGTAAGGCCGATCAGCGGCAGGAAGCGGGGGGATGGCGATGCGTGCGATACTCGTTCGGCTGGGTGAAGCCCATGATCGCCTGACCTCCGCGACCTTCTTCCTGGCCCAGCTTTGTCTGGTGGCCATCGTGTTCGCCTATAGTTACGAAACGGTGGCGCGCTATTTCTTCTCCGCGCCGACCTGGTGGTCGAACGAGGTGGTGGCCTTCGCGCTGTGCATCGGGACCTTCCTGGCCCTGCCGCAGGTCACGCGCGAGGCGGGGCATATCGCGATCACCTTCGTGATCGACATTCTGCCCGACCCGACGGCCCGCCATGTCCATATCGCGCTGGCCATTGCCAGCGGGCTGGTCTGCCTGCTGGTCGCCTGGATCTGCCTGAAGGCCAATATCACCCATTTCCTGCGCGATGAGATGCTCGTACGCGTACGGCCCGTGCCGAAGCTGTGGCTGTCGGTCTGGCTTACCTACGGCTTTCTGAGCGCGGGACTGCATTTTCTGCGCCAAATGGCCAATCCGCCCCGCCCGATCATCTGATGCCAAGCCATGCCGGGCAGGCCATCCCGCTCTAGTCTGAAACGCGCGTCAAACGAGAAGGTCGAGTAACTGCCATGGAATGGTGGGCCATACTTTCGGGCATTCTGCTGCTGCTGCTGGCGGCCTTCGTCACCGGCGCCCCGCTGTTCATCGGGTTCCTGGCGGTCAATGTCGCGACCGTGCTGTTCCTGATCGGGCCGCGCGGCTTCGTTCTGGTCTCCAATTCCATCCTGGATTCCGCGACCATCAGCTCGCTGACCGCCATTCCGCTGTTCATCCTGATGGGGGAGATTCTGACCAGATCGGGATCGGTCGAAAATCTGTTCCGGGGCATGGATGGGCTGATCGGGCGCGTACGCGGGCGGCAATATGTATTGACCATCCTGGTGTCGGTCGTGTTCGGCGCCCTGTCGGGTGCGGCGATGGCGGTGGCTGCCATGCTGGGACGCTCGCTCTACCCCACCATGGTCGCGCGCAACTATGACTCCAAGCTGTCGATCGGGGCGATCCTGGCCGGGGCCTCGCTGGCGCCGATCATTCCGCCCAGCGTGCTGATCGTGGTGGTGGCGACCCTGGCGGATGTGTCGATCGGCAAGCTGCTGATTTCCGGCATCGGCCCCGGTCTGGTCGCGGCCCTGATCTTTCTGGGCTATATCGTGATCCGGGTCTGGCGCGACCCGTCGCTGTCGCCCGACAGCCCGCAGAACGGCCAGGGAAGCGGCTGGAAGGGAAAGGCCTTCTCGGTCGCCCTGCTGCTGCCCTTCTCGCTGATCGCCTTTGCGGTGATGGGGTTGATCCTGCTGGGCGTGGCGACCCCGTCCGAAGCGGCCTCCGCCGGTGTCGTGGGCTCGGTTCTGGTCGCGGTGATCTATCGCCGGTTCAGCTTTTCCATGCTGGCGCAGGCCATTCGTGGGGCGACCGGCATCACCGCCATGATCATGGCGATCATCGTATCATCCAACCTGTTCGGGCAGTTGCTGGCCTTTACGGGATCGACCCAGAAGCTGGTGGCGCTGGCCGCCGGGCTGGGGGACATGCCCTATCTGCTGCTCTTCGTGCTGCTCGCCATCGTGTTCGTGATGTGCATGTTCATCGACCAGATCGCGCTGATGCTGATCCTGGTGCCGATCTATCAGCCGATGGTGGCGACCGCCGGTTTCGATCCGATCTGGTTCTGGCTGCTGATCCTGTTGAACCTGACCGTGGGGGGGATCACGCCGCCCTTCGGCTATACGATGTTCGCCTTCAAGGCGACGGCGCCCGATGTGACATTGAAGGCGGTCTACAGCGCGTCCTGGCCCTTTGTCTGGCTGTTCATCCTGCTGATGGCGATCATCGTCGCCGTGCCGGAGATCGCAACCTATCTGCCGTCGCATATGTAGCGGTGAACTGGCTAAATCCCGCTTCCCGAGACCCCGGTGCAGGGTGTCAGGAAGCGGGCACGTGCCGGACCGGTTCTACAGCGCTGCCTGCGAGACCAGCTTGGTCGACAGATAGGGTTCGATGGCCTCGCTGCCGCCTTCCGAGCCATAGCCGCTGTCCTTCACCCCGCCGAAGGGCAGTTCCGGCCAGGCCAGGCCGAAATTGTTGATCGACACCATGCCGCTTTCGACCTCGGCCGCGATGCGCATGGCCGCGGTGTTGGAATTGGTAAAAGCATAGGCGGCCAGGCCATATTCCAGCCGGTTGGCCTCCGCAATGGCCTCGTCCAGATCCTGGAAAGGACGGATCATCGCCAGGGGGCCGAAGGGTTCGACATGCATCATGTCGGCCTCCAGCGGCACATCGGTCATCACCGTGGGCTGGAAGAAATTTCCCTTGTTGCCGATGCGCCCGCCGCCGGTCACGATTGTGCCGCCGCGCTCCACCCCATCGCCGATCAGGGCTTCCATCGCCTGGACGCGCCTGGCATTGGCCAGGGGGCCCATCTCCGCCCCCGCGCTTTTGCCATCGGCCACTTTCAGCGCCGCAGCCCTGGCCGCGAATTGTTCGACGAAGGGCGCGTAGGCCTTCTCCTCGATCAGGAAGCGCGTGGGTGCGGTGCAGACCTGACCGGCGTTGCGGTATTTGGCCCCGACCAGCATCTGGGCGGCCTTCGCCAGATCGACATCGCCGGTGACGATCACCGGACCATGCCCGCCCAGCTCCATGGTGATGCGCTTCATATGCCGGCCGGCCAGGGCGGCCAGCTGCTTGCCGATTGCGGTCGAGCCGGTGAAGGACACCTTGCGGATCACCGGATGGGCGATCAGATAATCGGAAATCTCGGCCGGGGAGCCATAGAGCAGGCCGATCACCTGTTTCGGCAGCCCGGCATCCAGCAGGGCTTCAACCAGGAAGGCACAGCAGGATGGGGTTTCTTCCGGCCCTTTCAGGATGATGGAGCAGCCGGCGGCCAGGGCCGCACCCACTTTGCGCGCGGCCTGACCCATGCCGAAATTCCAGGGAACGAAGCCCGCGACCGGGCCGACGGGCTCGCGGAAGATCAATTGCTGCACCCGACCCAGGCGTGCGGGCACGATGCGGCCATAGGCGCGGCGGGCTTCTTCGGCGAACCACTCGAAGGATTCGGCGCTGGCGGTGATTTCATAGCGCGCTTCGAACAGGGTCTTGCCCTGCTGTTCGGTCAGGATTGGCGCGATGCGGTCGATATGGCTGCGCAGCCAGGCGGCGGCCCGGCGCATCACCGCCCCGCGTTCGACGGGCGAGGTCGCCTTCCAGATGCGAAAACCTTCGGCACAGGCGGCCAGCGCCGCATCCATATCGGCCCTGGTGGCGACGGCGACTGATCCGCAGGGGTCTTCATTCGCCGGGTTGATCAGCGGCAGGGTCCGGCCTTCGCCGCCCGCGCGCCATTCACCGTCGATGCACAGAAGCACGTCCATATCCCATCCTTTCGTGAAGCGCTGTTCAGGTGCCGGCCTTGATCAGATCGGCGATGCGTTCCGCCATCATGATCGTCGGCAGATTGGTATTGGCGGAGACGGCGTCGGGCATCAGGGACGCATCGCAGACCCGCAGGCCCGGTACGCCATGCACACGCCCGGCGCTATCGGTTACCGCGAACGGATCGTCGGAACGCCCCATCCGGCAGGTGCCGGTCGGATGCCAGACGCCCACCACGGCCCTGTGCAGGTAATCCGTCAGAGCCTGGTCGTCTGCCAGCAAGTCTTCCAGCCCGACCGGGGCGATCAGCCTGCGGATCAGCCCGGCGCGCGCAAAGCCGGCCGCATCCAGCAATCCGGCGAGTATCCGCGTCTGGATTGCGTTGAAACGGGTGGGGCGCGACACCTTGCGAACCCGGTCGGAATAGATGGTGGGAAAGACCTCGTGCCGGACGGCGTCAAAAGCGGGGTCGCGGGCAAGTCCTGCGATGAAATGGAAGGCGTTGCGCATGCGGGTCAGGTCGCGCGGGTCCGACAGCAGCCGAAAATCGATCATCGGGGCGGCGGCGGGGTCGGGGGAATTCAGCTCCACAACTCCTTCCGAATAGGGCTTGTTGACCCATAGATAGAAGGTCGCGAGTTGCCCGCCCACCGCATGCCAGGCCGACCGTGCCAGCAGCGCCATCATCATGTCGCCGGAAGGGCAATCCTCCAGCGCGGAGGAAAAGCGAAGATGGAGCTGGGTGTGATGGCGGTCACCCGGGGCGCGGTGGCCCGGGCGGACGAAGCAGGAGATGCCAAGCGCCGGGTGTTCATGCAGATTGCGCCCGACGCCGCGCAGATCGGCCTGCATGGCGATGCCGAGCGGCTGCAACGCCGTGGCCGGCCCGATGCCGCTGCGCAGCAGAAGCGTGGGGGAATGGATGGCCCCGCAGCTGACGACGACCTGCCGCGCCGCGATATGCCGGATCGTTCCGTGCATGCGGATATCCGCACCATTCGCCCTGCCTTGCGCGAAGGTGACCCGCAGCGCCTCCGCCCCGGTCAGGATCACAAGATTCGGGCGGGCGCGGACCGATGGCGTCAGATAGGCGGTTGCCGCGCTGGCGCGCGTTCCCTGCGCGGTCAGGGTCACGGCCGGTGGCATCGCCCCGTCGCGCCATGGCCCGTTCTGGTCCTCAATCCGCTCGAAGCCCCTGGCCTGCATCACCGTGAAGGCACGTTCGATGAAGCCGCTGCGTTGGCCGTCTTGCAGGCGCCGGATGCTGACTGGCCCATCCTTGCCGTGATACGGACCATCGAAATCCTGGTCGGTTTCCAGCTTGCGGAAATAGGGCAGCACGTCCGACCAGCTCCAACCGCCGATCCCCCATTCGGCCCAGCCGTCATAGTCGGATGGGGCGCCGCGATTGCCGACCAGCCCGTTGATGGTCGATCCGCCGCCCAGAACCCGCGCCTGTTCATAGCGGGCGGGGCTGCGGCCGGGGCGGGAGATGCCGGGCACATCGCCCAGCAGGGCGTACAGTTCCGGATGGAAATAGTCCCGGGTGAAGAAAGCCCGGCTGGGATAGGGGGCGCGGATTTCAGGCGGCATGTCCGCTTCGGTGATATCGGGGCCGGCTTCGACCAGGACCACGCTGCAGCCGGGATCTTCCGACAGCCGTGCGGCCAGCACCGATCCGGCAGCCCCGCCGCCCAGCACCAGGATATCGGCCAGGTGCGGCCATTCCGTCAGGTCAGCCATGCTCCGCCTCCTTTCGTCAGGACAGGATTTCGCGCGGATCGGTGATGACGCCGGTCACGGCGGAGGCGGCGACGACATAGGGGCTGGACAGGAAGGAGAAGGAATCCCGGCTGCCATTGCGGCCGCGATAATTCATCTGATGGGTGGAAATCTGGACCTCACCCGCGTTCAGCACTCCCTGATAGCCCCAACAGGTGGTGCAGCCCGGTGCCAGAACGGTGGCGCCTGCCTGCATGAATATCTCCAGCAGGCCTTCCCTGGCGGCGGCGGCATAAATCTCGCGACTGCCCGGGGTGATGTAGAAGGTGATGTCTGAGGCGATTTTGCGGCCTTTCAGGATGCTGGCGGCTACGCGCAGATCATAGAGGCGGCTTGATGCACAGGAGCCGATGGCGGCCTGATGGATTTTCCTGCCCGCCACCTGATCGACCGGCACGGCGTTATGCAATTCCGGCGGTACGGTCACCATGGGGGTCAGGGTCGACAGATCATAATCCGCACTGTGAACCCATTCGGTGTCCGGATCGGCGGTGAAAATCGTGTAATCGCCGTCGGGTGCGCGGTCCTTCAGCCAGGCCAGCGCCTTTTCATCCACCGGCATCAGGGCGGTATCGGCACCGGAATGATAGGTGCAGGCCAGGATCGACTGGCGTTCATCAAGGCTGAGATCGGCGATGGCCGGGCCTTCATACTCGATACAGGTCTGGGACAGGATGTCGCCGGCGGCGAAATCCCGGATCAGGACCTGGACGAAATCACGGGCGGTGACGCCGGGCTTCAATTGTCCTGTCAGGCGGACCCGTGCGGGGCGTGGCACCATCATCCAGTTCTGTTCGGTGACCTGGGTTACCACCACTTCCGAGGAGATGGCGATGTTGAGCGCCCCCACCACGCCGATATTGGCGATGTTGGGCTCGTCGGAGAAGACCAGCGCGCCCGGACGGGCGAAGCCGTTTTCCACCATCACCAGATGGCGAAGCCCCGACCCGGCGCCGAAGAAATGCGCGCCGTTGGCCTGCGCGAACTCCTTCATCTCCTTATGGGCCAGATGATAGCCCGTGCCCATGCCGGCGGCCGTCGTGTGATCGACGACAAAGGCGGTCTTTTCCGGACGGGCGACCGTAGCGGCGCCGGCACGCTGCATGATGGCCTTGCGCGCGGGCCAGGAAATCTCCTGGCAGACGGTGAAACTGGGCGTCACGAAGACATATTCGCCGGGCTCGACACTGTCGCGGCCCGCCGCGCGTGCTATGATCTTCTGCGCTACTGATTGCTGCATGCCAATGCCCCGACTGGTGCCGTTTCCGAACCCATATTTCGCCGGGGTTGTCCGGAACGCATGCTGCTGCGCGGTCCGGCCCGGCTTCATTTTTCATGCTCTATGCTAATAGGCTAGAATTATGACTTAATCAAGGGTGACCCTGGCACAACCCGCCGCGCGCACCTATCTGCCGGGTTGGATTCGGGATGAACTCCGTTGCCCTCCCTTTCGCTGCACCGCGGCAATGGTGTAAGACGCCCGGGAAAGACGGAAACGGGATGCGGAAAATCCAGGCATGAGCAGCATCTGGGGCAAGATTTTGGGCGGCGTCGCCGGCTTTGCGCTGGGCGGGCCGTTGGGCGCGCTTCTGGGCGCTTTGGGTGGCCATGCCATCGACAAGCTGCGCGAGGATGGCGGGGGCCATCCCCATGTCGCCGATCAGACGAAATCGGTCGCCTTCACCATCGCGGTCATCGTGCTGGGTGCCAAGATGGCCAAGGCCGACGGCCATGTGACGCAGGAAGAAATCCGCGCCTTCAAGGAAGTGTTCAAGGTTCCGCCGGAAGAGCTGGACAATGTGGCGCGCGTCTTCAACCAGGCCAAGCGCGATTCGGCGGGCTTCGAGGTCTATGCAAGGCAGATCGCGGGCATGTTCCGTGATTCCCCCGCCATGCTGGAGGAGATGTTGTGGTGCCTGGCCCATATCGCGCGGGCGGATGGCATGGTGCATCCCGCCGAGGCGCATTTCCTGCACCGGGTGGCGGAGATTTTCGGCCTGGACGAGGCTGCCTTTGAACGTGTCACCGCCATTCGCGACGCGGCCGGTCCGGGCGATGCCGATCCCTATAAGGTGCTGGGTGTTGCCCGCACGGCCGATAATGACATGATCAAGGCCGCCCATCGCAGTCTGGTGCGTGAAAACCATCCTGATCGGCTGATCGCCCAGGGCATGCCGGAAGAATTCGTCGCCACCGCGAACCAGAAACTGGCAGCCATCAACGCGGCCTGGGACCGGATCAAGACCGAAAGAGGTATTATCTAAACCATGGCCGAGCTTCCTTTGATCGCCCTGCGCGGGGTGAAGGCCGGGCATGGCGCGCCCCTGTTCGGGCCGTTGGATCTGTCGCTGGCCGCCGGTGCGCGCCTGGCGCTGATCGGGCGCAACGGTGCGGGCAAGTCGACGCTGATGAGCGTGCTGGCAGGCCTGCGCGACCCGGATGAGGGGGAGCGCTGGAAGCAGCCTGGCGTGCGTCTTGCCCATCTGTTGCAGGACCCGCCGCGCAAGGAAACCGGCACGGCCTTCGATCTGGCCGCCGATCAGGGGGGCGAGGCGCATCGGGTGCGCCAGCTGCTCTATGCGCTGGATATCGATCCGGAGCTGCCGGCCTCCGGCCTGTCGGGCGGTCAGGCCCGGCGCGCGGCGCTGGCCGGCGCGCTTGCGACCGATCCCGATATCCTGCTCTTGGACGAGCCTACCAACCATATGGATATCGCATCCATCGCCTGGCTGGAGGGGGAACTGGCCCGCTTCAAGGGCGCGCTGTTGCTGGTCAGCCATGACCGCGCCTTCCTGCGACGGGTTGCGACCGGCATGCTCTGGCTCGACCGGGGCAAGATCCGGCGTCGCGATGAAGGTTTCGAGCGTTTCGAGCGCTGGATGGAGGAGGTCGAGGAGGAAGAGGCGGGCGAGGCCGCGCGCCTGTCCCAATCCCTGAAGGCGGAAGAACGCTATCGCGAACGCGGCGTGACCGCCCGGCGCAAGCGCAACCAGCGCCGTGTCGCCAAGCTGTCGGAACTGCGGGCGGAGAAGATCGAACGCGGCCGGGTGCAGGGGCAGGTCTCCATGGCGGCCCAAGATGCTGCGCCCGGCGGCCGGCTGGTGGTGGAGGCGGAGAGTGTCGCCAAGCGCTATGGCGACAAGGTGCTGTTCCAGGGCTTTTCCACCCGTATCCTGCGCGGCGACCGCATCGGCATCGTCGGGCCGAACGGTGCAGGCAAGACGACGCTGATCCGTGTGCTGACCGGTGCGCTGGCCCCGGATGAGGGCAGCGTGAAGCTGGGCGCCAATATCGCCATGGCCCATGTCGATCAGAATCGGGCCCAGCTCGACCCCCATGAAAGCGTGATGCGTTCCATCGACGCCGGATCGGATTATGTGACCATTGGTGGGGAAAAGCGCCATGTCGCGGGCTATCTGGGTGATTTCCTGTTCTCCGGCCCGCAACTGACGGCCAAGGTCTCCACCCTGTCGGGTGGGGAGCGCAACCGGTTGCTGCTGGCCAAGGTGCTGGCCCAGCCCTGTAATCTGCTGGTGCTCGACGAGCCGACCAATGATCTCGACATGGATACGCTGGACGTGCTGGAGGCCTTCCTGGCCGACTGGCCGGGCACGTTGATCCTGGTCAGCCATGATCGCGACTTCCTGGACCGGACCGTGACCTCCGTCATCGGGCTGGATGGGGAGGGCGGGCTGATGGAGGTGGTTGGCGGCTGGAGCGAGTGGGAAGGCGAGCGCGCCCGCCTGCAGGGCGAGCGCGCCCCAGCGGCGAAAAAGGGTGGCGCCCCGAGCTTGGCCGCCGCTAAGCCGAAGCCGTCCACGGCCAAGCTCAGCTACAAGGATCAGCGGGAGCTGGAGAATCTGCCGGGTGAGATCAAGAAGCTGGAAACGACAATCACCAAGCTGAACGCCGAACTGGCTGATGCGGGCCTCTATGCCAAGAATCCGAGCCGGTTCGCCGCCGCGACGGCGGAGCTGGACGCGGCGGAGGCGGCGCTGGGCGCCAAGGAAGAACGCTGGCTGGAACTGGAGGAAAAGCGCGAGGCGCTGGCCTCCGGGGCTGGCTGACCCATGCGTCTGATCGACCGTCCGTCGCCCAATTGCGACGACCGGCCCCCGGGGCAGGCGATCGATATGCTGGTGTTGCACTATACCGATATGGCCAGTGCCGAGGCGTCGGCCGCAAGGCTCTGCGATCCGGCCGCCCAGGTTTCCGCCCATTATCTGATTGACGAGGATGGAACCGTCTTCGCCCTGGTGCCGGAAGGCAAGCGCGCCTGGCATGCCGGTGTGTCCTTCTGGCGGGGCGAAACGGCGATCAATGCCCGCGCCATCGGGATCGAGTTGCAGAATCCGGGGCATTCACTGGGCTATCGCGCCTTTCCCGAAGCGCAGATCGCGGCCCTGATCGCGCTGTGCCAGGGCATTCTGGCCCGCCATCCCATACCGCCGCACAATGTCGTCGGCCATAGCGATGTGGCGCCCGATCGCAAGATCGATCCGGGCGAGTTGTTCCCCTGGGCGCGGTTGGCCGATGCCGGCATCGGCATCTGGCCCGCCCCGGTTTCGGCCGGGGCGGCGGATTTGGCCGGATTGCTGGCCGAAATCGGCTACAATCCTGCTGCGGACAAGGCTGTGGCGGCTTTTCAGCGCCGCTTCCGCACCGCGCGCATCGACAATGTCGCGGATGATGAAACGGCATCGCTTGCTGCCGGGTTCTTGCATTCGCGGCCCTAAGGGTCTAAGGCCTCGCCCCGGGACCAGACGGTCGGATGGCCGCGGGCCGCAACGGGGAAACCTGGCGGCTCGAGGAAAGTCCGGGCTCCACGGAAACACGGCGCCGGATAACGTCCGGCGGGGGCGACCCTAGGGAAAGTGCCACAGAAAGCAAACCGCCCGAACGCTTCGGCCTTCGGGTAAGGGTGAAAGGGTGCGGTAAGAGCGCACCGCTCTTCCGGCAACGGAAGGGGCACGGTAAACCCCGCCGGGAGCAAG